>VFQP010006100.1_pt1 | contig 10092 bp, 6 predicted proteins | sample 3512351 | NCBI WGS metagenome assembly VFQP01 (sample SAMN10412372, study PRJNA504923) | tailings metagenome | isolation source: Relicate 1 Philex TSF1 revegetated site | place: Philippines: Tuba, Benguet | collected 2017-08-29
CGCCTGCACGCGAAACGTGGGCATGAATGCGGCTGCGTGGCGCCGCCGCGCCGTTGCGCGTGGCGCCACCGCCTCTTTAACCAAGACAGCAGCCCCGCTGCGGCGGGCCCCGGGGGCACAAAGCGCGCGCTGCCGCCAGGGAAGCTGCGGCCTCTCTCGCCCGAGTGGGGCGTGCACACACGTACACACACACACACACACACACACAAACACACGAACGCAGAAACCGTTTGTGCTTTCAAGACGCCGCCGTCTCTCCCCCACCCCAAACGCCCTAGCTTTTCGCCGCGACACGAAACTTATTTCCGCGCCACTCCTCGCAGTGCGCACGCACGCTCAGAGGGGCGCCCCGACGTGCCCTTGCTCCTCCTGCTCACGCCGCGCTCTCGTGCAGCAGCAGCAGCGCGTCGGCGAGGTCCGCCAGCTCCGCCTCCACCTCCATTGGCACGCGCGGCGACGCCACGCCCTGCCGGAGCGCCTGCGCGTGCTGCGGGCGCAGCGCCGCCGGCGCCGCCTTGCCCGCGCCGCTGCCGCCAGCAAACCGCTGCGCCACCACCACGCCGGCGCCGCCGCCTGCAAGCAGCGCCGCCGGCGGCGCCGCGCCCTCACCGTCGCCAGACATGTCCTCCTCCTCCTCCTCCTCCTCCTCGTCGTCGACGTCGACGTCCACGTCGTCCTCCTCCTTGCCCCTCGCGCCGCGCGACCCCTCCGCCTCAAACGCCGAGGCGAAGGCGGCGGGCGTGGCGGCGGACGCCGACGTTGCCGGCGTGGCCACGGCGGCCGCGCCGCCGCCGCGGCGGCCCGCCGCGCCGCCGCCGCGCCTGCGCGCGTGCTGCTGCTGCTGCTGCTGCTGCCCGTGCACTCCCATCATCATGTCCAGCGCGCAGTCCATCGGCGAGGTGCCCGGGAGCGGCCCCGCCGCCGCCGCCGCCGCCGCCGCCGCCGCTGCGGCGCGGGCGGGCAGCGAGCCGGGCGGCGGCGCCGCGCCGTGATGCAGCGCGTGCATGTGGCTGGCGAGCGGCAGCGACCCGGCGGGCGGCGTGGCGCCCAGCGACGCCTCGTCAAAGTGGCTCGACTCGCCCTCGGCCTGCGCAGGCGGCCACAGGCCATCGCGACGGCAGCAGTGTGTTGCGGCGGCCACCGTCACGGTCGTGAAGCGGCGTTTGGACGGCGCCGGACGCGAGGTCGGAAGGATGCGGGGCCAGCGAGCATAGGGTGTGCGCAAGGGGGAAAAGCTTGCGGCGGCGCACCGGGAAGTTGACGACGGCCTTGGCGCCGCGGATCTCGCGCGCCGCCGTGTCGTAGGCCCTGGCCGCCTCCTCGGCGCTGTCAAAGGTGCCCAGCCACAGCCGGCAGCCGCGGTGCGGGTCGCGGATCTCGGCGGCAAACTTGCCCCACGGCCGCTGCCGCACGCCGCGGTACTTGCTGGCTGCTGCTGCTGCTGCTGCGGCGGCGGCGGCCGCTGCGGCCGCCGCGGCGCTGCCGCTGCTGCTGCTGGGCTTGAGCGTGCCGCCGCCGCTGACGGCGAGGACGCTGCCCGCGCCGCCCGAGGCCTTGAAGGAGGAGCCGCCGCCGGGCGTGCCGCCGGCGCCGCCGCCGTGGTGGTGGTGGAGCGCGCTGGCGGGCGAGGCGCCGTGCGCCACGTTGCCGCTCGACGTGCGGCGGCGGACCGACGACCTGCGAGGGGGGAGGAGAGGCGCACGCGAGCGTGGAGGGCGCAGCGTCAGCTTCGCATCGCAGGAGTGCACGCGGCAAGCGAGCGAGCGAGCGAACCTCGGCCCTCACACACCGAGTCCGCTGCGCTGCGCACCTGGCGTGCCCGGCGGAGCCCACGGTGGCCGGCGACGTGCCCATGGGGGGCAGCGACAGCGCCGCGAGGGAGGGCACCGACGCGTGGCGCGCGCCGCCGCCCTCAGGCAGGCTGTGCTGCGCCGTCAGGCTCCGCGCGGCGTCGCCGCTCTCGGCGGAGGGCGGCCCGGCGGCGTGCGCGTTGCTGGCGTGCGCGTTGGGCCAGGCGTGCGGCGCGAGCGGCGGCAGCGGCGCCGAGCCCGGCGCCACGCGCAGCGCGGCGAGCGGGTCGGGCACGAGGGCGGGGAAGGGCGCCGACGGCGGCGGCAGCATGAAGGCTCCGGGCGCCAGGAACGACGCGGGCGGCGGCGCGCCGGCGCCGCCGGGGGCGTTGCCGGCGAGCAGGCTGCTCGCCGCGGCCACCTGCTGCTGCAGCGCCGCCAGCAGCGCGAGCGGCGACGCGTTGTGCTGCGGGACGCCAAAGCCGCCCAGCATGCCGGGCAAGGGGAAGGGCAGCGCGCCGGCAGCGGCGCCGGGCCAGGGGACGCCAAGCGCCGTCGCCGCCGCCGCCACGGCCTGCTGCACGCCGCCGGCGGCGTGCGCGCCCGCTGCGTCGTGGCTGCTCGAGCTGAGCTCCATTGCGGGCGAGCGCGACTTGTTGCTGCTGGCGGGTGAGTGCCCCGAGGAGGACGCGGTGGCGGGCTCGGACGAGGGCGGCGCCGCCGGCGTGGAGGCGTGGCTGGCGGTGGTGGCGGCGTGCGGGCTGGCTGGGGGCGCGCCCGCCGCCGCCTGCTGCTGCGGAGGCTGCTGTGCACCAGCGGCGGTCAGAGAGGGGAGGGCTGATGCGATGTGCGTCGAGGTGCTGGGGGCGCTGAAGCCCGCCAAGGAGGGCGGCAGGAGCGTGAAGCTCGGCGGCTCGAGCCTGGAGGCAGCGCTGGATCCTCCCACGGCCGCCGCGATGCTGGAGGAGGCTGGGTGGTGGCCGAGGAGGCCCTGGAGAGCGTGCTGCGCGGACGCTTCATGAGTGGAGGGGCCCCACGACGCGGGCGTCGGAGCTGCGCGAGCGCACGCGGGGTGGGGGAGGTCGGTGACGGTGGAAAGCTTGCGTGCCGTGGCAGGTGAGGAGGTCCTTTGTTGGTGCTCACCTGGAGGCGGCTTCAATCCCAAGCTCGTCGCGTCCAGGGCGAGCAAGGCCTGCTTGTTGATGTTGATCGTCGTGCCCATTTGGCCGAGATTCGCCGGCGCTCGTGGTAGCTGCAGCGGCGCGCCTGCAGTGGCGACGAGCACGCAGGGCGCACGGCCGCCGCCGTGTGCAACTGGCGCACGCACAGGTTGGAGACTGCGCCACGCGCGCGCCTGCCTTTTGCGCAGGTGTGCGCAGGCGCGGGAGGGGGCGAAAAGCATCCGCGTGCCGTCCGCGGCGCAGCAGGCTGAAGGCAGGACGGAGGCGCCGAGCTTCCTCCGTCGCTGACCGCTGCGCTGCTGCTGCGCCACGCGCTTGCTGCAGCTGGCGCTGGGCACGCGCCGCCAAGAAAGAAGGTGGACCAAGCGCTGTCCCCAGGAGCCGCAGAGACGGCGCTGGCCAGCCAAAACACAGACCTGTTGCTGTGGCCCTGCACCTGCAAACAGCCTCTGGGCCCCTCCTCTGCGGGCCAGCTGCACGGCGCACCTCGTGCGCGCCTCCTTTGAGCGCCCCGCAAAGCCTTGAGGATCCGCCGCTTGCTGTGCAGCACAGCAGGTACAGGGGGCGGCGCCCGCACTGCCACCGCGCGCTGGACGCGTGCTGCGCCGCTTTCGGGGGCTTCTGCTTCGGCTCGACTGCGGATCGAGAGTCTCTGCTGGCACTGTCAGGACCTTGGGTAAAGCTCTCCAAAAAATGGGCGGCGTTGCGCGTCTCGCGCGTCCTCCGCTCTCGCTCGCTCTTCGCCGCGCCGCATGGGGCTGGGCTTGCGCGAAGAAACCACCTCGGCGAGCGCTGGCCGCACGGAGGTGTGGACGCCGCGGATCGCGTGTGCGAGGCTTCAAGTTTCTGATCCGCTCGTCCTCGCACTTGTTCGAGCTCTCGGCAGCGGCGCGGGATTCGGGGCACCCCTGGCAGCGGCGCGACCATGGGCCCCTCTGGGCTGCGGAGGCTCTGCGCAATGTGCTCCTAGTCCCATCGCGACGCGTGAGTGGCGCCGAGGGCGCATCGTCCTGGTGGGGGGAAGCACGCACGTCAGGCACCCGTGACGGGGCGCCTGCGCGGCGCGGGAGGGCCGCTTTGGGTTCGCGGGCCATCGCAGAGCCGTCGCGGAGGCGCACGGCAGGTGGCTGCCGAGTGAGGCTCCGCGAGCGGGACGCTGCATCACCCTGTATGGCAGCGCGGGGCCACGCTTTGCCGCCGACTCGCCGCCCCAACCAGCGAGCAGAGGGGGGGCGCAGGTGCACAACGCAGTGCAGCCGCTCGACGCACTCTGACGGACTCCACTTCCACTTGAGCGTGCGTCCACCGTATCGTTGGGGCGCGCGCACGCCTGGGCCAAGCGGCACACGCCAGCCAGTCAATCCAGCGAGTGCGCCGAGACGGGACGCCTCTCCCGTGCTCGCCTGCGCGGCTCGCGCGCCTGAACCTTTTCGGCGCCTGCGCCGGCCGACAAAGTGCCCGCCGCACCTTGGACACGGGTGGTGCTGCGCAGGATGCCACGGGAGGCTCATCAGCAGGATCCTCCGTCAGCGCGGGCCTCAGCAGCACCGGCAGCACTCGGCCCCTCCGGCCTCAGCAGGAGCCGTAGCAGCCGTCATGGCTGCGTCCGGCGCGGCTCCCCCCGGCGCTGAAACGAATGCCCATAGGAGCGCCGGCGCTTGCAACGGCAGCAATTGCACCACCGGCACCACAGGAGCATCATTGCACCACAGCAGCAGCAGGGGGCGCAGGAGCAGCAGCGCCGGCACCACCCTTGCCGGCGACAGCCCCCTCGCGGCGTGCGCCGACACCCCTAGCACCAGCACCGCAGCGCACTGAAAGGCAGCAGCGGCCGCAGCAGCCCCACCCGGCAGCAGCAGCGGCGCCATGGCAGGCGTGGGGCCGCCCGACACGGTGCGCGTGCTGTGCAACGGCGTGCCGGGCATCTTTTTGCTCGCCGACAGCACCGTCATTTGCGGCTGCACCGAGTGCGCCGCCGCGCTGCCGCCCGAGCTGCTGCACAACCCGCACCTGCTGGTCCAGACCTGCCGCAGCATCAGCCCCACCGAGTTTGAGCGCCACGCCGGCATGGGCGCCACGCGCAAGTGGCGCCACAGCATCAAGGTCGTCGTCGACCTGCCGCCGCACGCGCCGCTCACCGCCGTCAGCGCCAGCGCCGGCGGCAGCGGCGCCGGCAGCGGCGCCGGCGAGGCCGGCGGCGGCGCGCCAGACGGCGACGGCGACGGCGGCCTGCCCGGCGCCGGCGGCGCCACGCTCATCAATATTGGCCGATGGCTCGACGAGCACCCGCTGCCGCCAAAGCAGTCGGGGCAGAGCAACGGCGGCGGCGGCGGCGGCGGCGGAGGGGGGCCCAGCAAGGCCTCCATCTCACGCGCCGAGCGCGGAAGCATGCGCGCGGCGGGGCTGCTCGGCACGCTGCCGTCTGCCGGCGCCGGCGCCGGCGCCGGCGGCGGGTTTGGCGGCGCGGGCGGCGGGCGGGCGCGCGGCAGCGGCGGCGGCGGCGGCGGCGCGGCGGCGGCGGTTGCGGCGGCGGGCGTGTTCAAGAGCCCGTACCCTCGCCCGGGCGTGGGCGGCGGCATGGGGCAGCCGCCGCAGCAGCAGCAACACATGGAGTGGGCGCAGGAGCTCGGGGGCGCGGCGCTGTACGGCGGGCCGCCGGCGCAGCTGCAGGCGGCGCCGCCGCGGCAGCGGGCCGGCAGCCGGGACGGCGGCGGCGCCGGCAGCAAGCCTTTGGTGCAGCCGGGGCAGCGGGGCGCACGCGGCGGCGGAGGCGGAGTCACCCAAGGCGGGCCCTACGGCGGGCTGCCCCACGACGCCGTGGGCCTGTCGCAGCTGCACTCCGGCAGCTCCCGCCCAAACCTCCCAGCCCTCTCCATGCAGACCAAGGCGAGGCAGCAGCTGGAGGCGCCGTACGGCCAGCCGCACATGACCATGCAGGGCGGCGTCGGAGGCGGAGGAGGAGGAGCAGGGATGCACCGGCAGGGCAGCGGCGCCGACCCCTCCATGCCGTACCACCCTGCTCAGGGCTGGGGGCACCCGGCGCACGTGGCGGCCGGAGGGGCGCACGGCGAGCCCTCTCCCTGGGGCCACCCGGACGCTGCCTTGGGGGGCCCGCCCGACGAGCTCGCGCCCATGCACAGCCTGAGCCACGGAGGAGGGTTTGGCGGCGCGCCGCCAGGGCGGCAGTTCTCGGGGTCCCTGGGCCACCAACACCAACATCACCAGCAGCAGCAGCAGCAGCAGCAGCAGCACCAGCCGCCGCTGCAGCAGCAGCACTCGTACATGACGAGCTCAGCCCGCCTGGCCGCCGCCGCCGCCACCGCTGCGCTCGCCGCCGCCGAGGCTGCCAGCTCCCGCCGCATGGCGTACGCCCCCAACCAGGGCTTTGCGGGTAAGCGACCCGCCGCCGGCGACGCGCCGCCGGCCGGCCGCTTCCACGACGAGGCGGGCGGCGGCGGCGGCGGCGGCGGCGGCGGCGCGGCGACGGCGGCGGGCAGTGACGGCGGGCCGCTGCTGCAGATGCTGGCAGACACGGCGGCGATGAACGGCGCGCTGCTGGGCACCAGCACCGACGACCTCACGCGAAGCCAGCAGGTGTCCCCCGACGGCGCGGCGCGGGCGGGGCAGCCGCGGGCGCGGAGGGTCGAGGGCGCCGAGGCGGCGGGCGAGGCGCAGGGCGCGGCGGCGCCTGGCGGCAGCAGAGGTGCGTGCGCTCCTCGTGTTGGAGCAGAGCACGCCGCGAGTCAGTCGCGGTCGCTTCTTCGCGTCACATCCACACCGTCTCGCACGCGCACGCCGTGCGCAGAGGACGGCCGGGGCGGCGCCGTGCCCGCCACTGTCATGATCAAGGGCGAGCCGGGCACCGCCGACCACCACCTACAGCGCGACCCGCACCCGCCCACGCAGCAGCAGCACCACGCCGCCGCCGCCGCCGGCCGCGGCGCGGCGCGGGGGGGCCACGCCCACGACGCGCCGGCGCTCGCCGTGGGTGACCCCGTGCTGCCGCCGCTCTCCCGGCCGACCTCGCTGGACGGCGTGGCCGCCGCCGCCGCCGCCGCCCTCGCCGGTGCGCCGCCGCCGCCGCCGTTCCGCCGCTCGCCACGCAGGCTGAGGAAACAGCGGTGGAATGAACTCACGCTACTGCGCGAGAGACGTCTTACTCGAGTGCGTGCCGAGTGCGAGCCGTGCGCAGGTGCGCTGGGGCCCGTTCCAGCGTCCTCGGCCCACGCGCCGCCGCCGCACTCGCTGCTGGCGCTGCGGGTGCTCCCGCCCGCGCTGCTCACCGCGCTGCCGGCGCCCCGCGCAGCGGCGCCGCAGCCGGCGCCCGGCGGCGCTGGCGGCGGCGCGGTGGCCGTGCGCCTGTCGGTGGACGGCGTGGTGTTCACGGGCGTGCTGGCGCGGGAGGCGGCGCTGACCCACGTGGAGGCCGTGCGCACGGCGCTGCTCCTTCAGAGCTCGCAGGTATGTGCGACGGGCGGCAGAGGAGCAGATGCAAGTCAGCGCAGGTTGGTGACACGCAGAGTTGTGTGCCTCACTACCAGCGCTGCACGTCCCGGTTTGCCGCAGGCGCCGCCGCCCGCCACGCTGTGCGCGCTGTGCCTGCGCCCCGCCGGCCCCGCGCGCGCCGCCGCCGCCGGGCCGTCCGGCTGGCTGGGGCCGCTGGTCGCCGTGCGCGTGACGTTGAGCCGGCCGGCGCTGGGCGCTGGCAAGCAGGTTCTGCCGGCCATCACCACGGGCACGCACACCACGGGCGGTGGAGGGCCCACGTCCTCGGTGCAGGCCCCGGCGCCCACCTCCCACACACAGGTGCACGCTTGTGAAAGCCGTTGCCAAAGTGTTGGGAAAGAGTTGCCGGCTGCAAAGAGCTCACGCTGGGGATCCTCAAACGGTGGTGTTTCTCCCGCCCGACGCATGCGCAGGCGGCGGTCAGCGGCGGCACAGCGGCGACCCCGCCGCCGCGGGCGCATTCCCCGGCGGCGGCACCGCCCTCCGCCACCACCACCGCCGCCACGGCCAAGGACCGGCCTGACGACCAGGAGCAGCCAAGCGCTGCCGTTGCGGCACCGCCGCAAGCAGCGGCGGCAGCGGGGGGCGACACCCCGGCCGCCTCCGCCGTCGCCGCCGCCGTGGACGCTGCCGTCACGCCCGCACAACCCGCGGACGCCGCCGCGCACGCCGACGGCAACGGCAACGCTGCCAACGGCGACGCAGCCAGCGCGCCGCCGGCGGAGGGTCAAGCTCCACAGGAGGAGCCGCCGGCGCCGTCGTCGCGCCCGCCGCCCGACGCGGCGCCGCCGCCGCACCCGCAACGCAACAACGCCGGCACCCCCCCGCCGCCCGCAGCGCCGGCGGCGCCGCTGGGCCTGCCGCCGTCTGGGCCCCCGCTGCAGCACACGGTGTGGCTTCACCTGCAGTGCGCGAGCTGGTGCCCCGAGGGGCGGGCGTCCGAGGGGCGCGCTCTGGGGCTGCCGGCGGCGCTCAAGCGGGCGGCCCGCACGCGCTGCTGCAGCTGCGGGCGGCTGGGCGCCCCCATGACGTGCGCGCGGCCGGGCTGCGGCGCCGCCTACCACCTCCCCTGCGCGCAGCAAGTCAACTGCGCCCTGCTGGTGAGAGCCCTGCGCTGCGTTCCTTGCCCTCGAACGACCTTCCCAGCGCGCCGGCGCGCCGCCGCCTCGCTTCCTCTTTCCTGTTCAGCGCCGTGCCGTCGCGCTCACTTGGTTGCGTGGGCGCAGGACCACACGGCGCCGCCCTCGATGTTCTGCCCCTCGCACGCGCACGACCTCCCGCCCGGCGCACTCCTCGCCTCGGCCAGCGGAGGCCTCCCGCCCGCCGGCGGCAGCGCCGGCGCCGCGGCGGCAGAGGGCGGCGGCGCGTACCACACGCAAGTCACGCTGGTGCCCGGCGGCGGCGGCGGCGGCGGCGGCGGCGGCGGCGCGGGGCCGGCGTCGTCGGGGCAGCCAACCTTAGGGCAGGCCGCGCAGGGCCCCGGCGACGCGCTGTTCGCCCTCTCCCCCGGCGTCACCATCTCCCAGGTGAGCAACCGCTTCCCAACCGACCTTGCCGGGCACGCTCTCTGAACCGTGGCCAACCTGCGCCAGCGCTGGCTCCACACCTCCACGCTGCCCTGCTGATGCCGCTGCGATTGCTGCGACTGGTCGCCTCCGACTGCAGGGATACTCATTCGGCATGGGCGAGGACATGGACGCCGGTGGCGGCGGCGTGGCAGGCCTGCTGCAGCACCCCGGCCGCAGCGCCTCGATGGACGCTGCGCTGCCCACTACGCCCGAGCTGCTCGGGCAAATCATGCTGGTCGACGAGGAGCCGCCGCCGCACGCCGCCGCCGCCACGGCGGCGCACGAGCCCGGCGGCTCGCTCTTTGGCGGCGGCGGCGGCGGCGGCGGCGGCGGCGCGGCCGGCGGGTACGGGCGCTCGTCGCTGCCACTTTCGTCGGGCCCCGGCGGGGAGCAGCAGTACCACCCGCAGCTGACGCACCCGGCGGCGGCGGCGGCGGCGGCAGCGCAGGGCGGGTACGGCGGGGCGCATAGGGCGAGCAAGCGGGCTCGGCTGGCGGCGGCGGCGGCGGGCGCGCACAGCCCGATGCGCTTTGACGGCGCGTACGGGGCGCCGGGAGGGGGCGGCCACCCGCAGGGGTATCCCCCGGAGGGCCACCCGCAGGGGTACGGGCACCCGCCGCCGCACGCACACCACGGTGGGGCGTACGCGCAGCAGCCGCACCCTGGTTCGGGGTATGCCGGCATGGCGCACGCGGGGTACGACGCCGGGGGGGAGGCGCGGGACGAGGGCTTGGAGCATGGGGGCGGGGCCGGGCCGGGGCCGCCGTACGGCGGCGGCGGCAGGGCGGGGCGGCTGTCGCGGCCACCGGGAGGCCGGCAGGTGCAGCAGCAGCACCACCCTGGGGAGGAGCCGGGGCGTGGCGGCGGAGGTGGCGGCGGCGGCAACAGCAACGACGACGACGCTTACAGCGCCAGCAGCAGCTGGGGGTCGGACAGCGAGGGGCCGGCGGGCGGCGGCGGGGGCGTGGCGGAGGCGTGGCCCGGGGAAGGCGGCGGCGGCGGCGGCGGCGGGGGGAGGGGCGGGCACGCGGCGGGGGCGCGGTGGCG
>VFQP010006101.1_pt1 | contig 10089 bp, 9 predicted proteins | sample 3512351 | NCBI WGS metagenome assembly VFQP01 (sample SAMN10412372, study PRJNA504923) | tailings metagenome | isolation source: Relicate 1 Philex TSF1 revegetated site | place: Philippines: Tuba, Benguet | collected 2017-08-29
GTGAGCGAGCGCGCTTCCGTTGTCTCGCTGCTCTGCGCGTCGAGAGGCGGAGGACTGCGAGCGCCGGCCCCCCGCGGCCCGCCGCCACAGCACGCGCCGCACGCCATCACGTCTGCATCACGGCTGGCTGCATGCATGGTGCGTGGCCGCTTGTTGCTGAGCTCCCATCAGTGTGCCACGCCGACACGCGGCTGGCGTGCGTGGTGGCAGCTCGTCGAACCGTGCGACTGTGCTGAGCTCATGATGCGGCACCTGCCCGATGATGGTTGCCCGACTCCTCCGTTCATGCCATCACGCCGCATTTGCCTCGCGCAGCGCGGCAGGGCACAGCCACTGCATCAGGATGGCGGCACGGGCAGCTTGCCGTCTGGGCCGGGCGGCCCGTACCGCGCGATGTAACGCTCCCGGAAGTCAGGGTCCAAGATCTGCACGCAGCAGGCCACGGCGCAGCCAGCAGACCACTCCCGCTGCCCGCGCCCGCACCTGCAGCATGCGACGCACGCGTGCTGCCTTTCGCGTCACTCACCTTGACGCCGTCCAGCTGGTTCCCCAGGCCGACCCACCCAGGCTTGAGGTTGTGCGACCGCGCAAAGATCTGCGCGCACAGCAACCGCTTAACACGGCCTTCGGGCCGCAAAGCGGCAGGCACGCCTAGCCCGCAGTCGGATGCGCGCGCTGTTCCCGCCCTCGCCACCACCGCCGCTGCGCACCTCAAGCTTGCGCGTGCCGGGGCTGAGGCGCTCCAGCAGCGTGTACATCTCGTCGGGCTTGCGGGACGTCTCGCGCACCTCGGCCACCACCACGTCGCAGTCCACGTACCTGGGCGCGCGCACACGCACACGCGCCGCACATGCACCCGCGGTGCACCTCGGCCCTTCGCCCCATCCTTCCAACTGTCGCAGCGCTGCTTGCACACGAAAACAGCTGTGCGTGGACGCCCGCCACCAGCACCAAAGTGTGCTCGTTTGCCCTGGCATGGCGGCACAGGCGGGGAAGAAGCCGAGCGAGGAGAGGGCCCCTGCGAAGCCGACTCACTTGTTGAGCTGCGGCTTGCCCTTGACGCCGATGAGGCAGTGCTCCTTGCTGTGGTTGATCCAGTGGCCCGTGCGGCCCGTGCGGATGAGCCGGTTGAGCTGGTTGGTCTTGATCCAAATCAGCTCGTCGACGCGGTTGTAGCCCCAGATCTTGAGGCACTCGCGGCCCAGCTCCATGGCGCGGCCTGCGCGTGCGGCGGCGTCCCAGACGCGCGGTTGGAACCCAAGGCTCATGCCCAGCTTCTTTTCCGCTCAGGAAGAGTGCGGCGGTGGCGTCATCACGCGCTCGTTCCGCCGCCCCTCAGCAATCCCACACCACTCTCCTCTCCTCACCCGTGACCCAAAGGAAGATGACGCCGTCGTCCTGCAGGCAGCCAATGTCCATGCGCCGCATCTCCTCGTCCTCCATGGTGCCGTACGGCAGGTCCTGGTGGATCTGCCAGGGCGGGTCGGCCATGATGACGCCAAACTTGCCCAGCACCTTCATGTCCAGCTTGCGGATGTCGCACCGGATCCACTGCTCGTCCTGAAGCGCCTGCAGGTACCTGCACCGCAACGCCACGCGCCCACGCCGCGAGCCCACGCACGTTACATGGGTCCGTTGCGCTTCGCTCTGCAGCAAAACGGCCTTTCCCCCTGTTGAGCGCTGCACGCCAGCCCGCACGCCCGCACGCAGAGGAGCATGCAGTGCGAGCAAGTCAGGTCGCCAGTGAGCGAAAAAGCTCAAGCAGTGCGAGAGAAGGACCCGAAGCGCCTGCGGCTCACTTGGGCACGGGCGGCGGCCCCTTGCCCGGCCCGCCGCCGCCTGCCAACGCCAGCGCGCCGCCGGGCCCCATGCGCGGCCCCGCCATGAGCTCGTCGTCGTCGTCAATGTCGTAGTGGATGTACCTGCGGGACGCGGGAGGACAGGCAGCACGCAAGCACGCAGCGGCGCCCCTGACTTGGCGCTGCGCAGCTCCACTTTTCCTCGCGCTGGAGATGGTCTGTTCAGTGTCTGTCCCACGCAGCCTCTGCCCAGCGGCGGCGCTTGCCAAGCTGTGGCAGTCCCCGTCGCAATAGAGCACAGCGGACGACAGCGCTTGCTGCAGGCTGTTGCGTGGACAGGCAGGCGGGTGAGGGCTGTGGTGGCGAGGGCGCACCCCGGGCAGCGCGCCCGCCCTCAACGCGCACTGCTCACTTGCAGCGGTTGAAGTTGCGGCAGGTGTTGAGGTACGAGCAGTTGCCCAGCGACACGTCTGTGTGCGGCCGGATGATGCGCCGGAAGTGCAGCCGCGGGCACGCCACGTGTGAGTTGTTTGCCCTGCACACGCCACGGTCACACGCACACACACCATCTGCTCGCCAGACGAGGCCGCACCACGCACAAAGTAGAGTGCGACCCCTGGAGAGCCTTACGCAGACCTGCCGCGCAGCACGCAGGCCGGTGGGCCGCGCAGCACGCAGGCCGGTGGGACGGGGCGCGTGCTCACTCACCGCTTGCAGTCCTCCTTGGTGAGGTTCGGGCAGTGCTCCTGGATGGCCGAGGCGCCGTCCGCCGTGCGGAACGCCTCGAGCTGCGCCGCCTCCTTGGCCGTGGGCCGGGTCAGCACCGCCTGCAGCTCGGCCGCCGCGCCCCTACGCGCCACGTTTGACACGAGGGCGTGCACACTGCAACCTCGGCCGCGCGCGCAGGCACGCGCCGTGCGGGGCAGCGGCGGCACTGCGCACTGGGTCGCGTGCTGCCGTGGTGGCTCTAGCTTTGCAGACCGCCCCCACCGCTCGCCCCGCGTGACGTCCTGCGCCGGCCGCGCCGCCAGTGGCCGCGTCGCCGCCTGCCTGCCGCGCCCAGCCGCTCCGCCGCTCACCTCTCCATCATGCGGTCCCGCATGGTCTTCCGGTTGAGCAGCGAGTCCAAGTCGCCCTCGGCCGCCCGCTTGGTGCCGCCCCCGCCGCCGTCGCCGCCCTGCGCGCTCGGCGGCCGAGGGCCCAGATCGCCGCCGCCGCCCATGCCCGGGAGGATGGAGGGCAGCATGAGGTCCCCCGGGCCGCCTATCACGCTCGGCATGCCCACTGCAGGCGCACGCGTGCGCACACGCAACCACCAGCGCCGGCCGCGTTGGGCACAACGCGTCCCACCGCTTCTCGCCAGGCGCAGCGGAGCATGGTGTGCGTGGCCGCGGCGGCGGTGCTCACGTGGCGCGCCCATGAGCTGCGGCATGCCCGGCGGGCGCATGAGCCCCATCGCCGCCTGCTGCATCATCTGCATGCTGAGCGCCGCCGTCTGCAGCTGCTGCGCCTGCTGCTCGGCCAGCATGATCATGGCGCCCGGGTCCGCGATGCCCACCAGCCTGCAGCGCCGCCGCGGGGCACGCACACAGTATACCGTGCTTGCTTGCCGCACCGCCTGCTCCGGCCCCAGCGCCACTTCAGCGGGATTTCACGATGCGAGTGCAAAAGGCCGCGAGTGCAAAGGCCGTGATGGGCGGCGCCATGTTGCGCGCACTGGACTCACGAGGCGAGGCGGTGGCGGTTGATCTGGGAGATCCACATGCGCGTGGGCCCCCCGCCGGCGCGGGGCCCCAGGTGCAGCTGTAGCGCCTCGAGCATTTGCTCTGCCGACAGCTGCGCCAGCACGGGGTGCGGCCCGTGCGGCAGGTCGAGCGCCGCCAGGCAGCGCTGGTAGTCCTCCGCCATGGGTCCCTGGGAGAGCTGCGCGCGTCGCAGCATGTGGTGTGCGGGGACGGCCGCGTGTGTGGCACTGGCAGTGGCGTGGCTGTGCTCAGGCCAGCGCTCGACGCGTGCATGCCCCGGCGCGGCTGGCGCCCTCCAGGCGAGCGGCAGAAGTGCTGCGGAGGCAGACTGAATTGGTTCCGTGGAGCCACGGCAGCGCGCACCCGTCTGTGCAGCGCGTCCACGTCCACGGGCAGCGTGGTGGAGCGGTCGAGCAGCAGCGTGATGAGGATGCGCAGCAGCTGCATCTCCCACTGCGGCTTTGGGGGATCTGGGCGCGGCGGGTACTGATCGGGGTGCGCGCGCAGCTCTGGAGGCAGCCACACGCCTTCGCCCTGCTTGCCGTCGGTGGCGCGCTGCAGCGCCCGCGACACGAGCGCCAGCCGCAGCGCCGTGAGCTTCTCCCGCGCCCGCAGGATGGCCTGCTCCACGTTGGCTGATGAGGACGCCCCGCCAGCGGCCGCGTCCGCCCCTGCAGCGCCACCTGCGGCGCCGGAGCCATTCGCCGCGTCGGGAGGCGCGCCCGCCGCAGCGGCCAGCTGAGTGAGGGCCCCACCCACGTCCACCATGGCTATTTCCTGCCTGGCAATCCTGTTCGCTGCTCTCCTGTGGCCGCGCGCTTTTCGAGGGCTTGGTTTTTAGGGCGTCCAGGAGCGAATCAGCAGCTCGCGTGCGCAATCTTCAGCGCGCGGCAGGATGCTTCACCAGCGACAGCGCCCCTCAGCTGGGCTGCACTCACGGGGATCTGGCTCCTCGTCGTCCCTTTTCACGCGCCCCGAAACGGGACAGGGTCGCGCGCGGCAACGATCGGTCGTTGCGCGCGCGAGCGAAGGGCCGCGCTGCATCACGTCGACCGTGCGCGGCGGCGTGCCCAAGCTCTCGTTCGAGGAGGAGGCGCACTGCGGGCTCGTGCCGCTGCTCTCGCCGCTCGACAACCCCCTGCCCCTGGCCGCGTCGCTCGAGTTCGTGTGCCACTGCGCCGCCGACCAGCAGCAGCGCACCAGGCCGGCCGGGGCGTCAGCGCAGCAGCAAAGCACAGAGGTCGTCGAGGTGGTGAGTGCCTGCCGACGAAAAGCGCGTTGCCCAGCCAGGCAGCACCCCGGCGACAGCTGTATCGCTCTGCCGTCACAGCGCTCTGCTGTTGCAGGCGCAACACGCATCTGTGCAGCAGGCCCCCCCTCGTGCCGCGTCCCGCGCACCTGCGCGCCCCGATTTTGCCACGTGACCGCGCCTGGGTGGCGACCCGCAGGTGTACGTGCTGAGCGGCTCGGGGCACGTGGTGGAGGCCGACAGCGGCGTGCAGTGGCCCGTCGCGGCGGGCGTCGGCATGATCACCTGGGCCAACTCGACCTACCTCCGCCCCGACCCGCCCGCGCCCGCCACCCACAGCGGCGCCGCCAAGGCCAGCAGCGGTGGCAGTGAGCCGCAGCTGGCCGTGCTCAAGTTCCACCTCCCCACCAGCCTGCTGGACCCCAGCACGGCGCCCGAGCTGGTCGGCCCGCACGGCGCCACCCGCCTGTCGCCCTACCAGCGCGAGGCGCTGGTGCGGGCGCAGCGCGCCTCGTGGTCCTTTGCCACGCAGCAGGGCCACGCACAGCACCAGCACCACCACCACCACCACCAGCTCAAGACGGGGCGGTTCGAGGACGGCGACGCCGTCAAGCTGCTCCGCTCGGCGCACCAGCGCACCCGCCAGGCGCTGCGCATCGCGCGGGAAGCCGCCGCCGCGGCGGCGGCCGCCGAGCAGCAGCAGCAGCCGCAGCGGCGGCAGGGCCCGCGGCACGCCGCGCCGCCCGCGCCGCCGGCGGTCAGGCAGCGGTCGCCCGAGCCGCAGCAGGTGCACCACCGGCCGTCGTGGCTGTCCAACGTGCAGCTGGGCGCGCTGGCGGGCGGCGTGGTGGACGGCGGCGGCGCGCTGGCGGCAGCCAGTGCGTGCTCATGGCGCGGGCCATGGAGGAGTTCCGGGCCTTCCAGTTCCCCAAGCAGACCAAGTGAGGGGCGCATCGCTGTGTGGCGTTTGCGCAGCGTTCGCTTGCCGCCCACCACCGCAAGCCGAGGTGTGCTGTGCTGTGCCGCCGCTCGCAGCCAGCTGGCGTTTGTGTTTGACCCGCTGGAGCTGGGGCTGTCGCTGTCGTTCGGCGTCGAGGTGTTTGAGCCGGGGCACCACACGCCGCTGCACGTGCACCGCTCGGGCCACGAGCTCTTCTTCCTGCTCTCGGGTGCGCGCCACACGCGCCGCCGGCAGCCGTGCTGTTGTTGGCGGGCCGCGCTCGCTGGGTGTGTGTTGGATTTTGCATCTGTTTGGACACTGCGGGAGGGCCGCACCCCAGCTGCCGGGCGTATCAGCTGGCCCGCAGCGCAAGGGCAAGCGAGCCAAAACACGAGCTGTGTGCGACGACCTGTCCTCGGCCGCTCACGCGTGGCGCGCAGGCGAGGGCGACGCGTACTGCGACGGCCACCACATCCCCGTGCGGGCAGGTGCGCGCCCGCTGCCTCGGTGCTCGCTTGGCGTCGCGTGAGGGAAGGCGCGGGGGGCCCCTGGCCGCGCGCCGCAGCTGACGCGCCGTTCGGTGCGCTGGCCCGCGCGTGCGCGTGCGCAGGCGACTGCATCGTGTTCCCCCCCGGGACGCTGCACGGCCTGGACAACAACACCAACAGGAAGCTCTACGCGCTGCAGGTGCGCCACCACCAGCGCGCAGGGCGCTGCGCCCCATGCCCAGCGCGTGCGCTCCTCCTGGCAGCGGGGCGCATCGATTCGTGCTGCTGCGCGTGCGTGGATGTGCGGTGGTGGGATTCGCATCTGTTCGGACGCTTCGGCCGTGCCGGAGCCCAGCTACCGGGTCCCGCAAGGGCGCGCGAGCCAACCACTTGTGCGCTTGCGTGTGCACGTGTGCCCTTTTCGCGCGCGCGCGCGCAGATGATGTGCCCGGACGACGAGTTCGTGGCGTACGTCCAGAGCGGCACGTCGGTGGGGCGCCTGGACGACGAGGACATTTGCACGCTCACCGACCGCGCGTGCTAGAGCGGCGGCGGCGGCGGCGGCGCTGGGGCGGCCGCGGCCCAGAAATGGATGGATAGACTGGGAATCGCGCAGCGTGCGGGCGGACGCTGTGGTGCGCCTGCATTGCGATCGTGCGCGCTGGGGAGGCGGGGAGGTGCGAGCTGAGAGACGGCGGTGTCAGAGCGCGCGCGGCGGTGTGGCGCCTCATGCGCCTGTGGGATGTGGATCTGTGTAGCGGACAGGAGTTTGGGGGGTGTATGGCGCAGCTTGTGTACCGCGTCCAGACGCGTCAGTCAGACTTGTATTCGCAAATGTGTGGGGTTGTGTGTGGCGGTGACAGATGACAGTCCTGCCACGACTCCACCTCTTTTGCAGTCCCGTCCGTGCTTGTGTCCCATCTCTCTCTCTTCTCCGACCTCCCTGCTCTGCTAGCGCTCAGCAGCGACCCTGACGTTTTGCGTGGTTGTGTTTGACCCTGACTTTACCGGTTGATGGTGGCGTATGCTGTTGGGTGGGTGGATGCGGAGGGGAGGTTGTGGGTGGCCAGTTGCTGGGGTGCCGCCTCGCTGGCTGGCGCGGCGCGGGTGAGGGCTGAGGCGATCCATCGCGGTGCGCGTGCTGAGCGCGCGAGGAGGAGGGCGCGCGCGGGCAGAGGCGGCTTGTTCCCTTTTACGGTGTTATCGCCCTGCTGCACCCTCTTTGGGCGGGGACCACGGCACGCAGCGGCGGAGAGGACACTGAGGGCGGCTGGGGAGGCCACGCGCGCACGCCAGCCCAGTGGTTGGGGTCACTTCTTTCAACGCTTTGGTTTGCTCGCAGCGACCGTGTTTAGCCTTGCGTTGGCACGTGCTGCACGCCGGGTGCGCAAGCGCGCCTGCCCTTGACCTTTTTGTTCGCCTTGCGATGCGTTGGCTTGTGCGGGCGAGGTGCGCGCCCCTGCTTATGCGCACGCAGCGCACGTGCTCATCGCCTGCGCATGCCAAGGCAGACGTACCCTCTCTGCCAGAGGGCAAAGGAGTCCCGGGGCGCCTGGTTGACGGAGGGCGGGGCTTGGGCCACGAACCCCAGACCGCGGGGCCCGGCCATGGCAGCCGCCTGCGGCGGTTTGCCGTGGGTGCCCTGTGCGCACCCCACCGCCACCCTGCCTTGCTGCTTGGCGGTCCTGCTGAGGAGCAAGAGAAATCTCGTCCTGGACGTGCAACGTGGATAGATGCCACATGCCGTGCGGGTCACGCCCACCGCGCCTGGCTTACAAGAGCGAGGCGTGAGCTGCCAGCGCCTCTGCGCTCCTCTCGTTGCCGCAGGCGCGTTCTCGTTGCAGGGCTCCCAATCCTGAGTGAGTGACTCGGCCCACCAGGCGCTCCACGTGGCGCAGCAAGGGTTGCACCTTCAGCGACCTGCCGCCAGGTGCAAGCCTCGCCACGAAAGCCGCAGCGACTGGGACAAGAGGCATCCGCAAGCAGAGGGCCCAGCGAGCACCGACGCACTCCTCGCGCCCGTGCCCCTCCTCGCGCCTCGCCCCCCCCCTTTCGTGCCCAGCGCCCGCCCGCCTCTACCTTCTCCCGCTTCCTCGCACGACAGGATGGCGCCCCCCGCCGCGGCCACGTTCGAGCGCATCGACTACAACGCCCCCGCCAGCGCGGCGTCCAACCTGCTCACGCAGAAGAACCCCGAGCTGCTCAAGGTGAGCGCGCTTTCCCTCGCCTCCGTCCAGGGAGCTCCATCCCCGTCCTGCAGGAACACAAACTCGTGGCGCGCGCTCATTTCCACCCACAATCTCTGGCCACGGCAGAAGCCTACTCCTGGGACTCCACTCCAGAGTGTGGCCAGCGCTCACTCACGTCCATACAGCTGCAGAGGGCCCGCTCACTCACGTCCATACAGCTGCAGAGGCCCCGCTCACTCAGGTCCATACACCTGCAGAGGGCCCCCCCTCTCTGACGTGCTACGGCTGCTCAATCGATCAACGCTCGATTAATCGCTGCCTGGCGCCCGCAGGCGGAGACGTACTCCAAGTACCTTCGCGAGGCTCAGGAGCCCTACTACACCCGTGCCAAGGACCTGCCCGGCATTGTGGCCGAGCTGCACGCCAAGGGCTTTCCCGAGCGCCGCCCGGACGTCGTGGTCGGGTGAGCTACGCGGGGGCTCCCTCTTCTTTGCGCAAGGTTGCGCAGCAAGAGCATCACGGTGCTCAAGGTGAGCTAGCCCTGGCGCACTACAGCTGCCTTTAACACCCCCACTGACCTTCACGTGCGCAGGACCTCGGGCCCGCAGGGCAAGGTGGTGCCCTACACCATCATCGACGACCCGGCCGACTGGACGGCGTCGTCGTGGGAGGGGCGCGAGGAGGAGTTCACGTACCGCCTCACGTGAGCCGCCGTGCAGGCACGCAGGCGTAGCAGCCAGCACTGTGGTGGTGGAGATGCGTGTCGAGCAAGCCAGGCCAACCTCGACGGCACCACGTACTCCCTCATGGCGCAGGGACTCTGACCTGGCCGAGATTGACGAGGCGGTGCAGGGCCTCAAGAAGCGCGGGCTGAGTACCGAGGACGACATCAAGGGCCTCAAGAAGGAGGACTTCCCGCTGCCCACGCTGGGCCCCAAGCTGGTGGAGCTGGCGCTCAACGCCACGCACGGCCGCGGCTTCCAGTTCATCACGTGCGCTCGGCTTGGGCACGCGGGAGCCAGCAGCACGCATGCAGAAGATCCGCGGAGGAGTGAGGGAGATCTCTTACACGTGCTTGATTGCTCGCCGTGCGTGTGCAGGGGCTTCCCCGTCATCCAGTACAAGCATGACCGCTTCGCCCTGGTCGCCGCCTACTGGGCCATCGGCCTGCACATTGGCCGCCACCTCGTCACCCAGCACGACTTCTCGCAGGTGCGCAGGCGTGCAGTGTGTAGGACATTTGGCCAGCCAGGCCAGCACCGCTGCTGTGGGTGGGGGAGGCGAGGCGCGCTGCGGTGGGGTGGTCGGCGCAAAACGCGCGACGCGTGGAACTCCTGGCTCGTGCACACGCAGGAGAACGGCCAGATCTTTGGCTCGGTCATGAACCACATCGTGAGTGCGGCAGTTTGGATTGTGTTTCCCCTGGAACAGCGCCCGCGACTAGGCACGGGCCCTGAACCAACCACCCTGCACGTGACGCGCTTGCCCGTGCACAACGACCGCAGGTCAACATGGGCTACAAGGAGGTGAACGGCGTGCGCCAGCCCCACCACGGCAACCGCCTGCCCTTCCACGCCGACCAGGGCGCCACCGACCTCATCACGCTGCTGTGCCTGAGCCCCGCCGTCGAGGGCGGCACCAGCAAGTGGGTCAGCGCCGTCGCCATCCACAACGAGCTG
>VFQP010004436.1_pt1 | contig 10087 bp, 6 predicted proteins | sample 3512351 | NCBI WGS metagenome assembly VFQP01 (sample SAMN10412372, study PRJNA504923) | tailings metagenome | isolation source: Relicate 1 Philex TSF1 revegetated site | place: Philippines: Tuba, Benguet | collected 2017-08-29
TATGCATTACCACCAGAAGCGAACAGGCGGATAGTACTACCAATACCAAATACAGCAGCATTAGCTTCGGCTGTAACCGGAGGTTCAGCATAAGTGCTACAAGTACCATTTACTTTGAAAGCTGTCCAGTTAGAACTCAGGCCATCTAAAGCAAAGTTGGCAAGGATACCATTATTCAAACCTGCCGGACTATTATCAGTCAGGTTAGTGATACCTGCGTTATTGGCATCCAGGAAGCCCTGGTTAAATTTATAGTAAGCTACCAGACCGGTTTGTTGCGGCTGTAGTTCACAGTTCATGTTATTGATGATCTCACACTGGTTGAGAGCGCGATTCCAGATCTTAGCTTCTTCCACTTTACCCTTGTAGAACTCTACAAAACCAGGCTGTTGACCCAGCATCAGGTTATTGGTATTGGTGGTGATCTGACCTTCTACCACTTTAGAAGCAGCCAACTGACCATTCAGGTAGATACGCATGATGAAACCATCATAGGTAGCAGAAGCATGTGTCCACTGGTTGATACCAGTATATGGTGTAGTCAGTACCTGCCATGCACCATTCAGGTGGAGGTAGAAAGAAATGGTTTTCCAACCATCGTCGGTACGAGGGAAGATATAACCATTATTATTAGATGCGGTTGATTTACCCATCACGTTCTGGATCTGGAGGTTACCATCGGTTGGGTAAATCCATGATTCCATAGTGATTTGCTGGGCGATATTCAAAGATGCATTGTGCGGAATGATTACCTGATCATCTACACCATCAAAATCAAGTGTACCTGCTTTGAAGGCAATTTTAACATTCGCACTTGCAGTAGCAGCACAAATACCGTTGCTTACGCTAACAGTGTATAAGCCACTGTTTATTATCTGAGCATTAGGTATGGTTGGATTTTGCTGGTTAGAAGTAAAGTTATTAGGACCAGTCCAGGAATAGCTTGTACCACCTGAAGCGGTCAGTTGAATGGTTGAACCCACTTCCATCACAGGTGCATTAACACCTGCCTGAGCCTGAATGGCGGTGAAAGCACTACACTCAACATCACTTACATTACCATCGGTCCAGTTAGAAGTAGTACCACTCAGACTAAATCCATTGAGTGTACCATTATTATTATTACCAGAAAGGTCGGTTAAGGTAGTTACAGAACTGTTACCTACACCAGATAAGCCCTGGTTAAAGCGGTAGTAAGCAGCCAGACCAGTTACCTGGGCGGGGTTAAGCTGACAGTTCATATTATTATTGATCTCACACTGATCGAGCGGGCGGTTCCAGATACGTACTTCATCAACCTTACCTTCAAAGAATTCACCACTAAAGCCGGGCTGGGCACCAATGGTTACGGGGTTGGTATTGGTAGAGATGGTACCTATTACATTCTTGGTAGCAGCGAGTACCCCATCAAGATAAATTTTCATCTGGAAGCCATCATAAGTGGCTGCCACATGGTGCCACTGGTTGATGGAGGGGTATTGCGCAGAAATAATCTGCCAGCCCAGTCCTTGCAGGTGAACATAGAAAGAGAATGATTTCCAGCCATCATCGGTACGTGGGAATACATAACCTTGAACAACACTATTTGATTTTGCCACAACTGTTTGAGAAGGTGTAACATCATCTGTTGGATAGATCCATGTTTCCAGTGTAATACCTGTACCAGGGTTAAAGCTGGCATTGTTAGGGATGGTAATCTGATCATTGGTACCGTCAAAGTGAAGAGCACGGGCAGGATTGGATACTTCCACCGTAAAGCTTGATTGAATAGCACATCCACTAGCAGTAGTAATAGTTACTGTATACATGCCTGAAGCTGCAACAGTAACTGCAGGTATAGTTGGGTTCTGATCTGTAGAAGTAAAGTCATTAGGACCAGTCCAGGAATAGCTGGCACCGCCTGAAGCATTGAGTTGCAAGGTTGTGCCGGCTGCAATAGAAGGGGTTGGGGTGCTTGCTGTAACTACAGGAGGTACATATGGGGCACAATTACCAGAAACAACACCAGGTTCCCAGGTCACAATCTGATTAAGTTCTAATGGGGAGATACCTACCAATGTACCATTATTACCAAAAGGACCTGAATCAACCAATGTTTCAGTCAGAATATTAGCAATACCGCCTAACAAACCCTGATTGAACTTATAATAAGCAACAAGTCCTGTTTGATCAATGATCTCACAGGAGCGGTTATTAGCAATTTCACAAGGACTCAACACCCGGTTCCAGATACGTAGTTCATCCAGTTTACCCTTGAAAAACTCACTGGGATAACCGTTATGAAATCCGATGGTTAATGGATTGGTGTTTACCGTGATCGTACCAGAAACAGCGGCCTGACTTGCCAATACACCATTAATATATAAACGCATAAAAGCTCCATCATAAGTGGCGGCTACGTGGTGCCATGCATCACGACCAGGGTAAGGAGCAGACAACACCTTCCAGCCTTGTCCGTTGATGTTCAGGAGAAACTGAATATTATTCCAGTTATCAACCGTCCTGGGGAAAATATAACCGGTTTGAGCGGTTACAGGTGTACGCTGCGATTTCGCAACAACCGACTGAACTGGGGTATTGGTGCTGGCATAAATCCATGTTTCCATAGAAATTACACTGCTCATGTTGAATGAAGGATCACCCAATGCAGAATTGGTTGCTGAGCTAACACGAACACCATCACCGTTGGTTCCTGATTTACCATCAAACGCCATCGCACCACCAAGGGTGATTTGTGCATTAGAGGTTAACGAGAACAATACGGCAGCAATCGTGAAAATGACAGTCTGTAACTTGGCTTTTGTAAAAATGCGCATATACGTTTGGTTGTCTATCTCTGATTTTGGTTTCAGCTATTACTAGCCGGGTAACACAGGATTGAATTTTGCCCGTTTCAGGGCACTCGAGGATATTGAGATAGTAAATATGGCTTTTGACCAGAGGATATTTAGAAAAACATCGCAGACTACTGTTCTAAGGGGGTAAGATCAACAACACGCAGCTGTTCGCAAATGTTAACGAAAGCCAAAACTAACCGAAGCAGGTGGATTTTCAAATTTTTCAGAGAAGTTTTTTAGTAACAAATGTGGATTAATTAAAATTTGTAGTATTTCAGGACAAAGAATCGATGAAAAGATTAGCATAAAAATTCATAAATTTCCTCTATAAAAAACACAACTTATTATAAATCAATATATTTCGATGTAAATAATTTTAAAATGAATCCTAGCTAACCACTCATCCCATTGGGTTTAAAAAAGGCTTAAAATGCGCTATCTTTATAGACAATTCTGCATCAATTCGAACAAATCATACGTGTTTTTCCCGAGACCTTTTGCTCAAAAGACGTATTCAGCACGTGCCAGTTTACGGAGAATACCACGATACTTTTCCGCATTTTGTTCGTCATGCATTGTAGTATTATAACTACAATACTTCTACACAATTACCACAATAGAGGACACAAAGATGTGAGGGGGATAAAAAAATAAGGACCGCAAATAGCGATCCTTATTCCAGAGGTCCCGACCAGATTCGAACTGGTGTAGAAGCTTTTGCAGAGCTCTGCCTAGCCACTCGGCCACAGGACCCTTTCCATTGATTGGGAGTGCGAAAATAAAGCAATCAAACTAATTTCAAAATTCTAAATGCGAAAACACGAAATTTGCTAGCTCAAAACCAGGATAGTATGAACAGGATCGCTGAAAGTGAATTGATCATTAACCAACGTGGCGCAGTTTACCACCTGGACCTTCGTCCGGAAGAACTCGCTCAAACCATTATCACAGTTGGAGATCCCGATCGCGTTGCAGCCGTAAGTAAACATTTCGATGAGGTCGAGGGTAAATTCCAGCACCGCGAATTCGTTACACATACGGGCAGAATCGGACAAAAAAGGATTTCTGTGGTATCAACCGGAATCGGTACAGACAATATTGATATCGTACTCAATGAACTGGATGCTCTGGTCAATATCGATTTTGAAACCCGCACCATTAAAGATCAGCATACCCCACTCACCATTATTCGTGTAGGCACTTCCGGTTCACTGCAAGCCGATATTCCAGTGGACAGCTTTGTGGCCAGCACCCATGGCCTTGGTATCGATAACCTGCTCAATTTCTACCAACAACAACCCAATGCCGAAGACCTTCAGCTACTAAGCGCCTTCCAGACGCAGGTCATGCACAACCAGGCTATCGCTTTACCCTATATTAATTCGGCTAGCCCCGCAGTACTGAAACATTTTGTAACCGGCTTTCACCATGGTATTACCGTTACCTGCCCGGGCTTCTATGGCCCACAAGGCAGAATACTGCGCCTCGGCCTCGTTAATCCGGAACTGATCGACAGGCTTACCGGCTTTAGCCTGGGTAACCACCGCATCACCAATTTTGAAATGGAAACAAGCGGCATTTATGGCCTTGGCAAACTACTCGGTCACCATTGCCTCAGCCTAAATGCCATCGTGGCAAACCGCATCAGCCAAACCTTTAGCAAGGATGGTGCAGCTGCAGTTGAACGCCTGATCCTCACCACACTTGAAACCATCACGAAATAATGAAAGCCCTCTCCTTCTATAAATACCAGGGTACTGGTAATGACTTTGTCATCATGGACAACCGCGATGGACAAATATCTCTAACTACCGAAGAGATCCATCATTTGTGTGATCGCCGTTTTGGTATTGGTGCCGACGGACTCATGCTTCTCAACCATAAAGACGGCTATGATTTTGAAATGAAATATTATAATGCCGATGGCAGGGAAAGCACCATGTGCGGCAACGGAGGCCGATGCCTGACTCGTTTCGCTTATGATATGGGCATTCATAAAGACCTTTTTCACTTCCTCGCTGTTGATGGCGAACATGAAGCCGAGATCGCCGACCATGGCTGGATTCGATTAAAAATGCAGGACGTAGATGGTATCAGTTCCCACCTTGGCGACTTTGTACTCAACACCGGTTCCCCACACTACGTGAAACAGGTTTATGATATCACCAAACTGGATGTATACAGCGAAGGCAAAGAAATCCGCAACAGTGAACCCTTTGCAGAAAAAGGGATCAATGTGAACTTTGTGGAAAGCTTTGACAAATACATCATGGTAAGGACTTTTGAAAGAGGCGTGGAAGATGAAACACTTAGCTGCGGCACCGGTGTTACTGCAGCAGCACTGGTATTTGCACACAATGAAAACGGTTTCAACAGCGTTCAAATTCGTACAAAAGGAGGACAACTTTCCGTTGAATTTGATAAAACCGGGGAACAATCTTTCCGGAACATCTGGTTATGCGGACCAGCCAGTTTTGTCTTTAAGGGTAATATTGAGGTAGCATAAAAATAGTACCTTACACCCCTAAACAGTATTGATTCCTCTTCGCTAACCCGGGCAAAGCAATTTACATGATCCAGTACTTCAGGAATATTGATGGTCAAACCGTTGAGATCGACAAAGCAGATACAGGTGTATGGGTTAATCTGGTTCCCCCATTCAGAGAAGAAGAATTTATTCAACTGGGTGAAGACCTGGAAATCCCCATTGAGTTCCTGCGCGACTCACTCGATATCGATGAAAGACCTCGTTATGAAAAGGAAGGCAATGTCAAGTTTGTGGTGATTAAAACCCCTACCGAAAACAATTCTTTCAACGATAGCGATGCTTTCTATATCACCATCCCTATCTGCATTATCCTTACCCATACGCAGATCATTACTGTGAACTCATTCGACAATGGCGCCATCAAAAAATTCCTGAACTCCTTCCAGAAACGCCACCCCGATAAGAAGAACATGATGATCCTGAAAGTATTCGAGAAAGTGGTGCAAAACTTCATGGAATTCCTGAAAGAGATCAACCAGCGTCGTAATCAATACGAGACCAGCCTCTACCAAAGCAATAGCAATGTGGATCTGCTGAATTTAATGCGGATCCAAAAAAGCCTGGTGTACTTTGTTACTGCACTTCGCAGTAACGAAATGCTCATGATGAAATTGGAAAGAACGAACTTCCTCGGCTTGAATGAAGAAGAAAGGGAGTTCCTGAATGACCTGATTGTAGATACCAGCCAGGCCCTTGAAATGGCCAATATCTATACCAATATCCTTACCAGCACACTCGATGCCTTTGCCAGCATCATCAGCAATAACCTCAACAACGTGATGAAGCGCCTCACTTCTATCACGCACTGGATGCGCGTGGGTTTTGTGCATGGTGTGATGAATACCGACAATATGTCCATTCTCGGCCTGACCATTGATTATGGCCCATATGGCTGGGTGGATAACTTTGACCCCGGCTGGACGCCAAATACGACTGATGCGCAAGGCCGCCGCTATTGTTTTGGCCGCCAACCGGACATTGCACGCTGGAACCTGGAGCGACTGGCCGAAGCGTTGGGCACCCTGCTACCGGAAACGCAAGGCCTGGCGGATGGCTTGACCACTTATGACCAGACCTATATACGCGCCCTCACATCCAGCCTGGCTGATAAGTTTGGCTTTGATCACTGGCAAGATGGCGATGGTGAACTGATTAACCATATTTTTGAGTTAATGCAACGCGCTGAAGTCGACCAGACACTGTTCTTCACCCAATTAGCAAAACTGGATATTGCACATCCGCAACTAGCAACGCTGACCGACGCTTTTTACACCGAACAAGGACAACAACAGTTTGGCGCAGATATCCAGGCCTGGCTGCAAAACTACAGCCTACGTTTACAACAATCAGCATTAACCCCTGAGCAGCGCTTGCAAACCATGGCGGCGGCCAACCCGATTTATGTGCTGCGTAACTACCTGGCGCAAGAAGCCATCGACCTGGCAACGGAAGGCGACAACTCCCGCTTGCTGACGTTATTGGAAGTGTTACGCCAACCCTATACCGAGCAGGCTGGCATGGCCGCCTTTGCGCAAAAGCGCCCGGACTGGGCGCGGCAAAAGGCCGGTTGCTCGATGCTATCGTGTAGTTCATAATTTTGGCCATGCAAACTGCCGAACAATTGATCACTGATGCTGGCCTGCGCCCGACCAAAGCGCGCTTGGCCGTATTGAGCTGCCTGCTCAACTCGCACAATGCGCTGAGTCACACTGAGATACTGGCTGCGTTGCAAGGCATCAAAGAAATTGACCGGGTGACGGTATACAGGGTGCTGGACTGGTTACAGGAACATGCCCTGATCCATAAAATATCCACCGATGACCGCGCCTGGAAATTTCAACTGAATGCCCCTAAGCGCAGTTACAAAGCCACAGACGCCAGCACAAGCAGCGGCTTGTTAAACAATCACGGTCATGCTCATTTGCAATGCCAGCGCTGTGGCACAGTCCTTTGCATTCACGAATTGGCTGCGCATATTCCGCAAGCCATTTTCGACACCTACCAAATATCCCACATCGAAATCAACCTCAAGGGCCTCTGCCCACAATGCCAACAAGCGCCGGCCTAAAATAGGCGCACGACTTTCTTTTACTACTCGATTACTATCCAACATTTTTTGCAACTTAGTTGCAAATAACACCAACACCCACTAAAATGCAACTTTATTGCATTGCAACAAAGTTGCTTAAATGGTTACTCACGCACAATTATTAGCGATGTCAGCAGACGCTTATATGAACGAAGCACAACTGGCCTTCTTTAGGCAGTTGCTGGAGGCACAGCTTCAAGCCTTGCAAGACAATATGCGCCAGACCAGTGAACATCTCTCAGATCAGCAAGAAACACCAGATCCGGCCGATCGCGCCACGCAAGAGGAAACACACAGCGTGGAACTGCGCACACGAGACCGCGAGCGCAAGCATTTAAAAACCATTCAATCAGCCTTGCGCCGCATCCAGGATGGCAGTTATGGCTATTGCGAAGACACCGGGGAGCCAATCGGTCTCGCCAGGCTATTAGCCAGGCCAACCACCAAGTTGTGCCTGGAAGCACAAGAGCGGCATGAGCGCCGCGAACGGCAATTTAACCACTAAAGGATGACCTATGAAAAAACTGCCAGTCACGGTACTTTCCGGCTTTCTGGGCGCGGGTAAAACCACCCTACTCAACCATATCCTCAATAACCGCGAAGGCAAGCGTGTCGCAGTGATTGTCAACGATATGTCCGAGGTGAATATCGATGCACAACTGCTGCGTGATGGCGGCGCGGCCTTATCACGCCAGGAAGAAAAACTGGTTGAGATGAGCAATGGCTGCATTTGCTGCACCTTGCGCGAGGACTTGCTGATTGAAATCACACGGCTGGCCAAAGAAAACCGCTTTGATTACCTGCTGATTGAAACCACTGGTATTTCAGAGCCTTTACCCATTGCAGAAACCTTTACCTTTGCAGACGAAGACGGCGTTTCGCTGGCAGATGTCGCCGAATTGGACACCATGGTCACCGTAGTAGATGGTTATAATTTTCTCAAAGACTATGGCTCGCAAGATATGCTGGGCGACCGCGGCCTATCGCTGGGCGAAGAAGATGAACGCACGGTGGTTGACCTGCTGGTTGAACAAATCGAGTTTTGCGACGTGTTAGTGCTGAATAAAACTGACTTGTTAACCCTGGAAGAAGTCTCCAGGCTGGAAGGCATCCTCAAAACGCTCAATCCACGCGCGCAGATTATCCATAGCAGCTTTGGCAAAGTGCCGCTAAATCGCATCATCAATACCGGACTATTTGATTTTGATCAGGCCGCTGAAGCGCCAGGCTGGCTGCAAGAACTACGCGGTGAACATGTGCCTGAAACAGAAGAATATGGCATTTCGAGCTTTGTGTACCGCGCCCGCAAACCGTTTCACCCACAACGATTGTGGCAGTGGTTCAATCAAGAATGGCCTGGCGTCGTACGCTCCAAAGGCCGTTACTGGATCGCCTCACGGCCAGAGTTCTGCGCCACCTGGTCGCAAGCAGGCGCAGTCACCCGCACCGAACTGGCGGGCATGTGGTGGAGCGCCACACCGCAAGAATACTGGCCACAAGATGAAGAAAGCCTGCAACACATCCACTCGCGTATGCAGGCCCCTTATGGTGACCGTCAGCAAGAACTGGTGGTTATCGGCATGGGGATGGATAAAGCCGCACTCTTTGCTGCCTTCGATGCCTGCCTACTGACAGAAGCAGAGCTGGCATCCGGCATGGATGCCTGGCGGCAACTCAGCGACCCGTTTCCGCAATGGTCAGTGAGTAGACAGGACGAGTCACCCGAGCTAGTCGCAGAGGTTTCTTAATCGATATCAGCAAACTACGTAAAATCATGAGCTGCTTTTACGGATTCGCTTCAGGGTGGTTTTGAAACACTGGCGTATAGTGACAGTCATACCAGTACATCAAGCACGATGTGCTCACAAACAACCAAAGGAGACTATCATGTGGACTAAACCAGCTGCGACTGAAATGCGTTTTGGCTTTGAAGTGACTATGTACGTCATGAACAAATAATCAGGATTCATCTCAAACTTTGAGATGTACCTGAATAAAAAACAGCCGGATTCCGGCGGTTTTTTATCGCCTAACAACAAGGCCCCCTCTAAAACTGTGCCCACTCACCATCATCCGTGCCTGTACGTAATTTTCCTGAGCGCTGCACATTCACACTGACAGGTGCTTTAGTGGCGCGCGCATGGATATGGCTCACGGTGGAACGTTTGTCAGCACCGCTTTCATGCCCCAGTCGAAAGGCACTTACGGCACGGACAAGGCTTTCAGCCTGATCAACCAACGACTCTGATGCCGCTGCAGCCTCTTCAACCAAGGCAGCATTTTGCTGCGTGACCTCATCCATCGTCATGACGGCCTGATTCACTTGGTTAATACCAGTGCTTTGCTCAACAGAAGCGGCAGCAATTTCACTCATAATATCCGTCACCTGCTGTACCGAAGTAACCACCTCTTGAATCGTCTTTCCAGCCTCCTCCACCAATTCGCTGCCTTTTGCAGTTTGGGCGACAGAGTCATCAATCAGCACTTTAATCTCCTTGGCTGCCTCGGCAGAGCGTTGGGCCAAATGACGGACTTCGGCAGCCACTACCGAGAAGCCGCGACCCTGCTCGCCAGCACGGGCCGCTTCAACAGCCGCGTTCAGGGCCAGGAAAT
>VFQP010006102.1_pt1 | contig 10086 bp, 19 predicted proteins | sample 3512351 | NCBI WGS metagenome assembly VFQP01 (sample SAMN10412372, study PRJNA504923) | tailings metagenome | isolation source: Relicate 1 Philex TSF1 revegetated site | place: Philippines: Tuba, Benguet | collected 2017-08-29
TGTGTGTGTGTGTGTGTGTGTGTGTGTGTGTGTGTGTGTGTGTGTGTGTGTGTTGTTTTTGGTGTCAAAGGGGTGTGAAAATAAATGGGACAAGCTGTGTGTGAAAATGCAAATGGAAAGGGGAGGGGGACGTGTACATCATACACAATATCATACACAATATCACACACACACTACTACATACACACACACACAATGGACAACGCAAAGACTACACCTGGCAGTACCTCGAACAGCATGGGAATATGAGAGCAGCAGCAGGGACGTGTCATCTGCCAGGTGCACCAGCTTGGCAATAAATAAAGGTGCCTTGCCACGTGCGACATGCCGCGTACGAATTGGCTGTGTGTGCATGTGTTCAAGGAGGGAAGGTGAGGATGGAGAGATACCAACCACCCACCACCCACACCGCACCTCAAACAACGGGGGTGTGACAAAGGCAATGTGTCGTGCGCCGAAACGCTTCATTGCTGCCTTCCATGTGGCTGTCGTGTGCCTGCTGGTGGTTTGTTCCACAAAGAGAGCCCCAGGAGAGTCAAGTGTGGTGAGCTGGAGGGCGTGAGAGTGGGCTGGGATGAGGCGCCCTGCAAAGGTAGGATAAAGAGCCAGCGTTGCCTGAAGACTGTCGAGCAGGGGAGCACGATCGATGGCCTCCACTGGAAAGTGCCACCCGTAGAAGCAAGCAGCATTGGCGAGCCAGTACTCTTGGGTTGTGATCAGGTTGGGCATCTCGCTGCCATCCTCCGATGGTCCATTGTCTACAAACGACGGTTTTACCCACGTTTTCACCTTGTTTTTTCGCATCTTTCATGACCAAAGTATGTTTGTTTACAATAATTAAGTGCACGAAAAATACAATGGCTCCCACAAAAAAAACACTCGCACGCAACACCCTGCACACTCATCAATACCCACACCCATCCGCCCCCCCACCCCATGCCAGCTCCACCTTGCGCTTCTTCTTGCCACCACCCTTGATCACCAGCTTTTTTGGTGTCGGCAGGGCCGACACTTTTTTCAATGCGCTCCCCTTTGGTTTCGCTCCAGGAGGGGTGCGCACATCTGGGTCTGGCACGGGCCCGTCTACCGCAAAAAACAAATTATTATCAAGGTTCCATCGAACCCCTTTCTTCCCTGGTGGACTCTGCTGTGTGGGTGCAGCTGGTTGAGATGCCCCCTTGACTGCCCCGTTGGTGTTGGGATTGCTGTGGTTTGTGTGTGGCTGTGCTGCATCACTGGTGTGCCCTGCTGTACCGTGTGTTTGCTTTGTAGATGCACTAGGAGGGGATGCAGGTGGTGTACTCGGTGCTGCTGCTGCTGCATCGTGACCACGCTTGTCCTTTTTCTTCTTCTTCCCTGCTCTTTCCTCTGCACGATCATGACCACCATGACCACCATGACCTTCACCAACACCATGACCTTCATCACTAACCTGCTGCTGCTTGTCCTTTTTGCCTTTTTGCTGCTTCTTCTTTCCTCCCAATTCCTCCTGATCATCATCATGCATGCATGTGGGTATGTCTTGCAATGCCGCCATCAGTTTTGACCGACGTTTGACCGCCTTTTGTAGCATGTGACTGCATTGATACAATGCCTCACGATTGCGGTGGGCCACTGAAGCACCAGCACCTGCCTGAAACAGTGCATCTGCGAGCACAGTCCCTTGCAGCAGACCAAAAGTATCCTGGCTGTTGATCTTATCCTCATCCCCATGTCCATCATCCTCATGTCCATCCTCCCCATCATCGTCCTCGCTGGCTGTGGCTTGCTGCAGACGGTGTTCCAGAGGTGTGGTAAGGTGGGAGGCAAGTGGTTCAAACACAGAAGCCCTGGTTGGGTGAAGCATTGAGGGGTGTATGGTTGGTGTATAGTTGGTGTATGTGTATGGTTGGCGTATGGTCGATACATGTGTCTGGTTGATGCATGTGTATGGTTGGTATATGTGTACATCCATCAACCTCCCCCCCCCCCACACAACATACGTGATGCGCTGCAGCAATGGTATGCTTTTGCTATGTTCCAATGCATATACAAACGGTTGAATCACATGTTCCAATGCCACATCAGGCACTCGCTTCCCATCCCCCACTGCACGCTGCAGCTCTGCCCACCACACATCTGCCATCTGATACGCCACCCCCGCTGCGAGGATGGTGTCTTGTGGTACAAGCACGTGATGCTGTATAAACTGCATGTATCGCTGTACAAGGAAGGATTCCCAATAATGGTGGTGGAGGAGGACAAAGCAGTGGTGGATGAACTCACGAATCAGGTTGAGAAACTTGTCGATACGATGGCGGTCGATGCCAAACCATTCACGTCGCATGGTGGTGATGCATGTTGTAAAGTATGTGTATGCCACCTGTGTGGATTTTTGGAGGGACACATGTGTGGGGGTGTACATACAGAGTGTGTTGGTTTCTATGCAGGACGTGTCTTCATGTGATACATTGTGCATACCTCTGGCTTGGCATGGTTTAGGATGCTGGCAAGCTGGGTTGCAAGCTCCTCCTGTGAGTGTACAAGAGTGGTGCTCACAACAACAGCAGGTGTGCAGCCGTTGATGGTGTTTTCCCCCTCACAAATTCCTCCCTTACCTGTACTGGCACGAGATCAGAATGCCAGTAGCAGTAAAACAGACCCTTCCATATGACGACAAGGTCGTCCTCTGCCACGTTGTTGCGGAGTTCAAGCCATCGTCGAAGTGCAGCGACTGCTTTCTTGCGTGTGAGAGGATCTGCACTCCCCAAAGCCCTTGTAAACTTGCATTGTGTGTTTTTAGAAGGACTTGGGATTGTTTCAAGCAACGGTCGTTCCTTTTTTTGGCGTTTTGATGCCGGCTGCTGCATCAGGCAAAAGATGTTTGGGTGCACGACGTGAGAGTTGAGGTGAACAGTGCGCATATATTACAGTGCGCATATATTGTGCGCGTGGACTATGCGCGTGGGATGTGCGGTCACAAAAATGGAATGTCACAATAAAATTGGGATGAAGAAAAAATAAGGCAACCGAGCAAGGCCTGGCAACCTCCATTATAATGCTCTTGCAGCTTGCACGCCATTGAGCACCCCTTGCAACATCACAATGCTCTTGCAGCTTGCACGCCATTGAGCACCCCGTGCAACAGCTTGCCCTCTCGACATGCCACAATGTTGCCCACGAGCAACTCTGTATACGCATCATACACTTCCACCGAGGCCACTCCGGCATGTGGCAGTGCCAGCACCTTGGGATTTGCATACAGGGGGTCGTCCGGGTCTGCCGGCTCATGCCAGTGCACATCCAGCCCCACCCCACCCAACCGCCCCGCATTCAACGCCTGCAGCAGTGCATCTTTATTGAGCACGTCTGCACGTGCCAAATTGAGAAGGATTGCGCCTGGTTTGATGACTTCTAACAGCATACGATGATTGACAAGATTGCTTGTGGCATGCGTCACAGGACAATGCAGGCTGACCACATCAGAGGTGCGAAACAGTGCGTCCATTGCATCTGGTGTGCATGAAGATGTTACGCCTTGCACATACATGCCCAACCCCTCTGCAGCTCGCGCCAATCGTGTGCCTGTTGAAGGAGGGGAGGGGAGGTTTTGAATGGTGTGTGAGTGGTGGGTGGTGTGTTGGGCTGTAAAACGGCGTGCAATGGTGTGTAACAACAGCATTGCCCGACCTGCAACGCACATGCCTGTACCACCCTCCTATACCTATATTTCCCATGCCCACAATGCCCAATGTTTTCCCTGACAACAAATGCCCTGGTGGTTGCCCTATAATTCCCTGTGCAAAGCTCTGTCGCTGGGCATCTACTTTACGAGCCAACATGAGCATCATCATTAATGCCTGCTCCGCAACACTCTGGGCATTCACACCTGTGCGGCAGATGGCAACATCATGGATGTGGGATGTGGTACAAGTGGATGGTCGTGCCCACTGATGATACAGTATCCAACAATGTGCTGACACATTTCCACAGCATGTTGTGGGGTGTGGGGTGTTCCCACAGCAAGATACCTGGTGCTGTGCATACAGGGATTCCCCTTGCCGTTGCGACATCCACGGCAATGTTGTGATGTGCAGTTGCAGGCTGCGTGATAAGTCGCAGATGAGAGGCATTGTTGATGACAGTCGCATCAACAATCCCCGTGGTGGGGATGATGACATGTGCATTGGCTACCTGCTCGCACACTGGTATACTGTCATCCACAACCACCAACTCCGCCCATGATGGCAGCCGAGCGCGCACCCTATGTTGTGTTGATTGGGGTGTCAGGTAGCCATGGTTTATACCACAAGCATACATGCACCACACCAACCTGTTGGCTATGTCATGCCAGCTGTCTTTACACCAGACAACCTGCCACATGCCATCGTGATGGTCATCATGCAGCTCTGATCTGTGCAGTTGTGCTGTTTGCTGATTGATTGAGTTGGCTTGTTGCATTCTGTTCGAGGGTTTGTGTGTGCTGATTAATGCTGCAAACGTGGGGTTGTGACACAATTGTCTGGTGATGACAATTGGGCGAGTTGTGTGTGCGCACGCTGCATGTGTGTGACTTGATAAGAATATAGCTGATCAACAAACGCTGCAGCGTTTGAATAGAAGCCACGGATTAGCTAAATTGCTATAGTTTGACCGAAGAACTCTCATCACCTATTCCGCAGAGAATTGACTTGTAATCGACTTGTAAGGGACCTAGCCACTTCCATAAAACGCATCCATTCGACATCCATACATTCGTTTACACACACGTCGAGCATCGCTCATCTCACAATTTATTGCATCTGTCCACATTCCCACGCTTCCCACTGAAAAACGACCCACCGTTGCTAACTGCACGACCATCAAGCTCAGTTTTGCATAATAGAATATCCCCATTTCCCCCAACCCACCCCTGTCTGTCATCGGCATGGTGAAAATAGAAGTGAGCGCAGAGCTTGGTATGCCAGCAGCACAGATGTTTGTGGAGCGTGATTGTCCAGCATTCCAGGCATTGCTTGCCAAAGCCCTTAACCTGGCCATCATGGAAGTGCGCGACACGTGGCCCCTCCCTGATGGAGAGGAGGGAGAGGTTGTGCAGCTCATGACAAAACCAGACATTGAACAATACGTCCCCGAGGTATATACAGGTGTTTGAGCATATATGAAACACAAACACACACATACACACACACACACACACATCACGTTTTGGTGCCGACCACACAGCGCTTGAAAAAGATGATCAACTTTGACATGGTGTTTTTGGACGAGGTATGACACCTGCAACCAACATGTCCTCACACACTGTCCTCACACTCACTACCTGTACTGACCCTTCTCCTCTATTCACCATACCCTCCTCTTCAATCCACCACACCCTCCTCACCCTCTCTCATGTAGATTATGTACCGCAAAAAGGACATTCAGGGTCCCACCTACACCCTTGAGGTGCACAGCAAACTGCCCTTCCTTAAAGACAGGCAGTACAGCATCATCAACATGCTCACCGTAGAACCACTAGGCCCTGATCGATGCCGGCAGAGTCTCAAAGGGGATGTGGATATTCGTGTGTTTGGGATAGGGAGTGTGGTGCAGGGTATTGTGCTCAATTCACTAAGCTCTGCATACAAAGTGCTGCCTGAGATTGTGGAAAAGTATGCTGGTGATGGGTGGGCATGTATGTTACCCACAAATCCACACCACATACAAAACCACAAAACCACACCCCAGATGGAAAGTGGTGCGAGAAGACCTGGGTGTGGTGGACCGCCTGCCCAAACCGGCAGCCCAACCCTCAACCAAACTCTTACAAGCTTTGCAATCGCCCTTTAAAGAGCTTCCGGTTATGCCTGAACAGCAGCTTGGTGCTGCCAAGACAGCTGTGACAGATTCTGGCAAGACAGCTGTGACAGATTCTACAGTGCCTAAGAAACAAGTCAACCCCAGAGATTTCTTTCGAAATCAATTGAAAACAGAATCAGCATTGTATTTTGATGCATGTATGTGTGGATGTGGGTGTGGTGTGGAGGGTGCATGGACACACACACACACACACACACACACACACACACACACACACACACACACACACAAGTGGAAGTGCTGGATGTGGATGAGGACGATGAAGTGACAAGAGAAGCTGCACTCTCAGATCGTGCTGAACTTGTTGAAGCCGTGAATGGGTTGCAAGGGGATACAGAACCACACAAGGTGATTTTGATGCGGGTCAAACTGCCTGCACAACATGCAGAAGTGGATGGTATGTGTGGGATGCTTGTATTGTCCGGGATTGTGTGTGCCTGTTGTGATGGTCAATGTGCTTGATAGTCAATGTGTACGATAGTCAATGTGTATGATAGTCAATGTGCATGATAGTCAATGTGCATGATTGTAGAGTGTCAAAACAACCCCCAATATACGCAGAAAAAGAAAAAAAGCATGGTCCACGTCATTGGGGTGTGCGTGATGCATGGAATGAAAACATGCGTGAGTGGCAAGACTACTTTCACAACATGGGGGTCAAGGGGGCACGCCTGCCCAAAGTGGGGCGACGCCTGGGACACCTACTTGGTGGTCTTGATGGTACGCCTGTTGTTGATGTTGTATTGTGCTGGGACACGTTTCCATTCCCCACCTCCTCATCCCCCCCCAAACATCATCATCATCATCATGATCACCACAGCCATGGGCTTGTTGGATCGAGAGGAGAGCATTGCAAGTGTGAGTACCACCAAGACATCCACAGCATCACTGGGTCGCCGCGAAAGCAGCACCCCCTTGCAGCATGTACAAAGCCTGTCCAAGACGGTGGCGTCGGTGCCCTACAAGATTGGTGAGGGGGTAGCGCACACATTGGGTGCACTCACACTCTCACACAGTGGCAAACATCGTCGGTCTGCTTCCAAGCAAGAGGACGAGCTAGAGTGATGTGCATGTGGGGAGCAGCTCTTGATCATGGTGGGTTTGTGTGTATTTACCATGTACATATTCTCCATTCATGTAACAATAGTTTGCCGAATGTTGGTGGCTGATAAGCAGGCAGTAGTGTTTGCTACTGTAGCGACGCTTGTGTTGGGCTACTGGTTGGTACGTTGTTGTGTTACATACACATCGAGGCATTCTTGATTGACCGGCAGCCATACGCCCACACCAATCACAGTTTTCCACAAGACGAAGACAAACAACATCCAAATATCAATCACCAGTTGATGGCGTGCTAGGATGCATCGGCAACACACCATTGATACACATCAAGAGCCTCTCCCAACAAACAGGATGCACGGTGCGTGCAATGAGCACCTCACACGCACCTCAACGTGCAATGAACACCTCACACGCACATCAACACACTCTCCATCATATCCGCACACCACCCACTCTACTCAGATACTTGCCAAGGCGGAATTTCTCAACCCAGGGGGCAGTGTCAAGGACCGTGTAGCCCTGGAAATGGTGCAGGAAGCCCTTGCAACTGGTGCACTTACCCCAGGAGGCCTAGTCACAGAGGGCACTGCTGGAAGCACAGGCATTAGCTTGGCACTGGTGTGTGCTGCGTATCATTGCAAATGCTTTATCGCAATGCCGGACGATGCTGCTGTGGAAAAGCTCCATGCACTGCAAGCACTTGGTGTGTGTTTTAGAGGGTGTTTTGTTTCTTTATGCAATCCTTGAGTGTTTGGTGTACATAGAATGTGCATACAACGATGTACATACAAAACTATTCCACCCAAAACCCAACACTCACCAGGTGCGGAGGTGCAGCGGGTACGCCCAGTTTCCATTGCCCATCCTGATCACTTTGTCAACATTGCACGCCGCCGTGCAGCATCCCCACCCCCCGGCACCACCGCCATGTTTGCCGACCAATTTGAAAATCTTGCCAACATGCGTGCGCATCTTCACACGGGCAGGGAAATATGGCAACAGACAGGGGGCCGGGTCGATGCCTTTGTCTGTGGGGCCGGTACAGGGGGGACCATTGCTGGGGTGTCGCATGCCCTCAAGCAGCATGCCTCACGGGTGCATGTATACCTCATTGACCCACCGGGGTCGGGCCTGTACAACAAGGTGACACGTGGGGTTATGTACACCCGAGAGGAGGCAGAGGGCAAGCGACTGAAAAACCCATTTGATACAATAACAGAAGGGATAGGCATCAACCGTGTGACTCGCAATTTTAGCTGTGCCAAGATTGATGGGGCGTTTCGGGGGAGTGATCGTGAGGCTGTGGAAATGGTATGGTGATCCATTCAAGGGGTTGGGTGTCTTGTTGCGTGAAAAACATGTGGTGCTGTTTGTGCTGCTGTTTTAGGTCATGGTGTATGTACACCTGAAACACAAGTACCATGTACCATACCTCCACCCGTCCTTTCCCTGCCCCCACCCGCACACATGCGCCCAAACAGGCTGCATACTTGATGCGCAATGATGGCTTGTTTATAGGCAGCAGTGCAGCAATGAACTGTGTAGGAGCAGTCAAGGTGGCTCGTGCACTGGGACCTGGGCATTGCATTGTGACGGTGCTGTGTGACAGTGGGCAGCGGCATATGAGTAAATTTCATAATCAGGGGTATTTGCAATCTGTGGGGTTGGTGCCTGAAGCGACTGGCACCAGCCTTGATTTTGTGGAGTAAATTGTGTAGTTGAATATATATATAGTGTATATGGTGTATGATGACATAGGATGGTGTAGTATCAACTACTGCTGAGCTTTGTATTGTTACCGAGTAACATATTTATCATAGCAGTACACACATACAGCAGTATCCTGATACAAAACCGAGGGTCACACAGGAAAAAGGTTGTTATCATCTTGTCTGCATACATCCCATGTCTCCACACCCACATCACCACACTATGCACACCATCCACCCCTCTTTTATGCTTCTTCTCGGGGTCTTGGTGGTGGCAAGGGTGGGATGCTTGAATTAGCCACCAAATTGGTGCCTGTGGTTTCATCCACCACACGCCGCGGTGCTTTGGTTTGTGCTGCAACATGACGTGGGCTGCTTTTGTACTCAAAGGATGCAGAAAATGCAATTACAAGGGCACACAGTATCACTGCCGATGCAACAAAGCCTACAGGATGTGGATGTGTTGGTGAGGATGTGGTGTTCTTATGGCAAGGACACAGTAGCATCTGACACAACACACCTGAAAATGTGATTGCAGCTTGTGTTGCAGGATCACCGTTGATTTCCACGTGGTCGTACATTTTCACAAAAGTGTCTGCACCCTGTTGCATGTGATCACCGGTGATGACGCGCTTTGTGCGCTGTGTGCTTTGCCACCCCACCAAACACACCTGCATGCTGAGCACAATGGCTACTGAAAACATGGGCAGCAGGGGCGTGCGCAGTGCATAGAAGCATCGTGTGGAGAAAGCACAGCAGGTCACCAGTGTCAATAGCATAACGATGAATAGCACTGTGAACCATTGGTAGGTGAAGAAGCGATTGCAGCTCGTGCCTGCATTGCTGAGATTGGAGACACCCGAAAGCAGCAGATTCAGCCTGCTGCTTACGCATGATGACTGCACTAGCGAAAGGCCAGCGATGGCCAATCCTAGCGATGCCCATGCGAGGATTAGGGACACCCAGCTTGCCAGCACAATCAATGATAGATGCCAGCCCATGTTGTGTGAATTGTGTTCACCGCGTTGATGATGGATCAACGTGTCGAGGTCGTGTGTCGTGAATGAGAATGTTTCTATATGTGGTCAGCAGCTGTTGTTTTTCAAGCAAACAATATATACTACAAATCATCTACATACCAACCACGTATCCATCATCAGATCCAACACACCAGCAACACACCAGATGTCGAATGCAGTCACAACCTTTACGTAAGCAACAGCGCAGAAAATCACTCGTACAGCAACCAGAAGCAGCTCGTATAGAATTTTTAGCAGAAGCAGCACGTCTGGTGCCACCACACGCTCCACAGTTGGCAGCTCATTTGGTGAAGGAGGCAGCACAGGTTGGTGAGAGGGTTCCTTGTGGCGTGTATGTAGAGTGTATACATAGCAAGGTTGATTCCATATTGCATCCGACCCGCAGGTGGCAGCACGACAGGGACTAGCCTTCACAACGCAGATGTCCAATGCTG
>VFQP010006103.1_pt1 | contig 10086 bp, 7 predicted proteins | sample 3512351 | NCBI WGS metagenome assembly VFQP01 (sample SAMN10412372, study PRJNA504923) | tailings metagenome | isolation source: Relicate 1 Philex TSF1 revegetated site | place: Philippines: Tuba, Benguet | collected 2017-08-29
GCGGCGGGGGCTTCTTCATCCGGCTTCTCGGTTCGTGTGCGCACGTGGCGCGCGCTGCTTGCACTTGCCAGCGCCCCCTCTCATCCTGCAGGCACGGTGCTCAACGAACGCGCAGCAAGAGCGCTTCCAGATCATGCCATCCCCGCCAGGCGACGCGGCCTGCTACGCTGCCGCGCCGCCCGCGGGCCACACAAACCGTTCACCTGCCGCTCTCTCTCCGCCTGTCGCGCCCTGCACACAGGGAGGAAGGGTGGGCGCAGTTCGACCAAGTCCAGCGGCGGCAGCGGCAGCAGTGGCAAGGCGGGAGGCTCGCACACGGGCGGGCCGTCCCGCGTGCCGAGCAGCGCTGGCAGCGGCCCGACCACCTCAGGCAGCCCTCCTGGCTCCGAGGCGATAGAAGCACACAGCAGCCAGACGACACCGCTCGCCACCCCGGCCTTCTACCAGGTGAGGGCTTCGCCAGGCCTGCGCTTGCTGCTGCACGCGCCGGAGTCCGTTTGCCCACGCTCGCGGGGCGCCTGGGCCTCGCTCGCGCGTGCGCAGGCGTCTGGCGGCGGCGGCGCACCGCACCCGGCCCACTCAGGCCACAGCGGCAGCACGCACAGCACGGCGAGCAGCAGTGGCGGCGGCAGCGGCCGGCTGCGGCCGCACAGCAGCGGCAGCTTCACCCGCAGCAGCGTCCCCCGCGGGCCCTCCGCCCCCGGCACCGCGCCCCCGCAGCAGGGCAACGGCACCGCCCCGCCGGCGCCGGACCTCGCCATCTCCTTCTCCCGCATTACCTTTGCTCCCGAGGCGCCCTCCTTCGGCCGCAGCTCCTACAACCACCCAGGTAAAGGTGGCTAGGGCACCTCACACAGGTGGTACCAGAGGGATACGTCTACCGGCGACCTCTTTCTTTCTTTTTCCCGCTTCAACCATCCAGGTGACGGCGGCGCCGCCGGCAGCTTCGGCCGCGCGCAGCTGACCGAGGCGCCCACCTTCAGCCGCGCCTCCTACTCCCAAGGCGACGCGGCCGGCAGCTTTGGCCGCGCGCACCTCACCGAGGCGCCCACCTTTGCCCGCGGGCTGCACGCGCACACCATGGACGCGGCGCCGTCCTTCGCCCGCGCCTCGTTCGCGCCGGCGCCCGTCCCCGAGCACGCGCCGCTGGACGTGGAGCTGCCGGCGCTGGCGCCGCCCGAGCTGCACGCGGGCAGCCTCGGCGGCAGCAGCCTGGGCGCGCGCGGTTCGTCGGGCATGGCGCTCAACAACTCGTCCTCGTTCAACTCAATTCTCTCCTCGCCAGGGCAGCAACAGGGGCAGCAAGGGCAGGGGCAGCAGGGCCCGGGCGCGGCGTCGGGTCCGTCGCTGCAGCCCTCCCGCTCGCGGCAGTCCTACCAGAGCAGCAACAGCGCGGCGAGCTCGTTCGGCTCACGGCCGCCGCGCCCGCCGGGCACACACTCGGGCGTCGACGCCACGGCGGCGGCGGCGGCCATCGCGACGGCGGCGGCGCAGCGGCAGCAGCAGCAGCAGCAGGCGGCGGCAGTGGCGGCGGCCGCCGGGGCGCCGGCGGAGGGCGGGCCCGCCGACATCCCGTTGCCGCTGCTGTCGCGGCGCTCGATTAGCAGCCGCGTGGGGCGGCACTCTCTGTCGGGGACGGCGTCCGAGCCGCAGGCCCGCACGTTGGACGGGTCGCTGGCGCACACCGTGAGCGCCAATGGGCGGCCGCGCGGCGCCGGGTGGGCGGCCCGGCGGGCGCTGCACGTGCTGGTGCCCGGCGGCGGCAGCGCGGGCGACGCCGGCGACGCCGGCGCCGGCGCCGGCGCGGGCACCGACGGCGGCCCGACCAGCCCGGAGCAAGAGGAGGTGCGTTTGGGAACGCGGAATGAGCGCGTTGCTGCGCATGTGCAACCGCGGGTGGGCTAGAGAGGTCCCGCGGCAAGCCTTGCTCCGCTGCGGCGCGCGCCCGCGTACACGCCGTGCCTGGCAGGCGGAGCGATGGCTGGCGGCGGTGCGCCAAGTGCAGCTCCGGGCCAAGGACCGGCTGAGCAGCGAGGCGCTGGGGTTTGGCTGGGCGCCCGACGACCCCTGGGCCCTCGCCATGGTGCACGGGTGAGGCGGCTGGCCACGGAGCTCGACGGCAGCGCGGACGCCTTCCTGGGCAAAGCGCAGTTTGCGTTCCCTCGCCCTGGGAGCTTTCGCACCCGTCGTCGATGCTTCTTGCATCGCTGGGCGTGGCGGCAGCCCTGATGCCACGCGTGACGACGAGATGTGTGCCCACGCCCCGCGTGTGCCTGCGCAGCGTGGCGCCAGCGCTGCGCGCCGGCTCACACGTGCCGCAGCAGCAACGCGCGCCCGTGCGCGGCGCGTCGTACGGCGCCGGCCTGAGCTCGGCGCACGCGCACGCCGCGCTGGCCGCCGCGCACCGAAGTGAGCCCCGCCGCGCTCTGGCGGCATGCTTTGCCTGCGCTGCTTCGCTGCCCTGTTCCGGGAGACGCGCGAAGGACACGTTGCGTCGCTGCCGCTTTGCCGTGCCGCAGGCAACCGCGCGAGCGCGCACCCGCACTTGGGCGACACCTCAGCGGCCATCTCTGGCGAGGAGGACTCGGAGCTCTGGCAGGTGCACCAACATCCCTCTTCGCAGAGATGACTCGTTAACGATTCCTCTGTTCATCCACTAGTCAGAGTAGGTCCACTGATGGCTGCGGTGCCCTGGTTGATTCTGCGCAGGCGCTACACTCGGGTGCGGCGGGCGGCGCGCCGTTGCTGGGCCCGCGGCTGCGGCAGCGCAGCAGCGTCAAGCAGCCGCCGGCGCGCGCGCGCACGACGGCGCGGCTCAACAGCGGAGTGCTGGGCGGCGCCGTGGGCCCGGCCTCGGCGCACCAGGTGCTGCACCACTCGCAGGCGAGTGGCTGCAATGTGGGCGCCGGCGTCTCGCTGGGGCCCCCTGGTGCTTGGCGTGTGCGGAGCATCTTTGCCTCGCCAGATAGGGCGCACCACGTAGTACTTGGACCTTGGCCTGCTCGTGTGCGGCGCCGTTGCCCTGCCCGCCGCCTGCGACTCCGGAGGCTGCGCACCGCAGCTGCGCGCCTGTTTGCGTCGCCGCCCTTGGGGAGCGCGTACCAGAGTTGTCGGGCGAGCGCGCGGTCATGGTGAGCGTGGTGGTGCTGCGTTTGGCGCGCGCATGCAGGCGCAGGTGCAGGCGTCGCTCCGGCACCCCTTGTCCTCCGGCGGCGGCGGCGCGCCGCCCGCGGGCCTACCCAGCCACGGCTCTTCCAACCAGCTGCAGGTGCGGCATCTGCTCAACTCGCACAGGGACGCAAGCAGGCTGCTGCTGCTGTGTGTTCGCAAGACCAGACGCAGGCCGCGTGATGCAAGCGAGCCTGGTCCGCCCCGCGCGTCTTCACGTTTCGCTCGGGACCGCAGGCGCTGGCGGCGACCGCGCAAGGCGGCGGCGCGGCGGCGCCGCCTCTGCTGGCGGCGCCCACCTTCAGCCGCACCAGCTTCCCCGCGCCGCAGCGCACCAAGAGCAGCAAGCGCCGGAGCGCTGCCGCCGCCGCCGCCGCCCGGGCGGGCACGCTGCGCAGCAGCGGCGGCAGCGATCGCTGGGGCGAGGGCGGCGGCGCCAGCAGCGCTGGCGCCGCTGCGGCGGACCGCGCCGCCGCCAGCGAGACGGACCGCACGCCCACGGCGGCGGCCGGCGCGCCGGCGCACGCGTACGCGGCCACGTCGCCCGAGCGGGCGACGTCGTCGCAGCGGCGGCAACGGCGGCAGCAGCCTGTGGCACGCAGCGCAACCAGCACGCCGCCCGGAACCTCGCCGGCCACCGCGCCGTCGCCGCTGGCCGCCGCCGCCGCAGCGCAGGCCGGAGGCCTCGCCTTCCCCACGCTGGCGCCGCCGGACGCCACAGCCGTCGAGCCGTTCCCTCCCTCGCCGTGGCAGGCGGCGGCGGCAGCGCAGCCCGCACCTACTGTGCCTGTCACCGCGGTTCCCCAGCTGCAGCCGCAGCCACTCACCATTCCCGACACGCAGGCGTCGTCGGCCCACGCGGCGCTCCCTCCCTCGGCGCTGCACTCGCGCTCCACCAACGCCTCCTCGCTGCCCACGCCCGCCGTGCCGGCCACCTCGCCCTTCGCGCACGCGCACTCGCCCTTCGCCACGCTCTGCCACGTGCGCATGAGCGATAGCGGGCTCAGCAGCCCAGGGCACAGCGAGGCCTTCTCGCCACCGGCGCACCACACCGTCTCCGCCTCCGGCGCCTCGCAGACGGCCCAGCCGGCAGCCACGCACCGCCTCGGCGCCGCGTCCGCGGCGGCGGCGGCATCGCCGCCGCCGCCGACCGCCACCATCACGTTCCAGGTTGGCGTGGCCGCGTCGCCGCCGGCCGCGGCAACGGCGACGCTGCCGCTCCGAGGCAGCGCGGCGTCGCTCGGCGGCGCGCGGTCGCACGCCGCGAGTGCCGCGTCTGGCGCTACGTCGCTCTCGGCGGCGTCCGGCGCGCTGCCGCCGGCGCTGCGGCCCGCCGGGCCCGCCTCCTCCGCCTCGTCCTTCGCCGCGCCCGCCGCCACGGCCACCGGCAGCCACACCAGCCGCGTCAGCGCGGCCACCCTCGCGCCGCCACCCGACGCGGCCGCAGACGGCACCACCGCACTCCACCCGCTGCCAGGCGTGCCCGCCAGCGCCCGCGTGCCCTCCCCAGTCCCTGGCTCCTCCCCGCCCGGCCCCCCAAGCACGCTCCTCGCTCCCGCCCCCGACGCCCCACACTTCTCCACCACGCCCCGGGCCCCCGCCGCCTCCGCCGCCTCAGACATCCACCTCGCCACCCGCCGCATCCGCCCAGGCAGCACGCCCCTCTCCGTCGCCTCCGCCTCCAGCCTCGGGTCCTCCGTCTCCCCCATGTCGCCCAGCCGCCTCTCGTCCGTCAGCGTCACGGCGGCACACCCGGCGGCGCCGCCGACACACGCCTTCTCCCGGCTCTCCCAGTCCGTCGTGCAGGCGCCCTCGCTGCAGCCGGCGGCGGCAGCGGCGGCGTCGGGGCCCTCGTACACGCGCGCGTCACCGAGCAGCCCGCTGGCGCGGCTGTCGCTGCCGGCTTCGTCGTCGCGCGCCGCGTCGCAGGCCGACTCTGGGAGCAGCGCGCCGCACTCGCCGGTGCACCTGCCGCTGCACCCGCACCCAGAGCACCCAGAGCACGCACAGGTGCGCTTGCCTACGCACGTCTTGTCCGAAACTCGCAACTGTTTGGACACTTCGGCGGGGCCGGAGGAACCCAGCTGCCAGGCGTCGCGCTGGGCCACGACGATTGCGCTTTTCCGCGTCGCCGCCAGCTGTCGCACGCCCTCGCTGCGTCGATTCAAACGTGCCCGTTTTCCGCGGCGGCTTGGTGGGTGCGCAGGAGACCTTTCCCGACGCCTCTGGAGAGCTGCGGCTAGACGAGCGGGGCTCTCCGCTGGCGTGTCACGCGCCTGAGCCGCCGCCGCTGTTGCCGCACCCGCAGCACAGCGCGTCGCCGCCACAGCCCGGCCGCGCCGGCGGCAAGCCCAGCTTCGGCGCGCGGCAGCAGAGCCTCAACCGGCAGGCCAGCGCCGCCGTAGTCATGGGCCCGTCTGGGCCCAGCGCGACGGTGGCGACGGCCACGCGCGGCGGCGTGGCGCGGGCGCCGTCGGTGGCGCTGCTGGGCGCTCACACGGCCGGGCGGCGCAGCCTGCACCGCATGGGCTCCAACGCCAGCGCCGTGGCGGCCGCCGTGATGCCGCGGCTGGGGTCGCTGCGGCACGGCACCGTGGTGGGCGCCGGCGCGGTGGCGGCGGCGCCGCCGGCGCCGCCGCCCAAGAACGTGTTTGGGCGCACGGGGCTGGGGCTGGCGCTGGCGGTTGGCTCGTGCATGCAGCGCGGCGAGTGGACTACGCAGGTGAGCGCGGCCGATTTCCTTTTTCTTCCTTTTTCTTCTTTTTTCCTTTGGGACCCGTGGAGGCCGGCTGCGTGCCAATCCTGATGTCCGGAGCAGCACGCCAAGAAACGCGGCGTGCTGACGGCGGTGGGTCTGCGCGGCGTCTGCTCACGCTGACTGTGCGCGCGCGGCACCTCTGTCAATGCGACGCGCAGGGGTGGGCCGGTGTGGACGCCGAGGCAGAGGCGACCGTCTACGTGCCTCCGGGCCTGCAGCAGATCGAACCCGACGACCTGGTCAAGGTGCGGTTGGTCGTCGGTTGGTTGGTCGGCGGTTGGGCGATCGGTTGTTGGGCTGGGCGTTGCGCACGCTCCGCAACGTGCTCTGGCGCAGCACCCAAGGGCGTGTGCTGGGTCGGCCACGCTCGCGTGCGCGAGGCGGTTTTTGCGGCGGCGGCGGCGGCGGGTGCACGCAGGTGTGCGAGCTGGGCCGGGGGCAGTTTGGCAGCGTGTGGCTGGCGCTGTGGTGCGGCGTGGAGGTGGCGCTCAAGGAGCTTCACCAGGCCGTCATGACAGACTCGCAGCAGCAGCAGGTGAGCGCCACGCAGGCGTGCTTCTGGCGGGGGTGGTGATGGGACCATCTCCTTGCTTGAGGGGAGCAGCAGCAGCAAGTGAGCGAGAAACAGAGCCTGTGGCCCCCATGTATGCTACTCCCGGCGTGGGCGGTGTTGTTGGGGCCTCTACTCACGTGGCCGGAGCAGCAGCAGCAGCAGGCCTGCTTCAGGGTGGCGGCGGGTGCTGCAGCGCCATCCTGTGGTGTGGCTAGGCACGTCAGCAGCAGCGATCGGTCGGCGTCGCCTCCCTCGCCTCTCTGCTCGCAGGTCTTCCTGGAGGCGGAGCGCCTGGCCTCGCTGCGCCACCCGTGCGTCATTGCCTTTTACGGCATCGTCACCACCTCGCCCGACTGCTACGCCACCGTCGTCGAGTTTGTGCGCCACGGCAGCCTCAAGTCCGGGCTCAGGAAGCTCAAGGAGAGCATGGTGAGGGCTTGCGGCCAGTGCATCCAGTGTCAGCCAGTGCTGCGTGCGTGCTGCCTCGGTTTCTTGAGTTGTCGGCGTGCAGACGGGCGGGGGACGCGTGGGCCCTTCTCCTGACACCTTCCATGCGGTGCCGGCCGCTGTCCCCGCTCTGCCCGCGCGTCGTCGCCGCGCCCGCAGCCGCACGTGCCCAAGAGCGTCAAGGCGGCCATTGCGCTTCAGGCGGCGCGCGGCATGGAGTACCTGCACTTCCAGGTGCGCGCGCGCACACCTCCCTGCTATGTCTTGCGCTGTGGGACTTGCGTCTGTTTGGACGCCTCGGCGGGGCCAGAGCCCAATCACCAGGCGCTTGGGATGTGCTGCAGGACCACGGCACGCGCCGAGGTGCCCCACTGCACTGATCCAAACTGCGCGAGACTGACGGCGGCACCATCATTTCTGTGTGTGCGTGCGCTCAGGGCGTGGTGCACTTCGACCTCAAGGGCGAGAACCTGCTGTGCGACCTCCGGGACCTCACCCGCCCCGTCGTCAAGGTGCGCGCGGCTCGCCGCGCTCCCCCACCTTGCGCCCCGCCGCCCACCTCGACTGCCCGCTCGCTGGCCCGCGCGCCTGGCCACCCACGGGCACGCAGCGCCCCCACGCTGCACCGGCAGCCCGGGCCAGCACACACACTGCGAGATGTCTGATACGCCCTGTAGCTGGGCTCCGGCCCCGCCGAGGCGTCCAAACAGGTGCAAATCACACACCAAGTGCGAGCGACCTTGTTGAATCGCGGCGCAGATCGGCGACCTCGGCCTGAGCAAGCTCAAGGAGGGCAACGCCGGCGTCAAGGGCAAGATGCAGGGCACCTTGCCGTGGATGGCGCCCGAGCTCTTCCCCGGAGGCAGCTGCGCCACGCCGCGCGGCGCCGGCGGCGGCGACGTCGAGGGGTCGTTCGGGCCGCCGACTGGCACGACGGGCGGCGCGGCGACGAGCACGAGCCGCGCCGAGCGGCGGCGGCGGCGGCGCGAGCAGCGGGAGCGGCGCAAGGAGCGGCGGCGCGAGCAGGGGGGCACCACGGGCGAGCTGCTGCTGGCGCGCAGGCGCAGCGCGCGGCGGGGGGCCAGCGACGTGGAGGGCCGAAGCGGCGGCGGCGGCGGCGAGGTGCGCGCGCGCGTGCGGGCTGGGGACGCTTTGCTCTTCTCCCCTCGGGCGCGCCATCGACGGCGCGGGCACCGCAGAGCCCGCGCCACTGCGGCGCCAGCGCCTTGACCCTGGCCTAGCCATTGCTTGGTGCCTCACCTGCCGGGCCCACGCCAGCGGTGCCCCCGGTCCCCTGCGCCGCCGCGCGACTCCACCCTCGCCCAGCAATGGCTTGGCGCAGCCGGGCCCACGCCAGCGATGCCTGGCTCGCCCCCTGCGCTTGCTCCCCGCCGCAGGCCATGCGCCGCGAGGACAGCACCACGTCGTGGCGCGGCTACGACGCCAGCGATGACGGCAAGGGCCCCGTGCCCGACGGACCCCTCCCCTGGGCCGACACGCCATCCACCACCACGGCCGCCGGCGGCGGCGCGTCGCGCATCGGCGTGGACCCCACCGCGTCGCCCTCGCCCTCCCCCGCCGACGCCTACGCGGCGCGCGGCGGCGGCGGCGGCGCCAAGGCCGGCGTGCCGCCGCCCTGGGAGCACTTGGAGGTGGACGAGGCGACGGGCGAGGTGCTCAACCGGCGGTCGCACGACGCGGCGAGCACGCCGACCACGGCGCCGCTTGCGGCGGCGGGCGAGGAGGGCAGCGCGTGCGGCAGCAGCAGCAAGAGTCCTGGCGGCCCCGGCGCCGTGGCCGTCGTCGTCGAGGGCGCCGCGGCGGCGCCGGCGCCGCTGTCGCCGGCGGCGGCGGGCGGCGGCGGCAAGTCGCCGATGTCGCTGCCGCCGGCGCTGCAGCCGAGGGTCGGCGACGGCGGCGGCGGCGGCGGGATCGCGGCGGAGCTGCTTTCGCTGTCGCTGCCGGGGCCGTCCACGCAGCCGCCGCTGCCGCAGCACGCGCAGCACGCGCGGCGGGGCGGCGAGGCGGCGGAGGCGCCGCACGACGACGGCGCCGAGGCAGAGGTGGACGAGGGCGAGGAGGCCGAGGAGGAGTACGAGGAGGAGGAGGAGGAGGAGGACGACGATGGGGAGAGCAGCTACGACGACGAGGACGATGAGGGCGAGTACGTGGACGAGGACGACGAGGAGGAGCTGCTGGGTGAGGACGGCGCGCCTCTGGACGACGAGCACGTGACGGAGAAGGTGGACGTCTACTCGTTCGCGGTGAGCATGTCCCCTTGTGCTGGCCTGTGGCCCGCTTGCGCCCTCCCCGAACCGCCCTGGCTGAGCCCTCGCAGGTTTGCGCTGGGATTTGCGTCTTGTTGACACCTCCGGCAGGGCGCCGGAGCCCAGCTACCGGGCGCGCCTGATGTGTTGCGCATGTGCGTGCGCCCGCCGCGCAGATTGTGCTGTGGGAGATTTGGACGCTTGGCGAGACGCCGTACCGCAACCTGCCGTGGTGCGACCTGGTGCCCAGCATCATGAACGGCTCGGTGCGGCCAGAGATGCCCGGCGACTGCGACGCCGAGTGGGCGCAGCTCATGCAGGTGAGGGCTTGACACCCTGCGCCCCCCTCGCTCGCGCACGACAGCAGCGCCTGCATGCCTCCAGAGCCGCCGGCGCTGTGCTGATCGGTCGCGTGCCTTGGGCGTTCGGTGGATTGATACACACACGCAGGACTGCTGGGCTGGCCGGCCGCACCACCGGCCCACCTTCACCAACGTGGCCTCCCGCCTGGCCACGATGCACCTGCGGTACAAGGAGCAGGAGGACAAGGAGCAGCAGCAGCAGCAGCAGCAGCAGCAGGCGTTCGTTCCGATCCCCGACGCAACCACCGTCCACCCTAGCGGCACAAGCCCCAGCAAGGACGTCATTACCGCCGCCGCCGCGACGCCCGCGGCGACGGCAGACGCACCGGCGAGCGGGGATGCCTTGGCAGTGCCCAAGTTTGCGGACGCGCCAGCCGCCGATGGCACGCAGGCGCCGCCAGCGCCGCCGCCCTCGCAGCCGCCGCACGCGGCGGCGGCGGCGGCGGCGGCGGCGGAAGCTTCGGCGGAGGCGGGCGCCGCGGGGGACGGCGGCGTTGCGCCGCCGGCTGCCGCGGCGGGCGCGGCGGGAGC
>VFQP010006104.1_pt1 | contig 10086 bp, 7 predicted proteins | sample 3512351 | NCBI WGS metagenome assembly VFQP01 (sample SAMN10412372, study PRJNA504923) | tailings metagenome | isolation source: Relicate 1 Philex TSF1 revegetated site | place: Philippines: Tuba, Benguet | collected 2017-08-29
CACCGCGGAGACGGCGGCCCGGGCCTGGTCAAAACCCAGCCGGAGCCCCTCGCCCGTGATCGCGTCGACGTAGCCCGAGGCATCCCCTACCAGAAGCACTCGGCCGACCTGCGCTCGCGCCGCGCGCTGACGAAACGGTCCGGCGCCACGGCGTGCGCCCACCGGACGCGCGCCGGCGAGCTGGGTGGCCAACCGCGGGATGCCCGCGACGGTCGCGTCGAAGTCGGTGCCCTGGGGGCCGAGCGTCGCGATGCCCACGAGGCCGGGACCCACGGCGGTGACGTACACCTCGGCGCGCGGAGCCCAGTACACCTCGATGAGGTCGGTCCACGGCTCGACCTCGTAGTGCTGGCGGATGCCGAAGCGGCGCCCGCGAGCCAACACCGGCCGTTCGAGGCCAACCACCCTCCGCACGGTGGAGTGCAGCCCATCACACCCGAACAACCACGAGCCCCGGATCCCCGCGGCCGTCACACCCTGGGCATCCTGCTCGACGTGCTCAACCTTGCCCTCGACCCGCTCGAGACCGAGCTCCTCGGCGCGCGCCGCGAGCGCGGCGTGCAGCGTCGTGCGCCTGACTCCCCGACCGAGGCCCGTCTCGAAGCGATGGTCGGCCTGGTGTGTGGCGTCACGGTAGCTGACACCGGCGAGAGGCATCCCCTCCGGGTCGACGCCCAGCCGGTGCAGCAGCGGAAGCGCTCCGGGCATCAGGCCCTCACCACACGCCTTGTCGACGGTGCCCTCGCGTGGCTCGACCACTGCCACCGAAAGCCCGGCCAGCCGCGCCTCGATTGCGGAGGCCAGCCCCACGGGGCCACCTCCCGCGACGATGACGTCGACGTCGTGTGTCACGCCAGTTCCCGCAGGGCGCGGTTCTCCGTGGGGATGCGGAACCCGAGTAGGAGCACGGCGTTGAGAACCGTAAAGGCGATCGCGGTGATCCAGGCGGTGTGAACGAGCGGCAGGGCCACACCCTCGACGGCCACGATCACGTAGTTCGGGTGGGTGAACCAGCGGTACAAGCCCCGATTGGTGACCCGGCCGGCGCCGGGAACCACAATCACGCGGGTGTTCCACTGCGACCCCAGCGACGAGATGATCCAGTACCGTGCGATCTGGCACAGAATCGCAATCGCGAGCATCGGCCATCCCAGCCACGGGATAAAGGGGCGATCCAACAGCACCACCTCGGCGATACACGCCAGCAGCAGACCCGTGTGCAGCGCGACCATCCACGGGAAGTGCCGCTGGCCGTACTCGACGCCCCCGCGCGCGAACGCGGCCGCCGCATTGCGGCGCGACACCACCAACTCGTAGATGCGCTCACCGCCGGTTGCCAGAACAAAGGCTACGTACAGGATCACACTCACGAAAAGTCCAGAAGAACAAACTCGGCGCTGACCCCGGGGCCCAGGGCAAACAGCAGGCCCGGCCCACTCGCGCCCGACTCAATCGTGTCGGCGAGCACGTGCAATACCGCGGACGACGACAGGTTGCCCACCCGATCCAGGGTCGCCCAACTGACCGCGAACCGCGCCGGGTCAACACCCAGCGAATGGGCGAACGCGTCGAGCACACGAGGCCCGCCGGGATGCGCGACCCACGCGGCCACGTCATCCACCTGCATCCCGTGGTCACCAAGGAACGCCGCACCCTCCTCCGGGAAGTGCCGCTCGATCACCTCGGCGACGCCAGCGGTGAGCACAATTTCGAAGCCCGTGCCGCCAATGTTCCAGCCGATCACCTCGGTCGAGTCCGGGTAAAACGAGCTGCGCGAGTCGACAACCCGGATGCCCGGCTCCCCCCGATCGTCACCCACGAGCACCACGGCCGCGGCGCCGTCGCCGAACAGCCCGGTCGCGACGAAGTTCGCGATCGTCTCGTCATCGCGCTGCAGGGTGAGTGAACACAACTCCACGCTCAGCAACACCCCCACCTCGGTCGGGTGCCCGGCGAGGTAGTCGTTCACGCGCGCGAGGCCCGCCGCGCCCCCGACACACCCGAGGCCAAACGACGGCAGGCGCTTGACGTCGGGGCGCAGGCCCAGTCGCTGCACGAGCAACGCGTCTACCGACGGCGCGGAGATGCCGGTCACCGACGTGAACATCACAAAGTCCACGTCAGGGGGCTCCAACCCACTCGCGGCGAGCGCCTCGCGCAGGGCACGCTCGGCCAGGTCGGTCGCACACTGGATAAAGAGGTCGTTCGACTGCCGGAACGTGCCGAGGTCACGGTAGCGCTCCAGTGGGAGCGCGGTGTGCCGGGTCGCGATACCGGATGCGGCGTGCATCCGCTCGAGGACCGCACGTTTGCCTGGCCCGGTCGAGATCAGCGGCGCAAGCTCGGCCGTGATCTCGGCTTGGGTGTAGGCGAAGGCGGGGAGCGCGGGGGCAACCGCCGAAATGCGGCTCATTCTGAGACGCTACGCCACGAGGAGGCTATTCGGTGACCTTAACGGTGAACTCAAGGGGCTGGATGCCACCCTGCTCGTTGGTCATCGTGACCTCGGTCTCGCCCACCTTCTTGGCGGTGAAACCCGGGTTGAAGGTCGCGGAGCCATCCTCGCGGCCCTGGGTGAACTCGAGGATGGAGGAGTCCGCGATCTCGGCGGTGTAGCTGTCGACCGCGAGGTCACCGGTGTTGATGTTGAGCACCTGGCCCACAACCAGCTCGACGGTGTCGCCCTGCAGGTCGTTCGCCGAGACGGTCACGGGGGCGATAACGGGGCCCGACGAGCAGGCGGAGAGGCCAACAACGGCCGTGAGGGCGATGGCTGCAGCAAACACGCGGAGAGTCTTCATGGGCTCAATATTGTCGGGTTGGGCCGTCGCTCACAATGGGCGAGTAAATGCGACTCGGGGCTCGCCAGGGCCGTCGTAGTCCGGGTAGGCCATAACACCCTCGATGTCCCGATCGCCGGAGGCACTGAAGCCCATCGCGGCATGGAAGGCCTGCGACCGGCGATTGAAGGGACCGGTAATCGCGCGGATCTGCGTGCAGCCCAGGGAACGGAATGTGTCGAAGGCGAGCTCGTACAAACCCGAGGCGATCTTGGCCCGGCGCAGCTCGGGGTCAACGCCCACAAAGTGGATGTACGCGACGGTTGGATCGTCCTGCGAGCGGAACGCAATAAGGAAGGCGCCGATGTCCCCCGATTCGCTCTCCACGATCCAACTGGTCTGGGTGAAGAACTGCAGGAACAGGCGAGGCATCAGTAGCCCCAGCACCGCGCGGTTCGGGGTGTCCCACCACCGCCCGATGGCATCAACGATGATGAGGTGATCCGTCTCGCGGGTGTGGCGGATGCCGTATCCGGGCGGAAGGGTCAGCATGCGCCCAGCCTAGAGCGGCACACCCGCTGCCCGTGTCCCCCATAAGGATGGCTAGCCCGTCAGCCACCAAGCGGGGTACAGTTCGAGAGTTGCGCGGGACACCCGGGGAGGGGGTACGTGGCACAACCACGGGAGGGGGCCCGATGCGTTCACGACTGGCACGACTCGTTGCCGTCGCCGTGACGACGATCGTTGTTGCGGTGGGCCTCGCCGTGCCTGCGCAGGCCGCAACGGGTCCGGCGGGTGAAGTCTTCGCGATGGTCAACCAGCAACGCGCGGCCAACGGCCTCCCGGCCCTTGTCTCCGACCCGGTGCTCGACAACGCGGCGTGGCAGTGGGCGAACTATCTCGCGTCGAACGGTCTGTTTGAGCACAGCTCGTCCGAGTGGCGGTCGGCCATGATCTCGGGCGCAGGGTGGGTGTACTCCGGCGAGAACATCGCCGCGGGTTACACGTCCGCCGCATCGGTGATGAGCGGGTGGATGGGCTCCACCGGGCACCGCAACAACATCCTCGGGTCAAGCTATGTCGGGATGGGCGTGGCCTACGTGCAGGGTGGACCCTGGGGCCACTACTGGGTTCAGATCTTCGCGGCCAGTCTTCCGCGAGTGACCGCGGGCAACGCGCCCACCATCTCCGGCACGGCCGCAGTGGGCCAGAAGCTCACGGCAAACACCAACGGATGGCCCGGGGGAACCTCGATCGGGTGGAGCTGGCTCTCGAACGGTGTGCCCATCCCCGGCGCCACCTCCTCCAGCTATGTGCCGACCATCAGCGACGCGGGCCGCAAGATCTCGGTCACCGCGACCGGGTCTCTCCCGGGCTACTACCCCACGTCCCGAACGTCGGGATCAACGGCGACCGTGAGCGGTGGGCCGACGGCGGAGCGCATCTCCGGGTCTGATCGGTATGCGGCTGCGGTCGAGATGTCGCGACGAGGGTTTACTGCGGGGGTCAACGTGGTCTTCGTGGCATCCGGGCTGAACTTCCCGGATGCCCTGAGCGCGGGGCCAGCGGCCGCACGGTTGGGTGGTCCTCTGCTCCTCACGGCGCCCGATGCGCTGCCCACCAACGTTCGAAACGAAATCGTGCGGCTACAGCCTGCGCAGATTGTGGTCGTCGGCGGTCCGCTGTCGGTCACACCCGCTGTCCTGGCGGCGCTGAAGACGATTGCTCCCACCATTCGACTGGGTGGCGCCGATCGTTACGCTGCCGGCAGATCAATCGTCGATCACGCTTTCGACAGCGCCACGGTCGCCTATATCGCCACCGGTGCAAGCTTTCCGGATGCCTTGACCGCCGGTGCTGCCGCCAGCACTCTGGGCGCACCAGTCATCCTCGTCAACGGCGCGGCGTCCACGGTGGACGGGGAGACGCTGGCACTGCTTCGAGAGTTGGGTGTGACGTCGGTGCGGATCGCCGGGGGGCCCAACAGCGTGAGTCCGGGCATCCTGTCGCACCTGTCGACCGAGGGCTTCGGCGTCGAGCGGATCGGCGGTGCCGACAGGTTCGAGGCCGCGGCCAATATCAACGCGGGCGCGTTCGCGCACGCCGATACGATCTACCTCGCCTCCGGTGCCAACTTCCCGGATGCCCTGGCCGGCTCGGCCTTGGCCGCCTCCACGTCTTCCCCGCTGTTTATCTCGGCACCGGGTTGTATGCCCGAGTCCATCGGACAAGGTCTCACCTGGCTCAAGCCGACACGAATCATCCTGCTGGGCGGCGTCAACTCGCTCTCGCCTGCGGTGGCGTCGTTCCAGCGCTGCTAGGGCAGCGGGCCGCCACCGTACTTGCCGTTGATCGCGGCGAGGGTGGCATTCATGATCTGGTGACGCAGCAGGTTGCCGGGCACTCCGGCGACCTCATAGCGCGACAGCGGGAACTCGCCGATGCTGTTGCCCACCCACACCGCCGTGGCAACTCGGGTTGTTGACGTGATGATCCACGTCTGGTTCGCGTCATCCGTGGTGCCGGTCTTGCCCAGCACGGGGATGCCGTCGCCCGGGTTTGACGCCGAGCCGGTGCCCCCGGTCATCACGCCCTGCAGCGCAATCGACACGTCGGCCGCGACGGATGGGGCCACCGCCTGACGGCAGGACTTCTCCTGACCGGGCAGCTCCTCGCCTCCCGGACCCACAACACGGTCGAGCACTATCGGCTCGCAGTAGAGACCTCCCGCGGCGATCGCCGCATAGGCCGCCGTCATGCTGATGGGGGTGACCTGGTTGGTACCCAGCACCGATGACGGGTTGGTCCAGAGCGTGTCGCCGTCGGCCCGCTCGACGCCGAGCGATTCGGCCGCGCGGCGAACATCACAGAGATCGAGCTTGAGGGCCATCGAGATGTAGGCACCGTTGACCGAACCGGTCGTGGCACTCAGCACCGACATGGACCCCCCACCACCCGAGTCGTTTTTGTAGGGGTAGGGCCCCACCCATGGCCCGTAGCTGTCGGGGCACGTGTCGACGAACTTCTGCTGCTCGACGGTGCCCGCGTTGCCACTCACGTAGTCGGTGAGCTTGCGCCCGGATTGCAGCCACGCCACGAGCGTGAACAACTTGTAGGTGGAGCCTGACTGGAAACCGCTCGACCCGCCGTAGTCCGCAGACGTGTTGTAGTTGACGGCCGAGGAGTCGGCGCCACCACCCTCGAGGGAGTCGTCGAACCGTTTGTTCTCCGTCATCACCAGCACACGACCGGTACCGGACTCGATGGACACCGTCGAGCTCCCGAGGGCAAAGGCCGTCTCTCCCGCCGGCGCCCAGAACGTGGTCTGGTTGTGCGCGGGGCCCTGCACGTCGAGGTCAAGAGTTGTGTACAGGTCGTAGCCACCGCTGCGCCAGTTGTCGAGGCGTTCGGCGGGGGTCGCTCCCAGGGCCTCGAAGTTGGGCACGTTCTTGACCACGTAGTCGCAGAACCAGCGGGCGGCCTCAAAGGCGTTAACACATCCGCTGCCGCTCGCGGCCGGCTTGAGGGTCGAGGCGTCAACCGGTGTCGCCAAGGCCTCGGTGAGCTCGGCCTGTGTGATGCTGCCCACGTCGTACATGGCGTGGAGGATGACGTCGCGGCGCTTCTGGTTGGCCTCGAAGTTGTCGGGGTCGTCGAGCCCCCGCACGCCGGGGTACTGCACAATCGCGATGAGGCTCGCCGCTTGCGCGAGGGTGAGGTCCGCGGCGCTGACGCTGTAGTACCGCTGGGCGGCCGCCTCGATTCCGTACGTGTTGTCGCCGAAGAACGAGATGTTGAGGTACGCCGTCAGGATCTCCTCCTTGGTGTACCTCTTCTCGAGCCCAATCGCGTACTTCATCTCCGCGATCTTCCGATCGAAGCTTGGCGCGGTCGCCGTGGCGTACGCCTCCTCGCGCAAGATGAGCGTGGGCTGCTCGAGAGCGGACTGCACAAAGATGTTCTTGACGAGTTGCATCGTGATCGTGGATGCACCGCTGTCGATATCACTGGCGAGCACGTTGCCCAGCACGGCCCTGATCACCGAGGCCGTATCAACGCCGTTGTGCTCGTAGAAGCGGTGGTCCTCGCCGTCGACCGCCGCCTGGACGACCCATGGCGAGATCTGGTCAAACTCGACCGCGAGCCGGTTCTGCAGGTACACCGTGGCAATCGGTCCGTACCCGTTGATGTTGCCGGCGCCGGTGTACTGACCCCAGATCGTGTTGCGCTCGTGCACCCGATCGACGGCGACGTACTCGGGCAGGTCCTCGAAGATGTTGGTGGTGCTGGCGGCGACCACACCAGCGATTCCCACGACCGGAGCGAGACCCACGGCGACCAGCATCCCGGCGATGACGCTGAAGACGAGCAGGCCGGTGATTCCCCGCGCTCGACGAACACCCGCTGACTCGGGAGGCCGAGTAATCGGATGGCGCTTGAGGTAGTGCGGTCGTGCGGTCATCTGTGGTGGCATCGGGGCGTGCCCGGATGGAACCAGCAGTCTACCCCACGAACGGGGGACATTCCTGCAGGGCTAGGAGCGGGCGCGTTCCAGGGCCGCGGAGAACCGTCGCGCCCGGTCGACCTCGGCGGCAAGAGGATCGACGACGAGCCTCGAGGTCACCGCGGCCACCTGGGCAAGCAGCTCCTTGCGGGCCCGACGCCGACGATGGGCTCCCACCGCGGCCCCAATGGCGGCACCCGCAATGCCCAGCACAACGCCGAGCAGGATCCCGCCCGCGATGAGCAGCGTCGTCACCGGCCAGCCCTCGACCTCGGGAACCCGCGGCCCCTCGAGCCCCAACCGCGGAAGAAACGCCAGCGCCAGGAGCCACAGCACGCCCACGAGCGCCGAGACGATCGACAGCCACTGGAGGATTCCGAATGGCACCCACCACCACGAGCCGCGCGTGGGGAGCGATGCCTTGCTGATCGCAAGATCCAGAGCCGGCGGCAAGGTGTCCACGGCGTTCTGGGCGGTCTCCCGGATGCCCGCGCGCCAGGACTCCGCGTACGGTTCGGCGACGGCCTCCGCGTACCCCCGCACGGCGAGGGACACACGCGCCTGGGCACCCGCGTTCATCGCGGGCATACTCGTGCGGTGCACCTCCGGGTCTCGCTCGCGCTTGGTGGGCTTCAGTCCCAGCCGCGCGAGCGGGTCCGCGCGGAAGCGCAGAATCCACGAAACGATGGGCCACCCGGTGGCCTGGCCCGAGCGCTTGCGGTACGACCCCGCGACAGCACCCGCGACGAGATCGATCCCGGCAGCCACTCCGAGCTGTTCGCTGAGGTCCCTCCCCGCGCGTGTGGCCTCGCGGTTCGAGCGGGCCCCGGCGCGGGCCGTGTCCTCCGCCCCCGGTACTCGTGCGGCGAGCGCGGACACGTCCGCCTCGAGGCGAGCGGTGAGCGCGAGCCGGGCGTTCGCGAGATCTCCGATGGCGGCGCGCAGGGCATCCACGCCCTCGCCGGTTGCCGCGCTCGTCGTCAGGATGCGTACACCCGCGAGACCGTCGGCGGCGAGCAGGCCCCGGAGTGACTCCACCACACGCGGCACTTCTGCCGCGGGCAGCAGGTCGATCTGGTTCAGGACCACGAGTGTGACCGCACCATGACGAGAGTGCGTCGCAATAAAGTCGGCGTGCAGCACGGCATCCGCGTACTTCTGGGGGTCAACGACCCACACGAGTGCGTCGACCTGACCGGCAAGACGTTCGGCGACCGCCCGGTGTGACGCCTCGACGGAGTCAAAGTCGGGCAGGTCGAGCAGGATGAGCTGGGTCGCGCGGGCGTCGATGACGGGGAGTCCCGTGCGGCGATCCCGCACCTCCAGCCAGTCGAGCAGGGCGGTTGCGCCCGGCGGATCCCACACGATCGCGAGGGGTTCGGCAGTGGTCGGGCGCCGCACGTGGCTGCGTGCCACCTCGGAGCCCACGAGCGCGTTCGTCAGACTCGACTTGCCCGATCCCGTCGCGCCAAACAAGCCCACCACCGTGTGGTCGGCGGAGAGCGCGCGCCGGCCATCGGCACGAACCAGGAGTGCCTCCAGATCGGCGAGCAGGGCATCCGGAATGCGGTCCTCGCCCAGCTGGGCAATCTCGCGGAGGGCGGCCAGACGCTCGTCGAGGGTCGGCCGGCTCACGCGCGTTGCCCGTCGACGGCCTCGACGAGGGCGCGTGCGTTGTCGCGAAGTGTCTCGGGGGACGGGCCCGCGCGCACCTCGTCAAGCAGGGATACGTACCGGTCGGCCTGAGTGGCCAGGAGCGCGTCGACTCGGGAGGCCAGATCGTCGCGGGCAGCCTTCGCGAGGCGACGCACCGCATCCTCGCCAAAGATCGTCTCGAGCAGCTTTTGGCCCACCACGGCGGACCCGCCGGCAACCACCAGTTCGGCGCCCGTCAGGCCACCCGTCGACGCGAAGATCACGACCATGAGCGTGACCGTGATGGCGTTGAGCCCGAGCGACATAATGCGGGCGCGAGTGCGCTTGGAGCCGACGTTGTCGCTGATCAGCTGCATCACCGCCCCCTGCCAGTCCCGAATCATCGTGGACGCCTGCGCCGAGAAGTCGGGGCTCGGCGCCGAAAGCCCGGCATGGCCCTCGGTGAGCGCACGCCCGGCCCGGCTGCGTAGCAGTTCGCGCCATGCCCCCGCGGATGCCCGTGCCGCCTGATCCACGATCACCGCGTGTAGCCCGTGCTCAATGGTCGTCTCAACATCCACGATGGGCTGCGGCACACCGCGGAACCACGCGCCGATCGAGTCCCTCGTGCGAGAGAACCACGACTCGACCTGGCGGAACACATCCGACGTGCCCACGAAGTCCTGCCAGCGTGCGAGAACCTCGCCACGCAACAACGCGCCATCCTGGGTGGCCGCATCGATGCCGGCGTCCGCGACGGAGTACTCCTGGCGGATCGCGGCCTCCGCGTCATCCGTCCACGCGAGTTGCGCCGTGCGGGCCGCGGCGATCCTGTTGACTCGAGAGCCCAGGTCGGTCACCGCGCCGTAGAGAGTGGCGGCGGCGATGCGGGCACGCTCGGCGCGGTCCCCCGCGATGCCCTCGAGCCACGACCGGATCTCCGCGACGGCCCCGGCGGGCAGCATGCCCGCCGCATCGAGGGGCTGCTCCTCCACCGTGAACACGGGCGCGCCGTCGAGGCCGCGTGCGGCGAGCATCCGGCCCAGGTCCTCGCGCACGTCGGTCACGGCCGCCGGCGGGACGCGGTTGAGCACAACCCCCACTGTGATGTTGCGGGAGGCCGCGTCATCCAGCAGCCGCCACGGCACGGCGTCGGCGTAGCGGTTG
>VFQP010006105.1_pt1 | contig 10084 bp, 13 predicted proteins | sample 3512351 | NCBI WGS metagenome assembly VFQP01 (sample SAMN10412372, study PRJNA504923) | tailings metagenome | isolation source: Relicate 1 Philex TSF1 revegetated site | place: Philippines: Tuba, Benguet | collected 2017-08-29
GCTTCGAGCCCAAGCCGGAGAACATGGCCAGGGACGACAGCCGGGCAGAGTCATCGACATCGCTGTCGTCGATCTCAGGCATCTCGGTGAGAGGGCCTTCGTCCAGGTCGAGCGCCAGTTGATCGTCGTCGGCGTCTGCATCGGTCTGGTCACCGGAGCTTTCGCTATCGGCCTGCGTACCGGATTCGAACGGCTCACCGGGAATCCGCGCCAGCGCCGCCGTCACCAGGGTGGGCACGGGCTCCAGCGGAAGTGGCTGCTGGACTTCGTCGTCCGCATCACGCAGCCGGGCATACGCTTCGCGGCGCGCGAGGCGCATGGCATCACCGAAGGTCTGCGCGATGAGCGCGAACCTCGGGTTTACAGGTTTCTTGCCCAGCGGGCCGTACTTGCTGCCGATGCGGTACTGCTGGTGCACGGCATCACTGAGCAGCAACTGCAGCCAGACGCCTTCATTGACTGCTTCCTTCATTCCCCCCTGGTCATCCCCTTCAGCACTCATCGGCTCCATGTTGATGAAGCGCGTGAGCAGGCTCCGCAGCGTGAGCTGGGTCAGCGGGTGGGCAGCGCGCTCGGCTTCACGTTCACGCGCTAGGGCTTCGCTCGAGGAATAGCCACCACCCGACACCAGATCCGGTGCTGCGTGCAGAGCCCCCAGTTCAGCGATCAGGCAGGCCAGGCGAACAAGGGAGGTCTCGTCGCGGGTCAGCTCAGGAGAGTTGACCTGCTCGGCCGCGACCACGCCCAGGGCCAACGGGTGAACCACGCTGCGCGCACGCACCTCCGGCAGCAGCGCCACGAGGGCCTGCTCGATGTCGGCCCGGGCAATCGCCGCCATGAAGAACGCCTGGTGAGCGGGTTTCAGGCTCAGGACGGCGTGGCTCAGGTCGGCCGTGATGCCCTCCGACAGGCGCAGGTGGTCGAGCAGCCAGGGGCCGGAGCCGCGGCCCGAGCGCGGCTGATCGATACCCGTGACCAGCAGCGCATCAGCCGGCACACCGGGCACGCGGGTCTTGGTGGCCCGGATCCAGCGCACACGCGGAGAAGCAGACTGGGCGATCTCGGTCTGGTCCGAGGGCGTGGGCAGCACCAGCGTCTGGTCACCGCTGCCGAGCAGGGCAATCGAGACACTGCCCTCGCGGCGCTGGCAGATCTGGCCGTTCTGGTTCATGTACGGGCCCACTGGGCCGAACGGGAAAGCGGCGCTCAGCAGCGTGTTCATGCGAAACACCGAGCCGGGCTCGGCGAGTTCACCCAGCAGGTTGGGCATCTCTTCGCCGGGGGAGACGGCGTAAGGCACAAAGCCACCGGTGCCCGTGCCAGTACTGGCGCTGGAACGAGGCGAGGTTTCTGGATCGGCCTTGTCGTTGGCCGCCTGCTTGTTCAGGCGCGCCGAGAGCTGGCTGCGCACCTCCTTCTCGAACTCGCCCATGTTCTTGGAGAGCTCATGCAGGATGGTCGGCATGGCCAGAGCGTGCGCCACCGGATCGGCGTGCGGCTGGATGTGGCCGGTTAGGCCATGGGCTGCCTGGTCAACGGCCGGGTTGTTGATCTGGGCGGTGGTCTTGAGATTCGAGTTCATGGTCTGGGTCCTTGGTGATGAAGGGATAAGTCGGGTTTCGGGTTCGCAGATCGGGCTGTTCTGAGCGGCGGTTTCGACGTGTTCTCGTTGTCTTGGGGCTGTTTCAGGCAAGGCTTCGCCTCACCGGTGCAGCGGACACATCGGTCCGGCCGGTCAACCAGTCAGCTGATAAGGGTTTATTGGTCGAGAAAAGCGCCTAGGCGCTCAGCGCTGCGCTATGAGCCGTGCCTCAGGAACGGCGGCAGCGGGGGTGGCCTGAGCAAGGCGGCAAGCTCCGCATCGCCCGGATCGGTGCCGGTTCGATTCCGGCTTTCCGCACTTGATGCCCCTTTGCGGCGGCGCGGCGCAGGCAGCACTTCGAAGGCTTGCGCCTCGTTGGCCGCCGGTGCCGAGCTGGCTTGCCCATCCTGAAGCGGCGCGCCAGGCTGCGACACGAGAGCCGACGGATCGAGCGCATCGCTGGCCGCGGACTCGGCCGATGCAGCGTGCGCCCCAGCCTGCTGTGCCGCGGGCAGCATGGCCGCCTCTTCCGGCAGGCGCACCACCAGACCCTGTACCGGGGCGACCGAGATGTGCTGCTTCAAGAGCCGCTCCATCGCCGAGCCGTCGCGCCGGGTCAGGTTGGGCACATAGCGGCTGTACACCCGAAACAGCATCTCGGTGCTGGTGTGGCCGAGCTGGCGCGCGATCCACTCCGGCGCTTCGCCCGCGGCGAGCCACAGGGTGGCTGCCGTGTGCCGCATCTGGTACGCCCTGCGGTGAGGAATGTTCAAGTGGCGCAGCAGCGGCGACCAGACCCGATTCAGAAAATTCTGGTTGTCGATCGGCTCACCTTTGCGGTTGCAGAAGACGAACTCGGAGAGTTTTCCGGTGACCTTGAATTGCGCCTGCAGGGCGTCGAACACCAGGTCGGTCATCTGGATGTCGCGCACGCTGCCATCGGTCTTGAGCTCATCCTCCTCCTTCATCACGATGGCCTCGCGAACCAGGATCAGGCGACGCTCGAAGTCGATGTACTTCCACTTCAGGCCGTGCACCTCCCCCGTTCGCATGCCGGTGAAGAAGCGCACGGTGAAGTAGTTGCGGAAGTCGGCCCGCACGGTCGTGAGGATCTGCTGGACCTCCTCGAGCGTGAAGGGCATGACGTCGGTCCTCTTCATCTTCAGCGGCTTGATGTTGCGAAACGCGGACGTAAACTCCAGCCGGTCGGCCGCCTCGTTGAGGATCTGGCGCAGCGGCTTCATCACGGAGTTGATGCGACGGTTGGACAGCGTGGAGAGGCTTTTTCGGGCGGGTACTTTGGCGAGTGATGCCCGAAAAGCCAGAACGTCTGCCTTGGTGATGTGGCCGACCTCTTTGTCCCCGAAGTACGGGATCAGGTACTGGTCCAGCGATCCCCGTTGCGTGACACGGTAGCTGCGGCGCCAGGACACTTCACACTCGGCGAACCACATGTCGGCGAAGTCCTTGAACAAGGGCGTGCCGCTGCGCGTGGTGGGCTGAGCAGCTTCAGCGTCGTTGCTCGAAGCTTCGGAGTCCGTCTGGCCAGACTTGGCTGGAAGCGGCTTTCCGAAGGTCTTCTCGTAGTCAAACGTGCCGAGGGCGATTTCGCCTTCGATGCGCTCGAGGGCCTTTTGTAGGCGCTTGCGGTTGGGCTCCGTATCCGGCAGCGCGGTCTGCTCGCGCAGGCGTTGGCCGAGGTACTTGAAGTCCAAGAACAGGAGCCCAGACTCGGGGCGGCGGCGAATACTACCCACGGAGCGCACCTCCGTTGGTCATCGGGATGCCGGAACTCATCACCTGCGAGTGGCGGGCCATGTCCTCTTGGATGTGCTCCCAGATGTAGAGGGTCTTGCGGCCGCCAAAGGGACGGATGTAGTGCCGGCCTTCGATGAGCACGCTGTCCTTCAGCCGATCGCGGATCGTTCGGCTGTCGTACTTGATCAGCGCTGACAACTCATCGGTCGTCAGGTAGGTCTGGTGCGGCCCAGCCAGGATAGGGACTTGCATGGTTGGCTCTCCTTTCTTGAGCAGTTACACTGGGAGACCAGTTTGCAAAGCAACAGGTGTTTTTGATCTCCTGTAGGTCACTATATCTCACGCTTTGACCCGCAACAACCCTTTTTGATCTTCTGCAGATCATTTTCTGACGAACGGCATCATGATCCGCTGTCACTTCGCCCGCTTGATGGGGGAGCGCAAGCTCAAGATCGCGGACGTCGCACGCGATACAGGGATCAATCGGGGGACGCTGACCAGGCTGTACTACGAGACCGCGGAGCGGATCGAACTGGAGGTACTCGATCAGCTTTGCGAGTACTTTCAGATCGACATCAGTGATCTGCTTGAACGGGTCAACTCAGACCAGGCGTCAGGGTAGGTCAGGCCCGTTTGATGCGGCGAAGTAGCTTGCGACTCTTGTCCAGCTCGAAGGACAGTTGAGCAGCGGTTGCTGCCGGCCGATAGCCAGTTCTGTGTGAGCGCTGTATGCCAATTTGCGGTCGTTTGTCCACGAAACGGCTAGGCCGACATCTTGCCTGGAGCGGAGTGGCCGCTAGACTGCCGCAATCGGCCAGGAGCGGGCGGTCATCCTGCAGGACGCCCCTCTGTAACGGTCGATGCCGAGAGGCCCGCTTTGGGCCCGTTGATGCCGTTCACGCTTCGGATGGCTATGTCCGGTACCAACATATAACGAGCGTTGACGTGGCTTTATCCTGAATGGCATGCACATGCTTCCCCGTGCGCCGCAGACACCAGTTCGTCGAGGATGCCGCAGCGCCCTTCGTGAGTGCCGTTGCAGCGCGCCCGCAGCTGCAGCAACTGCTTCTCCAGCGCCCGCATGCTCTTGAGGCGTGCCCGCACGCGGGTCAGTTGCTCGTCCACCAGCAGATCCACTTCGCCAAAGTGATCTTCGGGCGCATCCAGATAGCTCAGAAGCTGATGAACATCGGCCAGTGGCATGTCCAGCGCCCGGCAGTGGCGAATGAAGGCCAGGCGCTCCAGATGGGTCGCTTCGTAGTCGCGGTACCCGTTGTCGCGCCGCGCCGGCTCGGGCAGAAGACCCTGCTTTTCGTAGTAGCGGATGGTTTCAACATCCACGCCCGTGGCGCGGGCAAGGTCCTTGATCTGCATGTTGAAGCCCTCAGTTCAAACAAGTGATTGACACTGTAGCGGCTCCAGGGTTTCCAATGCAGGCATCGAAAGGAAAAACCATGCCAGCCCATTGCTGTGACCACGAAACTCCCAAGGTTGATGCCATCCTCAACCTGCGCCGCTACCGCAGGATCCTATGGATAGCCCTGATCGTCAACGCCGCCATGTTTCTCGTCGAGATCGGCGCGGGCGTGCAGGCGGGTTCGCTTTCGCTGCTGGCCGACGCGGTCGACTTTGCGGGCGACGCGCTCAACTACGCCGTGTCGCTGGCGGTGCTGGCCTCGGCGCTGGCCTGGCGCGCCCGCGCGGCCATGCTCAAGGCTGTGAGCATGATGGGCTTTGGCCTGTATGTGCTGGGCGCTGCGGTGTGGTCCGTGTGGCACGGCGGTGTGCCGCAGGCCATGACCATGGGCGCGGTGGCGCTGCTCGCGTTGGTGACCAACGTGGCCGTGGCGTGGATGCTCTACGCATTTCGAGAAGGCGACGCCAACATGCGCAGCGTGTGGCTGTGCTCGCGCAACGACGCCATCGGCAACGTGGCCGTGTTCATGGCCGCGCTCGGCGTGTTCGGCACCGGCTCGGCTTGGCCCGACCTGGCGGTGGCCAGCCTGATGGCGGCGCTGGCATTGCACGGCGGCTGGACGGTGTTGCGCCAGGCGCGCGGTGAGCTGGGCGAAGACAGCGCAAAGGAAGACCACCATGGCCACGTCCACTAAGGCATCGGGCGGTCGCCGATTTGATGGCGCCGCCCACGCCCAACTGATCCAAAGCGCAAAAACCGCAGCCTCCGCAGAGCAGTCTTGGCTGTACCTGGAGGCGGCCCATGTCGTGGGGCAGCTGCACGTCAAGCCGCACCTGCAGACCCACGCACAGATGTTGAACTTGGCCTTGCGCACCCGCGACTGGTCCGAGGCAGTAGGACAGGTGATGCGGCTGGCGCTGGTACCGCTGGGCCACCTGAGCGGGCGCCTACCGCTGGGCAACCCGGGCCGGTCCGCCGTGAGTGCCTTTGATCCCTTGCCTGTGCGTCCCGAGCTGGCTGAGCTGATAGCCCGTGCACGCGGCCATTGAGATGGCTGCCGCTTAAAATTCGTCGCATGCGCGCTTTTCTGATCTTGTTGATGCTCACGCTGCTGCCGCTGCAATTTTCTGCTGCAGCGGCTGCGGCGTGCTGCGGCCACGTTTCGGCCACGCAGGGGCCGCAAGCCACGCACCATCAGTCCAGCCATGGGCAGGCGGTGGAGGGCGTTGAAGACGGCGTCGTTGGCGACAGCGGCTTTGATCTAGATTGCGGAACCTGCCACGCTAACTGCGCCGCCACTGTCACTGCGACCACCGCGTCCATGGCCATCACTGCGGGCGCTGAACAGGTCGAACACCTCGCCGAACGCCGCTTGCTTTCCTGGCATGAGCAACCGTATCGTCCCCAATGGTCCACCCCGACAGGTTCGGGGTGGAACGATGTCGCCTGATGCGCTGACAGACACAACTTCCCCGATCCCCAGGCTTCAAGCGGCCGCCGTCTCAGACGGAGGCTGACCTCGGATCGTTTTGGAAGGACTCTCTCATGACCGCTCGCTGGACCCAGCGAAATCCCAGGTGGACATGGCTCGCCGCCGTGGCCATCCTTCTCTTGCTGGATCAATCCACCAAGTCGTATTTCTCCACCATCCTCGAACTGGGTGAAGCGGTTCGGGTCACCGACTGGTTCAACTTCGTGCATGTGCTCAACGCAGGTGCGGCATTCTCGTTTTTGGCGGATGCCGGTGGCTGGTAACGCTGGTTTTTCATCGGCGTTTCGGTGCTGGTGGTGGGCTTCGTTTCAGTGGTATGCCTCGCGCGGCAAGCCGAACCGATGGACCGCTGGCTGGGCGCCTTTGTGGCTGGCGGTGGTGGCGGCAACCTCGTGGACCGCGTCCAGATCGGCGCTGTGGTGGATTTCCTCGACTTTCACTGGCGCAACATCCATTGGCCGGCCTTCAATCTCGCCGATGTCTTCATCGTCTGCGCCGCGCTGACCTGGTGCCTTGCTTCATTGAAAGCGCCACCGCGCCAACCGACCCGCAAAACCCCTGAGGAGCTTCCTTCATGAAGCGTGGATGGTTCTGGATCCTGGGCGCCTGGGCCTTCGCTCTGGCGTCCACTCTCGGGGCGCTTTTCATCGGTGAAGTCATGGGCATGACGCCCTGTCTGCTCTGCTGGTATCAGCGCATCTTCATGTTCCCGTTGGCCATCATCCTGGGCATGGCCGCGTTCGCCGAAGACCGCCGCGGTGCGGTGTACGCGTTGCCGCTGGCCTTGGGTGGTGCCGCCATCGCGGGCTACCACACCGCGCTGATCGCTGGGTGGGTGCCCCAGTGGTGGGTGCCCTGCGGCGCCGGGCCTTCGTGCAGCGAACAGAGCCTAGAGATCCTGAACGGCATCCAGATTCCCTGGTTGTCTCTCCTAGCCTTCATCGCCATCGCCTTCCTGCTTTTTGTTTATTTGAGAAAGTCCCGTTCATGAACGCCAAAAAATTCACCGTCATCGGTCTGGTGGCTATCGTTGCCTTGTTCTTCTACCTGGGCATGAACGCCTACCAATCGCGGGTGCAGACCGCGCAAGACGTTCAGGTCAAGGCCGAGCAGACGCGCCTGGTACGCATGCACTCGCCGGTGTTCGGCCCGCAGAACGCGCCGGTCACCATCGTCGAGTTCTTCGACCCCGCCTGCGAGACCTGCCGCGCGTTCTATCCCATCGTCAAGAACCTGATGGCCCAGTACCCCGACGACGTACGGCTCGTGATCCGATACGCGCCGTTTCACCAAGGTTCAGACGTAGTGGTCAAGCTGCTGGAGTCGGCCAAGAGCCAGGCCAAGTACCAGCCGGTGCTGGAATCGTTGTTAGCCGCGCAGCCCGCCTGGGCCGACCACGGTCAACCCAGCATCGAGACCGCATTCAAGGTAGCCGAGCAGGCCGGGCTGGATCTCGTCAAGGCGCGGCAGGACATGGAAAAACCCGGTATGCAGGCCGTCCTGCAGCAGGACATAGAAGACCTTACCGCGCTGCAAGTCACCAAGACGCCCACCTTCTTCGTCAACGGCCGCAGCCTGTCCAGTTTCGGGCCCGATCAGCTTGCCGCACTGGTAGCAGAAGAAGTGGCCAAGGTGAAGAAATGAGAGAGATGGCTCCCGTACGTCCTTTCAACCGACGCAAGGTGTTGGTGTTGAGCGCTTCGTGGTTTGCGTCAGGTGGTCTCCTGGCGGGCTGTTCGCCCCGGGCGCCCATCTTCAAGAGCACCGACATCACAGGGGCTGCTTTTGCACAGGACCTAAAGCTCACCGACCACACCGGGCAGGTCCGCACCATGGCCGATTTCCGCGGTAAGGCTGTGGTGGTGTTTTTCGGCTTCACGCAGTGCCCCGATGTGTGCCCCACCTCCATGACCACCCTGGCCGAGGTAAAACGCCTCATGGGCGATCAAGGCAAGCAGTTGCAGGTGCTCTTCATCACAGTGGACCCGGAGCGCGATACGTTGCCCTTGCTCAAGGAGTACATGACCAACTTCGACCCGAGCTTTCTGGCGCTGCGCCCCGAACCGACCGAGCTCAAGGCCGTCGCTGACAGCTTCAAGATCTACTACCGAAAAGCCGAGGGCTCGACACCCACCTCGTACACGATGGACCATTCGGCGGGTAAGTACGTGTTCGACACCAGCGGAGCCGTGCGCCTGTTTTCGAGTTACGGGACCGAGCCGGGTGTGATCGCCGAAGACATCCTGACCTTGCTGAAATCCATGGACGTCTGACCACCCGTTGCCGGTATGAAAACTCTGCTGCTCTACCTGGTCACCGCCATCGCCGAGATCGTGGGCTGCTACTTGCCGCTGCTGTGGCTGCGTGGGCAGGGGTCGGGCTGGTTGTTGTTGCCCGCAGCGGCCGTGAGCCTAGGAACATTTGCATGGCTGCTCACCCTGCACGCTGCGCCTTCGGGCCGCGTGTATGCGGCGTATGGCGGGGCTATGTAGCCGTGGCGCTGGGGTGGCTTTGGACGGTGGACGGCGTCCGCCCGAGTAACTGGGATATGGCCGGTGTCGCTGTGGTGTTGCTGGGCATGGCGATCATCGCGTACCAACCCAGGGCATGAAATACCCCTGGTCACTGCCCAAGTGACCACGGGAGTCGCGCTCGCTCAGGTGGAGTTCCTAACGGCCGCTTTATGTTTCAACCAGCCGATCGTCGAGCTTCGGAGAGTGTCCGCGATTGGCCGATAGCGGGCATGCTAGCTCAGCAGGGACCTGTAACAAAGCAACTTTTGGGGATCCACGTGCCAAGGTGGTTCATGCTGCTTGCCCCTCAACTCGATGGGAGACCATCATGCAAGCAGCTTCATCGGTTATTCACGGCGAGCCGTGGAACAAGGGCAAGATCATCGGGCAGAAGGCTCCGTTCAAGCTGAAGGACATCTGGGCGCTGCGCGTGCGCCTGCAAATGGAATGCAGGGTCCGAGAGCTAGCCCTTTTCAATCTGGGCATAGACAGCAAGTTGCGAGGATGCGATCTGGTTGCCCTCAAGGTGCGAGACGTGTGCCATGGAGATCAGGTGGCGTCGCGTGCAACCGTCTTGCAGCATAAGACCCAGCGACCAGTTCAATTCGAGATCACATCAGCGACTCGGGAGGCCTTGCAGACGTGGATCAAGAAGGCAGCGCTGCGCCAGGAGGACTACCTTTTCCCCAGTCGTATTCACGATTCACCTCACCTTGGGACACGTCAGTACGCTCGGATTCTGGGGAGATGGGTCGATGAACTTGGCTTGGACCGAGCCGACTATGGAACTCATTCGATGCGCAGGACCAAGGCGACCTTGATCTACAAGCGGACCAAGAATCTGCGCGCAGTGCAGTTGCTCCTCGGCCACTCGAAGCTGGAATCTACCGTCAGATATCTAGGCATTGAGGTCGATGATGCTCTGGAAATCTCGGAGCAGACAGAAATCTGACCCCAGACCTGTGGCGAACATGCCCGCCAGCACCCAATGGGCTGGATGGCGGGCAGTAGCAAGTTGCGCGGACCGACCATGGGGTCGATGGCCAGCTGGGACGACTGATATCGGAGGCAGCGGACATTCGCCGCTCGATTGCCGATCGACCGAGATCAGTCTAAAGCGGGTCCTCGTGCGATGGGCTGGAGCCCCTGGCGGCGAAGAGTTTCCTGCGGTCAAATGCACCGACTACTAACACTCGTGCGCCCTGCGCGCGCAAAGTGCTGAGCCGGACGCATGCCGGGGCAAATGCAGTCTCAGCGGCCGAGTGCAGGGGCGGACGTCCAAGAGGCAGCCTAACCCGCGGGCCGGCCCTGACTTTCCCGTG
>VFQP010006106.1_pt1 | contig 10083 bp, 6 predicted proteins | sample 3512351 | NCBI WGS metagenome assembly VFQP01 (sample SAMN10412372, study PRJNA504923) | tailings metagenome | isolation source: Relicate 1 Philex TSF1 revegetated site | place: Philippines: Tuba, Benguet | collected 2017-08-29
TACCAATGCAATGGGTTCTAACGTTACAGCGGCATGGAAAGCTCACAAAAAAGGGGCATTCTTTGGTAACCCTTGTTATACTCAAATTCACCCTACTTGTATTCCTGTATCTGGCGACCATCAATCAAAATTGACGTTGATGTCTGAATCGTTGCGTAACGATGGTCGTATTTGGGTTCCTAAAAAACCTAATGATACTCGCCCTGCCAACCAAATTCCTGAAGACGAACGTGATTATTACTTGGAGCGTCGTTACCCTGCTTTTGGTAACCTTGTACCTCGTGATATTGCCTCTCGTGCTGCCAAAGAGCGTTGCGATGCTGGCTATGGTGTTGGTGCTTCTAAAATGGCTGTTTACCTTGACTACGCTGCGGCAATCTTGCGTTATGGCCGTGGCGAAGCCAACAAAAGAGGTATTCATAATGCTTCGGAAGAAGAATTGAAAGCCATGGGTAAAGAAGTAGTGAAAGAAAAATATGGTAACTTGTTTGATATGTACAAACAAATTACTGGCGAAAACCCTTACGAAGTTCCTATGCGTATTTATCCAGCGGTACACTATACAATGGGTGGCCTTTGGGTTGATTACAACTTGATGACTACAGTACCGGGGCTTTATGCTTTGGGCGAAGCTAACTTCTCTGACCACGGTGCCAACCGTTTAGGAGCGTCGGCTTTGATGCAAGGTTTGGCCGATGGTTATTTCGTAATTCCATATACAATTGGTTCATATCTTTCTGGCGATATCCGTACAAAAGCTATTCCTACCGATGCCCCTGAGTTTGTGGCAGCCGAAAAAGCTGTACAAGATACTATCAACAAATTGATGACTATCAAAGGCTCTAAATCTGTTGATTATTTCCACAAAAAATTAGGTAAAATCATGTGGGATAAGTGCGGTATGGCTCGTAACGAAGCTGGCTTGAAAGAAGCTATCGAAGAAATCAAAGCTCTTCGTAAAGAATTCTGGTCAGAGGTTCGTATTCCTGGCGATGCTGATGAATTTAACCCTGAATTAGAAAAAGCTACTCGTGTGGCTGACTTCTTAGAATTGGGCGAATTGATGTGTATCGATGCTTTGAATCGTAACGAGTCTTGTGGTGGCCACTTCCGTGAAGAATACCAAACAGAAGAAGGTGAAGCAAAACGTGACGACGAAAATTATGCTTACGTTGCAGCATGGGAATACAAAGGTGATTCTCAATACGAACTACACAAAGAAGAATTGGTGTACGAAAATATTAAAATTGCTCAACGTAGCTATAAATAATTTGAAAATTTGCTGATTTGAAAATGAAAGTAAAATGATAAAACTTGTGGTAGGTTTCTAGTTAAAATAGCCTTTTAAGAGAAATATTCCCAAAACCAATCAAATACTTTCATTTTCTCTACAAATCATCAAATTATGTAGTATTAGAAATCAATAGTAAGGCAATACTACTATTGATGTAAATTATGGGAGGCTCAACCCAATAACACTAAGTATTGGCTTTGACCGAGCTTTACCCAAAAGCAGAAAACATAATCCTTGAAGAATTAACTGTAATTATTAGGAGACACTCCTGAATAATCACAGTTCTAAAATGAAGCTGAAATAATAGCATTTTATTTCCTTCATTTTCAAATCTTCAAATTTTCAAATCTTCAAACAGCCAACAAAATGGAAGGAAATATGAACTTGACGCTCAAAATCTGGCGTCAAAAAAATGCCAACTCGGAGGGTAGATTCGAGACTTACGACGTTACTGGTATTTCTGAGGATATGTCATTCCTCGAAATGTTTGACGTTCTTAATGAAAGATTAATCAACGAAGGCCAAGAGCCAATCGCTTTCGACCACGACTGCCGTGAAGGTATTTGCGGTATGTGTTCGATGTATATCAATGGTAGCCCTCATGGCCCTAACCGCGGCGTTACTACTTGCCAGTTGCACATGCGTTCTTTCCAATCAGGTGAAACAATTACCGTTGAGCCTTGGAGAGCTGCAGCATTCCCTGTAATTAAAGACTTAGCCGTAAACCGTTCTGCTTTCGACCGTATTATTTCGGCAGGTGGTTTCGTGTCTGTTAATACTGGTAATGCTCAAGATGCCAACGCTTTACCTATTCCAAAAGAAAATGCTGATGAGGCCTTCGCCGCAGCAGCTTGTATTGGTTGTGGTGCTTGTGTAGCTGCCTGTAAAAATGCTTCGGCTATGTTATTTACTTCTGCTAAAATATCTCAATTGTCGTTGTTGCCACAAGGACAAGCTGAGCGTACTATGCGTGCCGAAAAAATGGTTGCACAAATGGATGCAGAGGGCTTTGGTGCTTGTACCAACACTGGTGCTTGCGAAGCTGAATGTCCAAAAGAAATTTCTTTGGAAAATATCGCTCGTATGAACCGTGAGTACTTTAGTGCTGTATTGTCTTCTAAATAGTACATTCGTACTTCTTTCTATTACAAAAGCCTCTTATTGAACTTATTTCAGTAAGAGGCTTTTTGTTACCCAAACAATTAGCTGTATAATGTGGTTTTCTCTTCATGAAAATTACAACTTTACGCCTTATTTTGGGCGACCAACTCAATCACAAACATTCGTGGTTTGATAGCGTTGACAACTCTATTTTGTATGTGATGATGGAAATACGTCAAGAAACAGACTATGTAACTCACCATATCCAAAAAGTAGTTGGTTTTTTTATGGCTATGAGGCAGTTTTCCCAAGAATTGCACGAGCAAGGGCATCGCATAAATTATATTATGCTAGATGATGAAATAAATACACAGTCGTTAACCAATAATTTGCTTTGGCTTATTCAAGAACTAGACATACAGTTATTTGAATATCAGCTCCCCGATGAATATCGCCTCGACCATCAATTACAACTTTTTTGTCAATCTATCCATATTCCATCGAAAGCTGTCGATTCTGAACATTTTTTGAGCAAAAGAGATGACTTAGCATCATTTTTTAAGGGTAAAAAAACGTACCTGATGGAAAGCTTTTATAGAATGATGCGTAAAAAATATAATATACTGATGGACGAAGGTCAGCCTATTTCTGGCCAATGGAACTACGATGCCGATAATCGTAAAAAGCTTCCAAAAGAACATCAGCCTATTCAACCTTTAGTTTTTGAAAGGAATGTAGAGCATATCGTTGGGTTAATTCATCGGTTTGCTATCCCAACAATAGGTAACATCCAAGTCAATCACTTTAGTTGGCCTGTGAGCCATACCGAAAGCTTGGCTTTGTTAGACTATTTTATTCAACACTGCCTTGCTTATTTTGGTACTTATGAAGACGCGATGCACCCCGCCTATTGGTCTATTTATCATTCTAGGCTATCGTTTTCACTTAATCTCAAATTGTTACATCCACTAGAAGTCATTCAGAAAAGTATTCACTATTGGGAGCAAAACCAGAACACGATTTCGATTGCTCAAATTGAAGGATTTATTAGACAAATATTAGGCTGGCGAGAATATATGCGTGGTATTTATTGGGCAAAAATGCCTGAGTTTGCTAGCATGAATTTCTTTGGACACAACAGAAAGCTTCCTTCGTGGTTTTGGACTGGCCAAACCAAAATGGCTTGCCTTCGCCACAGTATTGGGCAAAGTTTGGAGTATGCTTACGCACATCATATTCAAAGGCTAATGTTGACAGGCAATTTTATGCTACTCACAGGCATTCATCCCAACGAAGTAGATACTTGGTATTTGGGGATTTATATTGATGCTATTCAGTGGGTCGAAATCACGAATACTCGGGGTATGAGCCAGTATGCCGACGGAGGAATTGTAGGTTCAAAACCATACGTTGCTTCGGCCAACTATATTGATAAAATGAGCCATTATTGCGGCACATGTTTTTATGATAAAAACAAAAAAACTGGCGATAAAGCCTGTCCTTTTAATAGCTTTTATTGGCACTTTTTTGACCGAAATAGAGCTTTACTAGAAAACAATCCACGTATTGGTATGGCGTATATGAGCCTCCATAAAATGTCTGATAGCACGAAACATGAGCTACTCAAACAAGCCGATTTTTACTTAGAAAATATAGAAACACTATAGGAAAAGTGTCTGATATTTGGCCGATAAGTGGGTGTATCTGTACTAAGGTAGTATTTTGTTATTTTTATACAATAGCAACAAGCATCTCTTGGCAGGTGTAAATACTGAAACCAATGGAATTCTAAACCAAAAATACTGAATGTCTATAAGTTTCGTTAAATTTGTTGGACTATAATATAAATATTGGGTGTGGCTCTCGGGTAAAAATTCCACTCCTCTAATGAGAACAAATGATAGAAATTAACAACGTTTGTAAATCCTTTAACGGTCGAGATATATTACTTGGCATTAGCGGGCAATTTAAGCCTGGCGACACCTCTTTGATTATTGGGGGAAGTGGCACTGGTAAAAGTGTACTACTCAAATGTATGATTGGTATTATTAAGCCTGAAACAGGACATATTTTGTACGATGGCCGAGATTTCCATAATTCTGAAGAGGAAGTACAAAAAGAAATTCGCAGAGAAATGGGCGTTTTGTTTCAGGGAGGAGCTTTATTCGACTCAAAAACGGTACTCGAAAATGTAAAATTCCCGTTGGATATGCTTACCAATATGTCGGAAAAGGAAAAGATTGACCGTGCCGAATTTTGCTTGCAAAGGGTAGGATTGGAAAATGCTGGTCAACGAACACCTTCCGAAATATCGGGCGGTATGAAAAAAAGGGTAGGTATTGCACGAGCAATCGTAATGAACCCTAAATACCTTTTTTGTGACGAACCCAACTCTGGCCTCGACCCACTCACATCTGTCAAAATTGATGATTTAATCAAAGAAATTACCGACGAGTTCAATATCACAACTATCGTTATTACACACGATATGAGTTCGGTGATGGGTATTGGCGAGCGTATTATGTTTTTGTACAAAGGTCAGAAGCTTTGGGAAGGCGACAATACCAATATTCTACAAAATACGGTACCCGAACTCAATGAATTTTTGTTTTCGAGTAAGCTTTTGCAAGATTTAAGAAAATAAAAAGCATAAACATGAGTCATCCCGAATTTTAAGTAATATTTAAAGAAATCTCCTATTTGTGTTTGTTGGGATTCATAAGGTAGGTCATCAAGTGAATTTTGAAGGGAATTATCAATTGCTCAAACGATAGCAAATCTGGGGCTATTCATTCAAAAGGCGTTCGAAAAACTAGTTTCGAACGCCTTTTGAATGTTAAATGTCAGCATGATACATTTTTAGCCGCAAAGCATTAAATCGCTACTGATGAAAAGCATCTTCAAACATAATCACTAAATTGGGGTTAGCTCATGTTTTTTATGCTTAGTTATTACCTTGTAGTCAAATCTCTGAATATCTGTTCTAGGTTTTTGCCTGACTGCACAAGTTTGTCGAGCGGTTGATTTTCAATAATTTGCCCTTTATTAATAATAACGACACGGTCGCAAATGGCCTCTACTTCTTGCATAATATGGGTGGAAAAAATAACGGTTTTTTCTCGACCAATTTGCTTAATCACACTTCTAATTTCGACCAACTGGTTGGGGTCGAGGCCAGTAGTAGGTTCGTCCAAAATCAATACCTGAGGGTCATGAATTAGAGCTTGTGCTAGCCCTACCCTTTGGCGATAGCCTTTTGAGAGTTGCCCTATTTTCTTTTTCTGCTCAACCTGTAAGCCTACCAATTCAATTACTTCTTCAATACGCTGCTTTAAGGTATTTCCCTTGATTTTATAGATACCACCCACAAATTCAAGAAACTCTTTGACATACATATCCAAATAAAGTGGATTATGTTCGGGCAAATAACCAATATTACGACGTACATCGTTGGGTGATTGCCGAACATCAAAGCCACAAACCTCTACACTACCCGAAGTAGCAGGAATATAACAGGTTGCAATTTTCATAGTTGTAGACTTACCTGCACCATTGGGGCCCAGAAAACCAACAATTTCGCCTTTTTGTACGTCAAAAGATATATCATTTACCGCCTTTTGTTGGCCATATACTTTTGTGAGATTTTGAATTTTGAGAGACATCAGCAAGATACAGTTTAGGAAAACATTCCTCCCAAATCTAAACCTGGGATATTTGGCAATAAGCCGTTGGTAGCTTTTTGAAGGTGTTCTTTGATTTTTCCTTCAATATTGTTCATCGCAATATTGGTAGCCGCCACAACCAAATCTTGTACCACTTCTTGGTCGGATGGCTTCAATAAATCTTCGTCTATTTCAACTTTTAGCAATTGTTTTTTGCCATTGATAGTTACCTTGACCATGCCTCCGCCCGATTCGCCTGTTTCAATAATCGTTCCGAGCGTTTCTTGTGCTTCTTTCATTTTTGCTTGAAGGTCTTTGACCTTGCCAAGCATTCCCATCATGTCAAACATAGTTATTATATTGATTTTTAGCAGTCTATCCAACCCCTATCTACAAGGTTGATATATGGCTGTGTTTTTTACTAAAATATTTTCTGCAATTTACAACAGATAGCCCCTTTACACAAAATAATGAGGGTGCTTCTGTCAATGTTTAGTTTTAGTAAATTACAGTAATTGTTCCTTCTTTATGAATTTTATTCCCCGAAATATCTTCTACTTCTATTTGATAAGGATAAGCCCCCACTCCTACTTTTTGGCCGTTTTCTTTGGTTCCATCCCAACCAATCTTGGGGTTACTCTGATAATCGTTGGTTTCAGTATAAAAAACAATATTACCCCAACGGTCATAAATCTTCATTTTTATTTCTTTAATAAATCTACCTTGTATATAAAAAGTATCATTGATACCATCGCCATTGGGTGAAAAAGCCTGTGCCGACACCACCAACGACGGCCGCTGGTATAGCACATAGTTGGACAAACTACTTGGCAATGTACTCGTTGTTGGGAAAGCTTCAATGACCAAATAAATATCTTGTCCGTCGGCCTCTGGAATATTCAAGCTTTGTAAATCCAAATTAGTATTGCTAGTAGTGAATGGCAACCCCGACCCTGCCGTTACAATCGGCGAACCCGTTGTAGGGTCTATTCGATATACAGAATAGGAGTTAATTGCACCCGAAAAAGGCATTTCTTTTGTCCAGTAAAGTTGAGCATTACGTACCTGTGTAAATACAGTACAAACTTTATTAGAAGGCTCAGACTCGCCACAAGTACCTTGCCAAGTGATATAATAACAATATTGAGCATCGCTGGGGTTGGCAGTTGGGTCGTCGTAATAGTCGGTATTTTGCTGAGTAATCTTGCTATAGGTACCCGTAAATGAATCGGCACGATAAAAGTTGTACCCCGAAATACCAACAGGTTGAATGGTATTAAAAGAACTAGTCACCCTGATTTTACTTACGCCATTATTGGTAAGCACCGATGTAAAGATATTATCGACACTTGGAGGCTTTACATTAGACATCGCCGTAACTTCGATTGGAGCAGCAAAGGCACTATAATTATAGCGTGTTCTGATACTGTAGGTATATTTTACGCCACAAACTAAGTTATTATTGTCGTCGATTTGAGTAGTATTAATATTAGTAATAGGTATTACGTCGACATTGCCGAATTGGTCGGTACGGGTTATTTCGTAATCATTAAAAACATTATTCCCCGAAAGGCCAGTCTGAGCTTGTCCCCAAATCAGTGTATTTTTTCCATTGTTTGGCACTACACTAAAAGGTGTCGAACAGATTTCTTGGTTTGAAATAAGAGCCGCATTAGGTACAGTATTAGGAACACTACAGGCATCTTCTACCACTACCCTAAAGCAGTATTGTTTACTCGGATTGGGCAACGTAATTGGAATTTTTTCGGAGGTACTCGTACTCACAGAAGTAAACACCTGATAAGGCGGTAGCGAATAATTAAAAGGTACGTTGGGTTCACGAATATAAATATTCCGTTTAGTATTGGGCTGCCCCGATACTATCAGTTCGTATCCGCTGGCTGTGGTATTATATTCTAAATTTTTAACCGTAGGTGTAAACAAAGTAGTACCCGACGTTACAACGGTTGTTCTATACACACTTGGACACCCCTTTATTTTGGTATCGCCTGTTATAACCACATCATGACTTCCAGAGTTTACCAAATCAATTTTTCTAGCAGTTGGATATGTTGCTACAGCCGAGGCTATTGGCCTAAACTGAGTACCTATGCCAGTGGCATCTATGATATAATTCTCATAATTTTCATTGTTGGGAGTATTAAGCCAAGTTATATTTACTTCATTACCACTACAAACCTGAACCGTAATATCGGGTGTTTGAAGATTCACTACTTGAATAACCTGACACGCATAATAGCCTGTACCATTTGAACTCCCCACACTCACTAAATAATAATAATCAGGAGTAGTAGGAACAGCTAGCTGAAGATACCCCGAAGCATCGGTATTGGTAGCAGTACCCGATAACCCCGAAGTAATCCGAAGGTGGTTTGTTTCACTTTTGGGTACTACAATAAATCGAGAACTTTGAGGAGCATTATTCTGAACTTGTAAGTCGATGGGTTGGCCCGGACACACTATTATAGGCATGTTATTTTGCCTAGCAGGGTCTCCATCACCATCGCCTGTAATAACAGTACCTCCATTGATAACAAAATCACCATTATCAAATGAAGGCCTATCAGGGCATTTTTGCCCTATCAGCCTTGTTGGTAAAGAGAATAATGTACAAAATATAGCAAAAAAAAGGAAGTAAGTACGCGGTCGTAACAAATTATTCATAATGATTAAATGTCAAAAAATCAACTTAGGGATATGCTCTTGTCCTATACCACTAGCAATAACTATGCTAGTATTTTATCATAAAAAAAACCTTATAGGGAGACAAGTGGAGGTTGCGACGTAAGTGTCTATTTCTTTGAGTGTATAACGAAAGGAAAAGATTTTTATGATATTAATGGGTAAATATACAAAAAATATGCCTTTATAGCACCTTGTATTGAATACAAGGAACAAAAAGCTGTACCTTTGGAGTTTTATAAATAAAAACAGATTTAGTCTTTTTTTACTTTAAGCAATCTCATTCACACAACCCAATTTTTGGAGCTAAAAATGCTTTTGCCTAAAGCTAAATAGACCCAACAGATACCAACAATGTCAGCTATAAAACTTGATAGTATAGAAGAGGCCATCGAGGCAATAAGAAATGGAGAAATAATCATTGTTGCCGACGATGAAGACCGTGAGAATGAAGGAGATATGATTTGTGCATCGGAGGCCATGACTGCCGAGATGTCTAATTTTATGATTCGTGAGGGGCGTGGATTGATGTGTGTTTCTTTGACAGAAGAACGTTGTGCCGAATTAGGCTTGGAAATGATGGTAGGGCACAATACCGCAACCCACGAAACACCATTTACGGTATCGGTAGATTTGCTTGGACATGGCTGTACTACAGGGATTTCGGCTCAAGACCGTGCCAAAACTATTCAGGCGTTGGTTGATGAAAATACCAAACCCGAAGATTTAGGTAAACCTGGCCATATTTTCCCGCTAAAGGCTCGAAAAGAGGGTGTTCTCAGAAGAACTGGACATACCGAAGCTGCGATGGATTTTGCCAAATTGGCAGGCTTCAAACCTTCGGGCGTATTAATTGAGGTGCTTAACGAGGACGGTACTATGGCTCGCTTGCCCGATTTACGCAGAATTGCCGATAAGTTTAACCTCAAATTGGTGACCATCAAAGACTTGGTAGAATATCGCCTGAAAAAAGAATCTTTGATCGAACGTGAAATTGCAGTTGATATGCCTACAGAATGGGGGCATTTTGAGCTTACGGCATTCCGTCAAAAACAAACTGGTGAAACTCATTTGGCTTTGTCAAAAGGAACTTGGAGCAAAGATGAACCCGTGTTGGTACGTGTGCACAGCTCTTGTGTTACGGGCGATATTTTTGGGTCTTGTCGTTGCGACTGTGGTGGACAGCTTCACCGTGCTATGGAGATGGTTGAAAAAGCTGGAAAAGGAGTGGTTCTATATATGTTCCAAGAAGGTAGAGGTATTGGGTTAATCAACAAACTTAAAGCCTACAAACTTCAAGAAATGGGACGTGATCCCGTAGAA
>VFQP010006107.1_pt1 | contig 10082 bp, 10 predicted proteins | sample 3512351 | NCBI WGS metagenome assembly VFQP01 (sample SAMN10412372, study PRJNA504923) | tailings metagenome | isolation source: Relicate 1 Philex TSF1 revegetated site | place: Philippines: Tuba, Benguet | collected 2017-08-29
CCAAGTCCTTCCCGGGAATGGTCAATCGATGCAAGGACTGTGGCTTCGATCTGGCCGGCGGACGCGTTGAAGTGGTACCGACCGCGCACTACCTGATGGGTGGCGTGGAGTTCGATGTGGATTGCAGCACCGCGTCTCCGGGCCTGTTTGCCGCCGGCGAGGACTGTGGCGGCGTGCATGGCGCCAATCGGCTGGGCGGCAACGGCGTTGCCAACTCGACGGTGTTCGGTGGTATTGCAGGCGATTCCATGGCCGCGTATGTAGCGAAGGTGCAGCACTGGAAGGAGCCGGACAAGCGGGTCATCCACAGTGGCATCGAACGCGCCGAGTATCCGTTCTCGAAAGCCCCGGGCGCGATTCACGATCTGCGCGATGCGCTGGCCCAGACGATGTGGGACGACGTTGGCGTCCTGCGCACCGAACAGGCGATGCGTCGCGGCCTGGATTCCATCGCCGCGCATCGTGATGCGTTGCTGGCGATGGGAGTTCCCGACGCAGACCGGCGCTACAACGTCACCTGGCACGACTGGCTCAATCTGCAAAGCCTGGTGGACATGTCCCGCGTGATTACCGTATCCGCACTGGCCCGCGAGAACAGCCGCGGCGCCCATTTCCGCGAAGACTTTCCGGAGGCCGGCGATCTGCACAGCAGTCGCTATACCCGCGTGACCGCCGATGGCGACGACATCCGCCTGGAGATGGTACCGGTGAAGTTCGACATCGTTACGCCAGGCACATCACTGATTACCGGTGAGGCCGGTCAACCCCCCAAAGTTGCAGCATAGAGGACCGCTACGATGACCATCTCTATCGATCGGGTCGAGGAAGCCGCTTTCGAGATCATGAAACGCGCCGCGATCGAGATCCCGAAGGACTACAAGCAGGGCATCCAGGCTTTGCAGAAGACCGAGACCGGCAAGCTGCCGCGCTTCGTGATCCATGCCATGCAGGATAACTGGGAGGCGGCCGACCAGGACCGCCGGCCAATGTGCGCCGACACCGGCCTGCCGCGCTACTACGTGAAGGTCGGCAATAACGCCACGGTGCAACGCGGCTTTGTCGCGGTGGAGCGCGCGTTGCGCAAGGCCACGGCTGATGCCACGCTGGCGGTTCCGCTACGTCCCAATCGCGTGCATCCACTCTGGCGTACCGATAACAACAACAACGTTGGCATCAATGCGCCCGAGATCGAATGGTCGTTCGAACCCGATGCCGACTGGGTAGACATCACCACCGTGCACAAGGGCGGACTGTTCGGGACCGATTACCGGATGCTGTTCCCCGGTGACGGCATCGACGGCATCAAGCGCTTCGTGCTCGATACCCTGATCGCATTCGGCAAGCGCGGCCTGGCCTGCCAGCCGGCGATCGTCGGCATTGGCCTGGGCGGATCGAAGGATACGTGCATGCAGCTCGGCAAGCAGGCCGCATGCCTGCGCGTGGTGGGCGACCGCAATCCCGATCCGAAGATCGCCGAGCTCGAACTGGAACTGATGAAGCTTGGCAACTCGATTGGCATGGGTGCGATGGGCTTCGTGGGTTCTTCGATGGTGGTCGACTGCCATATCGAGGTGGGCCATACCCACACGGGCGGCATGCCGATCAGCATCCATACGTTCTGCCTGTCGTCGCGCCGCGCGACCGCGCGCATTCACGCCGACGGCAATATTGAATATCGCACGGACCCACAGTGGTTCACCCCTTATCTGCGCAGGGAGACGGTCGAATGGTAAACCCGCAAGATGATGAACTGAAAGTCTTCCATATCAACCTGCCCGCCACAACGGAAGACATTGCGAAGCTCGAGCTCGGCGCCGCCGTCTATCTGACGGGGATGATCTATACGGCTCGGGAAGGCGTTTACAAGAAGGTGCTCGACGAGGGTCTGGAGCCACCGGTTGAGCTGCGCGGGCTCAGCAATGTCAATTTTCATTGCTCGCCTGCCGCGGCTCCCAATCCGGACGGCAGCTACAACGTGGGCGCGGTAACCGCCACGGCGAGTTTCCGCTTCTCCAAGTGGATACCGAAGTGGATGGAGAAAACCGCGTGCCGGATCTTTATCGGCAAGGGTGGCATGCCTGCCGACGACTACAAGCGCGTGCTGGCACCCGGTGGCGCCATCTATCTCACGACAGTTGGCTACGGAACCGGCGCGTTGCTCGGCCGAGGCATCAAGCAGGTAAAGGATGTGTTCTGGCTCGACGAGCTTGGCATTGCGCAGGCGATGTGGATGTTCGAGGTGGAGAACTTCGGGCCGTTCATTGTCGAGAGCGACCTCGAAGGCAATTCACTGTTCGCGCAGCACGCCGAGGTCATCAATGCCGGGATCGAGAAGCTCTACGCAGGCCTGAAGCCGCCGGCGCTGCACCGGTACGGCGAGACCGATGACCGCAAGAACGAGGTGATGTAAGCACAATCCCAGGAATACGACATGATCATTGATTTCAGACTCCGTCCGCCGGTCGGTGGCTTTCTCGATACGTTGATGTATTCGGCCGGGGAGCGTCGCGACGGCTTCACGCGCACGGTTGGCTTTGAGCCATCGCCTGCCGCCCAACAGCAGTCCATGGACCTGCTGCTCAAGGAAATGGACGAGGCCGGCGTCGACAAGGGCGTGGTGGTCGGGCGCCTTGCCGGAACACTGGGCAGTGTTTCGAATGACGATGTCGCGCGCATCGTGCGTGATGACCCGCAACGCTTTATCGGTGCCGCGTCGATCGATCCGACGAACCGCGTGGCCGCGTGCAAGACGATCTCCGATGCGGTTGCCAGCGGCTTCAAGGCCATCAATATCGAACCGGGTTCCTATCCGATCCCGATGTATGCTGATGATCGGCGCCTGTATCCGATCTACGCGCATTGCGAAGATCTGGAGGTGCCCGTGATCATGATGGTGGGTGGCACGGCGGGTCCGGACCTGAGCTATTCGGACCCGGTGAAGACCGACCGCGTGCTGACGGACTTCCCCCGGCTCAAGGTGGTGGTCGTGCACGGTGGCTGGCCATGGGTGACGGAGATCCTGCATATCGCGTTCCGCAGGCCCAATATGTACCTGTCGCCCGACATGTACTTCTCGCGGATGCCGGGCTGGGAGGAGTATGTCAAAGCTGCGGATACGTTCCTGGCAGACCGCATGCTGTATGCAAGCTCTTTTCCGTTTTGTCCGGTACGCGACTACAAGCGATGGTTCGAGACCTTGCCGATCCGTCCCGAGAACATGGAGAAGGTCATGGGCGGCAATGCCCGCCGCTTGCTGGGGCTCTAGTCTGTGTGCGCAACGTCCATGCGGCAAAATGTCGACGCAGCGCGCTAGCGGGTTGAATCACACATCAATTTGTCAGACATGGACGTCAAGACGCTTTACACACTGGTAGCCATAGCGGATCGAGGCAGCTTCGCCGAGGCGGGCAACGCCATCGGACTAACGGTCTCGGCCGTCAGCATGCAGATGCGCTCGCTCGAAGAGGAACTGGGCATCACGATCTTCGACCGGAGTCGCCGGCCGCCGGTGTTGACCGACGCAGGGCTTGCGTTCACCAACCGCGCGCGTGACCTGCTCACGCATTGGGAGAGCATGAGTGCGGCGCTCAAGCGCGAAGCAGCCGGTGGGGTGCTGAAGCTTGGCTCCGTGCATACCTGCGTATCAGGTGTGCTGCCGCTGGCATTGAAGCGGCTGCACCAGCAGGGACATCGTATCGACATTCACCTGACCACTGGCCTTACCCACGATCTGGAGCGCGCCGTCTACCGGCGGCAACTGGATGTGGCGGTGGTAACCGAGCCGGAGATTCCGCGCCTGGACCTGCAGTTCATGCCTTTCTTCAACGAAGAGTTCGTGGTGATCACACCTGTCACGACGCGCGGGGACTCTGACAAGGGCGTACTGGAGACCACGCCTTACGTGCGCTTCAACCGCACCGCTCGTGTGGGCCTGCTGGTGCAGGAGGAGATGGTGCGGCGCCAGATTGCCGTGCGGTCGACCATGGAGATCGACACGCTCGAAGGCGTGATTGCGATGGTGGCCAACGGCCTGGGTTCATCCGTGGTGCCTGCACGCGGTGTCGAGAATGAGTTTCCGGCATCGATCCGCACCATCCCGTTTGGTTCGCCACCGCTGATGCGCCGGCTTGGCATCCTGGTACCGCGCGATAACCCGCGTGCGCATCTGTCGCGGTTGTTGTTCGACGCGCTGACCTATGTGACCACGCCGGACGACAGCCGTCAGAAACTGGCGCAAAAGGGCTAGTCATGGCGACGATTCCGGAATTTCCGAACCCGTATCGAACGGGATAGCAGAAGCAGTACGGAAACAACATTCGATTGAATATCCAATCCCATGGAATTGACGATTCGATGGGAGTGGGATGGTTTTGCCTGAAAAAACCCAGGCACCGAGATTGCCAAAGGACGCAACGCAAGAAGCAACATTTGAAGCAGCGCAAACGATAGTCGTCCGGATAGTGACGACACCATAAAGGAGACAACGATGCACTCACAAGACACAGGAAAGGCCATCGGCAACTGGCTCGCGCGAGGGCGGCGATGGTTGTGCCGCCTGCGCCAGGACCCCATCGTCAAGGAGCTGTGCCGGGATGCGGATGCGCCGCGGTACAGGACATCGACCGCAGTGGCCATGTTTGCGTTTGCCATCGCGCCGCTGGCCATGGTACCTGCGCACGCGGAGGAGTGGCCGAACAAGCCGATCCGCCTTGTCGTGCCGTTTGCATCGGGCGGCGCCACCGATCTTCTGGCGCGCGCGGTCGGCGTCGAACTTGGCAAGCAATGGAAGCAGCCCGTTGTGGTGGACAACCGGCCAGGCGCCGGTGGTGCCGTAGGAGCCGAAGCCGTTGCCAAGTCGGCGCCCGACGGGTACACGCTGCTGCTGGCATCGGGAAGCATGTTTACGGTCAATCCGTTTATCTACCAGAAGCTGCCGTATTCAGCGGAAAGCTTCGAAATGATCAGCAAGATCGCCAGCGGGCCGATGGTGCTGACGGTCAACTCGAAGATTCCGGCCAAGACCATGGCCGAGTTCATCAGCTATGCAAAAGCCAATCCGGGCAAGCTGACGTTTGCGTCGGCGGGTAACGGCAGTCAGGTGCATATCGCCAACGAGGCCTTTGCCGAGGCCGCCGGAATCAACGTGGTACACGTGCCGTACAAGGGCGAAGGACCGGCCTATTCGGACCTGATGGCGGGAACGGTGGACATGACGGTGGGCAACATCAACGCCATCTCGCCGCTCCTCAAGGGTGGTCGCCTGCGTGCGTTGGCGGTAACCGGCAAGGAGCGATCCCCGCTGCTGCCCGATGTGCCGACCACCGACGAGGCCGGCTTGCCGGGCTTCACGTTCTACGGATGGTTCGCGCTGATGGCTCCGGCAGGCACGCCCAGGGAACTCACGGCGAAGATGTACGCCGATCTCGAGAAGGCTGCCGCCGAACCGAGCATGCAGCGATACCTTGCCGCGCAAGGCATGACCAAGACCCTCACGCCGAAGGGCCGTCTCCCCGAGGAAATCGTCCAGGAATCGGGCCGCTGGAAGGTGCTGGTCAGCAAGCGGAAGATTTCCGCCAACTAGCCGCGAGGAGACAGTCGATATGAAAACGCTTCTCGGCGGATGTATCAAGGCGTTGGGCATTGGTACGGTCGCGATCGGCGCGGTCACGGCTGGTGCTCCACCTGCGGCAGCGCAGGCGTATCCCAATCGCCCGGTCACCATTGTTGTCCCATTCGCGGCAGGAGGGGACGCGGATCAGTCTGCCCGCAACCTCTCCGTGACCGCCTCGACCGTGTTGGGCCAGCCCGTCGTGGTCATGAACCGGCCGGGCGCGAACGGCGCAATCGGCTCGCAGGTGGCAAAGGATGCCAGCCCGGATGGATACACGCTGTTGCTGGCACGGGTCGGCTCGCAAGTGCTACTGCCCGCCATCCAGGAGTCCGGACTGGCGTACAAGTGGAACGACTTCACGTTCATCGGCTTGCTTGAGCTCAATCCGGTGGTGTGTGTGGTACATCCGGATTCCAGATTCAAGACACTGGCAGATCTGGCGGCGGAGCTCCAGGCGCATCCTGGCAAGCTCAACTACAGTGCGTCGGGGCCGGCCACGGTCCAGAATCTGGCGCCGCAACTGCTGTTGCAGAGCCTGGAACTGAAGTCGAATGGCGCGGTAAACGTGAACTACAAGGGCGGCAATGAGGCGGCGCTTGCGGTGATCTCCAAAGAGGTGGATTTCAGTTGCAACAACCTCAGTTCGATGGCGGGGCAGGTGGCTGGCGGCAAGTTGCGTGCGCTGGTCACGACCACGCCGGAACGGCTGAAGCAGTTCCCGGATGTGCCAACCGCCAGGGAAGCGGGCTTTCCGAAACTGGAAGCGGTGATTGGCTGGAGCGCGTTGTATGGCCCACCGAACCTGCCTCAGGAAATCGTCAGGAAATGGGCTGGGGTCCTCAAGTCGGCGTCGACCGACGCGCGCTGGATCTCGGCGAATGCAACGTACGGCGGCATTCCCCGGATCCTGACACCTGAAGAGACGGCAAAATACGTGCTTGAAAACTACCACGCATATCAGGCGCTCGCCAGAAGCGCCGGCATCAGGATGCAGTAAGCCTGAACGATTCCAATCAACGAGCCGACGATCGACGATCCATGGGAACCGAACATTACGCAGTGCTGGGGGCAACTGTCGCGGGGGCCTACACGGTATTCGGACTGACGGGCTTCGGCGCGGCGATGGTAGCCGTGCCAATCCTGGTGCAGTTCATCCCGCTGCAATTTGTGGTTCCAATGCTCCTGCTGCTCGATCTCGTGACGACCGCGCTGGTCGGCATGCGCAACTGGAACTCCGTATCGCGCCCGGAACTGCTGCGCCTGCTTCCGTTCATGATGGTGGGCGTGGCGCTCGGTACGACGGTGCTCGCGAAGGTCGAGTCGCGTTGGCTGCTGATTGGGCTTGGTCTGTTTGTTCTGATGATGACGGGGCGGGCCCTGCTGAAATCATCGGCACGGACCGAGGCAGTGGCAAGAGGATGGTCGGTGCCCGCTGGGGTAGTTGGTGGCGTATTCAGTGCGCTGTTTGGCACCGGCGGGCCGGTCTACACGATGTACCTGTCCCGCCGTCTGCCTCAGATCGACGCATTCCGTTCCACGATCGCCGCAGTCATTTTGTTCAGTGCACTGGTGCGCCTGGCCGCGTTTGCGGGCAGCGGGTTGCTGCAACAGGGCGACTTGCTGCGCAGCGCCGCATTCGCCGTGCCATTCAGCCTTGTCGGCCTTGCGATTGGATCGCGCTTGCGCAGAAAGTTATCGGCAGACGCCGTGCGGCGGGCGCTGCTGATCTTTCTCTGCGCCAGTGGCGTCTCGGTGCTTTGTCGCGGACTATTGATGCACTGATGCGCGATCGTCGCTTATCGGCCGCAAATCGAATCACAACGCCGGTTATTTTTCCGAAGTGTCCGGTGCCTGGCTGTCGGGCGCGGACGGTGGCGTGTCCTTGGCCGCTGCCGGTTTTGCCTTCGGCCTGGCGGCACGCAGCTGATGGGCGCGCCGTGCATCGGCTTCCGTGACCAGTCCTGCTTCTTGTCCGGCCAGATCGACGCGCTTGTTGCCGATCGTCAGGCAAGCCCAGTAGCGGGCGCCCTTGCACCAGGTGCGAATGGCACTACGAAGTTCGTCTTCGGTCAGTGCCAGATCCTTGGCGTGAGCAAGCAGGTCCTCGAAGATGCCGATCTTGAGCGGCAGCTTGGGTGCGGGATTCTTGGGGAAAGCCTGCGGGAAACGCTTCTGGAGCTTGCCAATGTTCCGCACCACGGGGTCGACGGGTGTCGCCGGCGTGGCGGGAGTCGTGGGAGCTGCCCGTTTGGCGGCAGGTGCCGGGCGCGGGCGGGGCTTTTTTGCCTGCGACGCGCTTTTTGCCTGCTCGGCCAGTTTTGCCTTCAATGCTGCCAGTTGTTCAAAGCCCATTTTGTCCAGCCTAGTCATGAGCCGCAGATTATACGGCGGCGCCGGATGTCCGGCGTCCAGAGTTGCGGCCGGAGGTGATCGGCATCACGGCAAGCGGCCAATCGGGTTCCGGTCTATCCTCACGCCTGCGGCACCGGCAGGCGGACCATACCGGCACCGGGAGCACGTATTCCAGACACCCAAGACTCATCCAAGGAGCCCTTATGGCCCTCTCGATGTACGACGTATCGGTCCCGGCTTTTATCCGGGCCCTGACCAATCTTTCCGCAATTCTCGACAAAGGCGCGGCGCACGCGCAGGCGCAAGGCATGGACGCCCAGGAATTGATCCAGACGCGCCTGGTGGCCGACATGGACCCACTGTCGTCGCAGGTGCAGCGCGCCAGCGATTCGGCCAAGGGTTGCGTGGCACGGCTCGCGGGGATCGAGATCCCGTCGTATCCAGACAACGAAACGACATTCCCCGAACTTCAGGAGCGCATTGCGAAAACGGTAGGCTTCCTGAAAACCATTCGCCCCGAGCAACTGGATGGCAGTGAGACGCGCGTGGTCGAGTTGAAGCTGCGTGGCGGCCCGGTGACGTTCGACGGAAAAAGCTACCTGCTGGGCTTTGTGCTGCCGAATTTCTACTTCCACGTGACCACGGCCTACGACATCCTGCGCCACAAGGGCGTACAGATCGGCAAGATGGACTACCTCGGCGCACCCCGCTGATCGGTGTTGTGTGTTTGTTGCGCCGCTCTCCCGCACGGCGGGAGAGCGGCCGGGGGCGAGGGCAAGGTGGTTCAAATGGCTTTCATCGCATCCTGAGCCGCCTGTCCTCTCCCACCACCATTCTCCGCACGATCCAGCCGCCCGCTGAGCTCAGTCAGCCCCAGCGCCACCAGCACCACCAGCGCGCCAATCCACGGCGTATGCATCAGCCCCAGGTGTTGCACGATCAGGCCACCGGCCCACGCCGCGCCGGCAATGCCGAGATTGAACGCGGCAATGTTCAGGCCCGACGCCACATCCACGGCCTGCGGTGTGTGACGCTCAGCCTGCTTGACCACATAGACCTGCAGGGCGGGCACATTGCCGAATGCGACCGCGCCCCAGGCCAGTACTGTTGCCACGACCAGCCAGCGGTGCGGCGCGGTGAACGTCAGCACGAACAGCACTGCGGCCAGCAGCAGGAACACGACACGCAGCGCGGCAATCGGGCCGTGCCGGTCGGCCAGCCGGCCGCCCCAGATATTTCCGATGGCCACGGACACGCCATAGACCAGCATCACCAGGCCCACTGACCCGGCGCTGAAGCCCGACACGTCCTGCAGGATTGGCGCCAGGAACGTGAACGGAATGAACGTGCCGCCATAGCCGATGGCCGTCTTGGCATAGACCAGCAGCAGGCGCGGTTCGGCCAGCACGCGCGCCTGTTGCAGCAGCGATGCGGGCGGCGTATGGCGAATCGACGACGGTACGAACAGCAGGCTGCCGAGAAACGCAACCACGCCTAGTGCGGAGACCGCCAGGAAGGTTTCGCGCCAGCCAAAATGCTGGCCGATAAAGGTGCCCAGCGGCACGCCGGTAACCAGGGCCACGGTCAGCCCGGTAAACATGATTGCGATGGCGCTGGCGGCCTTTTCGCGGGGCACCAGCCCGGTGGCAATCGTCGAGCCGATCGAGAAGAATACGCCGTGTGCCAGACCGGTCAGGATACGGGCAACGATCAGCGACTCATAGCCGGGTGCCCGCCAGGCCAGCAGGTTGCCGGCCGTAAACAACGCCATCAATGACAGCAGCAGCGCCTTGCGCGGCAAGCGACCGGTCAGCGCAGTCAGCACGGGCGCGCCAATGGCCACGCCCACCGCATAGAAGCTGCCCAGAAGACCCGCCGATGGCACACTGATGTGCAGGTCGGTGGCAATGGTGGGAATCAGGCCGACGATCACGAACTCGGTGGTCCCGATGGCAAACGCGCTGATGGTCAGCGCAAACAGGGCAATGGGCATGGAAGGCTCCGGATTTCAGGTTGGAGCGCAGTGTGCCCGGGTCTTTCTTGCCAAAAAACCCCGTGGTCGACAGAAAACATTTGAAAAAAAATCAACAATGCCGTGGCTTCGACGCGCGACCGGCTG
>VFQP010006109.1_pt1 | contig 10077 bp, 13 predicted proteins | sample 3512351 | NCBI WGS metagenome assembly VFQP01 (sample SAMN10412372, study PRJNA504923) | tailings metagenome | isolation source: Relicate 1 Philex TSF1 revegetated site | place: Philippines: Tuba, Benguet | collected 2017-08-29
TGGGCGGCGACTTTGCCTGCAGCGAGCAGCAGTCCTCGCGGGCGCAGGCCGGCCACATGGACCGCGAGTGCATGACGCCGGCGGTGCTGGCCGGCCTGGTGGGCGGCGCCGTCGTGGCGGACCTCGTGCAGACCAGCCTCGGTGTCGTTGACATGTTTGTTGGCGCGGACGCGCCGCTGGGCTCCCAACTGAACGACCGCGTGGCGGACGTGTCGTCCGTGGTGGCCTTCACCGACAACGCGGGAGAGGCGGCGTGGGCCGGTACTGTGAGCGACTACATGGGAGCCGCCGCCACTCTGGACGTGGGCAACGTGGAGACAGCGCTCGCGTCCAGCGCGGCGTGCGGCGCCAGCGCCAGCCTGGGCGACTTTGGGGGCGGTGGCGGTGGAGGTGGGGCCTGCGGCGGCTTTAGCGCCAGCAACTGCGGCGGTGGTGGTGACGGTAGCGGCGGTGGCAGCAACTGCGGTGGCGGTGGCGGCAGCGCTTGCGGTGGCGGCGGCGGGAGCACGTGCGGTGGCGGCGGTGGGTGCGGTGGCGGTGGCGGCGGCGGTGGCGATTGAGCTTGCGTCTGGACAGACTGCACGCCGGCGAGAATAAGAACGCTTCTGGCCCTTGCATCACTGAGCTTGTTGCGCACCATAAGAACTCCGCGCACTGATCCAAACTTGCAAAACGCCTTGCTGGTCCGGAGCAAACTTAGAACGTCGCGACGCTGCAGCCCCAGTGTAGCGGCACCACCGTGGCGTTTCAAAAGCATGGCACTACTCACGTCGCCGCGGTGTCGCCGATCTCGATTCGCCACAGGTCCACCTGCACGTCCACGCTCTTCTGCCTGCGTTGAGGGGACACCAGGCACGCACCTGCCTCTCGTCAGCCGCTCCCACTCGCGAGCGCGCTGCCACCACCCCCTCACACCACCAATGCCGCACTCACTTGTGGAACTTCATGGTGGCGGGCAGGTCGTAGCGCAGCTCTGCCACCACGTCCGCTCGCCTCGCGCCCAGCTGCCTGCGCCGCCGCACAGCCACGCACTTATCCAAACCATACGGCATACCGGGCAGGCAGCTCCTGGCACAGCCAGCCAGCCTCTCTGCTTCTGCAAACAGCAAGGAGGAGGGCCTGGCCTCACCTGAGCGCCACGCCGTGTATGTGCGCCCGCGTCGAGCTCTTGTGCAGCGAGTAGATGCACCCGCCGCCGCCACCCTGGGTGCCTTCCCGCTCGCCGTCCTCCTCCGCCCCGCTCCCGCCCTCACTGCCCTCCCTCCCCTCCCCCGGCCTCTGCGGCGACGCCTCGCCGCCCGCCTCGCCCTCCTGCGCGCCGCCTTCCCCGCCGCCCAGCCGCCGCCGCCGCCTGCAGGAAGAGCACGTCCACGCCCCAGGAGCTCTTGGTGCCGAACGGCGGGTTCATCACCACAGTGTCGGGCTGCAGCCGCTCCACCAACGAGGCGCACATGGGCGGGCACACGCCTGCACGCGCCAAGGCCAACGAAAATCATGTCAAGGTCGCTAGGCCGGAAACGCCACCGTCGTGCGCTGGGCAAACAGGCGCTGGGGGCCAGTCGCACCGGACACGAGCGCCGGCTGTGGCTGGCCTTCCTGTGGCCCCCCGCTGGACTGCACGTCACGCTGGCCAGCTTCTGCGTCGCTCCCTTCCTCATCGTCCTCCTCCTCCTCGTTTTCGTCATCCTCCTCTTCTGAGTCAGCCTGTCTCCGCCGCCGGCCGCGCTCGTCCGCCCCGTAGCTCCGCTGACGGCCGCCCCCCCCCCCCCCGCCGCCCCCGCCCCCGCCGCCCCGCCGGCCGCCCCGCCCGCCCCGAGCCCCTCGCCGCCCGCTCTCCTCGTCCCGCCCGCCCCCGCCGGCGGCGGCGGCCGCCGCCGCCGCCCGCCCGCCAGGCAGCAGATCCAGCACGTTGCAGTGCACAAAGTCCACCTGGACACACACATACGACATCCATGCGGGCCGCTCACACTCACTGGCACCCCCTCCCAGCTCACGGCACTTGTCCTCCTTCGTGCCCCAGGCCCCACGCGCAGCCCGCACTGCTGTCAGGGCCTGTCATACGCTGCTCCTCAGCTGGCCCAGCTGCTCATGATGCGCGCGTGGGCCCGCTCACTGGCAGGGGGTCCTCGAACTGCTGCACGTTGTCCTGCGCCACCTCGAGCGCGTCAGCGTCCAGCTCGAGGCCAATCACGTGGCTGGCGCCCAGCAGCGCGCAGCCGATGGACAGCATGCCCTGCGGTGCGGCACGGGTGCACAGCGGCGAGTGGGGGGTGGGGGGCCTGCGGAAGTGCGTGCGGCGGCGGGTGCGGGCCTCGTGCACGCACCGTGCCGCTGCCCAGGTCGAGCACGACCCGCCCTTCAATGTCCTCGTGCGCGCTCTCAATCTGCGCAGGATGATGGCACGCACGCAGGAGGCTCGTTGCGCGGGAATGGGCGGTCGAAGGGGGCGGCGGCCGCCCGCAGCGAGCAAGCCAGGTGGCACGCACCGTGTAGAGCATGCACGCCGCTAGGTGTGGCCCCGTGGGGTACTGCTCCAGCTCCACCTTGGCCTCCTCAAACGGCCGCACATCCTGCGCGATGGCGGCACGGCACCTGTGATCGCGGACGTGCAGGCTCAGCTCCAGCTCACCCTTAAACGTTGGCAGCCTCACCTGCAGCAAGGACTCCAGCTCCTTGAGTTTCATCACGCGGATTGCCGCTTCTCCCGCTGCACGCTCTCCGCTTGTCCCGATCCATGCGCCGCGGGCTCAGCTCGACGCTCAAACTCGAGAGCGTGCTGCGCGTCTCGACGACGAGTAGCACTTGCGCCGTGCGCACACTGACTCCTGGTCCCATCGCGCTCGAATTTCGCGGCCAGTGTGGAGCGCCCAGATCGCGCAGCAGCAAGTGGGACAGCAGCACGCACCAAGAGCGGCTCGTCGTCGCGCATTGGGTCGCAGCTCTGGGCTCCATGGAGTTCATCACAGACACATGGCAGACCATCCGGCGGATGAATGCGCGGATGCTGCTCACGCAAGGCCTGCAGCTAGGTGTGCGCCGGCCCGCACGGCTCGGCCCCAGCACCTCAGGTCCAACGCCACTGCAGCCGACCGGCTCATCATTGCTGCTTGACGCACGCAGGCATGATCATCGGCTCGGCGCTCATCATCTGGAAGTCGCTCATGCTCGTCACGGGCAGCGAATCCCCGGTGCGCCACAGGCAGCGACGCACTGCCAACGACGCAGCGGCCAGCACCACCACCAGCCAAGCGTGGCACCGCAGCTGGACCCTGCGGACAAGGCGACTGCGCAGCACGCTGGAGCCCTGGAGACGCTGCCGCGTGCGTCGTCGCACCAGGCTGCGCCCCTCTGCGCCCGTGGCGCGTGTGCAGGTGGTGGTGGTGCTGTCGGGGTCCATGGAGCCAGGCATGTACCGAGGTGACATCCTCTTCCTCAACCTGGGCAAGGCGCCCATCCGCACGGGCGAGATTGTCGTGTTCAACATAGACGGCCGGGACATCCCCATCGTGCACAGAGTCATCAAGGTCGGGACACGTTCCTGTGCACGGCAGCTGGCCTGCGTCTTGGGAGTCTAGAGGTGGACACGAGCGCCACGTGTGCTGATGGACTGGGAGCCATGCTGCCTCTGAGCGCGCCGCTTGCTGCAGGTGCACGAAAACCCAGAGACCAAGGAGATTGACATGCTCACCAAGGTGTGTGCAGCTGCTCTGAAAGAGGGGTGTCAGCGGGGGCAGCGGGGTGCTCTGCGCGCCTGGCACGACTCACGTGTTGGGGCGCTGTGCCCGTGCTGCCCCTTTGCAGGGCGACAACAACTACAGTGACGACCGGGGGCTCTACGCGCGGGGCCAAAAGTGGCTCAACAAGCACCACATCATGGGCAGGGCCGTGGCGTGAGTGCGACTGGCTGCCTAGGTGGCAGCTGCTCGCGTGTCGAAAGTGCTTGTTTGTTTCCTAGCGTTGCCAACTCTCGCCGGGGTGGTGTTGCGTCTCTGCAGGATCTTGCCCCAGGTGGGCCGCCTGACCATCATCATGAACGACTACCCCTACCTCAAGTACGTGCTCATCGGGCTGCTGGGCCTGCTCGTCATCACCAACAAGGACGGCTGACCTGCGCTGCTGCTCTTCCTCATGCGGCCCTCGCTTTTCGGCTTTGCAACTCGGACCAGCAGCAGCAGCAGCAGTCACGAGGGGCAGCAGGCGCGCACGACTCACGCGCCGTCGCCAAACCAACCCTGCAAGCTGAGCGCGCCCACCGCCGCGGACAGCACGCCCACCGCCACGGCCGCGCCCACCATGGCCCCGCCGGCCATCGTGTTGCTGCAGCTCTTTTCCGCCGTCGCCGCGTCCACGGCGATGGCCACGCCCTTGGCCGCGCCTGGCGGCGCGGCCCCGCCGGACGGCGCCTGGTTCGGCAGCCACGACGGCGGCTTCTTCTTGGGCACCTGCAGGCCGGTAGCATGGCAGTGACGCACCGTGAGGAGGTGGTGCAACGTTGGAAAGCAACGAAAGCATGGAGGCGGAGCATGCCCGCCACAGTGCGCAAGTCGTGCGCTCACCCACGCCTCCTGCTCCAGCGGCACCACTTGCTCCTCCAGCTGCTCCAAGGTCAGCGAGGGGGGCAGCGCGCCGCCCAGCAGCTCCAGCGCGCGCGCCGCAGAGTCCCCTGCTGCGTCGCCGGGCAACAGGTAGTCATACAGCGGGACGAGCCCACCCTGCGGCACGCAAAACAACCACGTCCCACACGGAACAGCTGTGGCCCTCAACCTGCCTTCCCGGCGTGCAGCCTTGTCAGCGCGACGTCGCGCCCCCTGTCCCAAGAAAGAGACGAGCGTCGCACCAGGGCGGGCAGCTGCACGCGGCGCGGGAGCCCCTCCACGTGCGCGCGCGCCAGCGCCGCGCCGCCGCGCTGCAGCAGCGGGTGCTGCTGCGCCTCGCCGCCCTCGCCGCCCGCCGCCGCCGCGTCGTCGCCGCCCTGCCGCTGCTCCTCCTGCCAGCTCAGCGCGTCCTCCACCAGCAGTTCCAGGCGCACGCGCAGGGACTCGCACAGGTCACCCTGCAGCCGCCACAGCCATCCATCCGCGAAAGCAGCGAGCGCCACGCTTGCCGCCCAAACACCTGCGGTGCTGCGCCTGTGCCAAACACGTCCCAGCAGCGCAGCGCAGGGCGCGCAAGGCCCTGGTGGTGCAGGGTGAAGGGGGGGGCAAGACGCGCACCTGCAGCTCCTGCACGGCGCTAGACCAGGGCTGCCGCCGGTGCACAACGGCCACGCCGACCAGCCCGCCGCGCAGCGCCGCTTGACCCGCCACCACCTCCGCCTCGACCGCCGGCTGTGGCTGCTGCTGCGGTGCGCCGGCGTCGCCGCCCGACGCCGCGTCCGCAATGCCCTGGAGCGGGAAAAGCTGGACGGGGAGCGCCGGCGCGTCGGCGGCGGGGAGCAGCTCGGCGAGGGCTTTGGAGGGCTCGGGCATGGAGCCTGAGGGCAGCGCGGCCACCGCGGTGCTGCGCAGCGAGTGAGGAGGGCGGGAAGGAAGCATGGCGGTAAGGTGCGCCAGCACGCAGTTAGGGACGATCCTGGTCCCCACGTGTGCGTGTGAGCAAGTTGGTGCCGCACAGGGTGAACACTCGTTCGCCATGCACCGTGTGGTGGGTGGCGGCTGGCCAGGCGAGGCGCGCGCACCTGACGGCGGCGCGCTGCTGCTGCAACAGCTCTTCCGCCACCTGGTGCAGAGAGGCCGGGCCGCCCGCCGCCGCCACGGGGAGCACGCCGTCCACCGCCCACCTGCACTCCACATTCAACGCCTAGCACTCGTCACCACTCGCTGTCACGGCGCACGCAGCTTTCCCAGGCATGCGTGCCCCCTGCCAGCGTGCAGCTCACCGCGGTGCGCGCAGGCGCCGCACAGTCGCACTGAGAGCTGCTGCTTGGCCCGCCAAACCCGCCCCACATCGCGTAAGCGCACCTGCACTGTATCTGCAGCAGCAGGCCCGAGCAGGCGGCCCACTTGAGCTCAGACACCGAGAGGCTCGACGCCGTCACCGCGCCACCCTGCCGCGCACGCAGCACGTTCCACAACAGGGCCGGGACACTCTGGGTCACGGTGGCGCTTCCCATGACGCGGCAGGCCGGCAGAGCTCCTCTGCTCAGGGCGGGCAGTGGGGGCTGCCGGCTGCCAGTCGAAAGCAAAGGGGCGCAGTGCTCCCCGCACCTGCGCGGCGCCGGCGCTGGTGCCCCTGGCCGTGACCTTGCGTGAGGCGGCGTCGGCGTGGAGCAGCACCAGCGACTCGGGGGCCAGGTGCGGCAGCCGCGACGCGCGCGCCGAGGCGGCGTGCAGCTCCCGCAGCGCCTGCAACGCGGTGTTGCGGGTGTGGGGAGCGGCGGTGAGCGCGAGCTGCCACCCGCGACCTGTCGTTCTGCGTGCCCGGTCGCCACCCATGGCGAGGACGCAAGCGGCAGCGCGGCACGAGCGCCACACCTGCAGCACCGAGCAGAGCTGCGGCAGGCAGGAGTGGTAGCCGGCGTCCGAGGAGAAGAGGTAGACGCCCAGCACGTGCACGCCTGCGGGCACAGAGAGAGGCCACCCATGCCGCAGAGGCCTTCGCTCTCGTGCTCGTTCGTGCCGCCGGGACGGGCCCCGGACACCCCAGGATTGAGGCTGCGCACCTCCGGGAAGCATGCGCGAGACCTGCTCCGCGTGCTGGACCAGCCACTCCACGTCCAGCATCACAGAGGTGACGGCGGCGCCCCCGCTGGCGGCAGCGGAGGAGGACGAGGCCCCGGCGCCCTTCTTGCCGCTGCTCGTGGACTTGCCGGCGCCTGAGCTGCCGCCTAGCGTGCACTGCGCCGCTGCCTCCTGCCCGTCCTGCGCGGGTGGAGAAGCGTGGAGCAGCGTGAGGCGCCGCACGTGCCCTGCGGGTGCTGCTTCAGCGCCTGCCCTCCGTCAACAGGACGATGCGCACCTTGAGAGGCGCTGGCACGGCTGCGAGCAGCAGGTCGCGAGCGCCCACGGCTGCCTTGCCCAGCAGGAGCCCGACCTACAGGTGCGCACAGGTCATGATGCGATCCTGCGCGATCGGAGCGCACCTGGGAGGAGCGGGAGCGCAGCGCAGAGCTCGCGGCGACGCTGCGCGCTCACCTCGACCAGCGCCTTGCGCTGCAGCAGCGCCTCGAGGTGCGCCTGCACGCCCAAGTCGCCCTGGTAGGTCCGCACCATCGCTGCAGCTGCACCACTGGGAACGTGCAACTGATGCTGCTCACTGTGGCTGACCCTCAAGGCTTACGCAGCGCTCACCGCCAGCGCTACGCCCCGACGGCCATGTGGGCGCGCCCTCAGGGATTCGCCAGCACCAGCACACGCTTGCAGCACTCAGGGATGCTGCACTGCCGCTGGTCCAGCGCCGCTCGGCCGTTCACCGACCAGCCCACACGCCGGCCACAGGTCAGGGGGGCATGCCACTGTGGCGCTCTTCCGCGCTCGATGCAGCACCAGACGGTCGCGGGGACGTCACTGGCCATGCCTCTGCCTCTGCACCGCGTTGCAGGTGGCGGCGACAGCGCACCGCGCCAGGCACAGCGTCTGCGAGCCGCAGCAGACACACCCAGCGCCGTGGCATCGTGAGCTGCAGGCAGCCAGCGCCTTGGTGGTGGTGGGCTGCATGGCTGCGGCGTCGCTTCTGTCAGCAGCGCCAGCGCATGCGCTTGACGTCGAGGCGTCGCAGGCCGTCTTCAACGCCAAGTGCATCGGTGCGCATTGGACCTGTGTGGGCGTTGTGCTAACACATGGAGCAGGTGGTGGGGCGATTTCAGCTTCCGAGGAGCTGCGTTCCTGCACTCCCACCGACGCACGCGCACACGGACTGCGGCCTGGCGTGTGCGGCGCCTGCAGGCTGCCACCAGGGCGGGGGCAACATCCTGGCAGTTGGGGCCTCGCTCTTCCCCGAGGTGCGCCGGCTCAGAGGCCAAGCAGCTTGTCCATCGCCGCTGCTTGGATGGTCGGTGATGGTCGTCCTCAGGCTCACCACGAGTGGCGCGGCCCTTGCCATCCGTGCAGGACCTCACGCGCAATGGCTACACCACGCCAGAGGCGCTCTACACGCTCATCTACTCGGGCAAGGGCAAGATGCCGGGCTTTGGCAAGGACTGCGCCCCGCGGGTGCGATGTAGGGGGGCGCGAGATCGATGTCGCGTCCCTGCTTGATGTTGGACGCGCACCCCATCATGCCACGCCTTGCATCAGCCTGCTTGCCAGCAGCAGCCTGCCTCTAGTGAGCGGCTCTTGAGTTGCGAGAGGTACGATCGACGAGTACCTCTTGTGCGTCGAGTACCTCTTGCGCGACGAGTACCTCTTTGCGCGGTCCACATGTGTTCCGCAGGGCCAGTGCACCTTCACCTCGCGGCTCACGGACGAGCAGGTCAAGGACGTGGCGGAGCTCGTGCTGCTGAGGGCGGAGCAGGGGTGGAAGTGATTGGAGCGCTGCGGACGTCCCGCCGCATGGCGTGTCCCGCCTCCGCATGACCCGGACGCGTGTGTTAGCTTGTCCGCACTCCTGGCTTGTACACTTCGGATCACTGCAAACAGTTAAAGCAGTGCAAGGCTCCTCCTCCGGCCTCTGAAGCGGGGGGATGCACCTCAACTCGCACCAAGGTGCCCAGCATCCAGCAGCAGCGAGCGGCAGGAGGGCGATGCAGCGCTGCTCGGCCATGTCGATGGTGGCGCGCAGCTCGCTGGTGGCGCAGGCGAAGCACCTGGCAGGTACATTGCGCCCGAGTGTGGCTCGACTTCTGGCCACTCGCTCGCCATCGAGGTGCGCCCCGCAGCGTGGCGCCACGTCCCTTGAGCAGCACGCGCCTGCTGCGCCGTGACGCAGGCACCTGCTTGTCTGGCAACTGGAGGGCCGGTCTGGCGAGCTGGTGGCTGGCGCCCAGCGGCCACGCGCACCTCGACGGACGCACCCTGACCTGCGCACGTGCGGCGTTCAGCAGCGACGCCCAGCAGCAGGACGACGGTGAGACACACTGTGCCTGCAATGCCTTCCATCAGCGGCGGTGTGCTGCGAGCGTCCCCAGGGTCGCTCTGACTCCGCAGCGGCGTGTGGAGGCGCAGCCACGCCGTCTCACGCCGTAGCACGCGTGCCACGCACACGTGCCACAGCAGGATCGGACCCCGGCGCGCCAAAGATCGTGGTGGTCGGCGGCGGGTTTGGCGGGCTCAACACGGCCATCCGCCTCACCTCGCTCTTCTGGCCCAAGGGCAAGAAGCCGCAGGTGTGCTCCTACGCTATCAGACCTTGCCCCGACGGGGCTGGTGGCACAGCTCATGCCCTGGGGATGGTCGGCGATCAGTGGCCCAGCACCTCGCTCCCTCATCGACGATGTCATCACCTGGTGGAGGGCATCGGCCGCACTTGGGTGCCTGCCCTGCAGGTCACCCTGGCGGACCAGAGCGACCGCTTCTGCCGCACTTGGGTGCCCGCCCTGCAGGTCACCCTGGTGGACCAGAGCGACCGCTTCGTGTTCAAGCCGCTGCTCTACGAGCTGGTCAACGGCGCGGCCACCGAGCGCGAGGTGGCGCCGCCCTTTGAGGAGCTGCTGCAGCCCTACCCCTCCATCCGCTTTGTGCAGGGCAAGGTGGAGGCGGCGCAGCCGGCGGCGCTCACGCCCGGCGGCGGCAGCGTCACGGGGGGCACTGTGCAGGTGTGCGGTGCGACGGCACCTGCCTGTTGGCCGTTGGGGGGCAGTGCCCTCGAGCATGCGCGCGTTGTGCGGACGCTGGCCTCCGCTGCTCCGCCCACCAGCACCCCTGCAGCAGTGTGCGTGACGGCACCACGTGCATGTGTGTGTGTCGCAGGTGGTCGACGGGCCGACGCTGGAGTACGACTATCTGGTGCTGGCGCTGGGGGCGCAGGTGAGCCCTGAGCGCAGTGGCGTGGGCCATTCTGTGGCCCTTTGTGCTGGGCCTGCTGTCAGCTCGGCGTCACGCGTCACGCGCCGTCGTCCCCGTCCCGCCGTGCATTGTCAGCAGGTGGACGGGCGCGGCGTGCCGGGAGTGGTGGAGCACGCCGTGCCCTTCAACAGCTGGG
>VFQP010006110.1_pt1 | contig 10077 bp, 8 predicted proteins | sample 3512351 | NCBI WGS metagenome assembly VFQP01 (sample SAMN10412372, study PRJNA504923) | tailings metagenome | isolation source: Relicate 1 Philex TSF1 revegetated site | place: Philippines: Tuba, Benguet | collected 2017-08-29
CTGCTGCTGCTGCTGCTGCTGCTGCTGCTGCTGCTGCCTCGGTTGGTGGGAACGGAGGTAGACACATCAACGCTCGGTGTTGGCTGCTGTGAGTGTGTCAGTGATTCGCGCGTTGGATACCGGTAGAATTTCGGTGCAGGTGAAGCGGCAACGACCGGTACGGGTTGTGACAGTGGCGACGTCTGTGAATTCAATACAAGTTGTGGTGGTGGTGGTGGTGGTGGTGGTGGTGGTGGTGGTGCCGGTGGTGGTGCCGGTGGTGGTGCCGGTGGTGGAACAGCACAAGACGCTGGGACTGGTACCGGTACCGGTACTATCGCAGGCGTCGCAGCCGACACGGAGCTGGAACCGGTGGGTGAAATTGAACTCGTCGTGTTCGCTTAAACATCACTAACATTCGATGGTGGGGATGCGGAATCGAGCGTTTTGTGTTACTGTAGAGTTCGACCGTTACGACCACCGTTATACCATCCACCGTCATAAGCACCGCTTGTAGCATCACTGCTGGAAGCGCCCATCACCCACCCTCCTACAAACAAAAACACAACCAATCAGTCATTGACTGCCCACTGCGATGATGATGGTTGAAAAAGAAACAAAGGATTTCCGTGAAAAATCAAAAAGAGACAAAAAATTTCGGAACAACTAACAAAGAGCGAGACACCCATCAGCGACAGAGGGGTACCAACAAGATCTCCAGATACAGTCGACAAAGGGCGAGAAAGAGACCAACACAACAATTTCTGTGCGCGATCGAGCCCGGGACAAGTGACGATCACCGTCCGATGGACCGTCGCGACGAATAACAAAAGACAAACAATACAATTCTCAACAGAGCGGAGAGTCAATGATCGTGGGGTTTGATTAGTCATCGGCGTCGGTGACGTCATTACCACCCGCCCGACTACTGACCTGTTCATTTCGTTTCAATCGTACATTACTGACGCTGGTTTTGAATCGATCACCGCGATTCTCATTATCAGTCAACAGCCGATCCGAATAACTCACATACACCAATGAATGTGTGGTCGGATCGTACACGCGACGTACTTTCAGAGATTTAAACAGCCAGTTTTTATTTTGTGAGAAGACGGCCTCACCATTCGGAGAGGTTTTGATCGGGCGGTGGAAACGAATGGTGTCGGCAGTACGAATGCACGAACAGCTCGAACCGGATGGATCACTGAATGGATTCAATGCACGTTCTACGTACGACACGTGACAGGTCACACCTGACACGGCTGGATCTGTGGTCATTCGAAACAACATACGCGTATGTCAGTGATAGGCTGAAGACAAGCAAAGCAGCAGTGAGTCGTACCATTAATAGCGACAACTTTCACATTATCTTTGAACATAATACCACCAGCACGGAACGATCCAATCTCTACAGCTTCACCTCCGGAATGTGGCGGCAGCGACGAAATGACAGAACTCGCCGCAGCGTCCTGACGTCCTGATTTCAGAGTTTGACCAACCGATTCGATTGCGGCGACTGGACCCGATGGAGCTGGTACCGGTTCGACAGTTTGTTTAGGCTGTGCGTAGGCAACCGGTGCACCTGCACCGACTAATGGTGGGACAGCAGCGACAACCGGAGCCGGTGCGGCACGGGAAACCGTCGCAGAATCCTGCACCGGGATCGGTGTGACTTGGGCAGGTTTTTCTTTTTTGCGATAGTTACCGACCATCCAACCGACGGCGAGTGCGGCACCGATCACTTTCACACTGGACGGAATACGACGAAACATACTCATTTGAAAGAGGACTTTTTCTTGATTTGGTAGATGATACGGAACTTGGGGTTGAGTTGAGAGAGAAGAGAGAGCTTTAAGTGCTAAAACGCCATCACGACAACACCCACGAGACAAGAGGCAAGAGAGGTTGAGATACGAGAGAGTTTGAACAACATGCAAAAGAAAAATATTGATATGCAGAAGATTCTCTCTTGGGAAAACAGCACGCGAGTGAATAAATGCGATGACGAAAGAATGAATAAAACTTGAAACATACGAATGTGCGCTATAATTTACTGCGGGGAGCGGAAGCAGAGGGTTTAGATTTCTTTTCAGCACCACCAGCAGCACTGGGACTGGTAACAGAGTCAGTTGGAGTGGGTTGATTTAGTAATACGCGCAATTGATCGTTTGTAGCGTTCATGATTGGACCGGATCGAATACGTCGCTCTGCATCCAGTGCAAACTGTTCCAACGGATCGGCAGCAGCTGCGGCAGTTGCTGGGGTTGATTGTTGATGAGATTGAGATGATGGAGTCGCGTGTGTGACGGAGGTTGTGGATTTAGTGGTGGATGATTTAGATTTAGCCAATGGTGCAGATTTCGGTGGCGCACCATCCGTTGAGCTGCCAGCCTGATCAGATTCACCCGGGCGGGTTGCAAACGGGAAACTCGGCGGTCGGCCATAAAACAACGCAGCAGCTGCAATCAACACGTACGCAGTCATCCCCCACACCAAGAACTCTCGCGGTTCATTCCGTAGCGCAGCGTGCGCGGCCACACGACGCATCGTTTCCAGGTTTGATGTGGCACCCAACGAACGGTCGGGCGCAGCCGACGATTGTAGTGCCAGCAGACACTGATCCGTGGTCCAATACCGATCAGTATTGTAATGAAAGCGGTGTATTCTGAAATCACCGCCCTGCCATTCAATGTCTTGATACGTGTATCGACTGCTCGTATCAGAATGATACAAGAAAATACCGAGCGGGACAGCAAAGATGTTGTCGACTTCATCGATTGATGGAGACGGCAAGAAGTAATAAGCCGGTGAAGGAGGAGTGGCGAGATTGGCAGCGGCAGTGGCAGAGTTAGTGGTTGGGTGAGCAGCAAGGGATGAATACCGAAGAGCTGATGCAGCGATGGCGGTTGGTTTCAGTGTTCGTACCTTGGCACTGATCGGTACAACACCTGTTCCAGCCACCGCTGCACCGTGACTGTGACTCACTCCGGGTGTGAGCATAAACGCCGGGATTGGGATTCGCGCCAGGACAGGTCGAACGGCCAACATATTTTTAGAGAAGATGGACGGTAATGTGGTCAGAACAGATATGGACGAATCGGTACTACGCAGCCCGATCTCTTCGTTTGATTCTCGCAGTGCTGTCATGATATCATTCACGTCGGTCGGATCACGCTTCCCACCTGGTAACGACACTTCACCGGCGTGCGATCTCAGTGTACCCGTACGTTGTGTTAACAGCACCCAAACGATACCGTCCAGCTCGAACAGACCAACCAACACAGCGGCGCGATTGTTTCGAGTCGGACGAACGGCCGGGTTGTCATCTCGTAAGTCGGGTAATCGGCCGGTGGTCGGTGCGGCGGAGGAACCGGTTGGTGGTGGCAGTTTCGGATGGGCAGTACCGGTTCCGGCTCCGTTGGAAGATACGATTTGAATACCGGGCGGCAGCGGCAGCGACAGCGACGGTGTTTTCACGTCCATTTCACAACACCGCCTGATGGAGAAAGCACGGAGAATGACGAGTTAGCAAAAGTGCACAGAGCCAGAGGACGACGAACATCGTGTGCGTTTGATGATTATGATTTGTTTACTACTAATATCGGATATCGAAATGAGTGAGAGTGCCAAAAACGGGTGTGATTATGAAACAGAGAGTGACAATCAATCAGAAACTCAAAACGAATTATGACAATAAGTAGCAGATTATGAGAGAGATTGAACGGGGTGAGATTCAGCCGAGCGAGACGACACGAGCGAGACGAGAGACAAAAACACGGAGACTGTTTCTTTAGCGGGGCTTTGGCTTTCGTCTTTTGATCGTTTTGTTGTGTTTGAGCTGGTTTTACTCCCGTGTTACGGTTTGAGTTGTTTCGCGGCGGTCTGTTTGCCCGGTTTTACGATTGTGCGTGACAGAATCTGATTCAATACATTGGCCAATCGCACAGCGGCTTTCGCAATTTGTTTTTCGATGACCGGAATAACACGATCAAAATAGCGCTGATCTAACGCGAATCCGACGGCTAATTTAGTTTTGCCGTCAGCTCCGTTGTACGCATATTCACATGCCAATAGCGCAGATTCATTCGCCCATTCATCACTACATGCACCGTACGCGTTACCACGCACATTGGCACATCGCTTCCACGTACCCGCCTCACTACGGAATTGACCCATTTTCAATTGGATTTTCTGTAAGATGGCGGTCTGGAAAGCAGCGACTGATCCGGCGTATTTGGTTTTGACCTGATGTCGCACCAGTGCAGCATCCCAGATTGCATGCAAGTTTGATGCCGGTTCTGTGAGGAAAGTACCAGTCAGTTTGTTACCTCCCCAATCGTTGGTGTTAGCAACGTGCAAAGGATTGTGCACATCAGCGATGAAATGGACAATGAATTTCAATGCCTCGGCACGCTGCTGGGTGTCGAGTGACGGATTGGCCAAACGAGCGGTGTAGTTCTGTCCGGAACGGAAGGACGAAAAGGAAGGGGAAAGCAGGCCAGAATTGGGTCAGTATGCAAAGATGGAAGGCGGCCAAAAGATAGGAATGTACCTGGATCGCTCCATCGACGCACACATTCGGTTCACCCGCTTTTCCTTTACAGTCCTGAGCGCGATTGTATTTACACGCTCCATCCGGCAAATTAATGAAATGCAACGGACTCACCCACGGCTGTTTCGGTTCAGTGAATACCAAACGATCAGCCCAACCCGCCTCAGCCGGAATGTCTCTGACCAGCTGAGTGGCCGCTTTACGAGCAAGCGGTGACATCATTTTGACAGCGAGTGAACCGATCAACGGATGAATTTCTTTGTAATCGGCCTGATCCCATTCAGTCTGCAGAAATGAATTGAATTCTGCGTCACTGCGAGGATTGGCAGCGGCGGCGGCGACAACACCGGCGATCAGCGCGCAGATCGCGAGTGCAGCGACGGTTAAGCGAAACATCTTTCCGCCTGCACCAATCACGAAATACGAAACAAACAGAGTCGTTAGTGGTAGTTCAAGAAGTTGACAACCGGTGATGCAACGAAAACAAAAACGCCAGCGCAAACGAGTAAATTGAGAAATGTTGATTTTGCTGCGGGTTAGGAATGAATTGGCTCGTTTGGATCCGTTTGGAATCCAATCCGTTCCACAACTTCACTACCGGTACCGGGACCGGTCCCAGCTGTCGGCGGTTTGATGTATCGGTTAGCGTCGTACCAAAACTCGGCACCGAATTGTCGTAAGAAGGGCATACCAAGCACGACGGAATTAGCACGTAGATTGGATTCGATACCAACTACAAACCGACGATTACCGGTAGCATCAAACATATCGCAATATCGAAACGACCAGCGAACATCGTCGATAGCTGGTGATGATGCCGCACCGGTATCCGACAGCTGAGAGTCGAACACAAATCCGAGTTGTTCCAATCTGACATTGCAATATCGTTGATCCGTCAATACATTAACCGGTGGTATTCGGGTCAACAACAATTTCTGTTCGACCGCCATACCGGAATCGCGTAAATCCTGTATCAGCTGACGAATCTCACGACAGTCTGATGCACCGGGCAGTGATTTAGGAAATACGATTGAGTTGGTGTATCCGCTGTCCACCCACGCCCAACTGAACGGTCGCGCACCGAATTGTTTATCAGGACGAGTGTTTTGCCAGTACTGATCGTATGTGAAATGAGTGGCGTCGATTGTATGGTGAGTTGTTACCCATTCGTCGCTGGCGGCGGCCGCGGCGGGGGCGGATTTGTTCTCCGCTTTCGGTGAAGAGAGAGCGGCCGCTGCGGCCAGCGCTTTCCCGCGTCGTGATATGCTCCAATGAATCGATTTGATTCTGATATACCAGTGCGATCCCTCAGTGTTTGCTGCTGTGGCCGCATCAGCGTGTTTGGCAATCGGGTAATAATACGTGTGATACGAACGCTTCGACGACGCAGACTCTTTCGGTGGCGCATCAGACAGACCTGCGCCGATCACAAACTGCGCTCGAAGAAACGGCGTCGGATCAGCCAGTGATTGTGGTGCAGTGGTTGTCCCGGCACTCGCCGTCGTCGTTACAACCGTTGTGACTTTTGAATCGGCTGGTGTTGATGATACAGCAGGTACGGGTAGTAATCGTCGAACCGGCTGAAAAGTAATGACTGGTTTCAATCCATGACTGTGAGTCAGCACCGCCAATAATGAACGCGGTACAAATTCCTGAGGCATTGCTCGGCCCGACCGAAAACCGAATCCCAGCAATAAATCATAATCGAATCGACCCGGTTTGATCGCTGGTGCATAACGCAAATCAAACTCCACTGCATTCTGAGCGGCACCAACGGAGGTAGTGGCTTCTTCACTCTCGGTTGTCCGCTGCACTGAAGTTGTTGCCGGTACAGCTGACGGCAGCGCATCGCTCGCACCGATATAATTACACGACGATTCGGCGATTATCGCATGTTGTTTATGATCCTCGACACTGGTGAAACCCGGTGCAAACTGCAACTGTTCGTGTATCCACCGTGTACTGTTATCACTACACACGAAACTGTCGTGCTGAATCGGCAACGCTTCATCTTCCAACACTTTGAATTTGGTCGACGCATGTTGTTTGGAATCGTATGTACCTGACACCCAACACTCGGTCGCTCCGGTGTCGACCAGTGCGATTAATGATTTACCGTTACCGATGTGGCACCGAATCAGTGGCTCGCAATCATCAATCGCCAATCGAACAGCCGGCGAACTTACACCGGCACCAGTACTTCCGGCAGTCTTTCGCCCCGAACCGACCGAGCCATTCGCTGCGGCCATTTATCTCGGCTCTATGGCACAACAGCAACAAAACAACAACAGTCGACTCAAATCACCGGTAGTCAAAAGAATTCGTGCAGTCGAAAAACTCGAAAAGAAACAGATATAAAAAATGTGAACACTCAAAACAGAACAGTGCATGCAGACAGAAAACGAAAGCCAGTACCGGTACATCAATTTCAAAGTGACGTGAACAAAACATGCGGACGGACAGACGGACAGACAAACAAACAGACAGACAGACAGACAGATGTGATCAGAAGAACGGGGCAAACAATTCAGTGGGTTTGCGTGGATGACAGGATCAACACGCGTGACAAGAAGGTGGTGCACCACACTTGGCGGTGAAGACGGGCTCGTAGTGCGGGAGCCGCGCTACAAAATATTACCAGTAAGAAAAGTGCAAGAAATAGTGCAGTGTTGTAGGATGATGTACGAGCCAAGCAGGCGGTGCAGTGCAGTAGAGCGGAGAGAGTTAAGAGTCTTTGGATTTCCAATAGAGAAGTCCACCGGTCGATGACAGTATGGCGGTATGTGCGAGACAACTCATCAAAACACCAAACCATCCGATTCGATCAAATCTGAGCAGCACGGCCGGTATCGCATACATCGACACTACCAGTGCACCGTGAGAGAATTCACGAATTACAGGCCAGGCGACACGCTGCTCGCCGACGATTGCGTTCAAGCCGTTAGTGTCATCATCGTTTGGAGTGCACGCATACAGGGTACACGGAATGAAAATGTATGGTAGTAGCGACATCCAAATCCATCCGCGACTGTGACCGTGCGTGTCGGAGTCACCGGTCTCAATCAATGAACCAAATATCAGACACAGGATACCAACACTCATTCCGAGTGCGAATGTGATGATTGCACGCGATCGATTACGAACGATCAGCAACATCGCACCATCCAACTCGCGTGGGCCAAACTCTCTTGAGGATTGCTCGTTCGGTGGTACACCGAGTGTTTCATACACGCTGAATGCCCATCCGACCACACCGCCGATAATCAGCAGTCCTGTACCAACCATATAAATAATAAAACTGTCCCACTCGTCCGGATTGTTTAATCGGATGGTGACGAGTCCGACCACCGTCGCGTACAGTGCGATGGCGGTCACCAAAAATCGGAGATAATTGATTTGTACGATTTGACACGGTGCGAGCAACCAATTAGCGAATAACATGATTGACAGACCAAGTAATAATGACCACAATCGTACTTCGGCACTCGAATACTCGGAGCCGGCGGCTGCTGCACCACCACCGCTGGTGAGATGATCGCGAAAGAACACCCCGATTGCAGCCAATACAACCTTCCATGAGCTCATCAGTATCGCAAATAACGGATGAATATCAAATCGCAGGGTATATCGATTCATCAGTGGCGCATCGGCACCACTCGATGATCCCAACACATATGCCTCGGATCTGAGTGTACCGGTACTGTCAAAGATCTCGGCGTAACAGAGATTGGCATACACCCAAATGATTAAAGGAATTGCGAGTACTGCGAGTGACCAGTGATAGCCTGACCAACACACAATGGACGGTTGTGATACCAATCGATACTTCGTCGTCGCAGTGTCTGGATCGGACGGATCATCGACCGCGCTGCTACAGTTCAGTGCACTGAACAGGGTCGATAAAAACACAAATCCCAGTGTATCGTACACGATTTGATGTAACCAAATGAACCAATTCGCTTCGTTTGAATCAACCGACCAAACCCACATCGATTCTTTCAGTGATGTCGATCCACGCAGTGTCCACACACGATACAAGAATGGTAGTGGCAACAGACCGATCATCGTCCAATACACGATTTGAAATGAGTTTTCAGTGAACACCAGGAAAAACCCGTGCAGCGCTGCCGGTCGCAAACACAGGGGGACAGAAATCATCAGCAAATGAAAGAGGTAGGAGCGAATCGAAGCCAGCCCAGTCTCTAGGACTTACTTTTTTGATATCCACTGGCATGACTCGTGAATGGAATATCCGTGGCTAGCGCTAACGAGCTGTATTGTATACAATCCAACAACAGATTGGCATATGCATAGAATCGATATCGCGGTCGCACCGAATCCAACTCATTCGAATGTGAAAAATTATGATATTGAATTTGTGTAGAGCCGAGTTTCAAGAAATACGCAGTGATTGAAATCAGGATCAGACCGAGTGGTAGACCGAGACCGTAACCCCACCACTCGTGAATAGCGACCATCCCAAACCGTCCGCTCTCGACTGCACAAAGAAAAACGCAAAAAGTCAGTGAGGTCGATCAAACTAAGCGTGGTACGGAGGATGGAAAAATTTAATCGGTATCAAAAAACAAGACAGAAGACACAGAAAGACGCTAACTCGTGGGGTATCAAAGTGAGACAAACACACACGCACATTAATAACAAACATGCGAGTAAATAGACACAGGCCGACTAAGACAAATGTTCATTTAAAATCATGGGGGCGGGGGAATTTTTTTGAGAGGATTACTATCGGTACCGGTAAGTTCAACAAAAAAAAACACAGGACGCACAAGTCAGCGACGAATACGACGGTACCCGTAATCCAACGTACCGTGTACTGTTTTCCATAACATTTTGACTTTTCGTCCAAAGAGTAGTGCCCGGCTTTATACGGACCGACGAGACACAGCCAACAAAATTCATATCTGCATGAGACACTGCGCAAGGACCAAGAATTCACAGAAAGAAGGTCATCAGATGTCAACACATGAACACACCGTATTTATCATTCAAACACTGACACACACAAACACTGAACTCACCAAGTTATGTGGTTGCAACCTCCTAACAAACGTTTGCAAGCAAACAACACGTCTGATGAGCAGCAAGAGAGGATCCCCCCTGCGGGCCAAACGAAAAAACGTACCGTTTTTCTGGATCGGCGCGGAGCATTTCGGACACGCTTTCGTATTTTGTTTCTTCCATTCCTCAAATGCATTCGCCGCGCCTGCATTTTCTTTTTTCCATTCCTGATACTTCTCGCATGTCGAATCGGTATGCCAATCGACTTTACAATTGAAACAGAAACAGTATCCGCATTTCGGATTCGGACATCGCGTCATCGGATGATCTTTATTGCCGATCATCGCCAGTCCGCATGACGGTTTAGGACACCACCGGCAATCAGGATCCAATTTTAAATGTGCCTCTAATAAAAATCCGAGATATTTTTCGTATAATGCTTTACCCTCGTCTTGTTTCTTAGCATCCCCGGCACCGGCACCGGCACCGGCACCGGCACCACCGGCTTTACCACCACTACCAGC
>VFQP010006111.1_pt1 | contig 10074 bp, 13 predicted proteins | sample 3512351 | NCBI WGS metagenome assembly VFQP01 (sample SAMN10412372, study PRJNA504923) | tailings metagenome | isolation source: Relicate 1 Philex TSF1 revegetated site | place: Philippines: Tuba, Benguet | collected 2017-08-29
GATCGTCAGCACAATACAGTTTGGCCAATTGGTCCTCTATGTTGGTGAAGCGCGGCTCAAAGCGTGGACCGAACCAGTACAGGATAGCGAAATTGGCCTTGTTGACGCTGTGCATGTCGCCAGTGATCGCCGTCGGTACGACATCTGATGTGTTGCGATACCAGATATCGAAGACGTGATGCCCTTCGTAATCGTGTGCGCCAATCAAGCAGCCGTTGAGCGGTATATGATTGCAAAGCAAGCTATAAGCCACCACGCCCTTGCGATGACCGAAGTATTTACGCGAATAGCCCGCCTGGACGGTCGGCCGCTCAACACCAAATTTTTGACCATCGACGGCTCCGTACAGGGCATCAAGGTCGAATGAGTAATATGGGAAGATCGGCAGACTGGCAATGGCATTGCTGATGCGGTCATTGGCTACATGTAGCGATGCCTGACGCAAGTACTGCTGATAGGTGGCTTCCAGCACGTGATAGGGGATATCACTGGTACGTGCCATGACCTGGTTACCATCGTTCATCGCCTGCGCCATGATCACAGCCATCAGGCTGTCGGTATCGGCCACCCTTTTCGCATAACGCGGCTGCAACAGTGTCAGCGTCGACAAAAACTGGCACTGACCGTTGACGAAGCGGAACACGTCGGACACGTCGCAGAAGGGCAGTTGCTCGTAGAACGACCGAACGTGCACTTTCTGACTCTCGACCTTGGGTTTGTACCAGGTCAGTGCCTGCGTGTTCTTGTCAAACGCCAAGTGCGTCAACTTGCCCTGTTTCAACTCACGATTAAAGGCCTGCCACTGCTTGCGCAACTCGGCGACCAAGGCGTTAAGTTGCACCTCAATCGGTTGGGATAGAAATGGGATGTCCATCTGCGCGAGCACCTCGGCCTTCTCGTCGAGTGAGACGAGCTCGTCGGAAAAAAGCCGATGTTGCAGGCTGTCGTCGAGATAGAGTTCGCCTGACTTGAAACGCTTCCTTATTTGTCGATACAGCCAGAACTCATAGCGGTCAGCATTCAGGCCGACTTGTTGACCGTCGTCATCGAAGGTCAACAGGTACGGGCGCAACCGTTTCGGCAGTGTGTCCTCCGAGCATTCATCCAGAGGCCGTTGTGACAGGCGTTGCTGCTTGGCGAACACGCCCTTTGCCCAGGTCAGGGCCTCGAGCCAAGAGCTATTGGGGGTGGCTGCGGCGAAATCAAGTGAGACATAGAGTGGCCGCAGATGGCGGCAGATACACCCGGTTAGGCCGTCAATCGCCTGCCAGTGCAAGGCCAGCTTGCTCATCGGTTTGACGCTCATGCGCTGACCGGTAATCTGAAGCGTGTCTCTAGACATGATTTTGAAAGCTCGCTTCCGGACATCGCCGAACGGAGTGACGTCGGCCACCTGGTCATCGACATAAAGCAGCAGCAGACGCCCGGCCTGCGGAGTTTCCTGATGGCGTCGTACCTGTTCGGCGACGAAGAGCTTTTGCGCACCCGCGCTACTTTCTTCCTCCAACATGCTTCATGTGGTAGGCCATTGCATCGACCAAGTTGTCGGTAAACTGCCGATAGCGCTGCCAGGCGTAGTACAGCAGGTAGAGATGGGTCTGATCGGTCTTGAGGTTGCGCAGGTCGTGGACGGTATAAAAATTTGCCAGGCTCGCGTAGAAGAGCAAGTTCTGCTGCGAAATGCCCAGCTTGGGCAGCAGCGTTTTGGCGATTTTGTGTAGTGGCTTCAGCGTGGCGCGCTTCTCGCGCTCTCGGGCCATCTGACAGTTCTTGCAGGGTGGTATATCCCGGTCGAATGATTTTCTGCTCGTTGAGCCAGACGATCAGCTCCGCAGCCACGAACCCTGGCGTCACGTCACGCCGCACGATCTGTTTGACCTGATGCTCGAGCTGCTGCAGGAAGTCAGAGGCCCATAGTCGGTAGCCAGCTCGGAAACCCGCTCGCGTTGGCTATAGTATTCATGCTTGGTGATCGACTTGCTTTCAAACGTTTCGCCGGAAAAATAGTGTCTCATCACAAAGGCTCAATCGTCCTCGACCTCACCCCAGTAAAAGCGAAAGAAGGCATGCTTGGCCTTGAAGTAGCCAATCTGCAAGACACAATAGACTTGGGCCTGAAGGCCAGGGCGCCCAATTGCGAGCGCCAGTTCGGGTCAGTGCTAGATAGCTCAGCCGCTGGCCATCATCGAAATCCGGCAGGCCGTACAGCGCATACTGTTCACCCTGCGATAGAACCGCCAGTCGCTCGCTCTTGGCAATCATCGCAACGAAGCACTATGCGAAACCGTCTACTCGATTCGAGCCAGGGTTTCGATCAAAGTCGTGCGTTTGACGCCGAAATTGCGGCAGACGGCAGCCTTCGACATGCCGCTATCCAGTGCGGTGACGATGGCATCCAGCTTCTCACCGATGATCACCTGTGGCCGCCCGCCGATCCGGCCCCGCCGTCGGGCGGCAGCCAAACCCGCGACGACACGCTCTTGGATCAGGGCTCGCTCGTACTGTGCGAGCGCAGCGAATACATGGAGCAGCAGTTCACCGGACGCCGTGGTGGTATCCATACCTTCGGTCAGCGAGCGGAACGCTACCTGCTTGTCTTTGAGCGAGGTCACGATGGCAAGCAGATGCGACAACGAGCGGCCTAGTCGATCAAGTTTCCAGACGACCAGCACGTCACCGGGACATACGAACTCCAACGCCTGGGCCAGACCAGATCGATCGTCCTTCGCACCGGAGGCGCGATCCTCGTAAAGATGTCGAGCATCAACGCCGGCGGCGAGAAGTGCGTCGCGCTGCAAGTCTGTGCTTTGTTGGTCAGAATCCGACGAGACGCGCATGTAGCCAATCAACATAGCCGAATATACATAAAAATGGGTTTCCGTATAGTAGCGAATTACGACAGTGTTTTTCGCACATTTTTTGCGTCATGAGCGGACAATTTGAACGGCAGTTGGGGGTATGCCGTAAACAAATGTTTTCCGACACCCATCTGAAACAGAGCCGTGTGCACTCAATGCCAGACTGAGCTACAATGTAGCTCACCAGTTTAGAGGATCAAATCATGTCTGCAAACGCAGTTGTCCGTGCCCGCATTGACGAGCATATAAAGGAGGAGGCCACCGTCGTGCTCGCAGCGATGGGACTAACCGTATCCGACGCCTTCCGTATCATGTTGACCCGAGTTGCCCGTGAGAAAGCCTTGCCCTTCGAGCCGTTGGTACCGAACACCACCACGATCGAGGCGATGAAGGAAGCGCGCCGTGGCGGTTTAAAATCGTTCGCGACCGTCGAGGACTTGATGGCGGACCTGAATGCGAACGTTTGAACAAACCAGTCGGTTCAAGCGCGACTACAAGCGCGAAGCCAAAGGTCCACACCGCCAAACACTGGCGAGCGATTTTGTTGCTGTAGTCACAGCCCTGGCGAACGACCGGGTACTGGCCGAGAAGCACCACGATCACGCGCTCACCGGTGACTGGAAAGATCACCGGGACTGCCACATCAAGCCCGACCTGGTGTTGATTTATCGCAAGCCAGATGACGCCGTGTTGCAACTCGTACGTCTCGGATCGCATAGCGAGCTTGGCTTGTAAGCACCAGCCCTGCCCAGAACAAGGAAAGGACTAGCATGACAATCAGCATCACCGATGAAGAATGGGACGAACTCGTTCCCGAGAGTTTCGATACCACCGCGCTGCTGCGTGCAGTCAATGCCGTAGACGTGCTGCGCGAAGACTTGAACGACAGAGAGGACGGTGGGCCGCCGCAACTGCGTACTGACCTGTTGCTACTGCATCAACTGGCTGGCCAGCGAGCGTCCCGGTGCCACCGCGAACATCGGCTCGATGTGGGGCAAAAAGGCGATCGCGGCTACGCCGTCGTCCGCGTATTCGATGGCAAAAGCAGGTTTGCATTCGCTGACCCAGCACCTTGCGATGGAGTTGGCATCCAAACAAATCAGGGTCAATGCCGTTTCTCCGGTGGTTGTCGAAACGCCGATTTACGAGGGCTTCATACCCAAGGTCGAGGTTCATGGCGCCTTACAGGGATTCAACAGCTTCCACCCAATCGGAAGGGCGGCCGCGGAAACTGAGTGCAACACCTGACCTTTCCGGTAAGGTGCTGCCCCCATGTCATATGAAGAACTCAGCATAGAAGAACGCGCCACGATTCAGGTAAGCCGCTTGCATGGCATGGGCCGGCGAGAGATTGCCCGGTTGCTTGGCCGAAGCCCCTCCACGAAGTCGTGAACTGCGGCGCAACACGGGCGCCAACGGCATCTATCACGCACCTACGGCCCAGGGCCACATGCGTCAACGTCGAGAGGTCTGTCGCCCGCAAAAGAAGCTGGTGCTGGGCAGCGAACTGCTTGAGTTGGTGGTGGTGTTGCTGCGAAAAAACTTCTCTCCCGAGCAGATTGCCGGCAAGCTGCGCAGCATGGATATTCCCAGTTTTGAAGACGTTTACGTTTGTCGCGAGACGATCTATAGCGCGGTCTATGCCCTGCCTGTGGGTGAGCTGCGCAAGGAGCTGATCCGGTGCCTGCGCCAGGGCAAGAGTACGCGCCGGCCACGTGCAGGAGGCGTTGATCGGCGCAACCAGATCCCGGAGATGGTGAGCATTCATGTGCGTCCGCCGGAGATTGAAGACCGCCTGATGCCGGGGCATTGGGAGGGTGACCTGATCAAAGGCAAGGCCAACGCCTCTGCCGTGGGCACGCTGAACGAACGCACCAGCGGCTACCTGATGCTGATCAAGCTGAACGATGCCACGGCGACTTCGGCCGTAGAGGGCTTCAGTGCGGCCCTCAACCGGATGCCGCTGGCGGTGCGCAAGAGCATGACCTATGACCAAGGCCGGGAGATGACCCGGCATGCCGAGATCACCCAGAAGACGGGGGTGGCCATCTACTTCTGTGACCCGCACAGCCCCTGGCAGCGCGGCAGCAACGAGAACATCAATGGCTTGATCCGCCAGTACCTGCCCAAGGGCACAGACTTGTCTGTATACAGCCAGGAACAGCTGGATGCCATTGCCTACGAGCTGAACATTCGGCCACGCAAACGCTTTAACTGGAAATGTCCGATTGAAGTGATGACCGAGGTGATGGAAAAAGCAATGGCGATGCAGCATGATGCACCCGCTTCAATTCAATAACCGTGTTGCACTTAGCTCCTGCAACCGCCATGGATTTGTTTTTCTGGGCCATCGGATCATCCGCAAGCGTAGCCGCTACGGCGACATGCGTGTGGTAACGACGATTCCACGAGACAAAGCCAGAAGCTTCGCAGCCTCACTGACGGCACTGCTCTCAGGTAACCACAGTGAAAGTAAGATCGACATGGTTGAATCGATCAACCGAAAGCTGGAAGGCTGGGCCGCGTTTTATCAATTCGTTGATTTCAAAGCCAAAGCATTCAGCTATATCGATCGTATCGTGTTTTGGAAACTGGCCCATTGGCTGGCTCACAAATACCGCTCCCGTATCAAACCCCTGATGCGCCAATGGTGCAAAGCACCTAAGCCCAGCCAAAGTAAGACCTGGGTTTTATTTGGCAAGACTAATAACGGCAAACTCAGCGGTGAAATACTGTATCGGTTAGTTGGGCAAGGCAAGAAGCAGTTCCGGTGGCGCCTGCCCGAAGGTAATCCCTACCTGAGGTCGGAACTCAGGAACACATGGACCTCGCGTTTCACTGAAGTGGCTATGGCGTTCGCCAGCGTTTAAACGGAGAGCCGGATGCATTGAAAGGTGCACGTCCGGTTCGGTGAGGAGAGGCAGGGAAATAGTCCGACTACGCCCTGCCTCTTACTCAACTCCGCACCTACGAAGGGTGGCTGTACTTGGCAGTAGTGCTGGATCTGTTTTCTCGCCAAGTGATCGGTTGGTCAATGAAGCCCAGGATGAGCAGCGACCTGGCTATCGACGCCATGCTGATGGCGGTGTGGCGGCGTAAACCGAAGCAAGAAGTGATGATTCACTCAGATCAAGGTAGTCAGTTCAGCAGCTCAGACTGGCAAAGCTTCCTGAAGGCTAACAATGTGGTCAGCAGCATGAGCCGGCGAGGAAACTGCCACGACAATGCCGTTGCAGAGAGCTTTTTCCAGCTGTTAAAGCGGGAGCGAATCCGACGAAAGATCTACGGAACACGCGAAGAAGCCCGGAGTGATATTTTCGATTACATTCGAGGCTTGGGTAGGTTCCTCCTTTTGGTAAGCTATTCTTACCTAATGCTTAAGGAAACTTAAGCTATACTGTTGTGGAACTACGTGCCACATTAACTCATCATCTCCTTGATTCTGAAATTCATGAGGCCACATGAGCAAGGTATGGCGTTCGCTCAGGCAACAAGCTGAGCAGTTTGCGGGCTGGAACCCCGTTATGCGATGGAATGTGGAGTACCGCGTTCTCGAACATGACTGCTTCGAGGCAGCTCTGGGCGCCAATCTCGGGTTCAGCTTGAGGCACCTGGGCGGAGACAAGCTGCAGGCCTGGCTGACGGCGCTGCTCCGCTCTGAGCCGGCAATCGCTGTGCAGTCTGCAGCTGATCTCGAGCGTTTCGTAAAAGATGATCCGTCCTGTGTCGATCACTATGTCGCGCTGTCCTCCTGTGCAGGCTTCCAGGCTCTGCAGCTCTATCGCATCAGTCATATGCTCTGGCTCAATCTCGAACACCACAACGCCATGATGTTGAAGAACTGGGCTGCTCAGGTGTGGGGAATCGATATTCATCCTGGCGCGGAGATCGGCAAAGGTGTAGTTGTCCGCCATGGCCAAGGCTTGGTGATTGATGACGGTGTGGTGATCGAAGACGATGTCACGCTTTGGAATGCGGTTAGCGTCCTTCGCAGCCCTGTAGGGGCATGCAAAAGCCCGGTGTTGAAGCGGGGCGTCACTGTTCACGCTCAGTCAGTGTTGTGTGGAGGCGTGATCGTCAAGAAGGGCGTCACGTTGCCGGAGTGCACCCTGTTCACTGAATCTGTTGCTGATGTCGTGAACTAGGTTGATTACGGTAGAAAGTAGCTCTCCAGGCACTTCAGGAGGTTTCGGATCTTCGTCACGGACTCTAGATACTCACCCTGGGCGGTCGACTCGGCCACTATCCCTCCACCACCCCAGCAACTGATCGTCCCACTGTTGGCGAGCAGTGTCCGGATGGTGATCGAGCTGTCCATATGGCCGGCTGTGTCGAGATAGAACATAGAGCCGCAGTAGATGCTGCGCTCAGTCGCTTCCAGCTCATCGATGATTTGCATGGCGCGCTTCTTCGGTGCACCCGTGATCGATCCACCGGGGAACGCATCGAACAGCAGGTTTATCGGATCTCTGCCCTCGGCTAGCTCGCCCTGGATAGTGCTGACCAGGTGATGAACGTTTGGGTATGACTCGATGCTGAACAGCTCAGGGACGCTGACTGAGCCGGATCTGCAGTTCTTCCCGATGTCGTTACGAAGCAGGTCAACGATCATCAGGTTTTCAGACCTATCTTTTTCGCTGGCTGCCAGTTTTTCTGCGTAGTGTTGGTCTTCAGCGCTTGTCCGGCCCCTAGGCATCGTGCCCTTGATAGGTCGAGTTTCAACCCGCCCATTGATGCTCTGAATGAAGCGCTCGGGTGAAAAACTCATTATGGCGTCATGCTGACCCAGGTTGATGTAGCCACCGAAAGGGGTTGCGCAATGGTTTCGGAGGATTTCATAGGCGCGCCATGGATTGCCCGAATAGCTGGTAAAGAACTTCTGTGTGAAATTCACTTGGTAGCAGTCACCCGCTGCGATGTAGTCATGGATGCTGGAGATGGCATTTTCGTAAGCGTTGTAGGTAACGGTCGGAGTAAACTTGGCGCCCAATGTGAAAGGCTCGTCTGTTTTCCTTGTCGTGCCCGATTGAAACAGCGAAATGATGCTTTTGCGTTCCTGGTTATTTACAGCCGGATTGAAGATCAGTCGTGATTGGCGCGTTTGATGGTCTGATACTAGGGCCCAGGTGTATAGACCGATAAGGGCAGTTGGGATCTGCACCCTCTCCGACGGCTTGAGACCAATCACTGCTCGGCCAAAGTCATAGCTGAGATACCCCATGAGGCCGCCCGTGAATGGCAACTCTTCATCTGGGCGCCTATGCCCGAGGCTCTTGAGCGCAGCCCGTAAACGCTCTGCGAATGCTGCTGAAGACTCACCTTCATACGGTTGAAAGCTTCTGATCGGCCAGGCGCTCATCAGATCGTAGCGGCCTCGTTGGGACGTTGGGCGACCAGAGTCAAAGAGAACAGCCCCAGGGGCATTACGGATAACTGCGAAAAAGACGGTGGGGTCTGCCAAGTAAGGGAGAGGATGCACGTGAAAAGGCTGCATACAAGGCTCCAGCGAGTTCAAGACGTGTGGATCGTTGATCGGGCTATATCGCTGCGAGCTGGCAGGGATCACCCGGTAGCGGAAATCTCCCGGCTTGCACTGTAAGAGCAAACGAGCTGACACCGAAGGGATAACGTACAGATGACAGCTGAGGCCCTGGCTGCAACTGACGCCACAACTCGGCGAATGAAATGCCGAGGCCTGGGTGCTTGAGGTGTGGGGCCAGTTGCTGCAACGGATAGAGCACGAACGCCCGGTCGAGAATTTCTGCTCTGGGGAGCTCTATCCCCTCATGGAGGCCCGCGAGGTCATCAAACAGCAAGATATCGATATCAAGGGGAATGAAGCGTTGAGTGCTGCTGGTTCGCCCATGAAGGAGTTCGATGTCTTTGATCCACGCGTTGAGTTCGGCCAGGCTGAGGTCGGTACTGCCCCCTACGACCAGGTTGTAAAACGGGGATTGTCGAGGGTCTATCGAGGCGCTTTCATAGATAGGCGAACGGCGCAGAGGGTCGATGTGTTCTTCAAGCATCGACAGGGCCATATCAATGTGGATTTCCCGCTCTACATTGCTGCCAAGGCCGAGATAAACATAATGTGTTGGCATAGTTTCAATTCACCAGGTGCTTACCTATTTGACGTCCATTCCGCTTGGCGTCAAATAGGTTGGGAAAGGAGGCCGTCAATGGCAAATGGCTAAAGTCAACCTAGGAAGTAATTCAGTATCAGGGTGGCCAGGAGTGCAACGAGGGAGGCAACAACGGTTCCTCCGGTAAACTTCTTGAGTGCCTCCGACAGCGAGACATTCAAATACTCCTTCACGACCCAGAATGCCGAGTCGGTGACGTGTGCCCAGCCTATGGAGCCGGCGCCAATAGCGACGACCAAGATTTCCGGTTTCAGGTGAGGGTCAGCGGCCAGCATTGGGTTGATCATGCTCGCAGCGCTTACCATGGCCACAGTTGCCGAGCCCACGGCGAAGTGCATCAGCCATGCGATGAACCATGCCAGGATGATCAGGTTGATATCAGTGCCGGCCAGCATGTTCGAAATCGCTTTACCAACGCCGCTCTCGATAAGGACGGCGTTGAAAGCCCCGCCGGCGCCGATCACGAAGATGATGTTTGCAAGCGCTGGGAAACCGCGTTGGGTAATCTCTAGCAGTTGCTGCATGGTGCGGCCTTGGCGCAAGCCAAGAGACCAGTAGGCAAAGGCGACGGAGATCATCAGGGCGGTCAGTGGGTTGCCCACAAACTGCGCGACATGCTGTACCAGAGAGTCAGCCGGTAGGCCAGCAGCAGCGGTTTTGAAGACCATCAGGATCAGTGGCAAGGCGATGGTCATCAGCGTAATGCCGATGCCTGGGAGTGCCCGTTCAGCAGGCAAGTGCTTTCCGTGCGACTCCAAGAAGCTTTGCTGCTTTTCGCTCGCTGCTTTTCCGCAGAACAGACTCACCCAGATGGGCCCGGCAATGATCATGGTCGGAATGCCGACGAATCACGGTACCTACATCGGCATGTAGCATACCAGTGATGGCCATGGCAGCCGGGTGGGGGGGGGAGGATGCAGTGGATGGTCATCAGAGAGATGGCCAGTGGGATCCCAAGAAACATCAAGTTGATCTTGGTTTCGCGGGCCACCACATACACCAAAGGTATGAGAAGTACGAATCCAACCTCGAAGAACACAGGAATGCCAGCGATAGCGCCGACGATAGCCATG
>VFQP010006112.1_pt1 | contig 10074 bp, 11 predicted proteins | sample 3512351 | NCBI WGS metagenome assembly VFQP01 (sample SAMN10412372, study PRJNA504923) | tailings metagenome | isolation source: Relicate 1 Philex TSF1 revegetated site | place: Philippines: Tuba, Benguet | collected 2017-08-29
GGCGGCGGCGGCGGCGGCGGCGGCGCCAAGCGGCAAGCGGCGGCGCCGGCGGCGGCCGACCCCACCAACATCGGCACGCTGCGCGACCAGGTGCGAGCAGCACGCGACTCGCGCACGCACAGCGAGGCGGCTTGGGCATGCGGCAGTGCCACAGCCAGCTGCCAAGACTGAGTACGAGTGTGGGCTGGCGCTGATGACATGCAGGTGGCGTACGGGCTCGACGACGAGCGCGCGGGCGAGGCCAACATGCCACGTGCGCGCGGCCTGGTCAAGGACACGGTGGACCCCAGCCTGCGGAAAAGCGTCGCCAGGGCGTAGCGGCGCGGCCGCGCACGCTCCACGACATGCGCATGCCCGTACATGCATTTGACCCTCCTCTCTCTGCACGCCTGGGTGGCGCCTGCGCGCCGGGGTCGCGTTTGGCATCCCTGGCCCGACTGCACGACTGCGGCGGGCGTCTGCTCCGAGTGTGGCTGAGATGCTGCAGGAGTCGCTTTCCGCGCTTGTTCAGCTCCCGTAACTTGTGCAAAGGTGTGGCACAGGTTGGCTTGCAGAGCGCGCGGGACGATGAGAGGAAGCTTTTCCAAAAGGTTCAGCAGCAGGGGCTGGGGGAGGCGATGCAGGAGTCGAAGCAAAGCAAGGTTGGGGGACCAAACACAGGGTGCTGGCAGCCCTGAGCGCGCGTCCGCCGCCATCCCACAGCTCTGGGTCAATGAGCGTTTCCGAGCCGGTGGAAAAAGGAAAGCCGTGTCCCTTCGCTGCCCGCACCAAGTTCCCAGGCATGGTCACGTGCGCGCAGACGCCGCTGCTTGCCTGTCGACCCTGCCGCCCGCAGAAAGAAGCAAAGTGCCAGCAGCGACGCTCACGCGCTCTCACGCATCCTCTCCGCGTCTGCAAGCAGGGCCTCTCGCTTGCTGCCCCCGTGCATTGCTGCACACCTGCGCGTCTCCTAGCAGCTTGCTCAGCCGCACGATCCTCATGCCCTCTGCCCCCGCCAGCGCGCTCTGGGGTGGTGGGTGTTGAGCCAGGAAACTGGGCAAAACGTGGGGGAACGCCCAGAGACCACCAGAGCGCCACAGCCACGCAACGCAGAAAAGGAGCATGACGGAAACTCAGGAGAGCAGCAGCGAGAGAGGAAGAGGGGGACTCTAGCGAGCCGAGCGCCTGGGGAAAACTTGCAACGAGCAGCTCTGCCTCGCTCCACACCTGTTTGGCGTGAAGTTCATAAGGCAGCAGAGGCACGACCGACGGTGTGTGGAGTCTCCCTCCAGCAGGGTGCAGTGCAGGCCTGCGGCATACAAGACCTTGTGTGTTCTCTAGCTCTCTGCGTTTGGCCCGCCTGCTGGTGGCGCTCACCAGCAAGGGGTGCATGGCACGCAGAGTGCGTGCGGGCCGCTAAGCGCGCATGGCATCTTCTTCCCCCTGCTCCAAGAGGCAGTCTGCACATTGTCGGCGGGCAATCACAGCCCGCCGCCCCCCGCCGCACGACAGAGAAACGTGGTACATCAGACTCCGGCGTCACACAACACGGCGGATGAGAGGAGTGGAGGGAGAAGGAGGGTTGCCAGACAATCATCGCAGCACGCCTCGTTAGCAGCACAGGATTCTCTGTCCCAGCGGCCACTGCACGAAACGCAGAGCCAGCAACGAAACCCTCTTCTCCGCACGATGAAGACCGGGGTGATGTACAGGCCTAATGTACTGCCGCCTCCGTCGTGGCCAACGCGCGTGCAGCAAAGCGCCGCGGGAAAGGGAGCTACTGCTGCCCCGCCGGGGACTGCGCGGCGTTCTCCGCCCGCCCCTCGCCGCCCGCCACTGGCCCCGCCTGCTGCTGCTGCTGCTGCTGCTGCTGCTGCTGCTGCTGCGCTGGCGGGGCAGCGGGGTACATGTGCGCCTGTATGCGCTTGGGGCTTGCGCCGGCGGGCACGCACTGCGCCATGCTCGCCGCCCACAGCGCCGCCAGCGGCATGGGCATGCCCGGCGCCAGCATGGGCGGCATGAGCGCCATGGGCCCGTTCGGCGTCATCACCATGCGCACGCCCATGGGCATGCCCACGGGGAAGGGCGCCGGGCCCACCAGGCGCTGCGCTGGGTGCGGCTGGCGGGCGTGGTGGTGGGGGTGCGCGCCCGCCATGATGGCCGGCTGCCCGTGGTGCGGCGCCACCAGCATGCACGCCGCCGGGTGCGGCATGCCCGCCGCCGCGTCGCCGGGGCCCATGGGCCGGGCCATGGCGTAGGGCCCGACCGGCATGGCGCCGGGCTTGAGGCCGGGGGAGCCGGGGGGGGGCCCCGGCGGCACCATGGTCAGCACCGCGCCGCGCTGGGCGTAGCGCATGTCGGCGAGCGGGGAGGTGGCGGCCACCCAGGCGGCGGCGGCGGCTGCGGCGGCGGCGGCCGCCGCCGCCGCCGCGCTGCCGCGGCTCATGGCGTGCGCGGTGGCGGCGGGCGGCGCCGGCACCGGCAGCTGCGGCAGCGGCGGCGACGGGTGGCTCATGGCCTCCTTGTGGCTGTGCGCCACCTCGCCGCCGTTGCCGCCGCGACGCGGCGACTGCAGCTGCTCGGCCGCCGCCTGCGCCGCGGCGGCTGCGGCGAGGCCGTCCACGTGCAGCGTGGTCTCCACGTCGCTCTGGCGGCCCAGCAGCGGCGCTGCGGCGGCCGCTGCCGCTGCCGCCGCCGCCGCCGGCGCCGCCACGTCGGGCGCTGGAGAGGCCGGCGGGCGAGGGGAGGACAGCGCGGGCTCGAGCTGCTGTATGGCGGCGGCGTTGGCCAGCGCGGTCATGCCGCAGGCGGCGGCCATTTCGACGTCGCCGACGGCGCTGGCGGCGGCGGCGGCGGCGCGCTGTTGCTTGGCGGCGGGGAAGGGGCAGTCGACGGGCACGGGGCGCTTGCGCTTGGAGTCGGGCGTGAAGGAGGAGCTGCTCTCGCTCGGCGTGGGGCTGCAGGGGTGCGGGGCGCGCGGCGCCGCGCCCTCGGCGGCGGCCGGCGCGGCGTGCCGCGCGGCGCGGGCGGGCAGCGCGCCCGAGGCGCGGTGCGCCAGGTGGTGGTGGTGCGCGTGCGGCGTGGCGGGGCTGCCCAGCGCCGCCACGGGCAGCGCCATGTGGGAGCTCTCGCACGAGCGCGTCGCCAGCAGCGGCAGCGCCTGGGCGGCGGCGGCGGCCAGCACGGCGGCGGCAGCGGCGGCGGGCGCAGCGGCGGCGGCGGCGGCGGCGGCCGCGTCGCGCTCGTCAGTGGAGGTGCACGAGTCGCCCTTGAGCGCGTCGGCGGGTGCTGGCGCGGCGGCGGCAACAGGCTCGCCGAGGAGCTCGGCGTTGTGCGCCGCCGGGGGCAGGTCGTCGGCGGGCGCGGGCAGGCCGCCGCTGGGGTCGGTCTGGCAGTCGTCGGCCGTGCCGGTGGTGCCCTCGGTGGTGTCCATGTCGTCGCCCATCTCCTCCTGGATCAGCAGCATCTGCGGGGCGGCAGACGAAGGCGGGGGCGTGTCAGAGGTGCCTCTCGCGCGTGCATCTTGGGTGCAAGGGTGGAGGGTGCGTAGAGGCGAGGAGGGGCGGAGGCGGGGCGCGCTCACCGCGGCGGCGTCGGGCGCCTGCTTGCGCTCGGGCAGCACCTTGTGGCGCGTGTAAAAGATGCCGCAGGCGTTGCAGAGCAGCGACTCGTCGTCCAGCGGGCGGCGCCACTGGGGGCTCAGGCGCACCCCGCAGCAGATGCACGGGCCGCCGGGGATGAGCTTGGCGGGGCAGCGGTGCCTGCGAGCGAGGCGCAGCAGGCGTGATGCGCAAGGCTGGCTGGGGTTGATGCTGCACTGGCAGAGCCTTTTGCGGCGGGCTGGGCGTCGCTGCACTGACCCCTTGCTTCGCTTGGCGCGCTTGTTGTTGGACTTGCGCGGCGAGCCCGCGCCCGAGTTGGGCCGGCTGTGCGTGGGCGTGGCCAGGGGCGACGAGGCGCGCAGGTGAGCCGGCAGGTGGTGGTGGGTGCGGGGCGACGCCCCTCCTGCGCTCATGGAAGAGCATGCATGTGCAACAGGCTCCACCGGTGAGTGCCTCCAGTCTGGGTGGGGGGGCCCTGTGCTCGCGAGTCGCCGCCCACCATGCGAGATCTGGACCGGCGCGTCGTCGTCGTCCGCGCCGCCATCGCCGGCGCTGGCCAGCCTGGCGGCCTCCAGCAGCGCGAACAGGAGCCCTCCTTCGGCCTGCGCGCGGGCATCACGGCGGGGCTCGCGGCACCGTCTGACTGGTGCTCGCTGTGCACGGCCCCCACAACGCGCGGCCTTGAGGACGCGGGAGGAAGCGCACCTGTGCGTCATCCGCGTGCTTGGAGGCGTGGAACGCGCCGTGCTGCTCGCCCTGCGCGCGCAGAAAAAGGCGTGAGGCCGTTGTGGCTCCAAGGGCCATGTTGACCGATCTGCACCGTGCACAGCGTTGACCGGGGCGCAGCGCCGCACAAGGGCCGCTGCTGGCACGGTGCTGCGCACGCCCTGGTGGTGGCTGCCGAGCGGGACCGCCTGTGGGGTCCTCTCGCGCGAGGAGGCGCTTTGTGTGCACGGAGCCCTGCCGTGCGAGCGCGGCCAAACGCGGCGCGGAGCGCGCTGAGCTGAGGAGAGGGCGCACCTGGCTGAAGGGCGAGCGCCTGAGCGACGCCATCATCGCGCGCTGGTGGCTGCGGGTGGGTCCACTGGCAGATCCGCCGCTCGCGGAGGGCGACGAGCCAGAGGGGAGAGAAGAAGGCGCGGGAGCGCGGGAACGGGAGCCCGAAGGGAGGAGCTGATGTGCTCTCAAGCTGATGGAGCTCCGCTGCTCAGGAGCGGCGCGAGCCACACTCGCTGTGCCAGCGGGCAGCGCTCCGATGGAGAAGACGGAGCGAGTCGCACACGCTGAGCGTATACAATGGCACTATTACTGATCCCTGTGTGCTGCTCCTCTCTTTGCGCGCTGCCCCTTCTGCGTGTGGTCTCGGCGTGGTGCCGTGCACCGGTACGGCGGTCCTGGCGCGCACCACAAACACGCCACAGCAGACGCTCTGCGAACGGATGGCTCATCAACACCCCTTGCTGCCCACGGGCTCCATGGCGACTCAAAGGGGGGGGGGGGGGCCTCACGCGGCCGCGGATCGCACGCGTCCTGCAGATCAAGCCAGCGCAGGGCGCCCACGGCACCGCCGCACCACGTCAAGCAGGCGCGCGTGCAGCTCGGCGTTTCCCGCGTACATCACCCCGGTTCGCCCCTGCGCCAGCGTGCGGCCCGCCAGCGGCCGGCCAGAGAGGTCCGTCGCCACGCCGCCGGCGCCCAGCACCACCGGCACGCTAGGCAGCAGGTTGGCCAGGTTCTCGTTCACCGCCACGTACGCCCCGCACGCCGGCTCTAACCGAGGCGCCACGGCCCCGCCGTCGCCGTCGCTGCCGTCGCCCCACCCCAGCAGCGTGCGCAGCAGGCTGCTCAGGTTGCCGTACGAGCGCAGCACGTCAAAGGCGCCCCCCTCGTGCCGGTTCATGAGGCCGGCAAACAGCGCGCAGGCCAGCTGCTCGTCGCCCGGCTCCTGCGGCCGTTCCAACACGCCACGCCTGAGGTCGTGCTCACGAGAGTCCGTCCCGCCGGCGCCAAGCACCATTCAGAGCCCGCACCTGCGTCTGCCGGTCGAACGCCTGGAAGGCGTCCAGGAACGCAAACGTCTGGTTGAGCTGCGTGATGCTCGTGGTGTGCAGCCGCGGCCCGCACTCCACCTCCCAGCGCCGCCGCTGCTCCTCCACCTCGTCGCCGCCGCCACCGCCTCCCGCCCCCAACGGCGCCACATCCTCCCGCTGCCGGAGCACCACGGCGTACGTCCTGAACGAGTAGTGCTCCTGGCCAGCAGCTCCACGGAGCGAAGACGGCCCGGCTGCGAATCCCGTGTCGCGGGCCGGTCCAGCGCTGCTGTCCTCGGGCCCCCCGCCCGCCACCCTGAAGGCCAGCACCACCGGCGGGAAGCTGCCAGTCGCCACGGCCTCCGCCACAGTGCGGCCCCCTCCCACCTGCAGCAGCGGCGCGCTGCCGTCCAGGATGCACGCCACGCTAAAGTCGCCGATGCGCAGCTGCTCCAGGGGCAGGCGCGTGGGCTCGGTAAGCGCCAGGCCCACCGCCCAGCTGCCGTCGTTGACAACCCGCGCCACGCCTGGCGCGTTGCCAAGGCCCGACAGCTTGAGCGTCCCGTCCACCGCGTCCAGATACGCCCAGATGTGCCGCCCAGACGTGCTGGTGGCCTCTGGTGGTGGTGCGGAGCTGGCGGGGGTGAGCGCGTGGTAGCGGCCAGACGCCGGGTCCACCACCACGCGCACCTCGCTGGCAAGGTGCGTGGCCAGCGCCTGCAGGTGGGTGAAGGCCACCTGCTCGCCGACCAGGTCTGGCAGAGCGGACGTGGCGGGTGGCGGCTTGAGCGGCGACGGCGCCTTTTGCACCCGCTGCTGCACCGGCATACGCTCGACGGCGGAGCGCACGGCCAGCGCCGCGTGCACCATGGCGCTCGCCAGCTGCACCTGCGTCGGCGTGGTCTCTGGTGATGATGGCCATGGAGGTGCTGCTGCCATTCCTCTGGGTGCTGAGCTCCAGCACACAACTGTCGCGGATTCTGTCGCGCATCCAAACGAGTGTGCTCCGCCTGCTCTCGCCCTACCCTCGATCGAGCGGCAAGCTTGCTCGGGATAAGCGCATCGCCGCAGCGCACGCACGAGCTAGCTGAGCACACGTAAAGCCGGCGCGTCGCTGCTCGTCGCTTGGCCGGCCGGCGGTGTGCCGGCGTCAAGCAGCAGCATGGCGGGTCGGGTGGAGGAGGAGCGCGTGGCAGCCGTCGGCTCGGGCTCCAACGTGGTGGAGATTGACGGCAAGTCATGCACGCACGAGGTGGCGTGGCCCCCGGGCGACCAGGGGTCGCCGCAGCCCCCCGCGGCGCGCTCCGGGCCTCCCGCCCGCGAGTATCCCTTCCAGGTGGACCCCTTCCAGCAGGTGGCCATCAACGCGCTCGAAGCTGGTGAGCCCAGGGCTGGGGCAGCATGGTGCGCTGCTGTGTCGGGGCGTCCGCCGCCGGCGCTGAGCAGGCCCGTCCACGCTGCCACACGCTGCCACACCCTGCAGGCCACTCGGTGCTGGTGGCCGCGCACACGTCCGCCGGCAAGACGGTGGTGGCAGAGTACGCGTTCGCCATGGCGCTCCGGTGCGCCACCTAGACGGCACGGCCTCTCTGCCTTGCTGCAGAACCCCCAGGCTGCGCTGGGCCCGAGCGCTCCAGGGTGGAACAGGCGTCCCACTGGGGCTTGCTTTGGGCGTGGTGGAATCGTCGCTTGCGCAGGGACAAGGCGCGCGTTGTGTACACATCGCCGCTCAAGGCCCTCAGCAACCAAAAGTGCGTGGAGAGCGCGTGGAGGGCGGCACGGCAGTGGGCCGCACGCCTCCGGTGCAGCGCGTCGCACCCGCAAGCAGTGGCAGGAGCGAAGGGCGCGGCGTGGGCCGCCCGTGGGGACTGGGCAGCAGCAGGGGACGCTTTGCCTGGGTGGCAGCGGCACGAGGGCGGCGTGCCGAGCACCGCGCGGCACGGCTGTGGCCCCATCGGGGGCTCTGGCTCCCCGCCGCGCGTCCATGGCCCCACCCTGCCGCCCCGCACGCTGCCCCGCACAGCGTTTCTTGCGCTTGCGGAGCGCAGACGGCGCAGCGGCCTCAGGACACACGGCCTCCCCAGCATCCGCCATTTCCCACCACTCCCCCGACGCCCTGACGTGGCGCCGCAGGTACCGAGAGTTCCAGGACGAGTTCAAGGACGTGGGCCTCATGACGGGCGACGTGACCATCAACCCAGACGCCTCGTGCCTCGTCATGACCACCGAGATTCTGCGCAGCATGCTCTACCGCGGCTCTGGTGCGCGCCGCGCCACAGGCAACTGCGCCTCGAACGCCCCCTCTCTTCTTGCGTGCTGAGCCGCAGCCATGCAGCTTTGGCCGTGCAGGCAGCTGCCCGCAGCTAAGCAAATGAGGCTCCTCTGCAGCGGCTTCAAAGGATGTGGGGAAGAGCGCGCTGTGACGCCGCGGTGCTCCCACTGGTTGCGTGCGTGCAGAGGTGGTGCGCGAGGTAGCGCTCATCGTGTACGACGAGATCCACTACCTGCGAGACAAGGTGCGCACGTCTACCACGTGGCCGGCGCGCGCGGTTGCTGCCGCTAAGCGGCTGAGCCCGCAGGAGCCCTGCTGCCGCCGCCGCCGCCGCCGCCACCACCACCGCTGTGGTGTCGCCGCTGCGAGCGCTCAGCTTGAGGCGCTGCGAGATTGGAATTCCACCTTTCACCTTTCCGTCTGGCGCTGTCGCCTTGGCTTGCATGATGGCGAGGTCAGGGTGGCGCCGCCCCGAGCCGCCCGCGCTGAGCGTGCGTGTCGACGCGCGCGCGTGTGCGTGGACGCTGCAGGAGCGCGGCGTGGTGTGGGAGGAGAGCATCATCATGGCGCCCAAGAGCGCGCGCTTCGCCTTCCTCTCCGCCACCATCCCCAACGCCAAGGAGTTTGCCGAGTGGGTCGCCAAGGTGAGCCGCGCGCGCCACTTTGCCGCCCACCACCACACCAGGCTCGCTCAGGGGGCTTCGCGTGCTTCCTCGAGCGACGAACGGACTCCACCGCTGGCCGCCCTGAGGCGTGCCCACCGTGGTGCTGCGCCGCCCACCGCGTCAAGCAGCACACGGCCGTTGCAGCTCGTGGCGTCACTGTGGCTTTGCGACCGGTCGCCGTATCCCGCCGCTGCTGCTTGCGCAGGTGCACGGCTCGCCCTGCCACGTCGTGTACACGGACTACCGCCCCACGCCGCTGCAGCACTACATCTTCCCCCAGGGTGCGGGGGAACGCCTGGCGCCTTGCCTGACCCTGCCTGCCTCGGGCCCGCCACGCTGCGTGCAGCCGGCTCGTTTGCGCGCAGCGTGGCCCGCGACCGCTCGTCTTGCCTCTGCCCCTGCCCGCGTCATGACGTGGCGGCGCGGGCGCGGCATGCGCAGTGCTTGAGGTGGTCCTCCCGACATTCGCGCCTGTCGCGCCACGGCGCATGCAGGCGGTGACGGGCTGTACATGGTGGTGGACGAGAAGGGCACGTTCCGCGACGACAACTTCCAGAGCGCTGTCTCCAAGCTGCACGACGCCGACGGCGCGGGCGGCAAGAAGGCGCGTCCGCAAAGGCTGCGCAGCTGCGCCTCGCCCGCCGCCGACAGCAGTATCGCCCCTCCTCGTCCACCCACCGCTGCCACGTGTTTGCTTGCTGGTGCGTGCTGCGTTTTTCTACTGGTGCAGAAGGCCAAGCGCGGGGCGCCGGCAGGCCAGCAGGGCGAGCAGGAGGACACGGACGCGTTCAAGATCGTCAAGATGATCATGAAGCGCAACTACGACCCGGTGAGGCCCGCCTCACTTTCCTCGCCAATGCGCGCCCCCCCCCCCCACACCCGGCAATCGCGCAACATGCGGTCCGCTGCGCCCCAGCTTTCTCCTGCAAAGCCTTGGCTGCGGCGAGGCACGGACGATGCAGAGCGTGTGCGGGCCGGCCGCCGACAAGTTTGACCGTGCGCCGAGCGGCGTGCTGCGCGCCTGCTGCGCCTGCCTTGAACTGCAGGTGATTGTGTTTAGCTTCTCCAAGAAGGAGTGCGAGGAGCGCGCCGCCGAGATGCAAGCCTTGGACCTGACGGATGCCGACGAGAAGAAGCTGATCGAGTCCATCTACCACAACGCCATGGAGTGCCTCAGCGCCGAGGACCAGCGCCTGACGCAGGTGAGCGGGGGGAGGGGGGAGGCGTGCACCGGCGGTGGGGGAGGCACCAGCGCCTGACGCAGGTGAGGGAGGCAGGGACATGTGGGCCGGCGGGAGCGCAAAGGGGGGTCGCTTGAAGCCAGAGAGGACTATCGCGTGTGGCCCAGGTGAGGGAGGGAGGCGCGCGCCGGCGGAGCGCAGGGAGTCAGCCGCTTGCCGCTCAGCTTTTACGCGCTGGAGCCGTTCGCGGCGCCCACCACGCAGTTCCCTTTGCGTGCTCACGCTAGAGGAGGGTGGTGAACGTTCCCCCTCGCCTCCACCCTGCGTGGCGCCCTGGCGTGCACC
>VFQP010006113.1_pt1 | contig 10070 bp, 10 predicted proteins | sample 3512351 | NCBI WGS metagenome assembly VFQP01 (sample SAMN10412372, study PRJNA504923) | tailings metagenome | isolation source: Relicate 1 Philex TSF1 revegetated site | place: Philippines: Tuba, Benguet | collected 2017-08-29
CGGATTCGCCGTTCGCGACTATGGCGGTCCGGCCCCGAGTCGGGCAAGCGCGGGGTGGGGGCGGGGGATTTCCCGGCAGACGATTACCTCAATGAGTCATTGAATGAAAAATCATTTACTTTGAGTAGGCTCTCGCTATAGGTAGTAAGGGACAAATACGAAACATCGATAAGTCTTACGGAGAGGCACGTATGCGGGGGGCAGCGGGTTTCATCGGATTTCGGCGCGCGCTTTACGGCGCGGTTTTGGCGTTGATGCTGGCCGGGTGCCAGCAGGATGGCGGCCCGACCGTTTCGGGGCAGGCGGCCTCGCCCAACGTCGATGGCGTCAGCTACTCGATCTTCTTCAACCAGGGCCAGCATGTCGAAAGCCTCGCCAAGGCCGAACGGCATTCGGACGTGGCCAAGGTCTTTGCCGGCCACCGCGCGTTTTTCGACGCGGGCCGGATCGAACGCCATCGCGCGGCGCTCACCGCCGCCGCCGACGGCTTGAAGGCGCCGCACCGTGAGATCGCCGCGTTGAACCGCGCGACGCTCGACGCAGCCGATCCGATGGATTCCGCGCAATGGCGTGCCTTGCGCGATGCGTTGACTCAGGCCGACGTGATCGTCGCCGCGATCGACCGGGAAGTGCTGCTGTCGGAGCCCGAGTTCAAGGAACCGATCTTCGACGCGCTGCGCGAGAGCGCCGCCGCCGCGCGCGCCAAGATCGCCGCCGCGGCGGTCGACGCCTATCGCGCTTACGACCATTTCGGGCAGCCGGCTTTCGTGACGGCCTATCCCTTCGTGCCCGATCCGCGCGGATTCAAGGCCGCCAATCTCGATGCGATTCTGTCGAAGCTCAATTCGGCGAGCAGCGAGCAGCTCGCGCATTTCGTCAAAGTGAACCGCGAGGCGGGTGCGCTGGACGAGGCGACGACCGAGAAAATCTCGAACCTCGTTCTGGCGGCGCATCTGCGCAGCTCGGGCGGGGCGCGCGATCTGCGCGCCGTATTGGGCGGTGTCAACGCCGTGCGCGCGGCGGGGTTCGAGCCCAAGAAGATCGACGGCACGCGCATCGGTTTCGCGCAAGCGACGAGCCAGACGCTGCTGCGCACCGGCGCCATCGAGTTTCCGGCCGAGGTCGATATCGACATGCCGTTCGAGGCGACCAAGATCGACCTCGACAAGGCGATCGAGGATCCGATCGCCGAGACGGCGGATTATCTGATCGTGTTCGACGTGGCTTTGGCGCGCAACAACCGGCGCGTCGCGGGCATGGATCCGATCAAATCGCGTGCGGTCGTCGATACGCGCCGCGAGCCCAATCCGCAATTCGCCATCCGCCAGACCGAAATGCAGGCGGCGCAGATGGCCTATCAGTCGCAGCAAATGCAGCAAGGTATGAACCGCTACAGCCATCAGAATGCCGGTATTTTCGGCCTGATCGGCATGATGGCGGATATGGCCGCGACGTCGGCGTCGAAAAAGAAATTCGACGAGGCGATGGGCGCGCTGCAATCCACGCCGCAGCTGATCGATGTGCCGGTCTTCCAGGACTACAACTACAACCAAGCGCGCGTGCAGGCTTCGCGCGCGATGACGGTCAATTATCACGTCATCGACCGGCGCGCGCAGACCCATTTCAAATCGACGTTCGATGTGACCGAGAACCAGGATTTTCGCGTCAATTATTCGGTTCAGGACACCGATCCGCAAGCCGCACAGATCAAGGCGTCGGCGCACAAAGAAGAAGATGTCGACGAATGGGAGCGCGCACCGATGAAGGTGAAACTCTCCCAGCTCGTCGAGCATTATCTGCGCAATCAAGCACGCGAGCAGAAGATGCCCACACTGGTGGCGTTGCGCGAGGAAATGCTGAAGGACAAAAACACCGCGATCGCGAGCTTCCGCGCCAATCGCGTGGAAGATAGCCGGCGTACCGACCATCGCATGGAAAGCGTCGTTGCGATTTACTCGGCCCCCGGCAGTCTCGGGTCCGGGTTTTACGTGACGCCGGATTTGGTGATGACCAACTATCACGTGGTCAAGGAGCATCGCCTCGTCGAAATGCGCCTGTCGAACGGCCAGGAAACATTCGGTCGCGTCGAGGGTTCCGATGTGCGCCTGGATCTGGCGCTGATCCGGGTGCAGAATCGCGGCAAGCCGGTGCAGTTCTTCGAAGGCAACAGCCTCGATCTCGGCAGCCAGTTGGAGGTGATCGGCCATCCGCGCGGCGCGACGTTCAGCCTGACGCGCGGTGTCGTCAGTGCCGTGCGTCGCGCGCCGTCGATCAACGGCGTCGGCGGTTCGCCCTTCTGGCAGGTCCAGTACGATGCCGCGACGAGTCCCGGAAATTCCGGCGGTCCTGTTTTTCTGGGCGATCGAGTCGTCGCCGTCGTTTCTTGGGGGCGAACCGATGCGCAGAACCTTAACTTCGGCACCCATTACCGAGAGATCTTGGATTGGCTGAAGGAAAAGAACGTCCAAGTCGTCACGCAGCGTCAGGGATCATGAACATGGATCGTCGGCATTTCCTTCTCGGCTCCGGCGCGCTCGCCTTGGGCGCATGCCAACCTACGCCGCAACTCGGCATGGTGCGCGATCCGGCGACGGGCTTGTCTTTCGGCTCGGTCGTCGAGAAGCATGTCGTGTTCGACGCCAATCAAGTGCGCGACCGGCGTTTGCGCGTGTTCACGCGCAACACCTCAGGCGATACGGCGTTCGATATGGGCAGTTTCGCGACCCAGATCGGTCAAGGCTATGCGTCGCGCGGGTTCGAGCCCGTCACCGGCCCGGATTACGGTTTGCGCGTCGACGTGAATGTCGTGCGCTCCAGCCAGATCAGCGAATCCTATATGGCCGAGTTCGGCTTCCTGGGGGCCGCCGCCGGCGGCATCGCGGGGCGCCGCTCGAACCTCTCGCAAGGAACGGCGATCGGCGTCGTGTCGGGGGCGGCACTTGGCGCGATCATCGGCAGCTACGTGACCAACGACACGTATATCGTGATCGCGGCGTTCTCGCTGTCGGTGTTCGATTCGCGCACCGGCACCACGCAGCGCGGCATTACCTTCGAAGGCAGCCCGCGCATGGTGGAGCGCGACACCGATTTCCGGCCGCCGCGCCAGATCATCCATAACCAATTCGCCGTCTATGCCGGCGGCCGGATGACGAGCCAGGGGCAGATCGCCGAACAAGTACGCCAGCGCGCCGCGCGTATCGCCGCCGATATGATTTGATCGGCGTATGATGTTGATTCCGCGATTTCGCCGGATTCTGACTTGTCTGTTTGCCGTCGTCCCGGTGCTGTTGCTCGCGGCCTGCGCGGTGCCGTCGCGCGCCGTTCTGATGACCGTTCCCGATGCCGTGGCACCGGCGGTGCGTGCCAATCCGGAGTTGGCCGGATCGATGGCGGTCGGAAGCGTCTCCGGTGGCCAAGAATCGATGCCGCTATGGGTATCGAAAGTCGGCGACCCCGAATTCCGGGAGGCTTTGGAAAGTTCGTTGACACTCAACGGACTGCGCGCGACGGATGCCGCCGCCGCAAGACTGGTCGTGGATGTCGAGCTTCTCGCCCTCGAGCAGCCCTTCGTCGGAATCTCGATGACGGTTACGCCGCGCGTGCGCTATCGCGTCGTTGAGCGGGCGTCGCAAGCCGAAATTTTGAACGAAGAACTCGTGACGCCTTATACGGCGAGCTTCAGCAGCGCGTTTATCGCCGCCGAACGTTTGCGATTGGCGAACGAAGGCGCCATTCGCGAAAGCATCAAGGCTTTCCTGCTGAAGTTCGTCGAGCGTTGGACGGCGCGCGCAACGGCATCATCGGGTGCGGCGCCCGCAAACGCTGTCCCCGTTCGCGATTCCGCGCGGCCTGGTTCCTAAACGTTGAAGCGGAACAGAAAAACGTCGCCGTCGTGGACGAGGTAGTCGCGCCCTTCGGTGCGCGCCTTGCCCGCTTCCTTCGCCCCTTGCTCGCCGCCGAGCGTGACGTAATCGTCATAGGCGATGGTTTCGGCCGCGATGAAGCCGCGCTCGAAATCGGTGTGGATGGCGCCGGCGGCTTCGGGCGCCTTGGCGCCTTTGCGCACGGTCCAGGCGCGCGCTTCCTTCGGCCCCACGGTGAAGAAGGTCTGTAGGCCCAGCAAGCCGTAGCCCGCCCGGATCACGCGCGCGAGGCCGGTTTCCTCGAGGCCCAGCGAGCCGAGGAATTCCTTGCGCTCTTCGTCGGTCGGCAATTGCGAAATCTCGGCTTCGATCGCCGCCGAAATCACGACCGAGCTCGCCCCTTGGCGGGCCGCCATCTCGGCGACCTTGGCGCTCAAGGAATTGCCCTTGTCGGCCGATTCTTCCTCGACATTGCAAACGTAGAGCACCGGCTTCGACGTGATGAGCTGCAGCTGGCGATAGGTCTCGGCCTGTTCGGCCGTCGGCTTCACGGTTCGCGCGGCCTTGCCATCGCGCAACGCCGCCAGGATCGGCTCGACCAGTTCGAGCGCCGCCTTGGCTTCCTTGTCGCCGGTCTTGGCTTTCTTTTGGAGATTGGGCAGGCGCTTTTCGAGGCTATCCATATCGGAGAGCATCAACTCGGTCTCGACCGTTTCCGCGTCGCGGATCGGATCGATCGAGCCTTCCACGTGGGTGATGTCCCCACCTTCGAAGCAGCGCAGCACATGCGCGATCGCATCGACCTCGCGGATATGGCCGAGGAACTGGTTGCCGAGGCCTTCGCCCTTCGACGCACCGCGCACGAGGCCCGCGATATCGACGAACTCGAGTTGGGTGGGCAGGATCTTCTGCGATTTGCCAAGCTCCGCGAGCTTGTCGAGGCGCGCATCGGGCACGGGCACGCGGCCGACATTCGGCTCGATCGTGCAGAAGGGATAGTTGGCGGCCGCGGCCGCGGCGGTCGCCGTCAGCGCGTTGAACAGCGTCGACTTGCCGACGTTGGGAAGACCCACGATGCCGCAACGGAAACCCATCTCGTCCTCTATTTCGTTTTCGGCGGCTCGAGGGCGCGCACGATCTTGTTCATGAAGCCGGCCTCGTCGCCTTTCAGCAGCGTGGCCAGGTTGTCGGCGATCGCGTCGACCATGTCGTGCACCCAGGCCATGTCGCCCTTGCCGAAATCGTGGAGCACGTAATCGGCGACGAGGTTCTTGTCGCCGGGATGGCCGATGCCCAAGCGCACCCGGACGTAATCCTTGGTGCCGAGATGGGCGTCGATCGACTTCAATCCGTTATGCCCGCCATGCCCGCCGCCGATTTTGGTGCGCAGTTTGGCGGGCGGCAAATCGAGCTCGTCGTGGATCACCACGATGTCGCGCGGATCGATTTTCAGGAACCGCGCGGCCTCGCCCACGGATTGGCCGGACAGGTTCATGTAGGTCAGCGGCTTCAGCGCGACGACTTTGTCGCCGCCGATCAGACCTTCGCAGGTCTCGCCCTGGAAGCGGCGCTTCCACGGCCCGAAGCTGAAGGCGGACGCGATCGCGTCCAGCGCCATGAAGCCGATATTGTGCCGGTTTCGCGCGTATTCGGGGCCCGGGTTGCCAAGCCCAACGAGGAGCTTCATAGCCCGGACCCCGATACGTGTCGAACCGACGCCGCCTTACTTCTTGGCGGCGGGCTTGGCAGCGGCGGCGGCCGGCGCGGCAGCCTTCGCGTCGCCGGCCTTGGCGGCAGGCGCAGCAGCGCCCGCGGCCGGAGCGGCGGCGGCACCTTCCGCCGCGGCGGCGGTCGGGGCGGCTTCGGCTTCCTTCTGGACCGACGGGGCGCGCAGCGCCAAGACGGTGAAGTTGCGCGAAATCGTCGGCTTCACGCCGTCCGGCAGCTTGATCGATTCGATATGCACCGAATCGCCGATGTCGAGGCTGCCGAGATCGATGACGATCTTCGACGGGATCTTTTCCGGGTGCGACCACAATTCGATCGTGTGGCGCACGAGGTTGACGACGCCGCCGCGCTTCAAGCCCGGCGACTTGTCCGCGTTCTCGACCTTGACCGGCACTTCGACGCGCACGCGGCTCGCCGAGCCCACGCGCTGGAAGTCGACATGTTCCGGACGGTCGTTGACCGGGTGGAACTGGATATCGCGCGGCAGCACGCGATGGGTTTTGCCCGCGACTTCGACTTCGTACAGACGGGTGAAGAACCCGGTCACCGACGCTTCGCGCATGACGTCGCGCGGGTCGAGCGAAATCAGGGTCGGGGTCGTCTTTTCGCCGTAGATCACGGCGGGCACGCGGCCCGCGCGACGCACAGCTCGGGCGGCCCCTTTTCCAGCCCCTTCACGCGGCTCGGCCGCGAGCTTGTTGATGGTAGCCATCGTTTTGTCTTCCTTCTCTCTCGGTTGCCGGTGCCGGACCTCCAGGGTTGTCCCAAGCACCGGGATGTCCGGTCGTCAGTCGAAAAGACTGGAGACCGAACGCTCTTCGTTGATGCGCCGCATGGCTTCCGCCAGCAGCGGCGCGATCGGAATCTGACGGATATTCTTGGTCGCCTTGACCGCGTCGGTCGCGACGATCGAATCGGTGATGACGAGTTCCTTGAGCGGCGAGGCGGCGACGCGCTGCACGGCACCGCCCGACAACACGCCGTGGACGACATAGGCCCACACTTCGGTCGCACCTTCTTCCATCAGCGCGACGGCGGCGTTGCACAGCGTGCCGGCGGAATCGACGATGTCGTCGATCAGGATGCAGGTGCGGCCTTTGACGTCGCCGATGATGTTCATCACTTCCGACACGCCCGCACGCTCGCGGCGCTTGTCGATGATGGCGAGATCGGCTTCCAGGCGCTTGGCGACGGCGCGCGCGCGCACGACGCCGCCGACGTCGGGCGAGACCATCACGAGGTCCTTGCCGTGGAAGCGCTCGCGGATGTCCTTGGTGAAGGTCGGCGCCGAGAAAAGATTGTCGAGCGGGATATCGAAGAAGCCTTGGATCTGACCCGCATGCAGGTCGAGCGTCACGACGCGATTGGCGCCGGCTTCGGTGATCAGGTTCGCGACCAGCTTGGCCGAGATCGGCGTGCGCGGGCCGGATTTCCGATCCTGGCGGGCATAGCCGTAATAGGGCAGCACCGCCGTGATGCGCCGCGCCGAACCGCGCCGGAGTGCGTCGATCGCGACCAGCAATTCCATCAGATTGTCGTTGGCGGGGTACGAGGTCGATTGCAGGACGAACACGTCCTCGCCGCGCACGTTTTCCAGAATTTCGACGAACACCTCCTGGTCCGCGAAGCGGCGCACATTGGCGTGCGTCAGCTGCAGATCCAGGCTTTTGGCCACCTGCTCGGCGAGCGGGCGATTGGAATTCCCGGCGAGGAGTTTCATGACGACCGGACCGAGCCCTTTAAGGCGTTGAAAACACGTCGAAATAACGACAAGCCCGCGACCCGAGGAGACTCCCGGGATACGCGGGCGGCGGGAAAATAACAGTGAGGGGGCGATGTGTCCACCGCCGGTTTAACGCCGGTGTAACGGGGGTTTTTGCCCCGTTTTTAGGCCAATTCCTGGCCTCGGCGCTTTGCGGCGGCGACCGCCTTTTCCATAAGCTCCGGCAAACCGCCCGGGCCCATGAGCACGTCGAGGGCGGCTTGGGTCGTGCCGCCGGGCGAGGTGACGTTTTTGCGCAATTGCGCCGAGCTGTCTTGGGACTGACGCAGCAACTCGCCGGCCCCCGAGACGGTCGCGCGGGCGAGGCGCGTCGCGAGTTCTTCGGTGAGGCCGGCTTTGACGCCCGCCGCCGCCATCGCCTCGGCCAGCAGGAACACATAAGCGGGGCCGGAGCCCGACACGGCCGTGACCGCGTCGATCAAGGCTTCGTCGTCGACCCAGCCGACTTCGCCGACGGCCCCCATCAGCTTGGCCGCCAGATCGCGCTGACTTTGCGTGGCGCGCGCATTGGCGACGCAAACCGAAATGCCGCGCCCGATCGCGGCGGGCGTGTTGGGCATCGTGCGGATGACCGCGACGTCGCCCAGATGCTTTTCCAGAAACTCGATCCGCCGGCCGGCGGCGATCGACAGCACCAGCGCCTTCGCGGCCATCGCGCGATAAGGCGGCAGCACGGTTTCCATGACTTGCGGCTTGGTCGCGACGATGATCGCGTCGGGCACGAAGCCCGCCGGGATTTCGTCGATGCGCTTCACGCAAGTAACGTCTTTCTTGCCCCGGAACGGCGCATCGCCATCGCCCGGCTCGACCGTCACGAACGGTCCCAACGCGGGATCGGCGCGCCAGCCTTCGAGCATGGCGCCGCCCATCTTGCCGCAGCCGATCAACAGAATGCTGGTGCGCATCGCTTCACTCCCGTTCCGTGCGGAACGGGTATAGCGCAGGCGAAAGCCTTACGCTTCTCCCATCGGATCGAGGCACGCGGCCGCGACCGCTTCGGCGGGATCCTTGCCGCCCCACACGACGTATTGAAACGCCGGGTAGAAACGCTCGCATTCCGACAGCGCGACATCGACCAGATCTTCAATCTGTTCAACAGTCGCGCCGCGTGCCCCGCGCAAGGGCACGGCGTGACGGAAGGTCGGCAGGCCTTCGTCGCCCGACAGGTCGAAATGGCCGAGCCACAGACGCTCATTGGCGAGGGCGAGCAGCTCCGCGACCACGCCGCGGCGATGTTTGGGCAGTTTGAGGTCGAGCGCGCAGGAGAAGTGCAGCGCGCTCATATCCTCGTTCCAGGCGAAGTAGATGCGGTAGTCGCACCAGCGCCCGGGAACCTGCGCCACCAGCTCTTCTTCGGCCGAACGATCGAACGGCCATTCGTTGGCGGTGACGATTTCTTCGATGATATCCAAAGGGTTAGATGCGTATTCGGAAGTCTGTACCGAGACGTCGACCATGCCCTGTAGACTCCCAATCGGGATTTACCCTTTCGGCGTCCGTCAGGCGCAAGTCCGCGATGGAGGGGGCTTGCGACTCGACGTTCAACCACTAGGGTTAGGGTGCCAAACGAGAGTCAAGGGATCAAGCACTTTGCCCGGACGACCCACAAGATTTTGAATTCTTGCACAGGGTCCGGCAAATCGAACGCTAGATTTGGGGGGCGAACTTAGGCGCCGCCGCTCTTCAACCGATTGATTTCCGATTCCAATTCGGCCAAACGCGCGGCCAAACGCTCGTTCTCGATGCGCGCATTCGACGCCATTTCCTTCACGGCCTCGAATTCCTCGCGCGCCACCAGATTTTGCGTTTGCAGCCAGCGCTCCAGCACCAAGCGCATCTGGCCTTCCACTTCCTGGCGCATCGCCGTGAAGGCGGAAAGCGCGCCGGTGGCCGCGCGCGACAAATCGTCGAGAATTTTGTTGTCGGTCTGCATGATCGAAATATGGCGAGGGCCCCGCGCCGTTGCAACGGCCATCGTGTCGCGCCTATAAGCGGCCCATGATCGTGGTCACCGGCGGCGCCGGCTTCATCGGTTCGAATCTTCTGGCGGGTCTCGAAGCGCAGGGTGCGCGCGAGCTCGTCTGCGTCGACTGGTTCGGCACCGGCGACAAATGGAAGAACGTCGCCAAGCGCGTGCTGGTCGATGTGGTGCGTCCCGACGATCTCCCCGATTTCCTCGCCGCGCGCAAAGGCAAGATCGAAACGATCTTCCACATGGGCGCCAATTCGGCGACCACGGAAACCGATGTGGACTCGATCGTGCGCACGAATATCCGCGCGACACTCGATCTGTGGGATTGGTGCACGGCGAACGGTGCTTCGTTCATCTACGCGTCCTCGGCCGCGACCTATGGCGATGGCACGCAAGGCTTCGACGATGATTCCTCGCCGGCGGCGCTGGCCAAGCTCAAGCCACTGAATCCCTATGGCTGGTCGAAGCATATGGTCGATCGGCGCGTCGCCGATTTGCTGCGCGACAAAAACGCCGCGCGCCCGCGCCAGCATGTTGGTTTGAAGTTCTTCAACGTCTACGGCCCCAACGAAGGGCACAAGGGCAGCATGCGTTCGGTCGTGCATCAAGTGCAGCCGGTCGCGGCGAAGGGCGAAGCATTCCCGCTGTTCCGCTCGCATCGCGAAGGCGTTCCCGATGGCGGGCAGCAGCGCGACTTCATCTGGGTCGGCGACGTGGTCGACGT
>VFQP010006114.1_pt1 | contig 10070 bp, 10 predicted proteins | sample 3512351 | NCBI WGS metagenome assembly VFQP01 (sample SAMN10412372, study PRJNA504923) | tailings metagenome | isolation source: Relicate 1 Philex TSF1 revegetated site | place: Philippines: Tuba, Benguet | collected 2017-08-29
TCCGCGCGCTCGCCGCCCATGCGCGCGAAGATAAAAAACCGTTCGAAGAAACCTTGGCCGCGTTGCAAGAGCTGGTCGCCAAATGCCACACAGCAGGCCTGACGCAAATCGGCGTCACGCAGGCGGGCTTTGATACGCTGAAAGACCTCAAGCTCATCAAAGAAGGCGGGAGCGCAGAGCCGCCCGATGTGCATTATGCCCTGCTGTCGATTGACGATGTGCGTATTCTGGTGCGCGTGATGCCGGAAAAAGTCATCGACTGCTATAACGAAAACATCAACAAACCGTCTAGCCAACTGCGCTATCTGGATAGCAGCGCTTTCTGGGATAAAACCGAGCGTGACGGCAGCAGCGTGTTCCGCCGTTTTGACCTGTCGAAAGAAGAAGACCAGATCGCGCTTGTACAGACCGTCATCATCACGGCCGCCGCCACGGGGGCGCTGCAGGACCTGCGCCAGTACGACGCCCCCGCCAAGACCGCACAGCCGCTGGCCAAACCACGCAGCCCGAAATAACGCGCCATGACAAAACCTAACGCGCTTTCATCCGCGCAATTGCGCGACCTTTTTGAAAAACTGACAACGCGCGAGAAGAAAAACCTTCAGCAAAAGGGCGTCGATACGGTACTGCGCAGCCTCAGCGCCGCCGTCAAAACGATGCAGGATGCGGGTATCGACATCGCCGTTGATGTCCGATCCGGCCAGTACGCCAACGCCTATGACCTTGTGTTCAGCAATATCGATGCCAAGTCCTGCAGCGTTACCGTTTATGGTTTTTTCCACATGGGCGGCACATCGCAGTTGTGGGCGCTGGCTGATAGGATTGACAACGAGCCTGCCAAAAAACTGGTCGTATCGGAATTTACCGCCGCCGAAAGCCAGGGCCGTATCGAATGGTCAACAAAACAAAAAGTACGCGGTACTGTATTTGATTTCGACGCCGATGCCGATGCAATGGTCAGGTTGCAATTGCATCTTGCCAGCATTTCGGCCGACCGCGCGGTGCTGCGCGAATATGACGACGCCGGTGTTTTCGGCCGCGCCGCCCCCGCCAGCGCGCAAGGAAAACTGCCCGCAAAAAAGGGGCTGGTTAAACCAGCCCGTCCTTAAGCTCCAGCACGCGGTCCATGCGGCCGGCCAGCTCGTGGTTATGCGTCACCACCAGCGCGCCGATGTTTTCGGTGCGGATGGTATGCACCAGCACATTAAATACTTCTTCCGCCGTTTTGGGGTCGAGATTGCCCGTGGGTTCGTCCGCCAGCAAAAGCGACGGATGGTTCACCAGGCCGCGCGCAATTGCCACGCGCTGCTGCTCCCCGCCCGACAGTTGCGACGGGTAGTGCCCCATGCGGTGCTGCAGGCCGACCAGCGACAACAAGTGTTCGCCGCGTGCGCGCGACGCCTCTTTGTCCTTTCCCGCGATATACTGCGGCAACAGCAGGTTTTCAAGCGCCGTAAAATCTGGCAACAGGTGATGAAACTGGTACACAAATCCGATCTGTTCGCGGCGCATGGCGGTGCGCGCATCGTCCGACGTATCGGTGGCCGGAATGCCCCCGACGAGCACGCGGCCGCTGCTCGGCGGCTCCAGCAATCCGGAGATTTGCAGCATCGTGGTTTTGCCCGACCCGCTGGGGCCCAGCAGCGCGACGATTTCACCGCGGTTGATTTCGGCATTCACGCCGCGCAAAATTTCCAGCGTCTCGCCGCCCTGGGTGAAACGGCGGGTGACGTTTTCCAGCTTCAGCACGCTGTTTGATTCAACCTTCTTATTCACGGCGCAAACCCTCCACCGGATCGAGGCGCGCGGCGCGCCATGCCGGATAAATCGTCGCGGCAAACGACAGCACCAATGCCATGCTCACCGTCATAATCACATCGCCCGCGTTCAATTTCGCCGGCAGCTGTGACAGGAAATAGATTTCATCGGCAAACAGCTCGAAGCCCGTCAGGCCTTCCAGCCACTGGCGGATGCTTTCGATGTTGCTGGCGAACGCGACGCCCAGGATCGCCCCCGCCGCCGTGCCCGACACGCCGATGGTGGCGCCAGTGAAGAAGAAAATACGAATGATCATCCCCTTCGTCGCGCCCATGGTGCGCAAAATGGCGATATCGCGTCCCTTGTCCTTCACCAGCATGATCAGGCTGGAGATGATATTGAAGGCCGCAATCAGAATGATCAGCGTCAAAATAAGGAACATCACGGTCTGTTCGACCTTCAGCGCGTTATAGAGGTGGCCGTTGCTTTGTTGCCAGTCGGTCAGCGCGAATTCGCCCTGCAGTTCATTTTCAACCGCAGCGCGGCTGGTGACGATTTTGGTCGGGTCTTTGGTGATGATTTCAACCGAATGCACGCCTTCGCCGGTGTTGAAAAACCGCTGCGCGGTATCAATCGGCATATAGGCAAAACTGGCGTTGTATTCATAGACGCCTGCATCGAAAATCGCCCCCACAATGAATGCCGCCTGAATAGGCATGCTGCCGAACGGCGTGGTGCGGCTTTTGGAGGAAACAAGGAAAATACGGCTGCCCGGCTGCAATCTGTATTTTTCTGCCAGCACTTTGCCGATCGCGATATTATCGCCGCCGAAATAATCATCGCCGTCCAGCTTGTCGATCAGGCCATTCGCCAGCAGCGGACGCGTTTTGAAATCCTCGGTCGTGGTGCCGCGCACGACAAGGCCGATGGCGTTATCGCCGATTTTGGCCAGCGCCTGCCCCTCGATCAGCGGCGATGCGCGGACGACATCCGGCACCTTTTCAAGACGTTTGATCAACGGCTCGTACGTCACAATCGGGCCTGCATAGCTATAGACGTTCATATGGCCGTTAAGACCGAGGATATGGCCGATCAGCTCGGCGCGGAAACCGCTCATGACGGCCATGACGATAATCAGCGTCGCCACACCCAACATAATGCCCAAAAAGGAAAACCCGGCAATGACCGAGATGAAACCTTCTTTGCGTTTGGAGCGCAAATAACGCCCCGCCACCATTTTTTCAAAAGCCAGAGACATTATACCGCCGCCGTTTGTTCAAGTGCCCGCTCCATCCGGCAATGCGGGATGCCGTTTTCGTCGAAGGTATCGCTGGTGACGACCCAGCCGTTTTGCGTGTAGAACGCCCGCGCGGTTTCACGCGCATGGCAATACATAGCACCAAAGCCCCAGCCAAGCACGATATCTTGCGCCGCTTTCAGCATAAAGGCGCCGATCCCCTGCCCCTGGCGGGTATTATCCACCGCCACTTGCCGCATTTTCACCCGGCCATCCGCCCCTTTTTGCAAAATCAGGCAGCCGACCAGTGCATCGCCATCGTAGCAGCCGAGCAGGTAATCATCCATATCCCGCGCGATTTCTTCGGGCGTGACGCGCAGGCCGATGGGCTTGCGCAAAATGCGGTCGCGCAGGTCCACCATCGCGGCATGCGCGGGCGTGTCGCAGTCAATCTTGCGGCAGGTCAGCGTCATAACGGCGCACTTAATACGATTTGGCAACGATGACTTTTTCACCGCCATCCGCGAACGGCAGGCAACGCGTGGTCACGGCGAATTCCTTGCCGATTGCGGCAAACTCTTCGGACCCCTTCACCAGCGCATAATCGAGGCGCAGGCCGCCGGTTTTGTCCGCCGCGAAATAATCGCGCACGTCCTTCAGCGTCTTGACATCTGTGACTTGCGTGGCCAGGTTCTTGCGCGAACGCTCCAGCATGTCTTTTTGCATCTGCTGCAATGCCTTGCCGATTTCAGAGACGCAAGAATCCAGCGAGACTTTCATCTTGCCATCCTTGCCCAGATCGCGGCGCGTAAAGACGACCTGGCCTTCGGCCAGTTCGCGCGCGCCGATTTCAAGGCGTACCGGCACGCCCTTCTTGATCGCCGCCCACATTTTGTCGGAGCTGCGCGCTTCGGATGCATCGACGCGGACGCTGATGCCTGCGGCCTGCAGCTCGCGCTTGACCTTGTCGCAAGCTTCCAGAATTTTCGCGCGGTCGGCATCGTCGTTGATAAACGGCAGGATAATGACCTGATGCGGCGCCACCATGGGCGGCATGATCATGCCATCGTCGTCTCCATGCACCATGATCGCGGCGCCCAGCGTGCGCGTGGTAAAGCCCCACGATGTCGTCCACGCCAGTTTCTGCGTGCCGTCTTTGTCCAGGTATTTGATATCGCAGGAACGTGCGAACGTCTGGCCAAGATTATGCGATGTGCAACCCTGCAGCGCCTTGCCGTCCTGCATAAACGTTTCCAGCGTGTAGGTTTCAACCGCGCCGGGGAAGCGTTCATCCGGCGTTTTTGCGCCCGGAATGGTCGCAATCGCCAGATAGTTTTCAAACATGTTGTTATAGACATCCAGCATGCGGCGGGCATCGGCGTCGGCCTCTTCGGCGGTGGCGAAGGCATTATGCCCCTCTTGCCACAGGAATTCGGCCGTGCGCAGGAAAATACGCGGGCGCATTTCCCAGCGCATGATGTTGCACCACTGGTTCAGCTTCAGCGGCAGGTCGCGGTACGACTGCACCCAGTTTTTCATGGACTCGCCAATGATGGTTTCCGACGTGGGACGGATGATCATCGGCTCGGTCAATTGGGAGTCTTTATCGGGGCCCAGCTGGCCGGTTTTTTCGTCCACCGACAGGCGGTGGTGCGTTACAACCGCGCATTCCTTGGCAAAGCCGTCGATATGCTCTGCCTCGCGCGCGATGTAGCTCATGGGGATCAGCAGCGGGAAGTATGCGTTTTGTACGTCTTCCTGCTTGATCAGCGCATCCAGATGCTTCTGCACGTTTTCCCACATGGCAAAGCCATACGGCTTGATAATCATGCAGCCGCGCACAGGCGCGTTTTCGGCCATGTCAGCGGCCTTGATGACCTGCTGGTACCACTCGGGGAAGTTTTCTCCGCGCGTGGGGGTAATGGCGGTTTTGGAATTTTTCTGTTTTTGCGCTGCTTCAGCCATGGGATATCCGTTCAAGGGGTAAAAGTCGAAAGAAGAGAGATTATAATCAGGGCGCAGGCGGTTGAGAAGCCCCCGTATCCTTTGCTTTTCCCCCTTGTTTTTCTTCTTGTTTAACAGGGGGATTGTCTTTGCAAAGGGCGCGCAGGGCCGCTTCGGATTGACCTTCCATCGGCTGGCCGTTGAAATACATACGGCCGTCTTTGGCCACGTCCACACGGCCGATGACGGCCTGACCCTCGACGCCCTTCGGCGGCGCGATACCGGCGTATTTCATGACATCGACGGTGATGTCGAACGAAATGGTATCGGGCAGATGGATGGGCGATGTGTGCAGGTCAGCCTCCACCACCGGATTGCCCTCGGCATCTACGCCCGGCTGGTATGTCACGTCATCGGCGGGCTGATGCTGCGCAATAGTGCGGCAAGCGGCATCATCCAGTACAACCGTCTGCGCCGCGGCAGGCATGGAAAAAACAACAAACAAAGGAATAAAAAAACGCTTCATCAATATGCCGCTCCCGTATCAAACCATTCACGCCAGCGGATGATATCAAACGCCACCAGCAGCCATATCGCCGCCAAAATACCGGCGGAGACAACCGTATTTAAAATAAGTTTTTTCTTCAAATTGGCAAATTTCGGCGCGCCGGGGTCAAACCCCTTGCCCGCTTCGTCATGTCGCTCCACGCCCATCGGCAGGATGGTGAACAGCATCACCCACCAGATCAGCAGATAGATAAAAAAGGCATAGAGCGGCGACATATCTTATACCCTCACCAGATGCACGCGCGTTTGCGGCTTGCGGTCGAAACGCTCGGCAAAGAAACGGCGCGCGGTCACGCGGATCGCTTCGGATACCAGATGATCGTCGCGGCGCTCGTCCTTCGGCATGCTGCGGATTTTTTCGCCCACGGCCTTGATGACATCTTCGATATATCCGGCATCCAGCTCGCTGTTCTCATCCAAAAGGCCCAGCGCCGTCAATTGCACGGGTGCCTTCAGTTCGCCCGCCGCATTGACAACAGCGGTCACGACAAGGCTGCCGTTCCACATGATGCGTTTGCGCGCCAGAATGGCTTCATGGTTCGTCTCCACCAGGCGCTTGCCTTCAATCGCCAGCACGCCGGACTTGACGTCACCGATGATGTTGATCTCGTCTTTGGTGATTTCAATCACTTTCCCGTTTTCAGGGATCACGGCGTTTTCAACGCCGCATTCACGCGCCAGCAGGCCATGTTTTTCCATCTGCATACGCTCGCCATGCACGGGAATGGCAAAACGCGGGCGCGTCCATTCGTACATCTGCTTCAGCTCGTCGCGGTACGGGTGGCCGGATACGTGCACGGGCGCGTCACGCTCCGTCACGATATCCACGCCCATGGCATAGAGACGGTTTTTGATGCGTTCAATCGCGCGTTCATTCCCCGGAATGGTACGGGACGAAAAAATCACCACATCGCCGGGCGCGAGGCTGACATCCGGATGGTCGTCGTTGGAGATGCGCGACAATGCCGCGCGCGGCTCCCCTTGCGATCCGGTGCAGATATAAACCAGCTTGTCGGCCGGCAATTGCCGCGCGATATCACCATCCAGAAACGGCGGCAGTCCGCGCATGTAACCCGTTTCGCGCGCTGCATCTTCAACCGCCCAGAGCGAGCGGCCGACCAGACAAACCTGACGCCCGCATTTTTGCGCGGCGTGATAAATACTGTGAATACGCGCAACGTTGGTCGAAAAGCAGCTGACCAGAATGGCGCCCGAGAATTCGCCGAACAATTCGGCCAGATTGTCGCTGACCGTGCGTTCAGACCCCGAATGGCCGGGCACCATGGCATTCGTGGAATCCCCCACAATCGCCAGCACGCCCGCATCGCCGAGTGCCTTGAGCGCGCCGCCGTCTGTGAGCTTGCCCACCACCGGATCGGCGTCGATTTTCCAGTCGCCCGTGTGCAGTACGGTGCCGATGCTCTCGACCTTAATCGACAGCGCCTGTGCCTCCGGTATCGAATGCGCCACGTCGATGAAGCCGATGGTGAACGGCCCCAGTTTAAGCGGCTTCCTGGGATCTACCGCATGCAGCGAAACCTCGCTCCCCCAGCTGACCTCTTCCAGATCCTGACGGATACGCTCGGCCGTGAAGCCCGTGGCATAGAGCGGTTTTTTGATACGCGGCCACAGGTGATCGACCGCGCCGATATGGTCTTCGTGGCCGTGCGTAAAAACAATGCCGAGCAGTTTATCCCCCAGCGAAGTCGCAAATGACGGGTCGGGCAGCAGAATATCCACGCCCGGCATGGTGTCATCGGCAAAGCCCATGCCGCAGTCGATCATGATCCACTGGCCGTTAAAACCGTACAGCGACATATTCGCGCCAAAAAATCCGCAGCCGCCCAGCGGCACGAAATAAAGCGCATCGGGTTTCATTTTGAAGTCCGCCGTCATCAACTGCGGTTTTTTATCGGTGTTCATATCGCAAAAACCTCCCCGGAGGCGATGACGCGCCTGGCGCCATGCTGCATGGTTACTTCAAGCGCACCGCGCGCATCAATACCGTCAAACACGGCGTAAAATTCTTCGTTGGGCAGGCGCACGCGAATGCTCTGCCCCAATCTGGCCGCGCGCGCCAGCCACGCGCTGCGCACGGGGGCGAAGCCTTCGCGCTGCCAGTGGCGGTACAGCGACAGCACATTGCCCATCAAGGCGTCCCGCGCGCGATCGACATCGATCTCGGCACCCGCCAGATCGTAGAGGGCAACCGCCCCCTCCGGCGCGTGGCGCAGGTTGAGCCCCATGCCCAGCACCAGCCATTCCGGCCCGCCGTTCGCGCCTGCGGCGCTTTCGGTCTCCAGCAATATGCCGGCGGCCTTGCGCCCGGTAATCAACAGATCATTTGGCCATTTTAGCGCAATATCGGTGCCCTGTGGCAAAAAGCTTTCAACCGTTTGCGCAAGCGCGACCGCCGCCAAAAATGATAATTGCCCGCTATCCGCCGCCGAGACGCGGGGGCGGAGCACCATGCTCATGTACAAATTGCCGGGTTCTGACATCCAATGGTTGCCCTGACGGCCACGACCAGCCGTCTGGCGGCGTGCATGCACCACCGTGCCTTCGGCGGCACCGTCGCGGGCCTGTGCCTTGGCATCGTCATTGGTGCTGCCCGTCGTTTCAAGAACGATCACGGCAGGCAAGGCACCTTGGGACGATGAACCGGCCGCCCTCATCCGCCGAGCAGCGCCGATGCTGCCGCGCCCGCCACATTCAGCAAGGGCGCCGGAACGATGATGAACAGGATCACAGCCACCGTCGACAACGCCAGCACCGCGTTGAGACGCGGATCGGTCGATGTATCAAGGCCTTCATCCGCCGGCGCGTCGAAATACATGATCTTGATAATGCGCAGGTAATAGTATGCCGCAATCACCGACGTCAGCACCCCGAACATCGCCATCATGTAAAGACCCGCATCGATCGCCGCCTGGAACACGAACAGCTTGCCAAAGAAGCCCGCCATGGGCGGAATGCCCGCCAGCGAGAACATCATGATCGCCATGCTGAGCGCCACCATCGGCTGACGGTTGGCAAGACCCGCCAGGTCGCGGATATTTTCGACCATACGGTCTTTTTGCTTCATCATCAGGATGACGGCAAAGGTACCCACACTGGCCGCCATATAAAGCGCGGCATAGGCAACGATGCCCTTGATACCCGCCTGATTGGCCGCTGCGATACCCATCAACATATAACCCGCATGGCCGATCGAGCTATAAGCGATCATACGTTTGATATTGGTCTGCGCAATCGCCCCCACCGCCCCCAGCGTCATCGACGCGATGGACAAAAGGACGATCACCTGGCGCCAGTCTTCCACCATCGGCTCGAACGGGCCCATGAAAACGCGGCCGATCATCGCCATGCCTGCCGCCTTGGGCACGATGGAGAAGAATGCCGTCACCGACGTCGGCGCACCTTCGTAGACGTCGGGCGTCCACATATGGAACGGCACCGCCGCGATTTTGAAAGCAAGGCCGGACAGCAGCAGGATCATGCCCGTCAGCACGCCCAGCGGCACTTCCGGTTCATCCTTCAGCACATGCGCGATGGCGTCGTAGTTCGTGACGCCGGTGTAGCCGTATACCAGCGATGCGCCGTACAGCAGCATACCGGACGACAGCGCGCCCAAAACGAAATACTTCAGCCCCGCTTCGGTCGAGCGCACGCTGTCGCGTTGCAGCGACGCCAGAACGTACAGCGGCAAGCTTTGCAGTTCGATCGCGATATAGAGCGACATCAGGTCATTCGCCGAAATCATCAGCATCATGCCGATGGTCGAGAACATGACCAGTACCGGATATTCGAACCGTGCGATGCGCTGCGTATGCGCATAGCGCGACGACATGAAGATGGTAATGGCGGAGCCGAGCAGCACGATCAGCTTCATGTAAACCGCGAAGGCATCGGTAATAAACATGCCGCTGAATGTCGTCATGTTTTCCGGCGCGAAGCGGATAACCACAATCGCCACCGCCAGCAGCGCAAAGATGCTGAGATGCGCAACCGTGGCACTGTCGTCTTTTTTGCGCGTCACGCCGAAAACCAGCAGGAACAGCGTAACCAGCACCATGAAAATTTCAGGGAATGCCGGCATCAGTTCGGGTGCTTCGAACGGTTTCATTCTTGTTCTCCATCGCCGGCGTCATGCGTTGCATCCGCAGGGTTCATTTCTTTATCTGTTTGTTCTGGGTCGGCAACCGCCGCCGGCACCGCCAACGGCTGCGCCAGACCTGCCGCCGCTGCTTTCGCTTCCTGATACGGCGCAATCACGCGCGCGACCGAGGGCGCCATCGGCAAAAGCACGCTGGAGGGGTAAATACCCATCCAGAACACCAGCACGATCAGCGGCGCGAAAATGGCGATTTCACGCAGGTGGATGTCTTTCATCGCCTTGACATCGGGCTTGGTCAGCTCGCCGAACACAACGCGGCGGTACAGGTATAGCGTATAAGCCGCGCCCAGAATAAGACCGGTTGCCGCAAGGAAGGTCATCAGCGTGCTGGCCTGCCAGGTGCCGGCCAGAACCAGGAATTCGCCCACGAAGCCCGATGTTCCCGGC
>VFQP010006116.1_pt1 | contig 10064 bp, 18 predicted proteins | sample 3512351 | NCBI WGS metagenome assembly VFQP01 (sample SAMN10412372, study PRJNA504923) | tailings metagenome | isolation source: Relicate 1 Philex TSF1 revegetated site | place: Philippines: Tuba, Benguet | collected 2017-08-29
ACACACACACACACACACACACACACACACACACACACACACACACACACACACATGTGTGACACACCATGTCCACCCCTCCCCTCCCCCCCCCACAAATACCTGTAATACTCAAAGTCATAGCACACGTGCTTATTCTGCATCAATTGTTGGAGTGCCTGCACATTCCCCACCCCCCTCTCAGTCAACTGCCCAGCTTGCAGGTGTGTCTCATCCAACAACAAGGGGGTGCCCTGTGCCACACCTAGGAGGCCCCGTTGCAGGCGGTTGGTGGTGTAGTTGCGCTTGGGTACCCACCCTGGAGCATTGAGCTGTGTGTGTGTTGGGGAGGGGGAGTGTAAGGTGTGTAGTGAGTGGGTGGGGTGCGTGTGGGGGGATCGTGTGGGGCGTGTGTGGGGGGTATGTGTTGGGTGTTTTGGGGGAGTGGGGTGTGTGTGTATGGGTTCTCCATGCATTTCACCATATTACCACACCAAACACAATTTACCTGCATACCCACAACACCAACATACACCCACACCCACCCATCCTCCTCTCATACTGTGTGTGTATCCAGTGGGATAACCAAGCATCGTGGAAGTAGGCCTTGCAACAGCAGAGGTAGTTGTGTTGCGAGTGGTAACACCACATGACCAGTGGGGGGTGCGGGGGGGTGTCCGGGTTTACTCATCACGGATGGTTCATAAAGGTTGAGTGAAAAGACACCCAGAGCACTGTCAGCACTGCGACTATGCACCCTTTGGGTGTTGTTGGGTGTCGGTGGGTGAGTGTGGGTGTGTAGTGGGTGTGTAGTGGGTGTGTAGGTATGTATTGTGTGTGTGTATTGTGTATGTGTATGCGTGAAGGTTGTGGACATGCAGTTTGTAGGGTATGTGTACTACGTGTAGCATGTATGTTTGTATGGTGTATATGTGGGTAGATGCATGGCAAATTCATGCACACATCCACTGTCATCGACACCCCTCAGACAACACCACCCACACCCACCCACACCCACACCCACACACTCTCTCCCCCCCAACCCCCCACCTTGATAGCAATGTCAACAGCAGATACTCAGCTGCCAGTTGATCCCCACCCACCAGACCCTTCAGCACACCCATAGTCACTGCCCTTGCCTCAGCCACCACCCCCACCTCCCCCGCAGGCAGCGGCAGGGGGGCCAGGGGCACCAGAGGGGGGACCGTGTTGGTGTTGCGGGGTGTGCGTAGCAGTAGCACATGCAGTCGGGGGACGCGACTGGTGGGGGGATGTGCTGCGAGGGTGTCGGCATCAGTGATCGGGAGGTGGGTGGAGTCGTCCTCGTTGTGGGTGGTGTGCATGTGCATTGCTGCGAGTTCAGGTACAAAAGAGAGTACTGCTATGACTTGAATTATTTCAGTGAGTTTGACATCACTGCTGTCATTGTCAGGGTCACCATACATCTGTGTGTATATGTGTGTGTATATGTGTGTTGGGGGGGGATTGAGAGTATGTGGGGGGAGTATGTGTGCACAGAGGTGTGTGTGCAGGGATGGCAGGTGCGTGATGGGGATGAAACAAGAGACACGTCCATGAACACCAGCACAACCCCACACCACCACACCCCTACACGTACGTAAAGCATGCAGTCCCCCACGTGTGGCTCATCCTTGACAACAGGTGCTGGCTCCTCTGACCCCTCCCCTGCTGCTCCAGGGTGTGCTGCTGCTGTTGTATTACTACCGTGTCCTGCCTCTGTCATACTTGTGTCGTTTGTGGTATCGGCATTGCTGCTGTGTTGACCACTGACCATGTCACCATTGCCCATGTCACCATGTGCAGCATCCGCTGCAGCGCCTCGTTTTGCACCATCATGTGCACCATTGCCCACATCATGCTGTCCCTCTTGCGTTGCTGCACCAACACTGTTGCTCGCAACAGCGTGTGCAACATCTTGCATCGCATCGTGATCACCGTCACCATCGTCCTCACGGCCACGTTTTCCAACAGCACCAGCCTCACCATGCACAGTGCCCACAGCCGCTGCGGTAATATGCTGAGTTGCAGTCGTGTTTTCAAGATCAGATGCCCATGGGGATGTGCCCGGGGCGAGGGTGCAGTAGGCAACACGACGCTCTGCAAATTCCTTCTCAGCAGCAGACTGCATTTCCTCGAGGAGGGTGTCTGAAAAATTTGTGCTGATCCATTCAGGGGCACCGGGGTTGCGAAAACGGGACACGAACAATTCCGGGTTGAGTAGGTCTTGTACCTGATGTGTGTGTGTGTGTGTTGTATGGTGTGGGTGTGAGTTGGGTGTCGGGAAGGGTAGGGCGCCCAAGGTTGAGTCTCCAGGCTAGTGTGCATACCATGCCGGTATAGCGAACGATGCTGTTGTTGGGGTAGCTGTCAAGGCGGCTGCAATCAAGCACAGGGATCTGATGTTGTTGATGATGACCGTCGTGGGTTTTGTTGAGAAATTTGTCAATGACATTGAATAAACCAGTCTATGATAATGCAACACCAACAGTCATCAAGCAATCTGACGTACTTTGGCTAGTGCATCTTGATCATTGGCAGCCAAATCTAGGAAATGCTGGCGTACAAACACATCAAAGTCGATGTTTTGTTGTGTTGCTTGTCTGTACATCTCCGCCAGGCGGACAAGGACCTCGGATTGGGTCATTGTGCGTGCGTGTTCGTTGATGGCTAGACCTGTTGATGGCGGGCTGCTTACAAATGCGTGATGATCTACAAGAAACAAGAGAAAAATAGACGGAGAGAGAATTTTCTATTGAAACATCATCGGCTATCGAGAAATCCAGCATTGATGGTGGTGTACTGCCACACCCACTGCCACACCCACACCACCCTTCCATTAGTTCAAGTTGCAATCCTTCATCCATGCCTGCAGTTTGGTGTATGTTGCCTCAGCCAATGCCTTTTCTGGCAGGCCCTTGTTCACCCATCGATCTGGATGTGTCATCACAATCGCCCGCTTGAATGCATCCCGCAGCTCATCATCCGACGGATCTGCACTCATCTGTGTGCAGTTGATTGACAAGCATACATACTCTTGCAAAAACAGCCACATGCACATGCACACACACCCCTTACCCTCACACCCACTTCCCCTTACCCTCACACCTTCACACCCTCACACCCACAACATACCTCTACTTTATACGCAGCATACCCCAGTGATCGCATAAACGCCCCCACATCCTCATTCCCAGCAAATTTGTTATAACTCAGGTTGACACGTTTGGTTGCATCTTTTTTCAACTCCATCAATGCCTGTGCCTCTTGTGCACGTGCCCTTTCTTCTGCACGCATCTGTGTGTTTGTGTGTGTTGATGTGTTTGTGTTTGTTTGTGTGTATGTGTGCGTGTGTGAATGCTCTGTTGTAGACATGGTACCCCACACAACATCATCGCATCTCTCCACATGGATGCTCCATGTATATGTACCCACACCTTCACACCTCTCTCCCCCCCCCTTATGAATACCTTCTGTACAGCTTCCTCTTGTTTCCTCTTGAGCTCCTCCTCACGTTCCCTTGCACGCTCCTCCATACGTTTCTGTGCATGTTGACCATAGTGCACGTTGACCACAGTGCATGTCGACCCCACCATCACACCAACATACATGTATCCTACTCTCACACACACATATACCCCACCACACACATGCCGCTGTTGTTCTACATGGCACAATATACACCAAGCACCACACCCCCTCTCCACACTTGCTCCCCACACCCCACCCACACCTGCAATGCCATGCGTGCCAATTCCCTCTCCTCTCGCTTCTTAGCCTCCCTGGCCTTGTGTGCAGCAGCAGTCTCGGGATCCACCGACCCCACTCCCCCCAACTCCCCCTCTGCACCCCCACCCCCACTCCCACTTGCAGCTTGTCGTGCATGGTGTTGTTCTACCATGCGTTGACCCTTGGCTTGCAGTTTCAATCGCCTGTTGAATGCCTCCTTTTTCGTTTCTTCTTCATTGGCTAGCTTTGTTTGCATGTCTGCCTGACGACGCCACAGTGCATCCGCCTTGGTGTGTGTGAGCATGGTGTATTGAGCGTGATGTATTGTGTGTACAGGGATGGTGTATTGAGTGTGATGTATTGTGTGTAAGGGGATGGTGTATTGAGTGTACAGGGATGATGTATTGTGTGTGCGCATGATGTATTGTGCATGAGCATGATGTACAAAGTTCCCCCCTTCTCAACAGATCACATCACCACCACCACACCACCACCGCCTCACACACACCATACACACCTCTCCATGCAGTGACATGGAACGTGCAGTAGCAGGTGCCTCCCCCTCATCATCTCCCAATGCGGCCTGTATGAGTCTGTGCTGCAGTAACTGATTGCTCTCCATGAGGGTGGCATTGAGGCGCATCAGCTCCTGTACACGTTCTGTTTGTACCTGGGTTGGGGGGGGGGTATTGTGGGAGGGAATGCATAGTGTGGGAGGGTAGGGTATTGTGGGAGGGGAGAGGGTCATCGGTAATGGGAGGGTATTGTGGGAGTGAACATGTACACCTTCTCACACATGTAGTTACACCCTCCCACACACACACCTTGAGTTCCTCCAGCATGTGACTGCTCTCCTCTGTCATCTCCCGGATCCACCCCATCGTCTCAGGGCCCCCCTCCCCCACAGGGGCCCCCTCACCACCACTGCGACTGGTTCCTGCTTTAGCTACTTGATCTGCAAGGGCATCCTTCTCCTCAGCCAGTGCACGATGACGTTCTTGTAGCTCCTTGTGCCGATTGGACAACTGTGTGGGTGTGGGGTGTGGGGATGTGGTGTGGAGAGAGGTGGGGTGGGGTGGGGTGAGGAGAGAGGTGGGGTGAGGAGGGAGGGACGGTGAGGGGAGCTAGGTGGGGAGGGAGTGATACTGTACGATGTGCGTGCAGGATGTGGTGTGCATGGGTGTGGCTGTCATGAATCAACATGTGTAACATGCATATACACATCGTCCCACGTGCACACACATCCACCATTTACACAAGCACAACCCACAGGGTGTGGCCACCGCCTACCCTTCACACCCTCCACACCTCCCCCCTACCCCCCCCCCCCCCCCACCTGTGTATTCTCAGCAGCCATGTGTGTCAACTCCTCCTGCAACTGATCCAGCCTTGCAGTGTCACTTGTATTCGCAGCTGCAGCACTCAACTGCCCCCTCAACCTCCCCACTTCCTCCCCCAGTTGCTCATTCTGTTGTCGCAGTTCGTTTATCTCATGCAGTGCTTCAGCGTTGATGCCTCGGACATCTTCCTCGTACTGTTCATTTAGTTGTTGACTGAGTTCTTCCACTTCTGATATGAGCAACACCATGCGCATGGCCACATCCCTATATTGGTGGGGGGTGGAGTGTGGTGGAGGTGGGGGTGTATGCTGTGGTGTACTGTATGGGCGGTGGTGTAGATCATCACAAACCCTCACATGCATAAGCCACCACTGCAACCCACTTTTCCACAACACCACAAAACACAACAAAACAGTACATACGGTGGCAATGCACTCAGGTCCACATCTTCTAACACAGCAGCACCCCTGTCCCCCAGTGCTTGTCTTAGATACTCATTCTCCACTGACAGACGTGCATGTTCCTCTTGCAGCTGTGCCATACTATCCATACCACTGTGTGTATGAGTGTATGTGTGTATATATGCACGTGTTTGTATGTATGTGTGAGTGCATATGGGTGTGTGTATGTGTGTATAGAATGTGTGTGTGAGTGTATGCACAACAATGTGTATCTGTGTGACAGAGAGCAAGGATACTTGCGCATGAGGGTATGTGGTGTAGGTGCCCAGCACCACTGCACCTACCCGAGCATGTTCCCAGGCAGTGCCGCTGACTCGGCAGTCTGCCTCCACAACTCTGACTGCTCTGCCAGTGTCTCTACCTTGTCCATGAGTGCAAGGTTATGGTTGAGCAATTCTTCTACTAGACTATCAATCTGTGCAGGGTGGGGGGGCACATAGAGGGGGAGAGCATGGAGAACACACACAATTGAAACCATCACCATCATCATACCGCCACATTCCCAAACTTGACGTCGGAAAATCGTTGCTTCCATGCAGCACATTCTTTATTTGCTGCAGCAAGCTGCTGCTGCAACTGTGCAACCTCACTATCTGCTGCTGTATGAGCCTGTGTGTACATGGTGGTGCAACGGGTGTGCACACACGTATGTGTTGCATGCCACACGCCACACCATCAGCACGTACCATGTGGCCGTTACTGGGGTGTTGTCCGTAAAGGCTGACTGTGTTTGGTGCTACCCAACCAGTGCCACTTGGCTGGCGGGCATCCTTTGATGGTGTGTGTACATGTGGTGGTGTGCGATGGAGCAGTATGAAAACACACATACCTGCATGATTGGTGCATCAACAAACCTAGGTGCGTATGATGTTGTCTTGGGGAGGGATGCTTGGGGATTTGCTAGGACAAATAGCAAGTGTGGGATGGTAGGTCTGCCAGATCCAACCCAATCTGTCCTAGCTACAGTCTCTTTGTGTAGCAGTCTCTTTACAGATGAAATGGCCTCTGCACAGCATCAACACGTATACTGGATGCAAAGGACTCGGAATGTACACGCACAGTCGTTGTTTTGAAAACACCCAGTGTTTTTTGTGTACATGTTCATTTACGAAAACCCGTCTTGTGCACACACAATACCCGATGTTGGTCTAGTGTGCGCATTAGGGACACGTACACTGCAGTTGACCGCCCATCTTGTCAACTGTGTTTGTATATTGATCATAATCAAGCTCCCCGTCGCACTGTTTCAAGCAATACCATGGCATCTACATCAGCAGAAACCACATTTAATCGTGAAACAGCAATCAAGGATGCTGAGCAGCAGTTTGATCTGGGCATGGAGGCGCTCAAGGTCGGTGGTGATGGATGGCCAGTGTACTCTGTGTACGATACATGCACATCCCATACTCACAGACTGACAACTTGGATGCTGCTGCAGATGCATTTGGGGCTGCTCTGGACCTGCGCACACGCGTGTATGGCGGTATGTCATAGGTGTTGCTTTGGGGGGCGAATGTGTGTGTGTGTGTATGATACTCACTGAAACACACCGCACACAGAGCTGGGTACAGAATGCGCCAGTTCCTACTACCGTTATGGTATCACGTTGCTAGAACGTGCACAAAACAATATTGGCATACTGGGCAACAAGGTGGAGGTGATGGATGATGATGATGAGGAGGAGAGTGTTGACGAAGAGGAAGAGGAGGAGGGTGCAGAGGATGGAGAGGGTGCAGAGGATATGGATGCACAAGATGTACCACCAGCCAAGGATGACAAGGGTAAGGTTGATTTGTGTACTGGATGTATACGGATGGGGCATCATGTGGTTGGTACATGGAAATGCACATGTTGCTGCACACAGTTGTACTCTACTGTTTTTACTAAACCACAGGCAAGGCCCCTGCTGTGGAAAAGGAGGGCGTGGACGATGACGACGAGAACGATGAAGATGACGATGAAGATGATCAAGGTGATGATGAGGATGATGAGGACGATCCCAATGCAGAAAAAGATGACCTACAAGTGGCATGGGAAGCTTTGGAAACAGCCAAAGTGCTGTTTGGACGTGACCCTGATGCCAACGCTGCTGCTCTCGCAGGTAGGTGGTGCTGTACACAACAAACACAACAGACACTATCAGACACACACCCTCCTCCCACTATAGACAACACCACCCTCCCCCACCACCCTCAAAACAGACATTCACATGCGCTTGGGTGACGTGCAAGCAGAAAACGGCCAAGTGGAAGAAGCAATACGCGAATACGATACCTGCATTGCCTATCAGGACCGCTTTCTCCCCCCCGACGCCCGTCCCCGTGCTGAGGTTCGCTTTAGCAAAGCCATTGCTCTGTCACTGTATGAAAAACCCTTGGAGGCATTGAAATCAGTGCAGGAAGCAAGGAAAATTCTAGAAGCACACATCGATGGCCTCCGAGAGAAACTTCCGGGAGCCCAACCAGATGTCAGGGAGCAGATTCAGGCGACGATCACGGATCTGGAAGGGGTGTTGGATGATTTTGATGAACGGGAAGATGATTTGCGTGAGCAGGCGGCGACGTTTGAGGACAAGAGAAAGGAGGTCAAGGATTCTATGCAGATGATCATGTCGGTGTTGGGGAGCATGACGGGGGGGGGAGAGGAAGGAGAGGGGGGATTGGAAAAAGGGGGGGAGGCGCCTGGGGCCGGGCCATCTGCTGGTGGTGGTAGTGCTGCTGCTGGTGGAGAGGTATGCGAGTGGATGGAGATTGGGTTGGTATGTTGTGATGGTTCCAGATGTGGACTATGGATTTCTCAAGTGTATCTGCATGTGTGTGTTTTTTACGTTATGTTGTGTGCACTGACTTTGTTGTATTTGTGTATACGTTGGTAGTACATACACACACCATCCGTTCCTCACACATACACACATGTCTATACCTACACACACACATCTCCGTGTGTCTCACATATGTCCATACCACACAGGTCAAGGATCTTGGTGTGGTTGGTCGAGGCAAACGTCGCGTGCAGCCTGTTGCAGTACAAAACACCACCACCTCCTCTCCCCCCACTGGGCAAAAGCGCAGTCTTGACTCTCTCATGGGTGGTATGTGTATTGGTGTGAGGGTGTGAGGGTGTGGGGGGGTGTTGGTGGTTGGGATGTCAGATGTTCATGTGGGTGTGGGTGTGCAAGGGTGCATGTACACAGTTTTTGCCACACAACATCATGTGACACGCACACAATCAATTCACACAGAGTGCAGTCACTCATTTTTCTCATATACAAGACACAACCTTTGCATGCCCCCCCCCCCCACATACACACACATCCCCCACATTCCCCCACATACACCAATATACACCAGCATACACATACACATACACAGGCACCCCAGTGGCAGCAGGCAACAGCAGCAACCCCTTTGCTAATGTGGTGCCCAGTGGTACCCCTGCTGGTCTGACTGGGTCCACACCATTGCTGCCTGTCGTGAAAAAAATGAAAATTGAGGTGTGTGCTGTGTGTATGGTGCTGTGTTTGGGAGTGCTGTGTGTGTGGTGCTGTGTGTGTGGTGCTGTGTGTGTGGTGCTGTGTGTATGTGTATGCGTGCACAGGATGTGCGTATCCACCGTGCTACGTATGTGCACGCACACACATGTACATTATTGCACCAGCCATAACACCCATTTCCTCTCTCACTTACTCTCTCTCTCTCACACACACACACACAAAAACACACATATATACAAACAAACAACACGCAGGGTGATGGTGAGTCCCCTGCCCCACCCGCCAAGCCATCTGACACTACCACAGCAGCACCTTCCCCCGTACCTGCCTTTTTGCAAAAGGAAAATGTAGCAGCTGCGTATGCAGCGGGGGGGAGTGGGGCTGAGGGGGGAACGGGGAGTGCGGGGACCAATGGGGGGGGAGGGATGGGTATAAGGTGGCCGGGAATGGGTGAAAATGGGGGGGAGTGGGTGTAAGGTTGCATCCTATGGGTGTTTGCTTCAACACACAAGGGGAGTGTGCCTGCACACACAAGGGGAGAATGTGAAGCAAGCATAGGGCAGTGTGAAAGGATGAGCAAGCATGTGCACAGCATGGAGAGGAGGCCGTAGTGGGTGGGTGGCTGTGGAGCATTTGCATGATGGAGTTTGAACAATTGACAATGCTGTGGACCACACGAGTGTTCATGGCTGAGAAATGGACATGAGAAATGGACAAGTGCTGATAATTATGTATTGTGCATGTTGCAAGTAATAAACAGGAGCGACAACGCAGTTGATACGTTTCTTGCATCAGTTGCTCTCATGGTGTTGCCCTGCACACGTACATGCATACACAAAAAACACATGAAACACCACACAAGCACCAATAGATGGGTAACAAAAACCACTCCTGTGTATGCACACACCCATCATGAGCCTGCCTGCACCTGCACTTGTACTGCACGTGCACACTGTACACACTGCATCCCTTGCCTCAACATCTCCACCTCCTGCTGCAGTGCCTCCACCTCTGCTGCATGTCGTTCTCTTGCTTGCACCAACA
>VFQP010006117.1_pt1 | contig 10061 bp, 9 predicted proteins | sample 3512351 | NCBI WGS metagenome assembly VFQP01 (sample SAMN10412372, study PRJNA504923) | tailings metagenome | isolation source: Relicate 1 Philex TSF1 revegetated site | place: Philippines: Tuba, Benguet | collected 2017-08-29
CGCGCAGGCCCGCCCGGTTGCTCAGGATGTGCTGCGGCAGCGCGGAAAAAGGGAAAGGACGAAAGCACGGTAAGCACAAGCTGGTTGCCATGACACGTCAGGTGCGGCTCGTGCGCTCCTCCTGCTCCTCCTCCCAGGTCACCTGCAGCAGCGTGGTCTTGCCGGCGCCCAGGAAGCCGCTCAGCAGCGTCACGGGCAGCGGCGCACGCTGCGGCGCACCCTGGCCCCCGGCGGCGGCGGCGGCGGCGGCGGCGTGTGGCGCCGAGCCCGCGCCTGCGTCCACAACGCCACGACACACTCCCGCCGCGATGATGCCATCTGGTGCGAACAGCGCTCGTCTTGGCCGTAAACAGGCAGAGCACAACCACAGGTGTCGGCGGGCGGTGGCCCCAACGCACACGCGCGGTTCAGGAGGTGAGGGCGCACCAGAGGGCGGTGCGGCGATGGGCAGGCTGCCGTAGCTGTGCGCGCCGTGCGTGCCGTCGTGCGCGCCGCCGCCGTGGCGGTGCCACCGCTCCGCACCCGCCGCCGCCGCCGCCGCCGTCACTCCGCTGCCGCCGCCGCCAGCCGCCGCGCCGCCCTCAGCCACCGCCGCCGTCGCGCTGCTGCTGCTGCTGCTCTCGCCGGCAGCAGCGCTCGCGTGCTGCTGCGCGGGCGGCTGCGCGGCGGGCGGCGCGCCGCCCCACCCCGGCGCCGCCCCCAGCCCCACCCCCGCCAACGCCCCCGCCATGCCCCCCAGCTGCGCCAGAGCCGCCGCCCACCTCGCGCCGCCCTCGCCGCCGCCCCACGCGCCCGCCGCGCGCGCCGGCAACTCGGCCAGCGGCACCCACGCGCCCACGTCCTCCCCGATCGCAAACTGGACCTCGTCGGCGGCGCACGTCAGCACCGCCAGGTAGACGTGCACCAAGCGCGCCGTCGCGCCGCTGCCAAGCGCGCCGCCCTGCCCCACTGCCTTCCCACCGCCAGAGTTCTGCTGCTGCTGCTGCGGCAGCGGCCCAGATGGAGACGTGGAGGTGGAGGAGGAGGTGGTGGGCTCGACGAGGACGGCGTGGGGCAGCGTGGTGAGGTGCGCGGCGTCGGGCTTGATGCGGAGCACTGCCTCCAGGCTGCGGGTCGCCGCCGCCCGCCCTGCGCTCGCACGCACGCGCGCGTTCACAACGGCGCGCTCGCTCTTGTGGTGGTCACGACGCACGGAGGGAGCGGACGCATCGGGCCACGACCACGCCGGAGTGATGAAGCGCGCAGCCGCCGGGAGCGGAGAGCTCAGGGGGTGGGACCGGGGTGGCTCTCGCTGCCCCGGAACGATTTGGCTGCCCAGCAAGCAGCGAGAGCGGGCTCGGCCCCCCGGCGCCAGCAGCGCCGCCCGCACCTGTCTCGGCGAAGCCAGGCAGCACGGCCGGCACGGGCATGGCCGCCGCCGCCGCCTGCTGCTGCGCCGCCGCGGCTGACCCTGCGGCGCTGCCGCCGCGCGCGGGCTGCGGCGCCGGGCGCTTGGGCGGCAGGAGGTACGCCAGCCAGGCGGCGGGCGACGACGTGGAGGCGCCGCCAGAGGACGGGCGCACCTGCATTAGTGGCATGCCATGGTGGCGTGGCGTGACGTCGGGAACGAGGGCAGTGCAGGCGTGGGGCTCAATGCCTCGGCAGAAGCATGAGCAGGAGGCAGCAGCAGTGCGACCACTCACCAGGAGGGTGCCGTACCACCGCTCTGGGGCGGAGAAGTCGTAGGCCGGGCCGTACGGCAGCGGGCAGGTGAACTGCGCGCATGCACGCACGTGGGGCAAGCACACGACGTGCCCAGCGGACGGAAAGCGCGCGCAGTGAGACGAAGCAGGTGAGGTGCGGAGGTTCGGGGCGGGGCGCGCTGCGGCGTGCACGCTCTGGCATACCAAGCGCAAGAACTCAGGCGGGGGCGCACCTCCATGCCGTTGACTTTCTCCATCCGGCCCCACGAGCTGCCGATCTGGATCTGCATGCGGCCCTTGTAGCTGCTCACGCGCCCTGCGGGCGACGCCACGCCACGCGACGGGAGCAGTGGGCCACCTTCGTCTGGCGGTGTCCAGTCGCACATGACGTGGTGCGCGTGCACAAGAGCCCCGCTGCGCTATAGGTCAGCTGACGCGTGCCTCCCGCGGCGCTGGCCCTAGAGGCGGACGACCCGCAACGTCACGACGGCAGCGGGCGGCTTCAGCTGCACGTCACAGAGCCCTATCACAGCGACAGTTGGCTGCGAGTGTCGTGCCAAGCATCGCCCCCCGCAGCGCTGCCGCCAGAGCGCCTGCATCGCGCGTGATGGATGCTGCTGCGCGGTGCGTGCGCACCGGAAACCAGGTAGTAGCGGCCCTTCTTGACGTTGCTGGGCTGGCACTTGTTGGATGCGCGGTAGACGAGCGTGGCGTAACCCGTGGGGTCGCGCACGGTGGCGTAGAAGGCGGGGTCCGAAGGCTTGGAGGCCGGGTCCACGCCATCCAGGCTGTACACCTCCACCAGCAGGTCCTCGAAGCTGCAGCCCAGCGTCAGCTCGTGCAGGCGCACCATGGCTGCTGCGTGCAGTCGCGGAAGCCCCGCCGTCTGCGCGCTGGCGTGGCCAATCGCCGCGCCAACGCCGCGCTCAAGTGCTGCGCGATGTGTGCTGCAGTACTGCGCCGCGACGTCGAGCAGAATGCCTGCCTAATTTCTCGTCGCGGCGCGCGACGCGTCGTTTCTCTCTTCTCTCGCCGCCACCATGTGCTCGAGTACGCGCAGCACTCCAGGGGGCGGCTCAGCAGCAGCAGCGATGGTGGCGGTGATGGTGGCGGCGCAGGGGCCGCAGGTGCCCAATGGGTGGCTGAGCTGCTCACACAGAGGCAATGGCGCAGATGCGGCGGCCCCCTCCATCGTGACCATGGCGCTGCTGCCCCTCGCCAGCATCAGCTGGAGCGCGGCGTCATCCACGCCCCATCAATCTGGCACCAATGGGCGGCAGCAGGAGGCGGGGGCGCAGCTGCTCTTCACGCTGGCAGCGCAGCAGTGGCAGCCAAACGAGCGGCAGCATCAAGGCTCATCGCCCGGCCACAGCTGGAACCCCATCGCGGTGCTGGCCAGGTGCGTGCTGACGCTGCGTGCCATGTCTGCGGCGACAACTCGCCACCGTGGCGAGCGCGACGGCGTGCCCAGCCGCCAGCGAAGCGCTGATGCATTGAGGAGGACTTCCTCGAGGGCCAACCTCGGTCACTCGCAGGTCCAGGGTGCAGGCGGCTTTCGCGGACACCGACGACGACGGCGGCGGCGGGCTGCCTGGCCGCGCTGGCGGCGGGCGCGCGGCGGGCGGCCGGGGCGCAGCGGGGCCGGGGCCCGGTGGGCCAGCTGGCATTGTCCTGGACCTTGGTTCGGAGACCGAGGGCCCCAGTGAGGAGCTGCAGGAGAGCACGGAGGAGGAGCTGGGCAGGTGAGGGGTGGGAGGGAGAGAAGGTGCCTCGGCGGATGTGGTGGAGGTGGGCGAGCGGGCTGGGTGCTTTGGGGGATGGCGCGCGCGGTGTGTCAGGCGCGCGAGCGGAGGTGCATCTCGCACCGTTGGCAGGTGAGGGCATTTGGCGGCATGGCGGGGAGGGAGAGGGTGCCTGGGCTGGTGTGGCGGCGCAGGTGAGCATAGGTGCATCTTGCCGTCCCGCCCTAGCCATGCAAATGGGCCGGGTGCAGCGTGGTGCACCCAGGCACACCTTGACGCCCCTGTGCTCGCAGGCTGCCGTGCGGCATCTGCCGGCGGCCGCTGGTGCCGCGTCGGGGCGAGGCCTCCGAGGCACGTCGCCAGCGCATCATCTCCAGCCTCAAGATCTGCGACGGGTGCCACCACTGCTTCCACGCCACCTGCTGCAGGTGTGCCCTTCGTGCCAGGGCCAGGGCCAGGGCTAGGGTTTGGGAGGGGTTCACCATGTCGTCAGGACAGAGGGCTCCTCGCCTCGGCGTCACTCTTGGGAAAGGCAGCTCGTGCAGCGCTGCGTGGCTTCATCTGATGCTGTGCGCAAAACGCACACCGGCCGCTGCGGCGCAGGCGCAAGCACCGGGGCGCCAAGGTCCGGGGCCTGGGCGGGGAGGGCGAGGACGAGAGCCTCTGGTTCTGCTCCCCCGGCTGCCAGGTGCGCCATGCCACATGCGTGGGGATACGGCGCAAGGCCACAATAAGCTCTCCATCTGCTACATAAAGGAAAGGAGATCACGCACGTCGTTCTGTGGCTTCTGCGTCACCACGTCCCCCTCCCTATCCCTCCCTCGCCAAGGGCCATACGATTGCACCAGCCCGGGCGTGCCACCAAGCACACGCAAATGTGGCACTGCCGCTCGCCTCGGCTTGATTGGCGACCCTCCGTTCGCCGTGACACCATGTCAGTGATGCCACGCAAAAACGTCGCGCCGCACCGCGCCCGCAGGCGCAGCACGCGGCGCTGTCCCGGCGGTGCCAGGCGGGCGCGCAGCAGCTGGCGGTGGCGCTGTCGCCGCCCGCGCGGCAGTGGCCGCTTCCCGCCGATGCCGGCGTGCGGGCGCCCAAGCCCCAGGAGGGCTTGGCCACTTGGCAGCTGGCCCGGGCGGGCGCGCGGCAGGACGAGGTGCAGTACCAGGCCGTCACCGACGCCATCAAGGTGAGGGGTTGCTGCTTTGGGTCAGGGCTGGCAGGGGAAGAGGTTAAGTACCAGGCCGTCACCGACGCTATCAAGGTGGGTCAGGGTCGGTTGGGATGGCGCCATCAACGTGGGGGCGTGTCCGCTCATTGGCCAGGGTGGGACCGGGTGGCAGGGTCGGCAGGGCGGTGACGCCAAGGTGAGGGATTGCTTCGGGGTCAGGGTGGTGAGCGAAGAGACGGGACAGGATGTGCAGCATGCGACTGCAGCTCCATCTGAGATGCTCGCGCACCGGTGTAAGAACGGGCAACAGCGGGCAGGCCCCCTGCTACGGCACTGCTGGGCAGGCCCCCTGCAACAGCGGGCAGGCCCCTGCCCACTGCACTGGAGGTGCAGCGCTTTGTGTGCGGCGTGTGTGGCGGGCGGCTCGCAGGTGCTGGCTCCAGAGTACGGGCCGTTCGTGGTGCGGCAGATGGAGGGCAGCGACTACGTGGCCGTGCTGCGGCGGGGCGGCCGCCCCGTCAGCGCCGTCGTGATGGACTGCTTTGGGCAGCAGGGCTGCTGCGTGGACCTTCTCAGTACGCTGCCAGAGGCGCGCAACCAGGTGCGGTCGGTTCCACTGAGCACCATTGCACACCTCACCTTGGCTTTGGCTTTTGGGGGCGCCGCTTAAGTTCCCGAACCCTGCGGTCGCCCTGCACCTCGCGCCGCCGCCTTGAGCCCTGAGCCCTGAGAGGACCTAAGCCCTCCATGTGGCGCGGCGCAGGGCCACGCGCGGGCGCTGGTCCAGTCCCTGGAGCGGGTGCTGCGGGGCGAGGCGGCCACGGCCCGGCTGCTCGCGCTGGTCGCAAATGACTCCGCGGGCAGTGCTAACAGCGTTGTTGCCGGCGGCGCCGCCGCCGGCCTCTCTGCGGCCCAAGGTGAGCTAGCAACAGCCATGTCACCCATGTCACCATTGGGAAGCTCGCTAGACACAGCGCGAGCCTGCGGCGGCGCCCCACGTGATTCGGCGCGTGCCTGAACGTGTGTGTGGTGTGCCGCTGGCTCCTGTGGTGGTGGTGCTGCAGGCGGCGCGTCGTCGTCGGACGCGGCGCGCGGGCTGGTGCAGGAGATGTGGCAGCGGGGGCTGGGGTACAGCAAGCTGAGCAACCGCGAGGTGGGTCGCACGCGGCACGGCGCGCATGCCCCAGGGCAGCGTCAGGCTGGGGCTCAGGGAGGGTTGGGAGAACGCTGCCGTGACGGCGGCTTGCAGCCCGCAGCAAAGCTTCGCTGTGGTGCGATGTTGGCCATGTGCTGACGGGCCCTGCCTGGGCGCCGCCACGGTGTGTAGGTCCATGCGCTCCAGGACGACATCCCCGCGCTGGGCGTGCACGGCCGCGGCGCCATCACCGTGCTCAGCAAGCGCCTGGCCTCGCCGCAGCAGCTCTCCGCCGTGGTCAAAGCCCTCACACTGGACCCTGAGGACCATGCAGCGGCGGCGGCGGTGGCGGCGGCGCCGAGCAAGGCGCAGCAGCAGGGCGCGGCGGCGGGGAGGGTGAAGGAGGGGGCGCGGGGCAAGGGCGGCGAGGGCGAGGAGGAGGGCCGGCGGGTGCGCAAGCCGACGCGGAGCTACTGGCAGCTGAGGCTGTGGGGCTGGGCGCTGCGCAAGGCGCTGTACACCACCACCTTTGGGCTGGTGGGCTGACTCTTGGAGGTCGACCTGGCTACCCGCTGCTTTGTGCCGCAGTCGACCTCATCCTGTCGGCTCATGCTGGGTGGATGGCAAGGGCGCTCTCTTTCAGTGGCCTCGATGCAAGCACAGCGCCGCCAGGGTCATCGCTAGCGCTCCCCTCGTTCCACGCTCGCACGACGCAGCACTGCGCACCTCACTCAGCGTACAAGGGCGGGGCAACAGGCGCGCAGCCCGCCGGCGCCAGGGGGTCACTTGAACCAGCCCTTCTTGGCGGGCGGCGGCGCTGCAGCGGCGACGGGCGCGGGGATGGCCTCGGGCGCGGGCACGCTGACCTTCTTACGCAGCTCCTGCGCCTCGGCCTGCTCCTGCTGCATGCGCTCCTTGGCCTTGCGCACGTCCTGAAGCAGGCGAGGAGGAAAGGCGCGCCATCCACCGCCGTCAGACGCGTCGCGTCCAGCGTTGGTGCGTCACAGGCGAAGACATCATCCAACGTGGCGGCGAGAGCACCGGGCGGGCAACGGCTGCAGGCTGTTGGCTGTGCACCCACCAGAGCGGACCACCCAACACCCAACACCCAACACAGCAGAGTGGTGGTCGTGGAGAGCAGGCAGTGGTGGGGAGCAGGTGGTGGAGAGGGACTCGGCTCACACCTTGGCGAAGTAAAAGGCGGTGGTGGAGAGCATGGAGAGGGTGGCCAGCGTGGTGAGGTACCCTCGCAGCGCCATGTACCACGAGGGCAGGCTGCCCAGGCGCGCGTATGAACGGTCCGACAGGTAGCAGATGCCCTGCGCGCCCCCACCACCACCATCACGAGGTGAGTGGAGGCCGTGGTAACGTTCAGGTGGCCTTCTCTCCGTCGAAGCTTCCCGAAGGCCCAGGAAGTTTCGACAGAGAGAATTCTTGTCAGGCTGCAAAGAGAGCCACAGCATCAGAGACCCCTCGTGAGCAGTGCACCGCGCGGCGCCGCTCACCAGCAGCACGGCCACGATGAGGCTGCCCGGCGGCGTCTCCATCAGCAGCACGGGCCAGGCCGCCAGCGAGGGGAACACGCTCCACACGTAGCGCTCCCGCAGCGCCGCCGCCGCCCGCGGGCCCGCTGCACGCCCACCGCACACGCGCGCACGGCCACGCCATGGCCACGGCTTTGCGAGGGCGCCCACGCCTGTCGGCACGCCGCGCTGTGCAGTCCCTGGGAGGGCCGCTGGCGAGGGCGCGCCCAGTCGCCGTGCTCAGGACGACTCACTGAGGGTGCTAGTCATAGCCAGGCCCCAGTGCACGGCGCCGAGGAAGGTCACGATGAGCGCGCCGTAGCCCACCTGCCCGTGCAACCGTTCCATCACCACCACCACCACCACCGCCAGTGCACGTTGCGATGCAGGGCCTCCGCCGAAGCGGTAAACCAAGTGAGCCGGGGCGCAGCAGCAGCAGCAGAGTGTCCCTCCCCCGGCGCACCCCACACCACGCTGCGCGCCGCACCTGCGCGTGCGCGCACTTGTCCACCAGCGCGGGCAGGCCCGCCGCCTCCACCACGTACGGCGTCAGCGTCACGAAGGGGATCGCGCCTGCGGGGACGGGGCGACGCCCTCCTTCGTGCCTTGGCAGACAACTGCCCGCAAGCCTCTTCCCTGGCAGCACGCCCTCAGAGGCCAAGCTGTGCGTGTGTGCCTGCACGCTTCTCGCGTGAGCTGCGAGACTGGTGGCAGGAGGAGGCGCAGCGTCCACGAGGGGACGCACCGGCAAAGCCCAGGAGCTTGGGCACGGGCGGGATGGAGCCGAGCGCCACCTGGTGCGACCCCAGCCACGTCAGCGGTCCCGTCGGCACCTCCGCCGCCGCCGCCGCCGCCGCCCCGGGGACGCCGCTGGCCACGCCGGGCGGTGGCATGGGCGGGGGCTGGCCTGCGCGGGGGGGGCGTGCGTGCAGCAGAGTGCGTCCCGTGTGCACGTTTGCCCCCGCCTGCCCCTCTGGCCGCCAGTGAGTGCGCCTCAACAGGGCGTGCAGCGCGTGCCTGCGGGGCCCTTCCAGGTTTGGAGGCGCGAGCCGCTGCGCCCGGGGGGCGCGGGCGAGGAGGAGAAGCTTCTCGCGAGCGGGTGGCGCCGGCACTGCCGCAGCAGCGTGGCCGCGAGAGTGTTGCAGCTGGAGGAGGAGCTGCTGGCTTGCTCGCCCAGGGCCTGCGTGCAGCCCACGACGAGCGCACGATGGAGCCACGCACGAGGGTCGCGCGCCCGTGGAGCCAGCCCAAACTGAGGTAGGCGCGGCAGCGGAGCAGACGCGCTGCGCCTCGAGGAGCATGCCTCTGCGACCAGTGACCCGCCTGCTGCGCACCGTGGTGGCCGCGCCTGCCGTCACTCCTGCATATGAGCCGCGCTGAAGCAGCAGCCATCGCCGCAGGACGCCGTAGCCCTGCTGCTGCGCCATCTCGCTGACTGCTGCAGACTGCTGCGGCGTGCGGGCCGTGCCCAATGAAGTTCCCCATGCAGGTCTTGGAAGAAATCGAAAGCAGCGTTTGGAGCGCTGCGCGCGTCGCGTGTGTGGCGTGTGTGTCCTCACTCGTTCTGCGCAGTCGCATCGGCGATCGCATCGCGCGGTGGACGCCACGAATGGCACCTGCCGCGTGCGGGATGCTGCGCTCCAGCCCTGCGGCCACTGGCGGCAGGAGCGCGTGGAGGAGGAGCTCAGCCTCATCGCCGTCGCTGCTCCACACGAGGCCTCGCCCGCTCGTCTCGCCGTTCCACCGTGGAGCCGAGCACTTTTCCTCCCGGCCCCCTGCAGCGCTCAGCGCGCCTTCAGCAGCCTGGCAGCAGGTGCGCACTGGCCAATGCGCGCGTGCTCTGCTCCTGTCGACTTTGCAGCAGGCCTGCGCAGCCAGCGCTCGAGAAGCAAATCTTCGCCCACCTTCCCCCCCCCGCAGGCGATGGGGCCAAACGCCAGCACGCCCGAGCAGCGCGCCGAGCAGCGGCGCATCAGTGATACAATGCTGGCCGCGCCCAAGCCGTCTTCCCCGCTGGAGATCCTGGCGTCGCTGCTGAAGCGGGCCGCTGCCGTGAGCGCAACCAGCGACACCGGGGCCCTCGCACCACGCGCGCGCACCGCTCACCGGAACTCCGCCTCAAACCGTCGCCGCTGCGCAGGTGGTGCTGCTGCTGCCGGTGCTCCTCCTCAGCCTGGCCGCGCCGCCTGCAGCCCTGGCCCGCCGGAAGGCGCCCGAGCCGCCCGCCGCCGCCGCCGTCGCCACGCCCGCCACCCAGCAGCAGCAGCAGCACGCGCCGCGCCTCCCCGACGCCGCCCAGGTCGCCGCGCTGCTCGCCACGCCCGCCGGCAAGGCGGCGGCGGGCGCCGCCGCCCTCGTCTCGCTCACGTGGCTGGCCACGGCGCCGCGCCGCCGCCACGACTCCACCGCCGCGGATCTCACCCCCGACGCGCTCGCCGCCGCCACCGTCAGCAGCGTCGTGTCGCTCAACCTCGCCATCGCCACGGGACAACGCACCCTTCCCGCCCTCATCAAGAGCTCAGCGGCCCGCGCAGCCTGCCCGCCCGCCTCCGGCGGGTGGGGCGCCGACCGCCCCGTCAGCCAGGTGGTCAGCGCCAACCTGGCAGAGGCCGCCAGGCAGGCGGTGGCGCAGCGCGCGGCGCAGCACTCGGCCAAGGAGGCGGCGGCCGCCGCCGCCGCCGCCGCCGCCGCCGCCCTCGCCGCCAGCGCGCCGCACGCGCCAGAGCTGCACCCGCCCTCCGTCATCTCCAGCCACGCTGCGGCCGCCGCGCCGCCGCCGCCGCCACCCGCCCCGCCACCCCCGCCGCG
>VFQP010006118.1_pt1 | contig 10060 bp, 7 predicted proteins | sample 3512351 | NCBI WGS metagenome assembly VFQP01 (sample SAMN10412372, study PRJNA504923) | tailings metagenome | isolation source: Relicate 1 Philex TSF1 revegetated site | place: Philippines: Tuba, Benguet | collected 2017-08-29
TTCAAACCGGCGCGCAACGCCGCCTCGGCCTTCGCGCGCACTTGCGCGTCGGTTTCTTCGTGGTCGGTGCGCCGTTCCGAATGGCCGACGATGACGTAGGAACAGCCCACGTCGCGCAGCATTTCGGCCGCCACGTCGCCGGTATGCGCCCCCGAAATCTTGGCGTGGCAATCCTGGGCGCCCAGCGCCACCGGCGCCGACGCGAGCACGCCCTTCACCGAGGCCAGCACGGGAAACGACGGGCAAATCAGCAATTCCGCACCGCCGGTTTTGGCGCCTTTCGCCACGGCTTGGGCAAGTGCCGTCGCCTCGCTCAGGCGGCCGTTCATCTTCCAGTTTCCGGCGATCAAAACGCGAGGGCTCGACATGGGCGCTTCTCCCTTGAATTGACGGCCGTTTTAGGCGCCCGGACCGGGGCCTGACAAGGCCCAACGGGCTGTTGCGGCCCCGGCCTTCGCGCCCTATTCTCGCCAACCTTTTGGTTTCCCCTCGCGAGTACACATGCTTCAAGCGATCCGCGCGAAGACGACCGGTCTGGTCGTCAAAATCTTCTTCGGTCTTTTGGTCCTGTCCTTCGCGGCGTGGGGGATCGGCGATTACGCCTTCCTGCGCACGACCGACGACACGGCGATCAAGGTCGGCGAGACGAAGGTATCGCTGGCCGCGCTCGATGCGGATTACCGCGCGGCGCGCGACCGCCTGCGCGCGGCGTTGGGCGGCGAGCTCGACGAAAACCTCGTGCGTACCTTCGGGCTGCTCGACCAGACGGTCGAACGCGCGACGACCCAGGCCGCGTTGGACGAGGAAGCGCGGCGCCTGGGTATCGTCGCGAGCGACGCCCAAGTGCGCCAGCGCATCGCCGCCGATCCCGCTTTCCGCGGCGCCACCGGCCAGTTCGACCGTTTCCAGTTCCAGCGCGTGCTGTACGAGAACGGCCTGTCCGAACAGCGCTATATCGAACTCGTGCGCGGCGAAACGCGCCGCTTGCCGCTGATCGAAGCGCTCGACGCCGGTGCCGCCGTGCCCGCCGCGTTGGTCGACGCGATCTATCGCCATCGCAACGAACGCCGTTCGGGCGAGCGCGTGTTCGTGCCCGCGTCGGCGTTCGCCGATGTCGGCACGCCGACGGACGATCAGCTGAAAGAGACTTACGAGACCAATATCGATCGCTTCACCGCGCCCGAATATCGCGCGGCGTCGGTCGCCCGCATCGGGATCGACGAGGTTCTCGCGACGATCGAGCCGGACGACAAGGCGCTGGAAGACGAGTTCGCCGCGCGCAAGGCCGAATTCGACGTGCCGGAACGGCGCGAATTGAAGCAGATGCTGTTCGCCGACGAAGCCGCCGCGAAGACGGCGCTGGCCGCCATCGAAGGCGGCAAGAGCTTCGACGACGTCGCCAAGGAAACGCCGGGCCAATCGCCCGAGCGCACGTCGCTGGGCGAAGTCACGCGCGGCGAGACGATCCCCGAAATCGCCGACGCCGCCTTCGCGCAAGGTGTGGCGGCGGGCAAGACGATCGGCCCGGTGCGCACGCCGTTCGGCTGGCATTTGGTCGAGATCGTTGCGGTCAAGCCGGGCGAGGAAGCCACGCTCGCCTCGGTGCGCGAAAAGCTGTTGCCCGATTTGAAGCGCCGCTTGGCGGCCGAGCGCGCGTTCGAGACCGCGAACAAGCTGGAAGATCAAATCACGCGCGGCCGCACGCTGGACGAAGCGGCCGAAGCCGCCGGCGCCAAGGTCGTGAAGCTCGACGCGGTCGATGCGCGCGGGCGCGACGCCAAGGGCGAAGCGATCGCGTTGTTCGCGGGCGCGCCCGAAGCGTTGCGCGCCGTGTTCGACACCGCCGTGGGCCGCGAAAGCCAATTGATCGAAACGCGCACCGGGCTTTATTTCCTGGTGCGCCCCGATGGCGTGACGCCGTCGCAGCGCAAGGATTTCGCCGCCGTGCGCGACGAAGTCGCCGCGTTGTGGACCGCGCAACGCCGCGACGAAATGGCCGCCAACCGCGCCAAGGAAGTGCTGACCGCCATCGCCGGCGGCGAAGCGTTGGAAGCCGTTGCACTGCGCTTCAACCTGCGCATCGAACCGATCGAGCCCGTTTTGCGCACCGGCGACACGGCGCGCAACATGCCCGCGCAAATCGCGGCGCGCCTGTTCGCGCTGAAGCCGGGCGAAGCGGCGGTGACGCCGGGGCTGGAAGGCCAATATGTCGTGCGCATGAAGGAAATCGTGCCCGCCGACCCGGCCGCCGATGCGGCGGGCGTCGAGCAGATCCGCACGCAGCTTCGCCAGGACATGGCCAACGATCTGGTCGCGGAATATACGCAAGGTCTGCGCACGCGGCTTGGCGCGCAGGTCAACCGCGCGGTCGTCGATCGCCTGAACGCGCCGAACTAAAGGATCAGCTCGCCGCGCGGACCATCAACTCGCGGCGGACTTCGTCGGCGAGTTTGAGGCCGAGTGCGATCATCACCGCACCCGCGAACAGATCGAGCTTGCGCGCGAGCCGCAGATATTGCGCGCGCGCGAAGCCGGTCGAGAAGAACAGCGCCAAGCCGCCATACCAGGCCGCCGATTGCACGGCGATGATCGCCAGGATCGCGATATAGACCCAATCGGGCGCATGCGGCGGTACGGCGACCAGGAAAGCGCTGGTCCAGAACACCGCGGATTTGGGATTGCTGAGCGTCGTCGTCAGCCCCATCGTGAACGGGCTTTTGCCGAAGATGCGCGGCGGTGCCGCCGCCATCTCCCACGCCCCTTGGCGAAGCCCCGCGCGGATCATCCGCACGCCGACATAAACGAGATAAGCCGCCCCTAACAGGCGCAACGCGCGATAAAGCCAGCCCGCTTCGAGCAGCAACGCGCCAACGCCCCACAATGCGAGCGCCACCCAAATCAGCGAGGCGACGACCACGCCCGCGACGGTCAGCAAGCCTTCGCGGCGCGAGCGCGTCGCCGATTGCCAGCTGACCACCACCGTGTTGGGGCCGGGCAGCATCGCCATCAGGATATGCATGCCCGCAAGCGCGAGGAGATTGGGGACGAATTCCACGGCCTATGCCGGGCCGGCGTAGCCGAAGCCGGCTTTCTCGATCGCGATCTGCACGATCGCTTCGCTGGGACCGCCGGCGACATGCACGATACCGTCGTCGAGATCGATCTCGATCTTCGCGGCGGGAGCTGCCGCGTTCACAGCCTTCGTTACCGCCCGCGCGCAACCGCCGCAGGTCATGCCCGTCACTCGATAGGATACCGCTTCCAAGGCACTTCGCCTCCGTTCCAAACCGGCGCCGACGATTCGGGCACCGCGCGGGCCGTTTGCCGGATGACCGGCGATGCGGCTGTCGCGACTTCTTGAATATTACGGCTTACCGGGGCGGGAACCTCAAGCGCCACCAGCGGCGCCGCCACAGGGGCCGAAGGTGCGGGTGTTTCGCGCAGGCGCTGGCGCACGATCGCCGAGGCGGCAACCAATTGCAGCCCGCGCGCTTGCATACCCGGCAAGAATTGGGCGAGCGCTTCGATCGTCGCCTCGTGCGGATGGCCGATAGCGATGGCCGAACCGCGACGCGAGGCCACACGCTCCAATTCCGCGAGCTGGACGCGGATCGCGCGCGCGTCGATCTCGTTGTCGAGGAACACGTCGCGTCCGGCGGCGGCGACACCGGTTTGCTTCGCGACATCGAGCCCGACAGACGAACCGGCGGTGCGGCTATCGACGAACAGAAGTCCGCGCGACGCAAGCTCGGCGAGCACGGGGCGCATCGCGCGCGGATCGCGCGTGAACTTGCTGCCCATATGGTTGTTGAGCCCGACGGCGAGCGGCAAGCGATCGAGCGAGGCCGCCGTACGCGCGCGGATCTCGTCGTCGGTCAGCGAGATACGTAACGCGCCGGGGCCGGGATCGTCGCGGCCCTCCGGCTCCATCGGCATATGCAGCATGATCTCGTGCCCGTTGGCGCGCGCACCGCGCGATTGCGCGTCGATATCGGGCGCATAGGCGAGATAGGAGAATGTCAGCGGACCCGGCAACGCAGCGAGGCGTGCCGCCCGCGCCCGGTCCATCCCCATATCGTCGATGATGATGGCGACGTAAGCACCCGTGCGGATCGCCGGTGCGGGAATGGCGCGGCTTTCCCAGCCGCCATCGCTTGCGACCGCAACGGGGCGCGGCGGTACGGGTGCGGGTGCCGCGACCACGCCTTCACGGCGAATGCCGAAGAACGGCCCGGCCGGTTCGCGCGCGGGTTCGGCCGGTGCGGCGATTTGCGGCTCGGGAATGGGGTCGGACGAAGCGACTTCCGCATTTTGCGGCACGGCCTGCTGGGTTGCGGCGGCCTCGCTCGCCTGGAATTCGGTCCAGCCCCACGCCAAAACACCGGCGAGCGGGACCGCGATCACCGCGGCCCGGAGATAGTCGCGCCAAAATCCCCCGGACGAGTCCATGGCGCAGCTTTACACCGATTCGCGCGCGACTCCGGCAAGCTACCCGCAATGCGGTTTGCCGGAGGCGAGATCTTCCAGGATCGGGCAGTCGGGCCGGTCGTCGCCGTGGCATTTGGCGACCAGCGTGTTCAGCGTGGCGCGCATCGATTGCAGCTCGGCGATCTTGCGTTCGATATCGTCGATATGGCGCTTGGCGACTTCGCGCACTTGCTGGCTCGCGCGTTTGCGGTCGCGCCACAGCGCCAGCAAATCGCCGACCTCCTTCACCGAAAACCCGAGCGATCTTGCGCGATGGATGAAGCGCAACTCCGCGATCTCCTGATCGCCGTAGTCGCGGTAGTTGTTCCCGCGTCGCGTCGCTTGCGCGATCAAGCCCACGCTTTCGTAATAGCGGATCGACTTGGCGCTGATCCCCGCCTTCTCCGCCGCCTGACCGATATTCATTTCGTTTCTCCGGTGAATTTCCAGCCGCGCAGGCGCAGCGAATTGGCGACGACGCTGACCGAGGACAACGCCATCGCCGCCCCTGCGATGGCCGGGCTCAACAATCCCAGCGCCGCGAGCGGCACACCCGCGACGTTGTAGGCGAAAGCCCAGAACAGATTGCCGGCGATGCGCTTGCGGATGGCGCGCGACAGATCGATTGCAGCGGGCACGAGCATTGGATCGGCGCGCAGCAGCACGATCCCTGCCGTGCCGATCGCCGCGTCGCTGCCCGTCCCCATCGCAAAGCCACAATCGGCGGCGGCGAGTGCAGGCGCATCGTTCACACCGTCGCCGACCATGCCCACGCGCTTGCCTTGCGCTTGGAATTCGCGGATCGCATCGGCCTTGCCGGCCGGCAAAACCTCCGCGCGCACATTGTCGATGCCGAGCTTCGTTGCCGTCGCGTGCGCGGCCGCTTGCCGGTCACCCGACAGCAGCGCCACCTCGACGCCGAGTTTCTTAATCGCGGCAATGGCGGCGGCGGCCGACGCGCGCGGCGCGTCTTCCAATGCGATCAGGCCGAGCGCATGCTTGCCTTCCGCCAGCAAAGTCGGCGTTTGGCCCAACGCCTCCGCCGCATCGATCGCCGTTTGCAGCGCCGACAAATCGACGCCGCTTTCTTCCATGTAGCGCAGCGAGCCGAGGATCAGTGCGCGGCCTTCGACGATGCCCGACACGCCGCGCCCCGGATGGGCGCGGAAATCTTCGGCCGCGACCACCGGTCCGGGGGCCGCGTTCAAGATCGCTTGGGCGAGCGGATGTTCGGAGCGCGCTTGCAGCGAAGCGGCCAAGCGCAACGTATCGGCGTCGCCCGCGACGGAAGCGACGCGCGGTTTGCCTTCGGTCAGCGTGCCGGTCTTGTCGAACACCACGATGTCGACATGCGCCGCATGTTCCAGCGCATCGGCATCGTGGATCAGCAAACCGGATTTGGCGGCGGCACCGGTTCCGACGACGATCGCCGTGGGTGTCGCAAGGCCCAGCGCGCAAGGGCACGCGATGACCAGCACGCTGATCGCGGCGACGAGGCCCGTATCGAGATCGCCGTCGAGCAGCCACCAGCCAAGCAACGCGGCGATCGCGATCAGCACGATCACCGGCACGAACACCGCCGAGATGCGATCGACCAAACGCTGGATCGGCGGCTTCGACGCTTGCGCGTTCTCGACCAGCGCCACGATGCGCGACAACGCCGTGTCCGCACCCGACGCGGTGACCTTCACGTCGAGCGCGCCCGTCCCGTTAAGCGCGCCGCCAACGACCGGATCGCCGATATCCTTGGCGACCGCGCGGCTCTCGCCCGTCAGCATCGCTTCGTCGGCTTCGGATTTGCCCGCGATCACCGTGCCGTCCGCCGGGAAACGTTCGCCCGGCCTTACGCGCACGATATCGCCGGCGGCGAGCAGATCGGCGTCGATCTCGGTTTCTTCGTCGCCCGCCACGCGATGCGCTTTGGCGGGGGCGAGCGCCAGAAGCCCGCGCACCGCCTCGCCCGCCGCGCGCTTGGCGCGAGCTTCGAGGAACTTGCCGAGCCGGATCAGCGCGATCACGACGGCGGCCCCTTCCAGATAATGATGCACCGTGTGGCCGGGCGGATGGCTCGCGATCAGCCAGGCGCTGTAGAAGAACGCCGCACTCGTGCCCAGCGCCACCAGCAGATCCATATTGCCCGTGCCCGCACGCAAGGCGCGCCAGCCCGCCTTATAGAAGCGCGCGCCCAGCCAAAACTGCACCGGTGCGGCCAAAGCAAGGGCGAGATAGCCGGGCAGCGCGAAATCGAACCAGCCCCAATGCCCGATCATCTCCGCGACCAGCGGTGCGGACAAAACGAACGCCAGAATCGTCAGCCGCTTTTCGCGTGCGAGTTCGGCGGCGTCGCTGGCGGCTTGCGCGGCCGCGCGCTCGCCTTTGTCGGACCATGCGGCGGCGTCGTAGCCCGCATCGCGCACGCGATCGATCGCGGCGCGCAACACCGTTCCAGCTTCGCCCGAAATATCGAGCCGCGCCTTCTCGGTCGCAAGATTGACGCGGGCTTGCGCGACGCCCGGCACTTGGGCGAGCGCCTTCTCCACCCGGCTGACGCAAGAGGCGCACGTCATCCCGCCGATCTTCAGATCGAGCGTGACGGGCGAAGCGGTTCGGAGGGTTGGACTCAGGGCTGGGATATTGGTCATGGCGGCATCTTGATCCTTCCCGTTCTGGGAAGGTCAAGGTTATATGGCGAAACCGGTCGGACTAGATGGGGTCAACTTGCCGCAGACCCCGGATTAAGCGTTAATTCGTCAAAACCTGCGCATATGGATGAATGATGATCGTCGCCCGACTCCTTTTGCTCGCCGCCCTGACCGGGGCCTTGACCGCCTGTACCGAGCGCCTGCCGCCGGGCGGCGTGGCGGCACTCGACGGGATTTACGAGGGCGACGCCACGCGCTCCACCGGGCCGGTCTATAACTGCCCCGCCGCCTACAAGCTGCGTATCCGTGTGGCGGCGGGCGAGGCGCGCGGCGAAATACTCGATAGCGAACGGCCAGACGCGGTCGTCGATCGTTTCTTCGCCTTCATCGAGGCGGACGGGCGCGTGACGACATCCTTCCGCGGCGGCAGCGAGACGTTCGGGGTCAGCGGAAGTTTCGGACCGACGACATTTTCGGCCCTCGCCAACGGTCGCGTCTGCAGCATGTCGGCCTTCGCCCGCAAAAAGCAGTGACCGATCCCGCCAATCTCCGGCAGACGGTCCGTTTAGGACCGCGATCGCTGGGCCGCACGCGCTATCGCTTCGCGCTGCTGGGCCTGGCGCTGGCGATGGCGGTGGGGTTCTTCGGCTATTTCGTCTACAGCGCGACGCACGCGACCGATCGCGCGCGCGCCGACGCGACGCGCGAAATGCGCATCCTCGCCTCGGTCCTGTCCGACCAAGCCGATAGCGTGATCGCGCGCGTCGAGTTCGTCGTCGCGACCGTCGCCAACGAAGCCGCGAGCGTTTCCAATCCCGACGGCTGGACGAACACGTTCCGCCTGTCGGCGATGCTCGGCCGGTTCTTGAACGCCGATGGCGGCTTCCGTTCCTTCGCCGTGTTCGACAAGGGCGGCAACATCGCCGCCAGTGCGGGCGCGCCGCCGCGCGAAATGCCCGCCGCCGTCGTCGCCGCCGTCGCGCGCGCCATCGCCGATCCGGCGAGCGGCACCGCGATCTTGCGCCCGCTGGTGGTCGACGAAGGCCCGGCCTTGTTCGCCATCGCGCCGATCACCGGCGTTCTGCCGGGCCAAGTCATCGGCGCGATCGCGGCGGAGATTCCCGCCGCCGCCTTCGCGCGCTTCTATCTCGGCCTCGAAGACGGGCGCGGACGCGAATTGGCGCTGGTCGATACGCGCGGCTGGGTCGTGGTGCGCACGCCCGACAACGCGCGCTATCTCGACCGTCCGCTCGATACCTTGCCTTTCGCCGGTCTCGTGCAAGCGGCCGAGGCGGCGAACGGCGAACCCGTCGTCGCCACGCTGCCCGGGCTCGACGGGATCGAGCGCGTGAACGTGGCGCGGCGCGTCGCCAACCGGCATTTCGCGGTCGTCGCGGGCGCGCCCACGAATAATTTCATGACCGAATGGCGCAGCACGCTGGGCATCAACATGCCCTTCTCCGCCCTGGTCGTCGCGGCGTTCCTGTTCCTGCTGCTGTCGCTGGGCCGGCATTTGGGGCGCGTCGAGGATTCGGAAGCCTCGCTGCTGGAATCCGAGCGCCGCTTCCAAACGCTGGTCGGCAACGTGCCCGGCATCGTGTTCCAGCGCATCCAGCCGCCCGGCGGCCGGGCCGACTTCGTGTGGATCAGCGAAGGTGTCGAACGCCTGCTGGGCCTGTCGCGCGAAGCGGCGGCGCGCGACGGCGGACGCATCCTCAACCAACACACGCATCCGCGCGATCTCGAATCCTTGCGCAGCGCCTATCAGCGCTCTGCCGCAGATATGCTGCCGGTCCATTGGACGGGCCGCGTGCGCCACGCGAACGGCGAGCAGCGCTGGTTCGAAATCACCTCGCGCCCGCGCCGCCAAGCGGATGGCGCGGTGATGTGGGAAGGCATCGCGCTCGACGCGACCGAGCGCAAACGCGCCGAAGATTCGCTCGCCATTCTGCGCGAACAACTCGAATCCAAGCGCGCCCAACTCGAACTCGCTCTCGCCAACATGGCGCAAGGCATCGCCGTCTACGACAAGCGCATGCGCTTGATTGTGCGCAACGCGCGTTATCTGGAGCTGTTCAGGCTGAGCGAAAGCGAAGCGCGCGAGGGCGCCTCGCTGATCGATCTGCTGCGCGTGTCGATCCGCAATGGCCATTACAACGACGAAGCCGCGCGCGAGGCGATCCGCGGGCGCATCAAGGGTGCCAGGTCGCGCAATCCCGTGACGATCATCCAGCGCCTGAAGGACGGGCGCGTGATCGACGTCTATATGCGTCCGATCGAAGGGGGCGGCCATGTCGCGACCTTCACCGACATCACCGCGCGCGAAGCGACGGAAGCGGCCTTGCGCGAAGCCAAGGAAATCGCCGAACTCGCCGACCGCGCCAAATCGCAGTTCCTGGCCAATATGAGCCACGAATTGCGCACGCCGCTCAACGCCATCATCGGCTTCGCCGAGATCATGAACGACCAGTTGTTCGGGCCGCTGGGCGACGCGCGCTACGCCGAATACATCAAGGACATCGAAGAATCGGGCAAGCATCTGCTGACCCTCATCAACGACATCTTGGATCTGTCGAAGATCGAGGCGAACGAAGCGACGTTGCGCGAAGAACAGGTCGATCTTGGCGGCGTGTTCGAATCCTGCGTGCGGCTGGTACGCGAACGTGCACAGCGCGCGCGCGTCGAACTGCGCGTGCCGTCGGGCGGCGATTTGCCGGTCGTGTGGGCCGACCGTGCCAAACTGAAACAGGTTCTGCTGAACCTGCTGTCGAACGCGGTGAAGTTCACCCCGGCCGAGGGCGTGGTCGACGTCGAAACGGGTTTGCGCGCCAATGGCGGCGTGTTCGTGCGCGTGCGCGACACCGGGATCGGCATGCGGCACGAGGATATTCCCGTGGCGTTGCAGCCCTTCCGCCAGATCGAGAACTCGCTCGCCCGCAAGCACCAGGGCA
>VFQP010006119.1_pt1 | contig 10060 bp, 7 predicted proteins | sample 3512351 | NCBI WGS metagenome assembly VFQP01 (sample SAMN10412372, study PRJNA504923) | tailings metagenome | isolation source: Relicate 1 Philex TSF1 revegetated site | place: Philippines: Tuba, Benguet | collected 2017-08-29
CGCGTGGTGGCCATGGTGGGCGACGGCGTGAACGACGCGCCCGCGCTGGCCGCGGCCGACGTGGGCCTGGCCATGGGCCACAGCGAAGGCGCGAGCGCCGACGTGGCCCTGCATGCCGCGGGCATCACGCTCATGCGTGGCGAACCGCAGCTGGTGGCGGCCGCTTTCGACATCTCGCGCCGCACGGTGCGCAAGATCCGCCAGAACCTGTTCTGGGCCTTTGCCTACAACGTGGCCGGCATACCGCTCGCGGCGCTGGGTTTTCTGAACCCGGTGGTGGCCGGCGCGGCCATGGCACTGAGCTCGGTGAGCGTGGTGAGCAACGCGCTGCTGCTCAAACGCTGGCGGCCTTGACCTGTGTCAAGACGCAGGGTGGCCGCGCGTGGGATGCTCGCGGCCATTGTGAGGAGATGCCCATGAAACGCGACGCCCTGCGCACCGTTCGCGACGAGCACGCGAGCCTGGCCGCGATGCTGCGCTCCATGCTGGCGATGATCGAACGCGGGCCCGAGACCGACGGGCCCGAGCGTTTCTTCGATGTGCTGCGGGCGATGCTGTTCTACATCGGCGAGTTTCCCGAGAAGCTGCACCACCCCAAGGAATCGGACCTGCTGTTCCCGCGCGTGGCGCGCGCCGCGCCGCACACGCTCGAGGCCATCCAGCGCCTCGAGAAAGAGCACATGGGCGGCGAAGACCGCGTGCGCGAGCTCGTCCACCTGCTCATGGCCTGGGAGTACCTGGGCGAGCCGCGCCGCCAGGCCTTCGTCGACGAGGTGCAGGCCTACGTGAATTTCTACCTCGCGCACATGCGCCTCGAAGAGCAGCTCGTGCTGCCCGCGGCCGAGCAGTCGCTGAGCGACGAAGACCGCCGCCTGCTCGACGCCGCCTTCGCCGCGCACACCGATCCGCTGAGCCCCGAAGGCGCGCGCGACCCGGCCTTCGACCGCCTGTTCACGCGCATCGTGCGGCTCGCGCCCGCGCCGGTGGGCGTGGGCTGAGGTCCCGGCGGGCGCCTGGGCTGGTGTTTGGGCTGGCGTTCAACGCGCCAGTTCGTCCAGCAATTGCTCGAACACCGCGAGCAGCGCGGCCACATCGCCCTCGCGGGTCTCGGGGCTCACCAGCATCATGCTGTGGAAGGGCGTGAGCAGCACGCCGCGGTTGAGCATGAACAGGTGCGTGAGCGCTTCGAGTTCGCTCTGGGCATGGTCGCGCACGTCCTGCGCGTGGCGCGGCGTGTGCGGCATGAACTGCAGTTCGAGCCGCGCGCCCAGGCGCGTCACGGTCCAGGGCCGCTGCGCCCGCGCGATGCGATGCACCAGGCCTTGTTCGAGCTCGGCCGCGAGTGCGAGCATGTGGCGGTAGTTCGGTGCCGTGTGCAGGTGCGTGAGCGCGGCGTCGAGCGCGGCCAAGGTGAGCGCGTTGCCCGCCAGCGTGGTGCCGATGCCGCTGTGGCCCTCGGGCGCGGCCGCCTTGGCCGCGGCCATGCGCGCACCCACCGCGTGCGTGAAGCCGTAGACCGCGCAGGGCAGGCCGCCGGCCACGGCCTTGCCCACCACCAGCACGTCGGGGTCGAGCGCATGGGCGCGCGCGTAGCCGCCGAGCGCGGTGGACACGGTGTGGGTCTCGTCCATCACGAACAGCACGCCGTGGCGGCGGCACAGCGCGCGCACGGCGGGCCAGAAGCCGTCGGCGGGCGGCACCAGGCCGAAGTTGGTGAGCGCGGGTTCGGCGAGCAGGCAGGCCACGTCGCCGGCCGCGAGCGCGGCCTCGAGCGCGGCGAGGTCGTTGAAGGGCACCACGCGCGTGAACGCGGCGTGGTTGTGCACCTGGCCCAGCACCGAGGGCCGGGGCAGGGTGCGGCCGGTGGCGGGGTCGAGGTCGACCAGGGTGTCGTCGACCGCGCCGTGGTAGCAGCCGTCGAACACCAGCAACTGCGGCCGGCCCGTGATGGCGCGCGCCCAGCGCAGCACGAAGCGGTTGGCGTCGCTCGCGCTCAGCGCCATCTGCCACAGCGGCAGGCCGAACACGCGCTGCAGGGCCTCGCCCACGGCCGGGCTGCGCGTGGAAGGCAGCATGCAGGTGAGGCCTTGCGCGGCCTGTTCGGCGATGGCGTGTGCAAGCGGCGCGGGGCTGTGGCCGAACATGGCGCCGGTGTCGCCGAGGCAGAAGTCGGCGTAGCGGTGGCCGTCGGCGCAGGTGAGCGTGATGCCTTGCGCGCTGTGCACGGCCAGCGTGGCGGGCGTGGGCCAGTCGCGCATCCAGTGCAGGGGCACGCCGAAGAGGTAGTGGGCGCGCGCGGCCTCGGCCTGGGCCACGGAGCGCGGGTGGGTGGCGATGAAGCGCTCGCGCTCGGCCTGCTGCAGGGCCGCGATGCGCTGCGAAGCGATGGAGGGGTTCATGCGGCCACTCTACGGCCACACGCAGCGGCCGCACGGAGCCAGTGCGCGGGCCCCGGGGCGGACCGGCGCGACAGGCCCTGCGGGGGCACACGGCCACAATGCCGCGCATGCCGACCCGCGATCACCCCCTTCCCCTGTTGCGCCTGGCGCTGGCGCTCTCGCTCGGGGCCGCGGTCTCGCTGGGCATCACGCGTTTCGCCTACGGCCTGCTGTTGCCACCCATGCGCGAGGACCTGGGCTGGAGCTACACGCTCGCGGGCGCGATGAACACGGTGAACGCGGCCGGCTACCTGATCGGCGCGCTCGCCACGCCGCTGCTGATGCGCCGCTGGCGGCCCGCGACGGTGCTGCTCGCGGGCTCGCTGCTGGCCTCGCTGTTCATGGGCCTGAGCGGCTTCTTCACGGCGGCCGCGCCGCTGCTCGCGCAGCGCCTGCTCGCGGGCGTGGCGAGCGCGCTGGTCTTCATCACGGGCGGCCTGCTCGCGGCGCGGCTGGGCGCGCGCGACCCGGCGCGCAGCGGCTTCCTGCTGGGCCTGTACTACGGCGGCACGGGCCTGGGCATCGTGGTGTCGGCGCTGGGCGTGCCGCCGGTGCTCGCGGCCGCCGCGGCGCAGCCGCACGGCTGGGCCTGGGCCTGGTGGATGCTGGCGCTGGCCTGCCTGCTGGCCACGGCCTTCATGGTGTGGCCCGCGCGGGTGCTCGCGGCGCTGCCCGCGCCGGCGCCGAACGCGCAGGCGCCGGGCCACCGCGTGTTCCGCGTGCGCGATTTCGGCTTCGGCCTCGCGGGCTACGGCTGTTTCGGCATCGGCTACATCGGCTACATGACCTTCGTGATCGCGCTGCTGCGCGAGCAGGGCAGCACGGCCGCGGCGCTGACGCTGTTCTACGCGCTGCTGGGCGTGGCGGTGCTGGCCTCGTCGCGCATCTGGGCCGGCCTGCTCGACCGCGAGCGCGGCGGCGGGGCGTTGGCGCGGCTGAACGCGCTGCTGGGCGTGGCGGCCATCGTGCCCGCGCTCACCGCGGCCTGGCCGCTGGTGCTGGCCTCTGGCCTGCTGTTCGGCGCGGTGTTCCTGTCGGTGGTGGCGTCGACCACCGCGCTGGTGCGCCACAACCTGCCGCCCGCGCAGTGGGCCGCGGGCATCAGCGCCTTCACCATCGTGTTCGCGGCCGGCCAGATCGTGGGGCCCACGGTGGTGGGCCTGATCGCCGATGGCCCCGGCGGCCTGGCGCGCGGGCTGGTCTTCTCGGCCGCGGCGCTGTGGCTGGGCGCGCTGCTGGCCTGGCGCCAGCGCGCGCTCTGAGCGTCGGCCCGTCGGTCAGCGGTAGACGTTGACCCAGGGCACGGCGCCACCCACGCCGTCGAGCACGTGCCAGGCGGCCGCGGCGCTGCCGTCGGCCGACACCGCGAGCGCGGCGTCGCTGTCGAAGCCGATGTTGCTCGCGAGCGACCACACGCCGCTCTGCGTGCCCCAGTTGCCGGCCGTGTCGCGCACGCGCGAGACCAGGCGGTAGCTGGGTTCGTACGCACCCCAGACGAGCACGATGTTGCCCGTGCTGTCGCGCTGCATCATGGCGCCGCTGATGATGCTGCCCGTGCTGGCGCTGAGCATGCCGGCCGTGCCCACGGTGCCGCCGGCCGCCACGGTGTTGGTGTAGAGCAGGTTGCCCCCGGCGCTGGCCTGCTGCCAGACGACGACCGCGGTGCCGTCGTTGGCGAGCGCGACGCGGCTGAACAGGCTTTCGGCGCCGGTCTGGTCGACCTCGACCGCACTGCCCCAGGCGCCGCCCGCGGCGCGGCGCGCGAGCAGCACGCTGCGGTTTTCGCCGACCACGGGCGAGGTGCGGTGCATCGCGGCGGCAGCCGAGCCGTCGGACGCGATCGCCACGTCTTCGAGCACGCTGTTGTAGCCGCTCACGGGCGTGGTCAGCAGGGCCGGTGTGGCCCAGCCACCGCCCTGGGTGAACACGGTGGCGGCGGCGTACTGGCCGGCGGTCGGGCCCGCAACGATGTTGGTGGTCCAGCCGGCGACCACGTCGCCGTTGGCATTGACGGCCAGGCGCGGCGTCAGGCCGATGCCGTTGATGCCGCTGCCCGCGGGGAAGTCGATGTCCACGTACGGGCCCCAGGTGCCGTTGGCGGCCATGCGCGCGGCCAGCGCGCGCCGGGTGTTGAAGACCGCGGGGAAGACGTCGAAGTCCTGGCCCCAGACGGCGGTGGCCACGCCGTTGTTGTCCATCACCAGCGCCACGCGCGAGAAGCTGGAGCCGAGGTCGTCGTCTTCGAGCAGGGTGGGCGTGGCCCAGGCGCCGCCCGCGGTCTGGTGCGAGCCGTACAGGCTGTCGCGCAGGTTGGAGCGGCCGATGAAGGCGATGGCGGCGGTGCCGTTGGGCGCCAGGCCGACGCTCATGCCGTGGAAGCTCGGGCGGTCGGCGCTGGTCCAGCTGGCCACCACGTCGGTCGGGCCCCAGCCGGCGCCGGGTGTGTAGCGGCGCGTGAGCAGCGAGCGGTCACCGGTGCCCAGGTCGGCGTCGACCCAGGCCACGATGAAGGCCCCGTTGGCGTTGGCGGCCACCACGGGCCCGGCCGTGCCGTTGGAGGGCCCGTCGGTGGCGCGCAGGCGTTCCGCGGTCTGCCAGGCGCGCGCGGTGGGTGTCGCGGGCGCAGGCGCCGGGGCGGGGGTCGCGGCCGGCGCAGGGGCGGGTGCGGGGCTGTCGCCACCGCCGCCACCGCAGGCGCCGAGCAGCACGGCGGCCATCAGACCGGCGAGCAGCCGGGGCGAGCGGGCGTGGCGTGGCGAGGGCGCGCAGGAAACGGCGGGTGCGGCGGTGTGCGTGGGCGTGACAGCGGCCATGGGTGCTCCTGGTGGCGCGCCCCGGATGGCCGCGCTCGGGGGGCACGATACGGAGGCCGGCACGGCACGAACAGTGCCGAAGGTCACGATCTGCGGGCCGCGCTCAGGGCGCCATCAGGTCGGCCAGCGCCTGGCGCAGCCGCAACGGATCGACCGGCTTGTAGAGCACGGGCAGGCCTGCGTCGCGCAGGCGCTGCAGCCGCTCGGGCGCGGTCTCGCCGGTCACGAGCAGCAGCGGCAGGCCCGGCGCGTAGCGCTCGCGCAATCGCTGCGCCACCTGCAGGCCGTCGGCGCCGTCGGCGAGGCGGAAGTCGCAGATCAGGGCGTCGAAGGCCTGCGTGGCCAGGGCCTCGGCGGCGCGCGCTTCGCCGTCCACCGCGGTGAGCTGCACGCCCCAGCCACCGAGCAGCGCGCCCGTGGCCTGCGCGATGTCGGCCTCGTCGTCGATCAGCAGCACGCGTTGCGGCAGGGCGCGCTGGTCGGCGGGCTCGGCGGGCAGGGGCAGCGGCGCGCGCGCGGGCGGCGCCTCGGCCAGCGGCAGTTCGATGCGAAAACGCGTGCCGCGGCCCGGGTGCGAGTGCAGCGCGATCGGGTGTTCGAGCAGCGCGGCGAGCCGGCGCACGATGGCCAGGCCCATGCCCAGGCCGCGCGTGCGGTCGCGACCGGGGTTGTCGACCTGGTAGAACTCGTCGAACACCCGGCCCGCGTGCTCGGGCGCGATGCCGATGCCGGTGTCGATCACCTCGACCCACACGCGGCGCCCGCGCAGGCGCGCCACCACCAGCACGCCGCCGCGCGGCGTGTACTTGATGGCGTTCTCGACCAGGTTGGCGAGCAGGCGCAGCAGCAGCTGCGGGTCGCTGCGCACCCACAGGCCGGTGGCGCGGATGCGCAGCTGCAGCCCGGCTTCTTCGGCGCGGTTGGCGAACAGCGGCAGCAGCGCGGTGAAGACGTCGGCCAGCGCCAGGGCCTGGGGCTCGGGCTCGATCACGCCCGCGTCCAGGCGCGAGACGTCGAGCATGGTGTCGAGCGAGGCCCCGAGCGCGCGCACCGCGCCCATCAGGCGCTGCGCGTGCGCGAGCGCCGAGCGGCCCTTGAGCTCGCGCTCGATCACCGCGCCGAACAGCGCGATGGCGTGCAGCGGCTGGCGCAGGTCGTGGCTGGCGGCGGCGAAGAAGCGGGTCTTGTCTTCGCTGGCGCGGCGCGTGATCGCCATCTGCTCGGCGAGCTGTTCGGCCAGGGCCTCTTTCTCGAAACGCGTGTGCAGCGCTTCGGTGAGCAGGCGGTGCAGGTTGCGCGCGAACAGCAGCGTGGCGCCCAGGTAGACCAGGCAGCAGCCCGCCAGAAAGGCGTGCAGGGTGTCGCCCTGCCAGAGCAGGGCCGAGGCCAGGCCCAGCACCATGGGCACGGTGAAGGCCAGCACCGAGGCCCAGCGCGTGGCCATGGCGGGCACGCCGGCGCTGCAGATGCCCAGGATCACGAGCATGAGCAGCGCGGTCAGCGGCTGGTTGCCCGCGGGCAGGAAGCACCAGGGCGCCAGGCCCCAGGTGAGGCTGTAGAAGGCGTGCTCGCGCACGTGCACGCGCGCCCAGTGCGCGCTGCGCTCGGCGGCCTGCGGGTCGCGGTGCCAGCGGCCCAGCAGCGGATAGCGCAGGGTCTGCAGGATGTGCAGGCCCCACCACACCAGCACGCCCGGCTCGCGCAGCTGCCACCAGTAGAGCGCGACCATGCTCCAGGCAATGGCCACGTCGGCCAGCGTGGAGGGCGCGAGGTTGCGAAACAGCGCCGCGACCTGCGCGCGGTGCACGCGCTCGTCGATGCCGATCGGCGCGGGGGCGGCGTTCAACGCAGCTGGCTGATGAGCTGGGCGCGCGAGCGCACGCCGAAGAGCAGCAGCAGGGCCGAGACGTGGTTTTTCACCGTGCCCTCGCTGAGGTGGGCGCGCAGCGCGATCTCGCGGTTGGAGGCGCCGGCCAGCACCCATTCGAGCACCTGGGTCTGGCGCTCGGTGAGCGAGAGGCGCTGGCCCTGGGCGCCGTGCCAGCGCGAGGCCGGCACGGGGTCGTCGGCCAGCGCGGCGGCGCAGGCGCGGTCGTGTTCGCCGAAGGTGCCGCGCGAGCGGATGAAGCCGATGACGTGTTGCAGGTCGCCCGCCTTGGGCAGGTAGGCCAGCGCGCCGCGCGAGACCGCGTGGCGCATCAGGCCCGGGTCGCCCACCCCGGAGAGCACCACCACGGGCGCGCCCGGAAAAGCGCGCAGGAAGTCGTCGAGGCCGCTCATGCCGTGGGCGTCGGGCAGCTGCAGGTCGAGCAGCACCAGGCCGATGCGGTGGCGCTGGGCGCGGTAGAGGTCGAGCGCTTCGGCCAGGGTGCGGGCCTCGAACACCGGCACGCTCTGGCCGGTGTCGGCCGCGTGCGACTGCACCAGCGTGAGCAGGCCCAGGCGGACCAGGTCGTGGTCGTCGACCACCAGCAGGCCGGACGCGGTGGTGGCGGGGACGGTGGGCTCGGCGATGGCGTCCATGGCGCGAATGGTAGGCAGCGCCCGCGGCGCCGGGAAGTGACCAAAGTCATTCACATCCCCCAGAGCGATGGTCTGCGCGGTGGACGCCGGGGGCGGCGGCGAAGTGGCTCCCTGGGGCGCGCGCGGGCGGCGCTATCGTCCCGCACCCCTTGTCCCGCAGCCCTTTTCCGCGCTTTGCCGCCTGTCGCCATGGCCCTCGGTCAGTTCGCTTTTGCCAACAACACCAACCGTTTCCTGGCCTGCGCGCCGCTCGACACGCAGCCCTACGCCGTCTGCGGCGTGCCCTACGACGGCGTGGTCACCAACCGCCCGGGCGCGCGCTTCGGCCCGCAGGCCATCCGCGCGGCCAGCCTCATGCTGTGCGACGGCATCCACCCGGTGTTCGACGTGTCGCCGCTGGCGCACGTGGGCGACGCGCTCGACATGCGCCTGCCCAACGCCTCGCCGCTGCCCGAGGTGCGCGCCCACATCGAGCGCCAGGCCGCGGCGCTGATGGCCAGGCACCACTGCGTGTTCCTCGGCGGCGACCACTCGATCACGCTGTCGCTGCTGCGCGCGGCGCGCCAGCGCCATGGCCAGCCGCTCGCGCTGCTGCACTTCGACGCCCACTGCGACACCTGGACCGACCACTTCGGCGAGCCCTCGGGCCACGGCACCTGGACCTACGAGGCGATCCAGGAAGGCCTGGTGAGCCCCGCGCACGCGGTGCAGGTGGGCATCCGCTCGAGCGGCGAGCGCGCGGCGCGCGAGTACGTGGCCGACCAGGGCGGCGCGATCTACACCGCGCGGGCGCTGCGCGGCCTCGACGGCGCGGCGCTGGCGCCCACGCTGCAGGCCATCCGCGAACGACTGGGCGATCGCCCGGCCTACCTCACGCTCGACATCGACGTGCTCGACCCGGCCTTTGCGCCCGGCACCGGCACGCCCGAGCCCGGCGGCCTCACGAGCGCGCAGGTGCTGAGCTTTCTCGAAGAACTGGCCGATCTGAACTGGGTCGGCATGGACTGCGTGGAGGTCGCGCCCGCCTACGACCACGCCGAGCTCACCACCAACGCCGCCGCCTGTTTCGTGTGGACCTACCTCGCCGGGCGCGTGGCGCGCGACCGGGATCGGGGGCGCTGAGCATGTGGGGCTCGCTGACCGGTTCGGACACCCAGCTCAACCAGCGCAGCTACTACGAGGCCAGCGTGCAGCGCGGCGCGCCGCGCGCGCCGCTGCGCGAGCACCTGCACGTGGACGCGCTGGTGGTGGGTGCGGGCTTTTCGGGTCTGTCGGCCGCGCTCGAGATGGCGCAGCGCGGGCTGTCGGTGGCGGTGCTCGAGGCCGAGCGCATCGGCAGCGGCGCGAGCGGGCGCAACGGCGGCCAGGCCATCGTGGGCTATGCGAGCGGGCAGGGCCCGTTCGAGCAGCAGCTGGGCCGCGAAGACGCCGAGCGCGCCTGGGCGATGTCGCTCGAGGCCATCGACCTGATCGACCGCCGCATCGCCGAACACCGCATCGACTGCGACCGCGCCCTCGGCTACGTGTACGTGGCCGAGAACGCCCGCAAGGCGCGCGCGCTGCGCGAGGAAATGGACGGTCTGCAGGCGCGCGGCATCGGTGTGGAATGGGCCGAGGGCGCCGACATGGGCGCGCTGATCGGCAGCGATCACTACCGCGCCGCAGCGCGCGAGCGGCGCAGCGGCCACCTGCACCCGCTCAAGTACGCGCTGGGCCTGGCGCGCGCGGCCGAGGCCGCGGGCGTGCGCGTCTTCGAGCGCTCGGCGGTGACGGCACTGCAGCGCGGCGACACGCTGGTGGCGCGCACCGCGCAAGGCCAGGTCTCGGCGCGCTTCGGCGTGCTCGCGGGCAACTGCATGCTGGCCGAGCACGGCCCCGCGGTGGCGCCCGAGATCGCGGCGCGCATCATGCCCGTGGGCACCTACATCCTGGGCACCGCACCGGTCGACCCGGCGCTGGCGGCGCGGCTGATCCCGGGCAACGCCGCGGTGTGCGACAACAACTTCGTGCTCGACTACTACCGCTTCAGCGCCGACCACCGCATGCTGTTCGGCGGCCGCGTGAGCTACACCACGCGCACCCCGGCGCGGCTGGAGCAGACCATGCAGGCGCGCATGGCCGCGGTGTTCCCCGCGCTGCGCGCGGTGCCGGTGGAGCACCTCTGGGGCGGCTTCGTGGACATCAGCATGAACCGCGCGCCCGACTTCGGCCGCCTGGGCGACAACCTGTACTACCTGCAGGGCTTCAGCGGCCACGGCGTGGCGCTCACCGGCCTGGCGGGCCAGC
>VFQP010006120.1_pt1 | contig 10059 bp, 8 predicted proteins | sample 3512351 | NCBI WGS metagenome assembly VFQP01 (sample SAMN10412372, study PRJNA504923) | tailings metagenome | isolation source: Relicate 1 Philex TSF1 revegetated site | place: Philippines: Tuba, Benguet | collected 2017-08-29
CGCCCCAAGCACTCCACGCGCCGACTCACCGGTCCCCGCAGAACCCAGTCCTTGTACTCGCGCTGCGCGAGCGGCAAAGGCCAACACAGAGGTCGTTGAGTGCACGCCTCATCCTCCAGCAGCGCACGACGCTCATCTCCCAGCAGCGCATTGGCGCACCTGGGCAAACAGCCACTTCCAGAAGGCCCGCAGGTCGCTCTCGGACTTGAAGTCCAGGTAGCCGGACCAGTCATAGTCTGCACGAACAAGCGGCACAAAAGCCGTTGTCAGCAGCCTGCCAGGCTGCTGCGGCGCGCCACCCGCATGTTGAGCCCAAGGGACAGGTGGAGGGACTCACTGGGCGGCGCCGTGGGGTAGAGGCGGGTGGCCCAGCCAAGGTCAGTGCCCCACAGCGTGTAAATGGGCTTGACCGGGGCGGCCCTGACCCACTTGGTCCACAGCTCCGTGGAGCGCTGGCCGTTGCGAACCCGGTTGGGGAACGCGTACGAGAACTGGTGCCTGCGCGCGCGGGGTCGAGCTGGGGCAGCGTTGAGATGCGCCGCTTCTTTCATTTGAGAGTCCATTCAAATGAGCGCTCTCACCTCCACACGGTGGTGCCCTTGCGAGGATACGGCGGCGAGTAGTACAGTTGGGCCCTGTAGACCTGCACGCCATCCGACCAGCGTGTTTGGAGCACCGTTGCGAGGACCACGCGCACGAGGCCGGGACCAGGCAGACCTGTGCTCCGCTCTGCACCGCGCGGGCTCACCTTGACGCCGAACTCGGCATACAGTTCCGCCAGGCCCTTGGCGTTGAGCAGGTACCTCAGGAAGGCCCTGGAGGTGGGAACAGCGCGCCCACCAGACAGGTCGGCATGCTGCCACACAGCATTCCAACACAAGCCCTGTCAAGTCGTACGCCGGGGTCATATCACTCACACGAGATTGGCCTCGTTCCGGAAGTCCGCATAGCCGCCGAAAGCGGCCTGGATGGGGATGACGGTGGCGCCAGGAACTGCACAGGGGTTCAAGGACACAGATGGAACTCAGGCGTCGCGTTTTGTGGCCCCGCGTGCCAGCAGGAGGCACGCCAAAGCGTTTGGCAATGGTCTTCACTCACTGGGTCCATAGAGCTGACGGGCGACGCCGAGGTCAGGGCCGAACTGGTAGTAGACGGGCCTGCCTGCGCGCCAGGCGTTTTGCGTGAGCATGAGCAGCCATAAGCAGTGAGTGGCGAACGTGGTGTGTGCGTTCAGTTGTCTTTGGGCCAGGCCGCACACCTGCACGCGGAGCGGCATCCACCAGCGCCTTGAGGCGCGGGCCGACCTTGTTCTTGTCCGCCCCCGCCTTGAGCGTGTAGAAGAAATGGTGGCGCACGTAGCGTGATTGCGCTGCAGGTGCGCGCACGAGCAGCACATTGGTGCGTCGGGCCTGGCGGACCGAAACCGCTGTCGGCCCCGGCATCCCCCAGATCCCAGCAGGGCCGGCTGCAGCAGCAGAGGACTGGTGCTGGCAGCAGCACTGTGCGCACGCTGCGCCAGCCCCTGGCGCTTTAGCGGGGCCAGGGTGGCCGGGATCAGGTCTGATCCCGGTGGGGCCGGGAGCTTGCTCGAAGCACGCCCCGAGCAAGCCGGCAGGTCGCCCAGGCTGACTGGGCCTCTGCTGCGCGCACCTTGAGCCTGCGAGGCGACGGCGAGGAGCAGCGCCGCCACCAGCAGGAACGTCTTGCCGAGGCCGCTCATCTCCTGGCGCCGTTTGCCAAACTGCATCGCAGGATGGTGCGCAGGGCGACCGGTGGGCGGCTGGAGAAACCAGGGGCGATGCTCGGGTGAGTCGCAAGCGCGAGCAGAGCGAGCCGTGTGCTGCCTGCGCTCCACTGCTGCCTGAGCGCCAACGGTGAGCGTGCTGATCGACGGCTCCTGGATGATCTGGGTGGCGAGCACGCCTCTGGTCTGCGCAGAGGCGTGCGCTGATTCCATCCTTCCGCGCAAGGGCCCTGCGAGTGCGCTCACCAGGCGGCCCAAGTGATGTCTGCAGGCTCTGCTGGACCGGCCCGGCAGCAACTTGCGGTTGAACCCAAAACAACGGCAGGCCTGGGACGGCAAGTTGGAGGTGCTTGCAGGGCAGCAGGGGCCCAGGATCGGCAGATAGGCAACCATCACGCGCTCACCGGTGCAGGGACGTGCGATCCGACGGCCAGGGAACATCATCCAGGAGGCAATGCTCAGCATTGGTCAGCCTGCTGCCTGTGTGGGCTCGCAGGTGGGGTGCTTGCTTTGGGATCTGCCGTGGCTGCTCCGTCGCAAGGGTAAGGAACCCTGCGACACTGAGGACGCGTTCCGCATCCCCAGCGGCGCCAATGCAGCTCGTGGCAGCAAGGGAGTTGCTGCTGCTGCTGCTCCTCCTCCTCCTCCTCCTCGTGCTGCTGCTGCAAGCTCCCAACCAGCCCCAAACAAGGACCACCGGTCACCATGATCACCGCGCTCATCGGCGCACAGCCCACACGAGATGCAGCGTTCCAGCAGCGCCGTCGCCTCTTCCTCTGCTCCATCGCGGCGGCTCTCCCCCGGGCTACCGCTCGTGGGCTCTCCCTCCTGGCCCGCGCCAGCCCCGCCGTCGTCGAGCCGAGCCAGCGCTCGCGCGTGCCAGCACCACCAGCCACATCATCAGCACCATGCCCTAGCCTCGCGGTGCGCGACGCACCTGGATTCCCGACGAGCGAGCCTCGCTCTGCTCCCATCCACATCTTGATCACCGGCCTGGCCGCACGATGCCCGCAGGCGCAGCAGAGCAACGCCGCTGCAGCCGTGCCGCGCAACCGAGGGCAGCAAGTCAGCGGCAGCAGCGGAGCAGCGGGCGCCTGATGTGGAGCAGCCGCCGCCGGCGCCGCCGCCTGCCCCTGCGTCGGACAGCAACCTGGCCTACACGCTGGGCATGGCGGCGCTGTGGATCGGGCTCACAGGTGTGCAGGAGGATCCTCCCGGGGATGGCGCGCGAAAGGGGCCTGGCCGCTCGCTCAGGCTCTCACTTGTGGCGACGACCACACCATGCGCGCGCCTGCAGCCTACGCCTTTTTCCTCTCGCCCAACCAGACACCCTACCGGGACCAGATCTTCATCAAGCTCCTCGTGGGCCTCCGAGAGCCCGGGGAGGAGTTCGTCGTCAACCAGGTGCGCGCGCGCCGGTTTGACGACGCTCGCGTTGCTCCCGTCACCATCGCCACCACACAGCGATGGGGTGTCCTGCTGTTGCCTCGCATCCCGCGCAGGTGTACACTGCCCTGTTCAACATCATGGGCATCTGGCCCATCATCTACAGCGCGCTGCTGGTGCCCGCCGGCCGCTCGGCCAACAAGGTGAGTGGCGTGCGCACGAGCCGAGTGATCAGGCCAGCTCCGCGCCTCGCCGCCTGTGCTGATGATGCTGATGACGCGTGCATGCTTGTCTCCTGCACCACCCCTTTAACCGCAGCTGCCGGCGTGGCCCTTCCTCACGCTCTCGTTCGGCTTTGGCGTCTTTGCGCTCTTCCCGTACTTTACCTTTTGGCGCCCCGACCGCACGCAACAGCTGCCGCCACCCAAGGAGGAGCTGGTGCGTGCAGTGCTGCAGGCAGAGGGAGGGAAAGGGTTAGCGGCAGGCCTTCGAAGGAGCGCTGCGGCATCCTCTGCAATTTGGTCCGCCGCGCAGGAGGGCCTGAACAAGCTCCTGCTCAAGGGCGCAGAGACGCCCGTGCTGCCGGCGCTGCTGCTGGTTGGCGCCCTCTCCATGTTCTACCTGGCCGCCACCGCCGGTGAGGCCACGCGCTGTGACTCAAGTCGCGAGTACCTCCAGGCCTGGGAGAGAGCATTTGCTGCATCGACGCACCCCCCAACGCTGCTACTGCAGGGCCCGAGTCCTGGGCCGAGTACGGCAAGCTGCTGGAGGAGAGCCGGCTGGTGCACGTCACCACTCTCGACTTCATGTGCCTCACGGCCTTTGCGCCCTTCTGGATGCAGAACGACGCCGAGGGGCGCAACTGGGAGGGCAGGTGAGCCGCCGCCCAGTGTGACTCACGCATCATCATACGCCATGCGGTGCCGGTGACGAGAGTTTCGACCACGTGTTTTGTGCCAGAGGCTTTTGTTTCCGCCGATGAGCTGGCAGTCATTGTGATAGGAAGAACCGAGGCACGCCACCTTGTCTGCACGCACGCACCGAGCGACACGCAGCCCGTCAGGTGCCGCAGCTGCCAGATGGTGCTAGCACACATCTGCTGATGCTGTTGCTGCCTGCGCAGGAACACGGCGCTGCTGCCCGTGCTGTCGGTGCTGCCTGTCGTCGGCCCCGCCATCTACCTGCTGCTCCGGCCCAAGGCCAAGTGATCATCGCGCTCCAGCTACAAGTGTACAACAATGAGCCCAATGGGGTGCTGTGGTGGCCCTTTTTTCGTGTGCAGTCGCCGTCTGTCACCAAGGTCAAACGAGATGGAGAGGAGAACGCACCAGGGCCTCACAGAACCTGATGTTCGAGCAAGCAGCGATGATGCAGCACTGCAGCGTGAAGGCCATGCACAGCTCGAGGCCGCATTCGCCGCCGTGACAATGCGGGCCTCGAGGCTCCGCTCAGCAGCAGCAGCAGCATCCAGGCCGGCGATGCTGCTGCGGCAGGCGCTCTGCTGCATCTCGGCGGCTGTGCTGTTGGTTGCGGTGGCGGCTTCAGCGGACGACGAGCTGCTGCCGTGGTCGTCCTCGCGACGACCCGGCGGCATCGACGATGCCGGCCATCTGGTACAGCTCAGAGCTGGAGCCATCGCGCGAGCGGACACGCAGCAGCAGCATGTCACAGCAGCGCACGATGGGCCGATGGCCTCGTTCGCCGGTGAGTGGGCCTCTGGGCGAGCGCCCAGCAAGCGCCACGGCAAACTGCTCGCACCCAAGAGGCGAGGAGCCTGCACGTCCCACGCGGTCCCACTGCCTGCAGGAGAGCTGTCTGTGGGCCTGTGGGTGCGCGCAATTGACGAGCTGCGTGCCGGCGCTTCGCCAAACGACCCCCTCGAGCCAGCAGACGAGCAGCAGCGAGACAGCCCCAGCAGTGAGACGCTGCTGACCGTCAGGCTCGTGCACGACGACATCTCCATCACGGCCGTGCGTGCAACGGCGCTGGACGCTGCTGCTGCTGCGCAAGAGGTACGAGGGTCCCGCTCATCTTGACCAGCGCAGAAGCCGCAGGCGAGGAGGAGCACAAGCAGCCGCACCGACGCCGCATCGCGCTGCTCACCTGCGCGCACGCAGGCGCAGGACCCCAGCCACGGCTCGTGCCTCGCCGCACGGCTCACGGGCCATGGGGCAGGGGCGGTCGCATCTGCCAGCCCGACTGGCGCGTGGCAGCACGTACTGCTCTCTCTGGCAGCTGCGGAGCCTGCTCCAGCGAGCGGTGGCAGCAGCCAGCATGTGGAGGCAGACGCGCCAGGAGCGCGCCGGTTGCGGGCGTACATCGACGGGGAGCGCGCCACGCTCACGCCGGTGCCGTGCGCCTGGCTGCAGCACCACGGCGCAGCCCAGGAGCTGTGGCACACGGCAGCGCCCACTATCACCCTGGGCGCGCGCATGCGGCCACGCAGTGAAGCGGCGATGCGCCCAGAGGGCCATGACGGGCGCACCATCGGCGCGGCCCTGCAGGTGGCCACTGCCACGCTGTGGACCGCAAGCCTCAACGCCACACACGCGGCGGCGCTCGCCAGCCAGGCGCCCTGCGCGCGTGCGCCTGCCCAGCCCAGCCGGGACGCCGCCAACAGCAGCGCAGTGCTCTCGGCCGCAGCAGTGCTGGCCGGCGTGCCAGCGCCTGCGCACGTGTGGCTCGTGTCACGGCTGCTGCGGCAGCAGCAGCTGGTGCTCCCGCCCGCCCACCGCGACGACGGACGCGCCGCAATCGGGGGCGAGGCGCCGGCGGCGGTGGTGCGGCCCGGCGGTGTGCTCGTCGCCTGCGGCGGCGCGGGGCCGGTGCCCGCCCCCGACGCCTGCTGCGACGACGACGCTGCGGCGGGCGGACGGCCCTGGCAGCGCGCGGCTGCGGTGGCGCGCGCCCTGGGGGAGCTGGACGGCGACGGCGTGAGCGTGCAGACGGTGCTGGGCCTCAGCCTGGGCCTGGCGGGCGCCGCCTTCCTCGCCTTCTTCCTCGCCATTTACGTGAGCGCCCACGAGGTCAATCGCTTGGACATTGAGGGCGCTCGTGCGCAAAATGCAGGCATGGGTTCCACCGCCCTCTGTGTGCCCGCCAAGGCGGTGCTGCTGTCTGCGCGTGTGCGCGTGCAACTGCAGCTCTGGCGCATGCACAAGAACCTCAAGGCCATGCAGGACATGCTGGGCAGCATCCTGGCGGCGGGCAGGCCGGCGCAGTCCGCCAAGCCCTCGGGTTCCGAGCCGCCTAGCGCCCACGCCACCTACGGTGCGCCACGCCACCCCCGTCCTCCCTCCGCGAGCAGCCCCTCCCGCGCCACAAGCCGCGAGCGCAGCTGCGGCAATTGCGCTGTCCATCTCATCTGCCCAGTCAGCGCGTGGCTGGGCGCTGTGCCGGCGACTCATGTCACTGCCTGAGCTCCGCGCCGCTGGTGATGCGCGCAGACGAGTTGCTCATGCGCATGAGCCGCAGCATGTACAACAGCGCCAACCTGCGGCAGCAGCTGGGCCACAGCTTGCTTGGAAACGGCGGCGGCAACGGCAGCACGCGCTTCCACCCGGCGCACCTCAACCTGGCCGGGCAGGACAGCAACGCCAGCGGCGCGGGCACCAGGTGCGCAGGCGCCGGCTCGGCTGGCGGTCGCTGCTGCCGCCGTCGTGGGCGGTGCAGGCGCACGGAAGAAAGGAGGTGGCTGCGTGCTGCTGCGTGTGGCGTGCGCAGGCACGGCGCGTACGCGGCGCTGGGGACGGGCTCCACGCCCATACAGGGCGGGGCGGGCGGCGCGGGCAACCAGATGCAGATGCAGATGCAGATGCAGATGCAGGGGGAGTCGTCGCTGGGCGGGCGGAACGCCACGCCCTCATCGCGTGACGCCCACCACGCGCTGTGAGTCGTGTGCGCCATCAGAGGGGGACGCTAGCATGACGACGCAAAGCGCGCGAGAGCCGCGGACTGCGGCGCCGCAGCACGGCGCGCTGATGTGCGCGACGCCGTTCCGCAACGCCGTTCCGCCGCGCAGGCTGCAAAGCAGCGGCGGGTACGTCAACATGCTCCCCAGCACCATGAGCGAGGTGACGCCGCAGCACATGGCCCTGCTGCAAGACCTCTCAGGTACGTGCGCCGCGCCGCGCCGTGCGGCCCGCCTGCCCTCAGCTCCTGCAATTCCCGGTCCGTCCCAGTCGCACTGCTGCAAACGTATGCGTGGTGGTGGCGCCTCGGCGTCGCAGGCATGATTGACGGCCCGAGCGTGAGCGACGGCGCGCTCCCCGGCCCCATCCAGCAGATGCTGCTCATGCAAGGCCTCCTGCCGCCGCACCTGGCGCCGTTCGCTGCCCACCAAGCCGCCTACGCCGCCGCCGGCGGCTCATCCACGCCCGGCGGGCCCAGCAAGCCGCTGACGGGCTCCAACAGCGCCGCCTACATGTACTCGGCCATGCAGACCCCGAACGAGGTCACGCCGGCCTCCCTGGCGCAGCTGTCGGACGGGTACGGCCGGGGCTGGGGCGGCGGCGCGGCGGGCGGGCCGCAGCAGCTGCCGTCGCAGCCTCAGCTGCAGGGCGCGGCGTCGCGGGGGCGCATGGGCGACCTGTCGCCGCAGGCGCACCTGATGCTGGCCCTGCAACAGCAACAACAGCAGCAACAACAGCAGCAGCAGCAGCAGCAGCAGCAGCAAGGCGGCGCGTATGCAGGTGCAGAGGGACCCTCCATGGGCGGGCAGGCCTCGATGCCCAGCCACCAAACGTCCTTGAGCGCGCCGCCCGTCAGCCGCGTATCGCAGCCGCCCGGCGTGGCGCCCTCGCTGCCCTCCTCCATCCCCTCGTCGCTGCTCAGCCCGGGCACCACGGCCGACATCGACAGCATGGGCATCCCCGCGCCCTGGGCGCTGCTCGCCAACCTGGGCGGCCTGCAGAGCCTGTCGCCGGTGGGCGGCGAGGCGCCCTACCCTGGCAACCAGCAAGGCGGTGGCGCGGGCAACAACGGCAGCGGCGGGGGGGCTGGAATGGGATCGGGCGGCGGCGCGCTGGCCAACCCCATGGCCATGCACGAGATGCTCATGGCTGGGTTTGGCGGCGCCGGCGCCGGGAACGGCGGCGGCGGCGGCGCGCCCGGAAGGGACGGCGGTGGCGGCGGAGGGCCCGGCGGTGCAGCTGGGAGCGGCAGCAACAACAACGGCGGTGGCTTGTCGCTGCTGAGCGTCATGACGAGCCTGGCGCCGAGCGTCTCGAGCGGCGAGCCGTCGCCCTCGACCGCGCTCAACCCTCGTGACGCGGCGGCGCCTGGGGGCGCGGGGCGAGTGGACCGCCTGCTGGCCACGCCCTTTGCGCTACCGGCCGGGCTGTCCACCATCGCCGAGGCCGAGTCGCCGCACCGGTCACGCCCGCCCTCAGGTGAGCCTTTGGTGCTCGCGTGCGCGCCGAATGCGGGTGCGGGAGCTCTTGTCACTCGTCGACGAGGAGCGTTGCGTCCTCTCTCGACCAGCGCCAGTGGTTCGCTGACGCGTGTGCACCGCGCAGGGTACGTGGACATGCACTACGACCCCGAGGGCTCCAACCACGCGGTGGGCGAGCCGCGAGGCCGGCTGCTCGAGCTCGAGACGGTCGTGGAGTCGGAGCCCGGCGGCATCCGCGCCAACTCGCCCGAGCGCGACCGGCCCTCCGCGACGCGCACGCGCCGCTTCGGCAACAGCCGCGCCGGCGGCGCCGACTCCATCATCCTCGAGGAGACGGACACGGGCAGCCAGCGCGCGTCGCGCGACACCGACGGCGCCGCGAACGGCACCAGCGCGCCGCTCGCTGCTGTGCCTGGGAACGCCAACCCGGGCGGCATGGCCTCGTTCCGCACCACGAGCCTCGGCCGCGCCGCGCTGGGCGCCATCACCCGCACCTTTGGCGCCATCTTTGGCCGCCAGTCCCTGCCGGTGGCCGCCGGCGCGTCAGAGGCGGCTGCCGCGGGGACGGCCGGCGCCGCCGGCGGGCCGCCGTCTACCGCCGGCGAGCGCGGTGCGCAGGCCAAGCAAGGCATCGCGCTGACCAGGCGCAGCGAGGCTGTGTTTGCGGCCTCCTCAACGACCTACACGGACAGCACCCCCCCGCGCACCGGCCGCCTGGCCAAGGTCGCCACCGCCCTGGCACTGGAGGGCACCTTTCAGCGCGGCAGCGGCAACACCAACGCGAGCAGCACCTTCAGCCAGCCCGAGGCCTTGCTGGCGCGCACCGGCGCTGGCGGCGGCGGCAGCACCTACGAGCGCGAGCGCACCTCTGACGGCGGCTCGGCCCGCGGCGGCAGCCTCTACGGCGGCGAGGGCTCGGGGCGCAACGGCACCGCCTTTTACAGCGAGGCGCGCAGCGGCGCCAACATGAGCCTGAGCATCGGCGGCGACAGCTCCATGATCAGCGGCACGACGGGCTCCATCGGGCTCCCGCCGGCGGCGGCGCACCGCGGCGCGGTGCCGGGCTCGATGCGCACCGGCAGCCTCAACGTGCTGCCAAACCCCCACGGGGGCTTTGACGGCATGTCCATGACGGCGCAGGCCACGCGCGTCAAGTCGGACATGCTGCCGGGCACCATGTTCCCGCCGGGCCACCCCGGGGGGCACAAGATCGCCGTGCCGCTCAACAGTGACCTGGGCGGGCCCGCCGGCAGCGCGGCGCTGACCGAGCAAATCACCGCGACGCCCGACGCCTTCTCGCCCAACACCGAGGCCAGCGGGCGGCACCGGTCAGTGTTCCACGCCGTGCACAGCCTGGGCAGCGTGGCAGCCGGCGCCGGGCCCGTCAGCGTGCCCAGCGTCAACGGCTCGCCCGACTGGGCCGGCTCGGGCCGCCAAATGGTGCTCATGTCGGGGGAGACGGGCGAGTCGCCGCTCTACTCGGCCATGCGCTCGGCGCAGCACGGCGGGGCGTACAGCGGCGCCGGCGGCCTGCCCG
>VFQP010006121.1_pt1 | contig 10059 bp, 8 predicted proteins | sample 3512351 | NCBI WGS metagenome assembly VFQP01 (sample SAMN10412372, study PRJNA504923) | tailings metagenome | isolation source: Relicate 1 Philex TSF1 revegetated site | place: Philippines: Tuba, Benguet | collected 2017-08-29
TGCTTATGATGCAGCACGGCAGTATGCACAGGAACGCCACCAGTTCGACCAGCCCATTGCCAATTTTCAGGGAATCAGCTTTAAACTGGCCGATATGGCCACCGAAATCATGGCCGCAGAACTTCTGATCCAGCAAGCCTGCGATTGTAAGGAAAAGGGCATTAAAGTTACCCGTGAAAGCGCCATGGCTAAGTATTATGCCAGTGAAGTGGCCGTAAAAACAGCCAATGAAGCTGTACAAATTTTTGGCGGATATGGCTATACAAAAGATTTTCCGGTAGAAAAATTCTATCGTGACGCAAAATTGTGTACTATTGGTGAAGGAACTTCAGAGATTCAGAAATTGGTGATCGCCCGGGAAGTACTTCAATAAATACGTTTAACGGTTGCTTGCTTATAGACAAAAGGCCCCTGAAAAGGGGCCTTTGTTTTACCTGGGTTTTGAGTCTATTATTGTTCAATATGAGTGATCGTTGATTGCCAATCCATCTTTTTACTTAAGATCATGATCACAGCAAGAATCAGGAATAAACCAATACTGCCTACGAGTAAAGCGGTATCCTCTAATTGAAGTAATACAAAGACAAAACCATATACGCCCCCCAGCATACAGGTAAAATAAGCTGTTGTCTTCAAGGAACGAAAATGTATGTTCACATAAATACTAATCAATAGAGTGGTAGCCGTTGCCGCTATCCAGTATGCCCAGTTGAATATGATGAATTCGCCAATGGATAGCAATAATGTATAAAAAATCACCAGAGCAAAACCAATCATGACATACTGAATGGGATGTAAGGGTTTCTTTTGCATGATTTCCAGCATAAAGAACAATGCAAAACAGAGGCCAATAAGTAAGATGGCATATTTAGTGGCCCTATCAGTCTTAGCATAGTGGTCAACAGGTTCTAACATGTTGATGCCAAAAGAGCTGATTGCACTCAGTTGTACTGCTTCTGTAATAATAGTTGGAAATGGGAGATTGGCTTTGTTGAATTGCCAACTAGCATTAAATCCATCACTGCTTACTTTTCTGTTAGTTGGTAGTACTTGCCCTGAGAAAGAAGGATTGGGCCAGGCAGAAGATACATGAAAACTACTGTTGCCAGCAAGCGGAAGAAACATGAGTCGATCACTGCCCTTGATACGCAGATTGTAAGAAAATGGAATGATTTGATTGAGCTTTGCAGCTTGAAGTTGGTATAAAGCTGCTAGACCATTCTCTGATACCTGGTCTGTTGGTAATCCGGGTAATAATTCCAGCTTCTGCTCACCTATACGCATTATGATTTGCTGTTCAATACCCTTATAGTCGGTAATCCCTAAACAAACCCTGGCCTCTTGCCAAATGATTTGCTGTAAGGCAATGCCCTCAGGTAATTGAAGTTTGAAGTTGCCCTTGGTTTCCATTGCTGTTCGGTATAAGGGCACACTGTAAATGGAGCGCTTTCTTATTTCCGTCGAAATTCTGCCGATTACCTCTACTGTTTCGGGTAATAAGAGGAAGTGTTTTCTCTCAGTGATAATTTTTCCTTTAGCATTAGTATTGGTTACCTTGTAGGGTATGTACAAGTATGGGCCGGCAATTGTTTGAGATTTGGCCCACTGGTTACTTACTTCATCTACAATCTGTGATCTTCTTTGTTTTCTTTCAGTAATCAGGTTGTTAACAACAATCATTGGAATGAGTAATAATAACATCAGCCCCGCAGTCAATAATCCTTTATACATTATCTGGTGTTGATTCGATGTAGGTTTTGTTGCTTGTTCCATTTGTTGATGTGTTTTTTCAGATGAATAATATTGATGAATTGGACGACGATGAAAGAATAAGGAAGACCAGGAACTGGCCAGAAGAATGGCAAATCCAGTTGTCATGATGTCTATCAGATACTCATTGAATACATAAGCATCTTTGCGCATGAAAGCCAATGGTATACAACTGTATAATGCGGAGAGTACTAAGTTGAAATTGAAAATACGTCTGGTTATTTGTTCATGTCGAACTATGGCCTGGTCAGATAATTTGAAAATGATGAGATAACCAATTAATACGGGGATGCTAGCTATGATTGATATGACAGCTATCATAAATAGCAGGATCAGCTCATTTTCTTCAAAAGAGGGGGCGATGAATTTGATCGCCATAAATAATAGTAAGCAGCCAATCAGCCAGCTGCAAAACGACAGTGAAAAAGCAAGTCTGAATTTATTCATTAAAAGTGCTTTGAATTACAAAGTAAATGGTGAAAAAAAATTAGTTGATCCCCCTAATCATTTTTTCGAGTGCATCCAAATGGGCACGGAAAGCTTTTTCCCCATTTTTTGTAACGGAATAAGTTGTATTTGTTTTACGGCCAATAAACCCCTTATTTACCTTGATGTATTGATGTTCTTCTAAGGTTTTCATATGACTGGCGAGGTTACCATCCGTTACCTGAATCAATTCTTTGAGTTCATTAAAATTGACTTCCTCATTTACCATCAATGCGCTCATGATACCCAAACGGACACGGCTATCGAATACTTTATTCAGGTGTTCTATTGGGTTCTTCATATACGCTCATATTTCCACCACATCCAGGTGCCATATATAATATGCATCAGACCAAATCCCAGGGCCCAGCAAATTAAACCATATCCAATGAACCAGAGGTTTATACATCCGATAATTAATTGTGAGAAGCCCAACCATTTGATTTCAGATAGTGTATACTTACTACCATTAATCAGTGCTATTCCGTAAAATAGCAAACAAACAGGTGCTATCAGACCAAAAAGATTCCATTCTAATAAGCGAATCACCAGGATGCCACCTGCTATAAGGGGAATGGCTACACTAACGGCCAGTCGTCTGGATGCTACGGTCCATACAACAGTTGCTGTTTTCCGGCTTCTTAACCAGGTGAACAGGTAGGCGAGTAAAACAGCAACTACAAATGTGATGAAGCCAACCAGGCATAATTTAACCCTTACCGAAGGCAAATCACTAAGCTGTATACCTTTTTCCCAAGCAATACCTGATCGCAAAGCCTGCCAATCACTCCAAACTAATAAAGTTGCAATAATTGCACAGATCCCAGCTGCAATACCACTTAGTCCACTCAGGCTAATGAAGCGACTGCTCCTGTTCATCATTTCCCGTATATCCTGCAGGGTATCCAGATGTTGTTGGTCCTTGTTCATAAAAGCACTTTGTTTTTCAAAGTAAATGCATTCAGATTATATTAGCAAGTACTATTCCCCCTTTTTTCTTTTTTTAACGATTTGTGGGAGAGCTGGTAAGCCAATCTTAGCTTTTCGAATATGTTAGCAGTAACAGCAAGGGTTCCTCAGCTAAGTGGTTATCAGGCATTATCCGGATGTTTCGGCTCCCTCAATTGAACAGGCTTACGCTGACGTTTACGCATTTGCATATTCAATAGCTCCACAATAAAAGAGAAGGCCATCGCGAAGTATACATAGTTCTTCAGGTGAAGCTCATGCGCCCCCTCACTATTCCATCCTTCTACCAACAAAACAAATCCAATCATTACCAGAAAAGAAAGTGCCAGCATCTTGAGGGTAGGATGCTTATGGATAAAACTGGAAATATTGGGACTGAAGAGGAACATAATGACCATAGCAATGATCACCGCAGCGATCATGATCTCAATATGCTTGGCAGTACCGCCTGCTGTTATAATACTGTCAAAGCTAAATACCATATCAATCAGAATAATCTGAAAGATACCCGCACCAAAACCCAGCGGCTTACTGGTTTGTCCACCTGCATGATCTTCATCGCCTTCCAGTTTGTGGTGAATCTCCTTCACGGTTTTGTACAAAAGAAATAAACCACCGGCCAGCATGACCAAACTGGCCAAATCGAAATCTTTTCCCCAGGCAGAAAATACAGGTTTCCCTTTTTGTGCCAGTAACCAACTGAGCGCAAATAATAAAGCGATACGGGTTGTCATCCCCATAATCATCCATAACATCCGCGCCCTTTTCTGGAATTGCTTTTCCATGCGATTCATGATGATACTCACGAAAATCACATTATCTATGCCTAATACTACTTCCAGTATTACAAGTATCAAAAAACTGATCAAACTCTCAGAGGTGAATAGGTGTTCCATGGAGGGTATAGCTAAATGTTTGTATGATTGTTGGGATACTTTACAGTTTCCCTTCTTGCAAATTAAAGTCTTCTTTGCTTAGCCTTTCGCCAGTTGCTGACAAATCTTTTTCACAATAGATGGGCCCTGATAAATAAAACCCGTCCATACCTGTACCAGTGAAGCGCCGGCAGCCATTTTTTCGGCGGCATGTGCTCCGGTAAAAATCCCTCCGCTGGCAATAATGGGTACTTTGCCACCCGTTTGCTCATGGAGATAACGCACCACTTCAGTCGATCTTTCCCTAACAGGTGCGCCACTGAGCCCGCCTGCACCAATCGCCTCAATACGGGCAGCAGGTGTAGTCAAGCCTTCCCTGGAAATCGTGGTATTGGTTGCTACCAATCCGCTCAAATTCAGTTCGAGCGATAAGGATACAATATCATCCAACTGCTCCCTGGTAAGGTCGGGCGCTATCTTGAGCAACAAGGGTTTGGGTTGCTGTTTTTTTGCATTGCTTTCCTGCAGTACCCCAAAAATTCGCTTCAGTGAATCCTTTTCCTGCAGTTCACGTAAACCTGGGGTATTGGGCGAACTTACATTCACAACGAAATAATCTACATGATCATATAAACCTTCAAAACAGATCTGGTAATCCTTCCAGGCCTCTTCATTCGGTGTTACTTTATTCTTGCCAATATTGCCCCCAACAATAAAATGGGTATTCTTTTTTCGAAATGCCGCCAATCTTGCCTCAATAGCTTTTACACCATTATTATTAAATCCCATCCGGTTAATCAAGGCCTGATCGGCAGGTAAACGGAATAAACGTGGCTGCTCATTGCCCGATTGTGGTTGCGGTGTCACAGTACCAATTTCCACAAAACCAAATCCCAGGGCCTCCAACTCATTCAGGTAAACAGCGTTTTTGTCGAATCCGGCTCCCAAACCTACCGGATTGGGGAATCTGATCCCCAATAGTTCCTTGCCAAGCTGTGGCTGGTTAGGACGAAATGCTTTGGTGATCAATCCCTTGACCGGAGAAAGGGAACAGGCTCCCCGAAGCAGGTCCATCGAAAAATAATGCACATCCTCAGGTGGGAAGGCGAACAAAAGTTGTCGGATAAGCGGGTAAATCATGGTGCTGCGAAGATAAGCAGTGCCCGACTTGACCAGCCAAATTATCAGCTGTTAATTTTAGTTGCATAAACAACTTTTTTTCAAAAGAATCCCTACATTTGATCAGTAAAAGTCAGGAATATGCAGGAAGCTTATATTGTTGCCGGATACCGTACCGCTGTTACCAAGAGTAAGAAAGGCGGATTTCGTTTTTTCAGGCCAGATGATCTGGCTGTAGAAGTGATCAGGGGCTTAATGGCTTCAGTGCCGCAACTGGAAGCAAAGCGGGTAGATGATGTGATTGTAGGAAATGCCGTTCCGGAAGCAGAGCAAGGCCTGCAATTTGGCCGCATCATTTCAGCCCGAGCCCTGGGCATAGATGTAGCCGGCTTTACCATTAACCGTTACTGCGCCAGTGGATTGGAGAGTATTGCGCTTGCCACAGCCAAAATTCGTACCGGCATGGCCGACTGTATCATTGCCGGTGGTACAGAAAGTATGAGTCTGGTACCTACTGCCGGCTGGAAAACCGTACCTGCCTATTCCATCGCTAAAGATGAGCCCGATTATTATTTGAGCATGGGCCTTACTGCCGAAGCAGTAGCCAAAGAGTTCAATGTGAACAGGGTAGACCAGGATGCTTTTGCCTATCAATCGCACCAAAAAGCCATGAAAGCTATTGAAGAAGGATATTTTAAATCTGGCATACTCCCTATCACAGTAGAAGAAACCTATCTCAATGAAAAGGGTAAAAAAGCTACACGTTCATATGTGGTCGATACAGATGAGGGAGTAAGGGCAGATACAAGTATGGACGTATTGGCAAAACTTAAGCCTGCATTTGCCTTAGGTGGTTCTGTTACTGCGGGTAACTCCTCTCAAACCAGCGACGGTGCAGCTTTTGTGATTGTTATGAGTGAGCGTATGGTAGTTGAATTGGGCTTGAAACCCATTGGTCGTTTGGTGAATTGCGCTTCTGCCGGTGTTCATCCCCGCATCATGGGTATTGGTCCCGTGGCAGCCATCCCCAAAGTATTGAAGCAGGCAAATATGTCGCTCAACAATATTGACCTCATCGAGTTGAATGAGGCATTCGCTTCTCAATCACTGGCTGTGATTCGTGAGTTGGGCCTTGATCCATCAATTGTCAATATTAATGGTGGCGCCATTGCACTTGGTCATCCACTGGGTTGTACAGGTTGCAAACTCACTGTTCAACTCCTGAATGATTTGAAACGATTGAATAAAAAATATGGTATGGTTACTGCCTGTGTGGGTGGCGGACAGGGTATTGCCGGTATCATCGAATACCTTCCATAATATATGCATCGGGTGTTCATTGTGCTGAAAGATGATTGGCACATTGAACACCCGTTTTATTTTACTGCTTTTCTACAAATTCTCCTCGTCCATTCATAAAGCCATAGCGTTCACGGAATAATCCGGTAAGCTGCCTGGCATTCTGCATGGCCATTGCATGAATATCTTTTCTGTTAGCTTCATATCCGGGCCCCCTGGCCAGTAATCCGCTCAATACCGATCTTTGTGAATGTTCCCTGCTGGCAATAATTCTTTTTTCAATTAGCCTGTCTCCCTGAAGTACCGTGATCTCCGTTTCAAAAAATACCGAGTAATAAGCGGTCTTATTCGTACTGCCATCCGTATTCGTTCTTTTTACTACATCATCCTGTCTGAACCCGCCCTCATAACTCCTGAGTATAATCACGATATTCGACTGATATTTTTCTGCCAGTTTTATTTTGACCAATGGATCGTTTTGTAAAAGCTGACTCTTTTCCGCATCGGTTAAACTGGTATCACGAAATGCCACTAACTGCAAGTCCTGACGAATGGTTTGCGGTAGTTGCGCCAGGTATAATTCTTTGATCTGATTCACCACTGCCTCTCTTTTTTTGGTGAGGGCCAGTCCAGGTGTGTACACATCACCCGCTTCAATGATTACCACCGACTTCGATGGATTTTCTACCGGAATTTCTGCGGGATAGGTCTTTGCTGTAAAAGACATCGATTTACAGGCAGTAAAGCAGATAGCTATTACAATGATGTACAATTTGCTCATGGGTTCAGGGTTTGCATACGAAGGTATTTCGGGTATAGGTTATGGAATCGTTGATCTTGTATGATACGCGCATTTTACGGTATGAGTGGCGTATGAAATGGATATCTGATCTTTTCGTTACAGATAAAAACCTGGCGTATGACAAAGGTCATATTTCTTCGAAAAATTTCGGTCTAACTTTATCACATAAACATGTGATACTGTATTCATTCACCCAAAATGATGAACCATGCAAGCAATTCTTGTACCAACAGATTTTTCACCAGTTGCACAACAGGCTACATTGTATGCGTTTGAGCTGGCCAAACAATTGCAGGTAAAAGAGGTGGTGTTATATCATGCCTATCAAGCTCCTGTGAATATAGATCCAATGGTGGCTCCGGTTATTTTACCTGATATTGAAACGCTCAAAGAGAGCAGTGAGTATGCCATGAAACAATTCAGGCATGTAGTTTCTCCTTTTTGTGATAAACAAATACAGTTAAAAACAGAACTACGTTACGATCATCTCGGGGCGGGCTTGGATGAAGTATGTGCAGCATGCAATGCCGGACTCATCGTAATGGGTGTAACGGGCGCTGGTAAACTAGAGCAGACTATTTTTGGTAGTAATGCCCTCAGTGTTGCCAGGAATGGAACTGTTCCAGTGATCCTGGTGCCACCCCATGCGCATTGTACTGAAATAAAAGAAGTGATGTTAGCCTGTGATCTCAAAGAAGTGGTATCGTCAACTCCGGTACAACCCATTCGGAACATACTGGAAATAACAAAAGCACAACTATTCGTATTACATGTAAACAAGGAAAATAAACCCTTCACAGCTGCAGCCAGTGCAGAAAGTTTGATGCTGGATACATTATTGCAAGACTATAACCCCATCTATCATTTCGAAGAAGGTAATGATTTTGTAGAAGTAGTGAATAAGGTTGCACTGGAAAGGATGGTAGACCTTCTGGTTGTAATCCCGAAGAAGCAGGGATTATTTGCCGGATTATTTCATACCAGTGCCACCAAACAACTTGCCTATCATAGTCATATTCCTATTATGGTGGTACATGAATAATTAGAACGAGGAATAAGTTGCTGCCCTAATTTTTGTAAGCCTATCTGAATATTAACAGTTGGCTTACAACAGGTACTTCCCTACAATTGGCACCCTTCTGCCCACACCAAAAGCTTTTGGTGATACGCGAATAATGGGACAGAACTGGTTACGTTTATATTCATTGTTATTCACCATACGTAGGGTTCTGTCGGTAAGTGCGGCATCAAAGCCCAATGCTTTGATCTCGGCTGGTCCCATTCTTTTTTCTATATACTGATAGAGTATCTGGTCGAGTACACTGTAATCGGGTAAGCTATCACTGTCTTTTTGATTAGGGCGCAGTTCGGCACTCGGTGCTTTCTCAATGATATTTTCCGGGATGATTATACCCTTTCGGTTAATGTAGCGGGCCAGTGCATATACCTGTAGTTTATAACAGTCGCCCAACACGGCCAGTCCGCCAGCCATATCGCCATACAAAGTACCATAACCTGTTGCCAGTTCACTTTTGTTGGAAGTATTAAGTAATATATAGCCGAATTTATTGGCGATGCCCATCAGCAGGTTGCCCCTTGTTCTGCTCTGTAGATTTTCTTCGGCCAATGAAAAAGGAAGTTGGTTGAAAATGGAATCGAGTGTTTTCAATAAGGATTGAAAAACATCATCAATACGAACGATATCATAGGGATTGCCAAGGTTTTCACTCAATGCAACAGCATCATTTACTGAGTGTTCTGTTGAGTAGGGAGAGGGCATAAGAATGGCACGAACATTTTCTTTCCCCAGGGCATCACAGGCAATAGCCAGCGTTACAGCCGAGTCAATACCACCCGATGAACCCAGAATTGCTTTGGTGAATCCCATTTTTTTGAAATAATCCCTGATACCGAGTAACAAAGCATCATATACCTGAGCGATATTCAGTTCGGGTTCAAGTGTGGCAGGGTTCAACTCCTTATCCGGCACCCGGCTTGCCGGTTCGAGGATGGGGGCTTGTATACTGCCATCTTCATTCAATTCTACCGTAACCATGCCTTCCTCAAACATGGGGAGGGCAGCGCATAAATTCGCTTGCTGATCGAATACCAGTGAAGCGCCATCGAAAACGATCTCTGTTTGACTACCCACTGCATTACAATAGAACATGGGTAGTTTGTATTTGAGTACATTGGCTTTGATGACTGATTTCCGATCTTCATCATGTGTGTAATCAAATGGGGAGGCGCTCAGGTTAAGCATGATATTGGGTGCCTGCTCCATGAGTTGGTCCATGGGACAAATACGGTACAAGGGATTATCGCCCAGGTTCCAAATGTCTTCACAAATGGTGATGGCCAGTTTCTTTCCTTTAAAAGGAACTACCTTCCATTCAAAAGCTGGTTCAAAGTATCGGTATTCATCGAATACATCGTAGGTGGGAAGCAGGGTTTTATGAATTTCGGCCTTGATCTCTTTTTCATAGAGGAAGAAGGCGGCGTTGAAAAGATCTTTTCCTTTCGGGTTTGGGTTACGGGCTGGTGAACCAATGAGCACGCCAATGGTATCAGCTTCCTCTTTAATGCGGTCAATTGCCGCATAACACTGATCAATGAAATCTTTGAATTCTACAAAATCCCTTGCCGGATAACCGCAAACACTCATTTCACTAAAGAGAATCAGATCCGAGCCTGCAGCTTTGGCTGCTTGAATGGCTTCCAGGATCTTGTTGGTGGTGC
>VFQP010006122.1_pt1 | contig 10059 bp, 10 predicted proteins | sample 3512351 | NCBI WGS metagenome assembly VFQP01 (sample SAMN10412372, study PRJNA504923) | tailings metagenome | isolation source: Relicate 1 Philex TSF1 revegetated site | place: Philippines: Tuba, Benguet | collected 2017-08-29
GAGTCTAAATTTTACCTGCACTATAACTTCCCGCCATTCAGCACCGGTGAGGTGAAAATGATGCGTGGTCAGAGCAGGAGAGAAGTAGGTCATGGTAACCTGGCCATGCGCTCCCTGAAACAAATGATGCCCAGCAGCAGCAGCTATGCGTACACTGTGCGTGTGGTGAGTGATATCCTGGAAAGTAATGGTTCCTCTTCTATGGCTACCGTTTGTGCCGGTTCACTGGCCCTGATGGATGCAGGTGTGCCTGTGCCCAAACACGTAAGTGGTGTGGCTATGGGATTGATTACCCGTGAAGATGGAAAGTATGCTATCCTGACCGATATCCTTGGTGATGAAGATCACCTGGGTGATATGGACTTCAAAGTAACCGGTACCCGCGATGGTATTTGTGGTGTACAAATGGATATTAAAGTAGATGGTTTGAGTATGGATGTAATGCGTGAAGCCCTTGATCAGGCTCGCCGTGGTCGTCTTCATATCCTCGACGCCATGTATGAGTGTATCCCTGCACACCGTCCGGATGTGAAGCCGCATGCACCACGTATGATCAAACTGATCATCGATAAGGAATTCATTGGCGCCGTAATTGGACCAGGTGGTAAAGTGATTCAGGAAATTCAGCGTGAAACCAGCACCACCATCAATATTGAAGAAGTGGGTAATACCGGAGAAGTAAGCATCTTCTCTGCCAATAAAGAAAACCTCGACAGGGCTGTAGCCTGGGTTAAAGGCATTACTGCCGTACCAACCGTAGGTGATGTGTATGAAGGTCCTGTAAAAGGTATCAAGGAATTCGGTGCATTCGTTGAGTTCATGCCTGGCAAACAAGGTTTGCTGCACATCAGCGAAATTAGCTGGAAGCGATTGGAAACTATGGACGGATTGTTCAATGAAGGTGATATGGTAAAAGTGAAACTGGTAGGTCTTGATCCCAAGACTGGTAAGTTTAAACTGAGCCGTAAAGCACTCATGCCCAAGCCAGAAGGTAAGCCCCGCGAAGAAAGAGGGGATGCCGCTCAGGGAGAATAATTCATCTCATCATATGTATCAAGGCCCTGTTCCCATTATCCGGAGCAGGGCCTTATTACTTACCCTCAGATCAATTCATATGGAGCGTTATTGTCAACTTACCATCCCCGTTCAAGATGAAGCCCAACTCGAAATGCTCATCGCATCTCTCACTGCTATTGGTTTCGATGGCTTTGAGGAAGTGGATGGTACTTTGAAAGCTTTTATTGATGAAAGTGAATATGTACAGGCAGATGTGGATGCGGTACTAGCGCAGTACCAACTCAGCAGTATTTTGTCGATGGTGGAGAAGCAGAACTGGAATGCCCTTTGGGAGTCCAATTTCGATCCGGTTATTGTGGATGATTTTGTGGGCATCAGGGCTTCCTTTCATCCGCCTATTGATGATGTGGCCTATCAACTCACCATTACACCCAAGATGAGTTTTGGTACCGGACATCATGCCACCACCTACTCGGTGATGCAATTAATGCGAGAAATCGATTTTAAGGGAAAACGGGTATTTGATTTTGGTACCGGAACCGGTATTTTGGCCATTTTGGCGGAGAAATTAGGGGCTAAGAATATATTGGCCATTGACCATGATCCCTGGTGTGTGGAGAATAGCCTGGAGAATATTCAGATCAATGAATGTGTACATATTCAGGTACAACAAGCCGATCATGCAGCTACCCCTGAACAATATGATGTGGTAATCGCAAATATTAATAAAAATATCATACTTGACAATTTACAGCAACTGGCGGCAGCGGCAGCCCCTACTGCACATATTTTGTTAAGCGGATTACTCACCAGTGATGCGGAAGATATTATAAATGCTTGTAAAACAGTGGGTTGGAAGCATATCAAAACGGTTGAACGGGGGGCGTGGATAGCTATTCACCTAATAGTTTGATTTTCCACACCGGCATTGTTAATTTATCATTAACTTGAAATTCGGTATCTTCGTACTGTAGTACTGTTAACTTCAACCACCCCCGATGAACGAATTATTGCTCATTATTGCCGCTTATTTAATTGGATCCATCCCAACGGCCATCTGGGTCAGCAAAGGATTTTTTGGTATCGACATTCGTGACTATGGCAGCGGTAACGCCGGTGCCACCAACACTTTCCGCGTATTGGGCTCCAAATGGGGCAGTTTTGTTATGATTGTGGATGTGGTAAAAGGTGTGATCGCTACTTCCCTGTATATTTTATTGCCTTTCTATCTGGAAAATGAGTGGCATAGAACAAACCTGATGATCGGGTTAGGCCTGGCTGCTGTATTGGGACATATCTTCCCCATCTGGGCTAATTTCAGAGGTGGTAAGGGTGTTGCTACCTTATTGGGTATGGCTGTGGCTATTCAGCCGATGGTAGCGGTTTGTTGTATTGGCGTATTTCTCTTGGTTTTATACCTAACCCGTTTCGTTTCCCTCAGTTCTATTTTAGCGGGTATTTCTTTCATGGTATTCATCCTCTTCATTTTCAATGAACGTGAAACCCTCTATCGCATTTTTGCGGTACTGGTTGCCTTGATGGTAGTGCTGACCCACCAGAAAAATATCGGTAGAATTCTGAAGGGAACAGAGAGCAAGGTACCCATCCTTCGCTATCGCGACCGCAGACGCCAGCAGCGTAAGGGGGAATAAGGGAATTTTTCGGTATTATTTGTTAGTCCCATACACTTTAATAGGGTTTGTTCTATACAGCATATCTGTATGACTATAAATTCATTGATCCTGTCGTAATTTTGGCAGGATTTTTTCTATACTACCATCAAAATCTGGCGTTATGAAAAGAATGTTTTCTGTATATGCAGGTGTAATTGCTGTGTTTATTTTATTCATGGCTTGCCATCGCAATGCCATTACTGGTCGGAATCAATTGAATTTGATACCTGAGGCCGAAATACAATCGATGGCTTTTACGCAATACCAGGAGTTTTTATCGACCAATAAGGTAGTGCCCGCCAATAACCAGAATGCGGTGATGGTAAGCAGAACCGGCAACCGGATTATTGCTGCGATCAAAAAATATTATACAGAACAAGGCCTGACCAAAGAGTTGGAAAATTTTAAGTGGGAGGTAAACCTGGTCGATAACAAAGAGCCCAATGCCTGGTGTATGCCGGGTGGTAAGATCGTGGTGTATACAGGGATTCTTCCTTATACACAAAATGAAGCGGCATTGGCGGTTGTAATGGGACATGAAGTAGCGCATGCATTGGCGCGTCATGGTAATGAAAGAATGAGTCAGGGCTTATTCCAGGAATTAGGAGGTGTGGCATTATCGGCCGCCCTTTCTTCTAAACCCGAACAAACCCGCAATTTATTCATGACCTCTTATGGTGTGGGTACCAATGTAGGTGTGATGCTGCCCTTTAGTCGTAAGAATGAATTGGAAGCCGATCGTTTAGGCTTGATGTTCTCAGCCCTGGCAGGATATGATCCAAGGGAAGCCATTGGTTTCTGGCAGCGTATGTCGAAAGCTTCCGGCGGTAATAAACCTCCAGAATTCCTGAGTACACACCCCGCCGATGAAACGAGGATTAATGAGCTACAGAAAATCATGGACAATACCGTTGCCAACTATTATAAGCCACAATAGTTACTTGATTTTATTGAATCTGAAAGGCTTTCGCGATCTTTTGCGGAAGCCTTTTTACTGTATCTATCCGGCCGATCACCTTTCTATTCAGCTAGAAAAGCCTAATAAGTATAAAAAAATAGCTTTTTTCTGTTAAATCGGCCCGTAAAACACAAAAATCCTGCATTTGTTTGCGGGAAGCGGTAACATTTTTTTAACTTTGCAAACATTTTGTTCATTCCTGAAAATCTCACGTAGGCATGTCAAATCAGAGCTTATTCGAAAAGTTACAGTACAAGGATGAGAAGAATATCCTGATCCAGGGCCTTCCTTCCTCTATTGAAAAGCAATTTGCCAAGTTAAACTACGCTAAGAATATTACTCCTTTATTACGGAGTAAGAAAGTAGATTTTGCAATTGTTTTCGCCATTAGTCAGCAGCAACTTAATAATGTTCTCTGTGAAGTGCTGCCAGCGCTGCATGAAGACAGTAAACTTTGGGTAGCATATCCTAAAACAACGAGTAAGATTGTAAGTGATCTGAACCGTGATTGCAGCTGGGAGTGTTTGACCAAGAAAGAGTATGAATCTGTTAGAATGGTTACACTCGATCATGTATGGAGTGCCATTAGGTTTAAGAAAACCGATAAAATCCCTAACCGTTCCCGTGCTTTTTCAGAAGTAAAGAGCAAAGAAGTAGGAAGTGATTTCGAAAAAACATTGGTGGTGGCGCCGGTTGAATTAGAGCACCTGTTCACCAAACATGGGGAAGCCAAGGAGTTTTTTAGTTCACTCTCTTTTACCAATCAAAAGGAATATGTGACCTGGATACAGGGAGCCAAGAAAGAAGAAACAAGGAAGCGCCGCTTAGAAACCGCATTAGAAAAATTACTGGCAGGGAAAAAGAATCCCTCCGAAAAATAACCACCAGGGGGCCTCTCAACAGAGGCCCTTCGTGTTTCCCTTTGTGTCCTTCGTGTCCTTTGTGGTTTCAAAAATGCTTGAGTTATCTGCAGGCTGGCATAAAGTCAAAGAGTTTTGAAACCACAAAGGACACGAAGGACACAAAGGAAGGCACGAAGGTTAGTTGGATTGGATGCGGGTTTGGAGTTCGGCTTCCATTTTTTGTTTGGCCTGGTCAGAGAGTGTTTCACTGGATCGGATATCCCGGGCCGCCTCACTGATCTGTTTGGTTTGGATAGCAAAGAAGCGGCACACCATACAAATAGCCAAATGGGAGCGGAGCTGTAATTTCTCCCTCCAGCTAAGTATTCCTTCTTCCTGCTTGGAAATAAGGTAGGTAGCTTTTTTACAAGTGGTATTGAATAATGCCATGGTTATCTAATCAGTTATTGATCCAGTTTTTTTCCAAACAATCCCTCAGCCCAAGTTTTGCCCGGTGAATGAGTACCCAGTAATTAGACGCTGTAATATTCATTTCCTTACAAATATCTGCTGTTTCCATCTCCTCCATGTATTTCAGTACAAATGCGGTTCGCTGCATTAACTGGAGTTTGTCTTTGCAAGCCATGAGAATGGTATAGAATTCCTTATTACGCAACTGTGCTGGATAGTCTGTACCCCAGTTAACAGGTTCATCGGATGCCGTCCAGTGCTCTTCCTCATCAAAAAATCGATCGGTTGCATCATTGGCCGGCGGATTCGTATCGATTTCCCTGGCCCTTTTCCGGTAATGATCAATGATCTTATGTTTGAGGATAGTAAACAGCCAGGTACGCTCAGAAGCTTCTCCTTTAAATCCAGCACGTGCATTCCAGGCACTAAGGAAGGTTTCCTGAACAAGGTCTTCTGCAATGGAACTATTATTTACCCTCGGACGGGCATAGGCAAAGAGCTCATCGGAATGATTATCGACCCATTTTTCGGGAAATAGTTCGTGCATAGGTTGAAGAGGGGGTTGCTTCTCTCCGTGAAAATAGCAAATTTCGAACAACTAGCTTTAGGAGCTAGCTATCATGGCAAGAAAAAAGCAGCCCCCCGGAGGAACTGCTTGTATCGTTTTGAAGGCGTATGAATGCTGTTTACCAAACGAAAGTACCCACTGCACCTGCATCGAGTGAAATGGCCAGCCATTTGCCATTGAACTTAATATTGAAGAGTTGGCTGGTTTCTGCATCATTCTCAACAATCAATACTTTCTTGCCATCGGGTGTTTTAAAAGCCACATTGTTGAGAGAGCCACTGCTATTGCTGGCAATACGTACTGAGCCTGTAGGTACAAACTTAGATGCGTGGGCAATGATGTAATAGGAAACATTCCTTGTGAAATTAGTATTATTCACCACAGTGATGGCACCTTTACAGGCGGTACAACCACCCTGGGTATGCGGACCATACGCACTGTTATTGGCAAGGTTCCATTCCAGGGCATTCTTGCTCCAGTTACGCATAGAACAAATGATCACGTTTTTGAGGTGCCATTTCAGATCACCTCCAAAATTCCCTGTTGATGAAGTCCATTGTTCGGTGAAATAAAGACTCTTATCCGGATGTGCAGCCTGAACCGTAGAAAGTGCACTGATATCACCCGCGTATAAATGAAATGCCGATCCATCTATATATGCTTTTGCACCGGCATCATTCAATACACTGATGGGATAATCAGGGCGATCACAATTATGATCATAGATGATGATCTTGGTATTAATATTGGCAGTTCTGAAGGCAGGTCCCAAATGATTTTTGATGAAATCGGCCTGCTGCGCAGCTGTCATCAGCAAACTGGGATTATTACCCGGATGCAGGGGCTCATTCTGCGGCGTGATGGCATCAATGGTAATGCCTTGTGCCTTCATTTCCTGGATATACTTAACGAAGTATTTGGCATAAGCAGCATAATAGCGTGGTTGCAAACTGCCACCAATGGTGCTGTTATTATCCTTCATCCACACAGGTGGCGACCATGGGCTACCCATGATCTTGATATTGGGATTAATAGCAAGGATCTCCTTTAATAAGGGGATCACGTGCTGCATATCTGGCTGCAGACTAAACTGCGTCATATTTTCATCGGTTTGTCCGGCGGGCAGGTCATTGTAAGAAAAGGTAGTGGCATTGAGATCGGATGCGCCAATACTGATGCGTAAATAGCTGATGCCAATGGCATTTTCTCCTTTCCCGAATAGCTCCTGCAATAACTCCTGCTTCTTGGCGGTGGTGAGTGAGTTGATCATTTCAGCACTGCCCCCGGTAAGGGTATAACCAAATCCATCGACCGATTGAAAAGTGCTTGTTTCATTCACTTCAATGGTTGGGTATTGGTTCACGGGTGAATTAAAGGATAAGGCATAAGATTGCTTCTGTAGTAATACAGATTCATTACCCCTGGTTAACCAAAAATCCATTTCATTGGTAACGGGTGGGGTTGTGGTAGGCGGAGTGGTTGTGGGAGGGGTACTTACAGATTTGCTTTTGCAATTGGCGAGTACGATTACCGCCATGATGGCTAATAGTATAATTTTTCTTCCTTGTATCATTTTTTTTGTTTTAGGTGAAGAAGTAGTTGCTCCGGGTTTTGTTAACCGCTACTTCTTTTGTTTGTAAGCCCGTACATAATCGATCTCGAGAACGCCAGGAAATACAGTCGAGTCAATTCCTTTCTGACCACCCAATCCTCCGCCTACTGCAATATTCATGAGCAGGTGGAAGGGTTTATCGAAGGGCCATTCCTTATTGGTTTTGTGTTCATTGGCAAAACTGTTCAGCAACTGATCGTCTAACAGAAAATCCATGCGTTCTGGCGTCCATACCAGCGAAAAAAGATGAAAGCTGCCGTAGGGGTCGTTGATAAACATTTTCTTCCCCTTTTGGGTTCCTATAATATGGTTATAGGAAGTGGTATGTACGGTACCAAATACTGAATCCTTTTCAAACCCTACATGTTCCATGATATCAATTTCTCCTGCTTCAGGCCATCCTGTAGTAGAAATTTCGTCTCCCAACATCCACACTGCAGGCCATAAACCACGACCGGGAGCTAGTTTGGCTTTGATATCAATACGGCCATACAGAAAGCCTTTTTTCCCTTTGGTGCTCAACCGTGCTGAAGTATATTCTTTTCCTTCCATTTGCTCTTTCAGTGTTCTGATTTTAAGCGTGCCATTACTTACTTCAGCATTTGCTAGCCTGGCATGGGTATAATACTGCAATTCATTATTACCCCAGCCATGACCTCCTACATCATATCCCCACTTGGTAGAATCGGGGAGTCCGGTATAGTCAAATTCATCCTGCCAGTCGAGCACCCAACCCTCACGCTCCTGATCTTTGTTGGTGTTGGGATCTTTGCAGGCAATAGAAAAAAGGCAGATTAATATAATACAACTAGAAAAGCGCATGTGGTGGTTATTAATGAAGAATTAGCTTATTGAAATACCCGTATATAATCTACAAACATTCTCTGCGGAAATACAGTACTGGCATCGGGTGATCCTGGCCAGTTACCACCAACAGCTACATTGAAGATGAAGAATTGCGGATCATTGAAAGGATAGTTCGCATTGCCTACATCGGCTTTAGTAAGTGTGAAATATTCCTTGTCATCAATGAGCCATTTAATGCTGTCTCGTACCCAGATAATACTAAATACATGAAACTCCTGTGAGTAGTCGCCAGAAGCTAGTGTACTGCTGTTACCCTTATTGATGCTGGTGCCATTTACAGGTTTCCAGTGTGCAGTGCCATGCACTTTATTGGGTTCATGACCTACCAGTTCCATAATATCGATCTCGCCGCAGGAGGGCCATCCCACGGTTGATATATTTGAGCCAAGCATCCATAATGCCGGCCAGATACCTTTTCCTTTAGGGAGTTTAGCACGGATATCAACACGACCAAAAGTGAAGCTTTTTTTGCCCTGCGTGGTCATGCGTGCTGAACTGTAGTTGAAGCCGCTAATCGCTTCCTTGCGGGCTTCGATGATGAGGTTCCCATTCGATACGAATGAGTTTTTATTACTGCTGGTATAATATTCCAGTTCATTATTACCCCATCCGCCACTGCCATTACCGATCTCCATATTCCATTCACTTGCATTGATGGGGTTACTGAATTCATTTGACCATACCATGGTATAACCTGGATAGGTCGTGGGTGTTGAATAACCAGTGTTACTGGTGCTCAGGCTGGTACCGTTCTCAGTTATGATGGTGCCGGTAGCCGTAAAAATACCCAGCTTACAATCTTTAGGATTAGAGAGCTGAACGGTAAATGTGAGGTTATCTTCACGTGTGTTATTGGCATCGCCTTTAATCTCAACAGATAACTGAGCGATCACCTGACCGGCATTGAAAGTAATGGTGCCTGTTTTGCTGGTATAATCCTTGGGTGATTTCGCTGTGCCATCGCTGATGGTATAATCTACGGATACAGCTTTTGTGGTAGCCTTATCTAGTGTAACCGAAAAGGAGACCATGGTGTTGGAACTGAATCGTTCCTGGCTGGCATCCTGAATGCTTACGGAAGGAACGACTGTTGGGGCATCTGCCTCTTTTTTCTTACTGCAGCTGCTGAGTGAGAAGAAGAACAGAAAGGATAGTATGGATATTAGTCTCAACATAAAGTGCTTGTTTAGCATACATGGAATAGGGAAAGCAGTAAAATAAGGCACAGGACATTACTGCCCCGTGCCTGCCTGTCTCGCTGCTATTCATCCAACTTGCCTGTTTTTATTAAACCATAGTTGGTTTAAGGAACTTGGCTATTCTTTGTATTAGTTTGCTTTGAGGATCAGGTACCATGCGTTACCGGTTTCGGTACCCTGTGCCCTTAGTTTAAGCGTTGTAGCTGTGATAGAGAGGATTTCATATTCCTTTTGTTGTGCTCCATAACCGATATAGGTATTGTTGCCACCCAACATAATAGAAGTTCCGGTAGAGGCAGAAGCTGCTAAACCAGAACCTGCTGGTACAAATGAGAAGGAAGATGATCCGCCGGCATAGCCATAACACTGCTCGGGGCCGCTACCTGGTATACCTGGTAATCCACCAGCCAGTGATCCTGTTTTGGTGAAAGCACCATCGGGTGTAGTCACAGTGAGAGTGAATGTATTGGCTGGTAAAGTTCGGGTGAATGTGTAGCTGGCAGTATAGATACAATTATCGTTCGGACCAGACTTTTCATTCGGTGAAGCCGACCACCAGGCTGGTGTTGTTGATGTGGGATCCCATGGGCCTACGCCAAAATGTCCCGCCACATCTTTATCAACTTTCCATGTTTTGGTACCAGAACCTACCAGGTTGCTAACGATAGCGGCATCGGGGGTAAAATCACTCCTTACCTGAATATCTTTAGTAACAGTAGTGGCAACACCTCCGGTACCATAGGCAACTACAGTAATGCGATAAGTATTGGTACCTACTTTGGTATATTTTCTGGTTACCTTACCAGTAGGTAAGTGCTGAAGACTGATCCCATCAGAAGCATCGTAATCGAT
>VFQP010006123.1_pt1 | contig 10053 bp, 7 predicted proteins | sample 3512351 | NCBI WGS metagenome assembly VFQP01 (sample SAMN10412372, study PRJNA504923) | tailings metagenome | isolation source: Relicate 1 Philex TSF1 revegetated site | place: Philippines: Tuba, Benguet | collected 2017-08-29
CGGGCTTTGATCTTCAAAAAGCGAATCGCAGAGAACAGAGACGAGCATGCTCAGGACGAAACGGCGGGCAGACCTCCGCCCTGCTGCGCCATGAGCCAGCGCGGGTCGTGCCGCAGGCCGGCGTCGTGCCAGCCCTCCAAGGGCGCCATAGCCGCCGCCACCGCCGGCGTCCGGCCCTTGAGCACGCGCCCTCCGCGCGGGAGCTGCTCCAGCAGCTGAGGGCGCTGGCGGAGGCTCAGTGGGTGGCGCAGCAGCTGCCGGGGAGCGGCAAGCGTCGCCGCAGACTGCCAGATCGTCGGGCCGTCGGCCAGCGGGCGGCCCCACACGGCAGGTGCGGGAGGCCCATCCTTGGCCGCCACGCCACCGCCGCCGCCGCCGCCGCTGCTCTCCTGCGCACCGAGGCCGCGCCCAGTAGAGGGCTCAGGGCATGACTGCGCCCGGGCGTCCTGACGCGCCCGCAACAGGCGCTGCGTCTCCGAGCGCTGCAGCGGCGCACGGGGGCGGCTCGGCTCCGCCTCAGCCTCAAGGTGCAGCAGCGTGCAGGCGTAGGCGATGGGCGGCGGGTGTGTGCGGCGCCGCGCCGCTTGTGCGGCGCCTGGCGGGGACGACGCGCCGTGCCAGGGCGCCCCCGCTGCGCCGGCGTCCTGGCCCGGGCGCAGGGGCTGCTTCGGCGGCGCCGCCCACGCCACTCTTGACGGCGGCGACGCGACGAGCCCTCGTTCGCCAGGGACGGTGGGGAGAGGGACGGGCAGCACCGCCGCCGCTGGCGGCGCTGCCGCCGTCCGAGGCGGGAACAGCGGCGTGCCGCAGCTGTTCACGCTGGGCGGCAGCGGCGTGGTGGGCGGCGGCGTGAGACCGACGGCGCCCGCCGCAGGCTGCGCTGCCCGCGCGGCAACCGTGGATGTGCTGCCGCTCGTGGTGCTGCTCATCGCCGGCGACGCGGTGCGCGCTGGGCTGGCGCTCGCCGACAGCGGGGCGTACGGCGCCCAGCTCGCCATGGGCGCTGCCCAAGGCACTGGGCTGGCGCTGTCAGGCGTCGCCGCTTTGCCCTCAGCCCACAGCTGGCGGGGTGAGGCGGGCGGCGCCGGGCCACCGCCGTCCGTGGAGCGCTCGCGCGGGCCTGGCGGAGGGGTGCGCGGCACCGCCACGCCCAGCTCTGCCTCCAGCGGCAGCGAAGGCGGCTCTGGAGGCGGCGACGGAGGCGGAGGCGGTGACTCGCGGGTGGCGGGGGCTGGGGACGGGCTCGTGTTCGGCGCGCTGCCGGGCATGCCGGGCCACGGGTGCGGTGACGCCGCAGCCGCGGGGAGCACGGCGTGCGACGCCTCGATCGCGTTGCCGTGTGCGGGCGATTGACATTGGGGCGATGCGGCCAGCGGTGGGCTGCTCGGGGTGCCGTCAACGGCGGTGGTCGACGTGATGTCCTCGCTCGCGGGCGCGCCTGCTTCGCCACGCCCCGGCGACGAGGTGCGCGACGCCGGCCCCGTCCCGGGCAGCAGCTCGCCGTCCTGGCTGCCACCCGCCGCGGACGCCGGCCAGCCCTCGGCAACCATGGGCTCAGCGCCCGCCAGGACGAGTGCCGGCTCTGGCGGCTCCTCGTCACGCCGGAGGGCCGCGCCGTTCCCGCTGCGGGCGCTCTGCTCACCCCCTGGGGGGCTGCACGGCCGGCTCGAAGCGCCGCCAGCAGCGCTGGACGCCGCTGAAGCCGGCCTCGTCGGTGGCTCCTCACCGGCACCGCTGCCGCAGGTGGCCTCTGGAGGCACTTCTGTGGGCGCGGGCGACCGGTGCACGACGGCGGCAGCCGCCTCAGGCGCGCGCTGGCTGCCGCTGCCGGAAGCACGCAGGGAATCGTGCAGGCGGGCACCGTCGCCGCCAGCCGGCGGCGCGTGCACGGTGGTGGGGGGCCCGCCCCAGCTCCGCGCCTCGCCACCGTCGAGCGGCGCGTCGTCGTCCTCGAGCGCTGCTGCTGCTGCTGCTGCTGCTGCTGCTCCAGTCGTGAGAAGCGGCTCGCCCCCCTCGGCTTCGCCGCACAGGACGGACGGCAGGGCAGCGGGAGCGCTGTCAGGGGGCGAGTCGCCGTCCTCGGGCGTGGACAGTGGGCGCGGGGACGGCGAGGGTGGGGGCGAGCCCGTGTCTGCCGGCGCTGCCAGGGGCGCTGGCGAGCTTCGTGATGAGGACGGTGGTGGTGAGGCCGACGGCGGCGGCGACTGCGGTGGCTCGTCCGTGTCCGCAGGCACGAGGAACGCTGGGAGGCTCCAGCCCGAGCTGCTGGGTGGGGGCTGGCGGGGCGAGGACGGCGCAGCGGGCAGCTCCACCGCCGCCATGGGTGCTGGGGCAGCGCCGCCCCCGCCGGCGCCCGGGGGACGCAGCACGGAGCCCTGGGCCGAGGGGCCGGCCGCTGCAGCCAGCGACGGGCCTCGCGGGTGCAGCGCGCCGGCGGCAGCCTGAGGGAAAGGCTGTTGCGGCGGCAGGGCCGCCGGCGCTTGGCGGTGCTGCGGGTGGAAGTGGCTGGTGCGCCTGCGGCCCTGCGGCACGAACGCGGGCAGGACGCTGAGCCTGCCCACGGCGTCCGCCTCCTCGCCCGTTGCCGCCGAGGTGGGGTCCAGCACCCAGGCGGGTGTGTGGAGCACGTGCGAGGCGCGGGGGCGCGCGGGGAGCATGGACGCGCGCGCCCCCGCCGCCAGCGGCGCTTGCACGACGGAGGGCCGGAAGCTGCTGCCCGTCACCGCAAAGGGCTTGGCCGCGGGCGCCGCAGCGGCGTGGATTGTTGCGACGCCGTCGTCGAGCGCGCTGGCCTCCCAGCGGAGGGTGGGTGCGGTGGCGGGCAGCCTGGCGGGGGGCGCGGGGCGGGCGGCGTGCTGCCTGGCGCTCGCCGGCGGGATGGGCGGCTCTTCCTGCACGGGGAGGCGCGCAGGTCGAGGCGCGGAGGTGGGCCCGCCGGCGCCAGCAGCGGCGCAGGGCGGCCGCGGGAGCGTGCACGCACCGCGATGACGGGCTGCTGCGGCTTCCAGATGGTGAAGTCGGCGGCCAGCGCGATGCCCTCCACGCGCCGGGCGATGGACGACTTGCGCGTGCGCTGCGCCTGCTGCCACGCCTCGGCCGCTTCGAGCCGCTCCTCGCGCTCCTGCATGGGTCGCAACACATGGGCCGCAGTCGCTTGAGTGTGCGCTGCGCTGAGGCGAGGGACGCTGCTTGCTGCCGTGCGGCGCAGGCGCCGGACCTCGGCGATGCGGTCCATGTGCGCGTCCAACACGCGCTCCATGGTGCCGTCGGCCATGAAATTGTCAAAGCCAGCTCCTGCGATCGCCTCGAAGCGCGCGGTGGTCGCCGCTCGATGCGTGTTCATGTGGTGGAGGGACTTTGGGAAGGCGTTGGCGCGCTGCGTGGGGCGGCCCATGAGGATGGAGGCCGACAGGAGGCCAGACTTGTTGCGGGGCCCCCGCACTTGGCGGCGCCACAGCTGCTCGAAGGCCTGCTGCAGGCGGCCTCCGCTCCGCGGCTTGAGGTGCGTCGGGATGGCTGTGGGGTCGGGAGGGCGCCCGGCTTCGGCGCCCTCGTCGCCCGCCGTCAGCGCCGGCGGGAGCACCCGTGCTGCAGGAGCCATCGTGCACGCGCGACTGGAGCTCGGCGTTGGCGCCCGGACGCGCGTGCCGTGAAGCGACGGTTCGTCTTCTCCCGGACGGTCCACAGGCCGTGGTCAAGGATGTTGACCTCCTCTCGACATTGCTGCCACAAGGCGCAGCGACCAAAAGCACGGAAGCCTGCTGCGATGAGCGCTTGTGTAGTGCTCTCGTGCTGCTCTCGCGCACGGAGCGCCCAAAAGCATGGCTGTGGTCTGGTGCAGAACCGGCTCACAGCAGAGGAGCGCGGCGATGCGAGCCCTCTCCAATTCCTGCAAGTGGATGAGGCGACCGCCACGCAAGACGCAGACGCTCCTGCTTCCGGCGATGGCGTTCTCAAGGTACACCACCCCACGGGAAAAGTGAGAGCGGCAACTCAAGCAGCAGCAGACATGGCAGGCGGCGAGGAGTCGCCGTCGAGCGCGTCCTCGAGCCCCAGAGGGGGCCGGGAGGCGGACCCGTTCCTTCAACGCTTGGAGTTGGAGGACACGATGCTCTTGCTGCAAGACAAGCGCTTCAACTACAAGCGCGCGGCGCGGCAGAACAACAGCAACGTGGCGCAGCGCTCCGGGTTGACGCTCGGCGCGGGCATTGGCTCCTCAGTCGACCATCACGTCGCCATGGCCCAACAGGTGCGGAGAAGCTGCACGCCGTGCAGGCGCTGGGCAACTGCAGCACATTGAGCTGGGATTGCCAGTGCAGCGAGTTTTGCCTGGGTTTGCTGACGGGGGCGGCGCGCATTGCCGTTGTACATTCCCGCACGTCCGCAGGCGCAGGAGGAGCAAGCTCACGAGGACGTGGTGGTCACCAAGGCCAAGAGCTACGCGGTGAGGGCGGCGCTCCAGTCAATTCAACCTTGGGCGTGTGGAGGGGGGGAGGCGACAGGTCACTCGGAGCGCGCCCCGCACCTGTGCGTGGCACCTGCAGGACGTCATTCAGCGCAAGGCTGAAGTGCGCAAGGTGCTCAGAGAGGTGGCCAAGACGGAGAGCGCCTTTGTGCACCACCCGCACAAGCCTGTGGCAATCGAGGCGCCGCCCCCCGAAGCCGCTCCTCCGCCACCGCCAGAGCCGCCCCCACCACCCAAACAAGGTGCGTGGCAGCAAGCTGGCAGCAGTAGCAGCCTGCTGACTTCATGCGTTTCATTTCCTCTGCCGCCCGCACGTCTCTGCCTCGCAGCACGCAAGCCTGTGCCACGCGGTCCAATGGGCTTTGGCAGCGCGGCCGCTCGCCCCACAGCCCTGGGGACCCAGGGGCCGCCCGCCCGCAAGGTGACAAGAGCACGCCATCCTGCCCGCTGTGCTGCGCACCTCCCCCTCCTCTCGGCACTCACGCCCAGCACTGACACGTCGGTCGCCGGGCTCATCCTCCGCCGCGCAGGCGCCTGCCGTGCTCCGGGTCGCCGCGTCAGCCTCAGAGGGCGGCGCTGCGGCGCATTCCTCGGCCTTTGCCGCGGCCGCCGCAGCCCAGCCCCGCGGCGTCGCCACCGACGTCCACCTTGGCGCCTCGGACCCACACCACCCGCACCACCTGCACCCCCACCTGCACCACCACGTGCTGCTGCAGCCCCTGGGCGCGCTGGTGCCACCCGTCGCACCCCACCACGCCGGCCAGGGCTTTGCAGTCGTGGGCGAGGGCGTCGCCGCCGCGCACTGCGCGCCGGCGCACCAGCACAGCGGCGTCAGCAGCCAGGGCTCCCTGATGGTGAGCCCAGCGTCGCTGGCGGGCAGCAGCGCCGCACGCAGCCTCAGCCCCGTGGGCAAGAGCGGCAACGAGGGCCCCGCGCCGCAAGACTCTCTGCTTGGCGAGCAGGCCTGGGGCGCGGTGGCGGCGGCGGCCTCAGGCCCGCAGCCTCCGCTGCCACCGCACGAGAGCCTCGCCGCGCTGGCGCACGCCGCCTCGCCGCTCTCGCTCTCCCGGCGGCAGCTGATGCTGCGTCCGCTGGCCGGCGCCGCGACCGCCGGCCGGGCAGCGTTCAGCGTGCCCAACGGCGGCGGCGGCGGCGGCGATGAGGGCGGCGAGCTGGGAGCCGTGGCCTCAGAGAGCGTCCTATCGCCCCTATCAGCAGCGCTGGACCTGTCGCCAGTCGTGGGCGCCGCCGAGCCGCCGCTGTCCGCCCCAAACCTCGTGCTGGAGCCGCCGCAGTCGACCCTGCCGGCAGAGAGCGCCGGCACCGTGCCGGCGTCTCACGCCCTTCTGCCGGGCGAGGGCGCCACCGCCGCTCCTGCCCAGGGCTCGCCTCTGCTGCGGCGCCGCATGCATCAGTCGGGCCCGCTGTCGGTGGACTCGTCGGGCGTCGGGCCGCAGGGCAGCGCCGCCGCCTCCACGTCTGAGAGCCCGCTGCGGCGGAACAGCACGCTGCACTTTGAGGGCAGCGCCGGCAGCCTGCAGCAGGCATCCGCCAGCGGCGCCGCGGCCGACAGCCACGCGCCGTCCCCCTGGGACGCGGCGCAGCAGCAGGGGCCGCACTCGTGCGACGACGTGACGCTCGCCGGCCATCAGCATTGCCACCGCCACCGCCACCACCACCACCACACGCACTCGCCGCTGGGGGTCGCTTCCAGGCCGTTCCTGGAGCCCGGTGTGGGGTCCCTAGGGCCCCCGCGTCAGTCAATGTCGGCCGAGGGCAACCACCCGCACAGCGACAGCGGCGCCGCCGGGGGCAGCCACGAGGCGCTGCTCAAGGTGGCGCCGCACCACCAGCACCAGCACCAGCACCAGCTGCAACAGCAGCAACAGCGTCTCAGCAGCTCGGGCGCCGCGCCCGCCTCGCGCCGCGCCTGGGGCCAGGCCAGCGGCCGGCAGCACGCCGCCGCGGCGCAGGCGCACGCGGCCAGCGCAGACCCCAGCGCTTCGGGCCGGGCCCACGGCACCACCTCCACACGTGACCAGCAAGGGTCCTCTCTGTTGACCGGCGGCTTTGGACCTCAGGACGAGGACCGCCCTTCCTTTTCGTCCGTGTCCTCCGCCTCGTCGGCGCCCTCGCGCCAGAGCAGCATCGGCCACGCCGCCTCGCTGCAGCAGGCGCTGTGGGTCGGCGCCGCCAGCCTTGGCATCCCCCTGGGCGCCTACCCCCGCGACGCGCACCACCACCACCACCACCACTACCACCACCACGCGGCGCGGACGCACGGCGGCGGGCAGCCGCCGTCGCTGTCGCCGCTGCCCCGCCTGCCCGTGCTGCTGGGCTCCGCCGACCAGCAGCAGCAAAACCATTCCGGCAAGCAAAGCAGCGCCGTCGCCCTGTCCCTGGTGGCCAACCCCTGGGCCAACGCAGCGCTGCCCCGCGGCGCCGCTGGGGCCGCCGGCCAGGGCGCGGCGCCGGCCCGGCAGACAGGCGGCCCGCAACAGCAAAGCGCCGCCGCCGCAGTCGCCGCTCCTGGGGCGGCGCAAGGGGAGCTGGCGGGCGCTGGGGCGGCGCCTGGCCAGGGCGGCCGGCAGCTGCGCTCGTGCGACGCCGCCTCCGCCAAGCCGGGGTCGTGCAGCTCCAAGGCGCTCGTGTCGGTGGAAGGGCTGCTGCACGAGGCGGCGGCGCAGCGGGCGGCGCTGCGGCTGCGCTCCAGCGACCCGCTGCCGCCGCCGGGCGTGCTGCTCGCGCCAGCGGCAGGCCTCGGCCTCGGAGGAGGGCCGGGAGGCGCTGGCGGCAACAGCATCATCGCCAGCGGTGTCTGGGCGAGCCACGGCAGCACCAACAGCAGCCCGGGCATCGCGGCTCCGGAGCGTAAACTTCAGGGCGGCGGGTTCCAGCTAGGGGGCGGGGCTCTTTTGCCGTCGCTCACGGCGTCTGGCGGCAACCTGGCGGCCAAGGCGGGGGCCCTGGGGCTCGGGGGCGTCGGCCTGAGCAGCTCCTTTGCGAGCGGCCTGTCGGGGGGTGGGCCGGCGCAGCAGAAGCGCGTGTGGCAGCCGCTGCTGCTGCCGCCCAAGCCGGCGCCAGGCTCGCACCTGGGTGCCGTCGGGATCAGCGCAGAGGGTGTGGGCGTCGGTGGCGGCCCCGACAGCGACGCGGGCACGGCCGGCACAGGGCTAGCCGCTCGTGCGGGCAGCAACGGCGTGCCGGGCGTGGCCGCGAGAGCCAGCTTGGCGGCGGCGCCGGCGCTGGGCCGGCCGCCCCTGCCTGGGGGACGTGCGGCGTCCGTTGGCGAAGCGGAGACGGCCAATGGCGGCGGCGGCGGCCAGTGGCGGAGCCACGGCAATGCCGTCGTCGCGGCCAAGGACGCCGCGAGCCGCTCGGCGCCGTCGGACCCGCCCTCCTCTCTCCTGGTGGTGTCCAGCGGCGCGCGGGCTGCCGTCGATGTGCGGCGGGGACCTGCGCTCGCTGCTGCTGGGACGGCGGCGGCGCAGTGACGAGGAGCTCTCCCCCCGTGAAGCCCTGCTGAAGACGCATCCAACGCATCGTGAATAAACCATCGCCGCCGCCGAGTGCGCAGCCTGCGCCGTCGACGTGCAAGCCCGCGTGCATGCGCCTGCAGCGAGGAGCAAGCAGCGCGGGCAGCGCGCCAGGACGATGGTGGCAGCGATGCGCATGACGGCCAGCGTCTCGTGGGCGTCGTAGGCGGCCGAGCGGGGAGCCCTGTCCAGCACACCAGCGCGAGAACATGGGCAGCAGAGCGGGAGGCGCGCCTCGCAGCGTGCGCGAGGCGCTGCAGGCGGGGACGAACACCAAGGAGAAGGGTCCACCCGCCGCTGATGGCGTGCTCTCGGTGACGCCCGACAGCCCGGACGGGAGCAGTCGCGGGCCTCTGGACGTGCCGTCCTCGACGTTCCTGGACGACGACTGCGCGACCGCACGGCGGCGGGCTGCCCGCCGCCGTCGATGTCGCCGCTGCCCCGCCTGCCCGTGCTGCTGGGCGCCGACCAGCAGCAGCAGCAGCTCCTGCAGCAGCCGCTCCAGCACTCCGGCAAGCACAACACTGCCGCCCTGTCCCTGATAAAGCCCCTGGGCCGGCACGCCGCCATGCACTCCCGCAGCGCCGCAGGGGGCACCTGTCCGGTGCGCAAGGCAGGCGGCCCGCAACAGCAAAGCGCCGCCGCCGCCGTCGCTCCTGGGGCGGCGCAAGGGGAGCTGGCGGGCGCTGGGACGGCGTCTGGCCAGGGCGGCCGGCAGTTGCGCTCGTGTGACGCCGCCTCCACCAAGCCGGGGTCGTGCAGCTCCAAGGCGCTCGTGTCGGTGGAAGGGCTGCTGCACGAGGCGGCGGCGCAGCGGGCGGCGCTGCGGCTGCGCTCCAGCGACCCGCTGCCGCCGCCGGGCGTGCTGCTCGCGCCAGCGGCAGGCCTCGGCCTCGGAGGAGGGCCGGGAGGCGCTGGCGGCAACAGCATCATCGCCAGCGGTGTCTGGGCGAGCCACGGCAGCACCAACAGCAGCCCGGGCATCGCGGCTCCGGAGCGTAAACTTCAGGGCGGCGGGTTCCAGCTAGGGGGCGGGGCTCTTTTGCCGTCGCTCACGGCGTCTGGCGGCAACCTGGCGGCCAAGGCGGGGGCCCTGGGGCTCGGGGGCGTCGGCCTGAGCAGCTCCTTTGCGAGCGGCCTGTCGGGGGGTGGGCCGGCGCAGCAGAAGCGCGTGTGGCAGCCGCTGCTGCTGCCGCCCAAGCCGGCGCCAGGCTCGCACCTGGGTGCCGTCGGGATCAGCGCAGAGGGTGTGGGCGTCGGTGGCGGCCCCGACAGCGACGCGGGCACGGCCGGCACAGGGCTAGCCGCTCGTGCGGGCAGCAACGGCGTGCCGGGCGTGGCCGCGAGAGCCAGCTTGGCGGCGGCGCCGGCGCTGGGCCGGCCGCCCCTGCCTGGGGGACGTGCGGCGTCCGTTGGCGAAGCGGAGACGGCCAATGGCGGCGGCGGCGGCCAGTGGCGGAGCCACGGCAATGCCGTCGTCGCGGCCAAGGACGCCGCGAGCCGCTCGGCGCCGTCGGACCCGCCCTCCTCTCTCCTGGTGGTGTCCAGCGGCGCGCGGGCTGCCGTCGATGTGCGGCGGGGACCTGCGCTCGCTGCTGCTGGGACGGCGGCGGCGCAGTGACGAGGAGCTCTCCCCCCGTGAAGCCCTGCTGAAGACGCATCCAACGCATCGTGAATAAACCATCGCCGCCGCCGAGTGCGCAGCCTGCGCCGTCGACGTGCAAGCCCGCGTGCATGCGCCTGCAGCGAGGAGCAAGCAGCGCGGGCAGCGCGCCAGGACGATGGTGGCAGCGATGCGCATGACGGCCAGCGTCTCGTGGGCGTCGTAGGCGGCCGAGCGGGGAGCCCTGTCCAGCACACCAGCGCGAGAACATGGGCAGCAGAGCGGGAGGCGCGCCTCGCAGCGTGCGCGAGGCGCTGCAGGCGGGGACGAACACCAAGGAGAAGGGTCCACCCGCCGCTGATGGCGTGCTCTCGGTGACGCCCGACAGCCCGGACGGGAGCAGTCGCGGGCCTCTGGACGTGCCGTCCTCGACGTTCCTGGACGACGAC
>VFQP010006124.1_pt1 | contig 10053 bp, 7 predicted proteins | sample 3512351 | NCBI WGS metagenome assembly VFQP01 (sample SAMN10412372, study PRJNA504923) | tailings metagenome | isolation source: Relicate 1 Philex TSF1 revegetated site | place: Philippines: Tuba, Benguet | collected 2017-08-29
GCCTGGCGAAGGAAGAGGGCGTGCGCAGCGTGACCACCTGGGTGGGCTCGGGCGTGCCGCGCTTCTACCTGCCGCTGGACCAGATCTTTCCGCAGAGCAACGTGGCGCAGTTCATCGTGCTGCCCGACAGCCTGGCCGAGCGCGAGCGCATCCGCCAGGCACTGCCCGCCGTGCTGGCCACCGAGTTTCCCGAGGTGCGCGGCCGCGTGAAGCTGCTGCCCAATGGGCCGCCGGTGCCGTATCCCGTGCAGTTCCGCGTGGTGGGCGACGACCCCGTGGTGCTGCGCGGCCTGGCCGACGAGGTCAAGCGGACGATGGCGCAGAACCCCAACATGCGCGGCGTGAACGACAACTGGAACGAAGCCGTCAAGCAGATCCGCCTGGAGGTGGACCAGGCCAAGGCGCGCGCGCTGGGCGTCAGCAGCGCCAGCATCGCGCAGGCGGCGCGCACCATCCTCGTGGGCAGCACCGTGGGCCAGTACCGCGAGGGCGACGAGCTCATCGACATCGTGCTGCGCCAGCCATTGGACGAGCGCGACGCCATCACCGACCTGGCCAACGCCTACCTGCCCACGGCCAGCGGCCAGGCCATTCCCCTGCTGCAGGTGGTGCGCGTGAACTTCGGCTGGGAGCCGGGCGTGATGTGGCGCGAGAACCGCGAGTTCGCCATCACCGTGCAGGGCGACGTGGTGGAAGGCCTGCAGGGCGCCACCGTCACCGCGCAGCTGCAGCCGCTGCTCGACGGCATCCAGCGCCGTTGGCTGAGCGAAGGCCGCACCGGCTACCGCATCGAGGTGGCCGGCGCCGTGGAGGAAAGCAGCAAGGGCTCGGCCTCCATCGCCGCCGGCGTGCCGCTGATGCTGTTCATCGTCTTCACGCTGCTGATGGTGCAGCTGCAGAGCTTCAGCCGCTCGATGCTGGTCTTCCTGACCGGCCCCATGGGCATGGCCGGCGTGGCCGGCGCGCTGTTGCTGCTCAACCGGCCCTTCGGCTTCGTCGCGCTGCTGGGCGTCATCGCGCTCATGGGCATGATCCAGCGCAACTCGGTCATCCTCATCGACCAGATCGAGCAGGACCGCGCGCGCGGCGTGCCGGCCTGGGACGCGATCGTCGAGGCCGCCGTGCGCCGCATGCGGCCCATCGTGCTGACGGCCGCCGCGGCGGTGCTGGCCATGATCCCGCTCTCGCGCAGCGTGTTCTGGGGCCCGATGGCCGTGGCCATCATGGGCGGCCTGATCGTGGCGACGGTGCTGACGCTGCTGGCGCTGCCGGCGATGTACGCGGCCTGGTTCCGGGTGAAGCGGCCGCAGGGCGCCTGAGCGCGCCAGGCCGGCGAGGCCCGCCGCCGCCGGCGGGCCTTCGCTAGGCCGAGGGCCTCGGGCGCATCTCGCGCCCGCTCGGGTCCAGCTCCAGCACGGACTCGTGCAGGCCAACGATGGGCCCGATCGCTTCGCCGCCTTCGTCGGTCTGGAACAGGCCCCAGCCGACACCCTGCAGTTCGGGCTCCGTCAGGCCGCTGTCCGAGAGCAGGTAGCAGAACTGGAACAGCAGCTCGGCCTGCATGCCCCGGGCGATCTGCGTGAGGTCTTCCCGGCTCGCGCCGGCGGCCACCGCCCGCTCGAGCGCGGCGCCCAGGCCGGCGAACACGCCCTCGGGGTCCTTCTTCGTGTGGGCGATGCTCCGGTCGATCCAGGCGGTCGCGTCTTCGCCCAGCACCAGGCGCCAGGCCTGGCGAAGGAACAGGAAGCGGTGCAGCTGGGCAATGCCCTCGTCCACCTGCGAGCGCGCCCAGGCCTCGGGGTCCGGCGCGCCCAACTGGCGAAAGAGGGCGGACAACTCGCGAAAAGACGAGGGAGCGGGCACGGTGGTCTCCTTGGCGGGGGCGGGCGTTGACCGAAGCCGGTCATGCTAGCCGAGCGCCCCGCGGGCGACCGCGGCTATTTCAAGCCGATCCGGGCGCGCTGCGGGTCCGCGTCGAACACCAGGCTGGCCGGCCACTGGGGCCAAGGTGTGCCCAGGCCGGGGTGGTGCGGGTCGCCCCGGTGCGCGAAGGCGCCCAGCGACCGCATCATGGCCGCCGAGAGCGCCTCGCGCCCGGGCCGGTTGGCGCGGGTGTACGAGATGTTGGCGAACAGCGAGGGCCCGAAGTTGCCGAAGACGAAGGGCAGGTCGAAGGCGTGGGCCGCGCCGAAGATGCGGTCGAACGGGGCGGGCAGTTCGTCCCAGTCGAAGCGGTAGTGCCAGACCTCGGGCTGCTGCGAGCGCAGGGCGTTGAGCGCGTCGTCGCGGATGGCCCCGAACCAGAGGCGGTCGAGTTCGCGGCTGCGGGCGTCGAAGCCGGTGCCCGGCGCGTCCGTCGGCAGCAGGCTGGCCGGGATCCAGTCCTCGACGCGGGTGGTGGGGGCCGCTTCCGGGTCGTAGGCGTGGGCGATGCGGAAGACGGCCGCGTCGTCGATCAGGCGGCCGCTCACGCCCCCGAAGCTGGGGCGCAGGGCCAGCAGCGTGGGGAACAACTTGGTTTCGTCGCGGGTGTTGCCCGCCAGCACGGGCCCCTTCACGTAGCGCCCGGCGCGGATCGCCGCGATCGGGTCCGGCGCCACCACATGGCCGTCGGGAATGGGGTTGGCGCCGGCCAAACGCGCGGGCACCAAGCGGTTCTGCACCGTGCGGAGGAGTTCGTCCGCCGACCGGGACCGCAGGTACTGCGCCAGGTCCTGCGGCCGGCGCTGGGCCACCACCGCCTTGGCCGCCGCTTCGTCCTTGGCGCTGCCATCGGCGATCAGCGAATGCTCCAGCAGCGCCTGGCCACGCTGCCGCCACACCGCGCGCGGCAATATGCCGGGGATCGCGCCCGCCGGCAGCGTGGCCGCCGAGGAGATGCCGCCGCTCAGGGCGACCACGCGGTGAAACAGCCGGGGGCCGCCCTGCGCCAGCATGGGCGAGGCGAGCAGGGCGTAGACGTTCACCGCACCGGCGGACTCGCCCATCAGCGTCACCCGGGCCGGGTCGCCGCCGAAGCGCGCGATGTTCGCCTGCACGAAGCCCAGCGCCTTCACGATGTCGAGCAGGGCGAAGTTGCCCGAGTCCTCATCGGCCTGACCGGTCTTGAGCGCGTCGAGGTCGAGGAAGCCGAAGATGCCGAGCCGGTACTGCACGGAGACCACCACCGCATCGGCCGTGCGGGCCAGTGCCGCGCCGTCGTACACCGGGTCGGCGGCGTAGCCCGTGATGTTGCTGCCGCCATGCACCCACACGATCACGGGCCGTGGCGCGCTCGACGCGGCAGCGGGCTGCCAGATGTTGAGGTACAGGCAATCCTCCGAGCCGAGCGTCTGGCCCAGGGTGCTGCCGATGGTGGCGTCGTAGCGGTTGTTCAGCCCGGGACCATAGAGGCGGCCCGTCTGCACGCAGGCGGGGGCAAACGCCTTGGCCGGGCGGACCGCGCGCCAGGCGGCGGGGTCGGCCGGCGCCCGCCAGCGCCGCTCGGCGACGGGGGGCGCCGCGAAGGGGATGCCTTTCCAGTGGTAGGTGCCCGTGGCCGCCGAGTCGTCGACGCCGAGCACCGGGCCATGGGTGGTGTGGCGCTGGGTGACAGGCGCGCCGTTCAGGGCGGCGCAGCCGGCAAGGCCGGCCAGCAGCCAGGGCAGGGCGGCCGTGAGCGGTCGGGACATGGTGTCTCCTCGTGGTGGACGAACGCTAGCACCCGAACGCCGCGGGTGCCGGTGGGGCGCACGATAGTGGGGCTCGCCCTATCGGACAATTTGATTTTTCCGAGCAAGCTATCGCCCATGCCGATAAGTTGCGCGATCGATCACCGCGGGAGGCCGTCATGGCGATGCACGTCACGCTGCGCCAATTGAGCGCCTTTCTGGCGGTGGTGGACGCGGGCAGCTTCTCCGAGGCGGCCAGGGCCATGAACCTGTCCCAGGCCGCCCTCAGTGGACTGGTCCGCGAATTGGAGGACCGGGTCGGCGTGCGCCTGCTCGACCGCAATACGCGCAGCGTCTCGCTCTCCGGCGTGGGGCAATCGTTCGAGCCGATGTCGCGGCGCGTGCTGGCCACGCTCGAGGAGGCACTGGACAGCCTGTCGGACCTCAAGGAACTGCGCCGGGGTGTCGTGCGCGTGGCGGCGCCGGAGCCGCTGTCGTGCACGCTCATGCCGGACCTGATCGCGCACTACCAGGCCGCCCAGCCCGGCATCGAGGTGCGCTTCGAAGACGTGCCGATCGAACAGGTGCTGGCGGGCCTGCAGCAGGGCAGTGCCGACGTCGGTTTCGGGCCGGCCGGCGTGCTCGACGACGACCGGGTGCTCGAGCACCCGCTGTGGCCCGACCCGATGTGCGTGGCGCTCAACCCCGCCGACCCCTTGAGCCGGCAGGACGCGGTGGCCTGGAAGGACTTGCGCGACACGCCGCTCATCAACTACATGCCCAATTTCGCGGCGCACGTGCTGAGCCATGTGTCGCCGCGCCACCAGCCCCGCCGCATCCAGCCCGTGCACCGGGTCAACACCGCGCTGTCCATGGCCCGGGTGGGCGCCGGTGCCGTGGTGAGTCCGGCCTTGACCGAGCGCCTGGTGCAGGGTTTCGGCCTGGTCTTCCGGCCCCTGAAACAACCGCAGGTGAACTGGCGGGCCGCGGTGTTCGTGCGCCAGCGCCCCTCGGTGTCCCCGGCCGTCGAGAGCTTCGTGCGCTTCGCGCTCGGCTACGTTGGCGCCTGGGCCGCGTCGGCGCATCGGCCCGACGGCGCCGCGCGCCAGCGCCCGGCGCGCTCGCGCGCTTGAGCGCTTGAGCGCGGCGCACCGTTTCCACGCGCGGTGCTGGCCTAGGTCCCAGCGGCGGGCCCGCGTCAGGCCGACCGCGTGCCGGCCCGCCGGATCTCCCGCGCAAACGCCTGCACCACCGGCGTGGCCGGCACCTCGCCGCGCCGCGTGAACAGGCCCAGCGGCGGCAGCGGCACCTCGGGCCACACCGGCAGGCGCTTCACGCCGCCGCGCGCCACCTCGTCGCGCGCGTGTTCGAAGCGCACCGCGCACAGCAGGGAAGGGTCCAGCCGCAGCACCGCGCCGATGGTGATGGAGGAGATCGCTTCGATCACCGGCACCGGCGGGTCCAGGCCCTCGTTGAGGAAGGCGGTCATGAAGGCCTGGCGCACCAGGGTCTGGCGCGGTGGCGCCACCCAGTGCGCGTCGCGCAGCTCCGTCCAGCGCAGGCGGCGGCGCCGCACCAGCGGGTTCGACGGCGCGGCCAGCACGCACAGGCGGTCTTCCAGCAAGGCCTCGGACTGCAGCAGGCTGAGCCGCTCGCTGGTGAGCGTCTCGGTGGTGAGCGCACCGAACACGCAGTCCAGGTCGCCATCGAGCAGGCGCTGGATCAGCTCGTTCACGCGGCCTTCGTGGATGTGCACCACGGCCCCCGGCAGGCGCTGGCGCAGCCGCACCACCGCGGCCGGCACGGCGGCCGTCACGGAGAAGGCGCCCACGCGCAGCACGGCGCTGGCGCCGCGGTGGATGGTCTCGACCTCGTCGCGCGCGTGCGCCAGTTCGCCCAGCACCACGCGCGATCGGTGCACCGCCGCCGCGCCCGCGGGCGTGGGCAGCACGCCCTGCGGGCTGCGCTCGAACAGGCGCGCGCCCAGGGCGTCCTCGGCCTCCGCCAGCATCTTGCTGATGGCGGGCTGGCTCAGGTGCAGGCGGCTGGCGGCCGCGCGCATGGTGCCCGCATCGGCCAGGGCCAGCAGCAGCTCCAGGTGGCGCAGCCGCAGGCGGCGCACGAGGTAGTCGAAGCCTTGCGTCATGTGAGGGGTCTCCCGGTCGGCGTCGAATAAGGTGATCACCCAGTGTGATCACGGCATCAGCATTATTCAATTTTCAGGAATGGCGGGTCCCCCTATCGTTCGGGCCAGACAGGAGACAAGCACGACATGACCCAGCCCGGCACATCCCCACCGGCCGCACCGCTCGCCGGTGTGCGCGTGGTGGACCTCGGCCAGTACATCGCCGGCCCCGGCGCCGCCATGGCGCTCGCCGAACTCGGCGCCAGCGTCACCAAGATCGAACCGATCGCAGGCGACCAGGCGCGCCACATCGGGCGCTACGGCGAGTCCATGGTGCGCGCTTACAACCGCGGCAAGCGCTCCATCGCGCTCGACCTCAAGCGCGAGGCCGGGCGCGAGGCCGCGCTCAGGCTCATCGCCCAGGCCGACGTCGTCGTGCAGAACCTGCGGCCCGGCGTCGCCGAGCAGCTCGGCATCGGGCCGCGCGCGGTGCGCGAGCGCTTTCCCCGCATCGTCTACCTCTCCATCTCGGGCTTCGGCAGCCGCGGCCCGTCGAAGGACCGGCCCGGCTACGACATCGCGGCGCAGGCCGAAAGCGGCCTCATGTCGGTCACCGGCGAACCCGACCGGCCACCGCAGAAGGTGGGCGTGCCCATCGTGGACGCGGCCGCGGCGAGCCTGGGCGCGCAGGCCGTGCTGGCCGCGCTGTACGGCCGCGAGAAAACCGGGCAGGGCGCGAGCATCGAGACCTCGCTGCTCGACGTGGCCATGCACCTGCAGGCGGCCACCTGGGCCGACTTCCTCGGCGGTGGGCCCGAGCCCACGCGCATCGGCGACGGCCAGCCCCACAACGCCCCGGCCGCCGAGTTGGTGCCCACGCGCGACGGGCACATCGTGCTCTCCGCCTACGCCGACGAGCACTGGCGCCGCTTCTGCCGCGTCATCGGCCGCGAGGCACTCGCCAGCGACCCGCGCTTCGACAGCAACCCGCAGCGCGTGGCCCACCGCGCCGAGCTGCGCGCGGTGCTGCGCGAATGCCTCTCCGACCGCAGCAGCGAAGAGTGCGTGGCCTTGCTTTCGGGCAACCAGATCGTGGCCGGCGCCGTGCGCAGCTACGCCCAGGTGCTGCAAAGCCCCGACCTGGCCGCCGGTGGCCTGGTGGTGGAAGCCGTGGGCGCCGACGGAACGCGCTACCGCGCGCTGGGCCTGCCGTACCGCATCGACGACGCGCCGCCCGCCGCGCCACCCGCCGCGCCGGCCTGCGGCGCCGACACCGACGCGCTGCTCGCCGAGCTCGGCTATGGCGCGCAGGACATCGCCGCGCTGCGGCGCGACGGCGCCGTCGCCTGAAAAATGCGCCCCACCATGAGCACCCTGATGGAACCCGAAACCGACAGCGACAGCGGCACCAACGCCCGCGTGCGCCGCGCCCTGATCCAGACCCTGCCCTTGTTCGAGATGATGCGCATGCGCGCCGCGACCACCGCGCGCCGCCACCCCAGGCTCGGTTATGCGGGCGAGGACCGCGCCTCGGCGATGCGCTGGGCCAACCAGTTCACGCACACGCACCGCAAGCTCGGGCCCGAGGACCGCGAGGTCGTGAGCCCGAACAACGACACCGTCTACAGCAACGCCTGGCTCGACCTCGCGCAGGGCCCGGTGCTCATCGACACGCCCGACATGGGCGAGCGCTACTGGACGCTGGGCCTGCTGGACGCCTGGACCAACCCCTTCGCCTACGTGGGCCGCCGCACCACGGGCAACCGCGCCCAGCGCACGCTGGTGCACGGCCCGCGCTGGCGCGGCGCGGTGCCGCCCGGCGTGTCGCAGGTGGTCGCCGCGCCGGGCGACGACGTCTGGCTCATCGGCCGCCTGCTGGTGGACGACACGCCCGGCGACGTCGAGGCCGTGCGCGCGCTGCAGGCGCAGCTGCGCATGACGCGCCTGGACGGCAGCGACGCCGCGCAGCGCGTCGACACGCGCCTCGACGGCCGGTCCACGGCCACGCCGTCGGCCGCGTTGTACCGGCGGACCGTGGACGAGGCGCTGGCGCGCAACCCGCCGCCCGAGGGCGAGTCGCTGGACTGGCCGCCGCCCGACGACCAGGTGGCGAGCGAGCTGCCTCGGGTGTTCGAAGAGCTGCGCGAGCGCGACCAGCCGCGGCAACTGGGTGGCGGCTGGTCCCTGCAGCTCGAGGTGCGCACGCACTGGGGCGAAGACGTGCTGACCCGCGCGCGCGTGGCGCGCAACTTCATCGGCGCGCTCGGCATCGACGAGGCCATGTACCCCACGGCCGAGGTCGACGCGCAGGGCCGCACGCTGAACGGCGCGCACGCCTACGAGCTGCGCTTCGCGCCCGGCGCCGGGCCGAAGGTGGGCGCGTTCTGGTCGCTGACGATGTACCGCCGCAGCGACTGCCTGTTCGTCGCCAACCCCATCCAGCGCTACTCGATCGGCGACCGCACGCCCGGCCTGCGATACGGCGCCGATGGCGGCCTCGCCATCCGCCTGCAGGCCCGCGACCCCGGGCCCGGCCACAACTGGCTGCCCGCGCCCGAGGGCGAGGCCTTCTACGTGGTGCTGCGGCTCTACCAGCCGCAGGCCGAGCACCTGGAGCACCGATACGCCTACCCCGCGCTGACGCGGCTCGACTGACCCAACCGACCCCACACAACAGGAGACAAACCATGACCATCCGCCGCCGCCACCTCATCGGCGCCAGCCTCGCCTCGCTGGGGCTCTCGCACGCGCCCGCCTTCGCGCAGGCCTGGCCCGCCAAGCCCATCCACCTCATCGCGCCCTATGGCGCGGGCGGGTCCAACGACATCTTCAGCCGCCTGCTGGGCGAAGCGCTCGCGCCGCGCCTCGGCCAGAGCCTGGTGATCGAGAACAAGGCCGGCGCCGGCACGCGCATCGCCAACGAATACGTGGCCCGCGCCGCGCCCGACGGCCACACCGTGCTGCACGCGGCGGCGCCCATCGCCATCGGCGAGGCGCTGTACCCCAAGCTGCCCTACGACGTGAAGAAGGACTTCGTGCCCGTGCTCAGCACGGCCATCGCGCCGCTGTTCCTCATCGTCAACGCCAGCGCGCCCTACAAGACGGTGGCCGAGTTCGTGGCCTACGGCAAGGCCAACCCCAAGGGACTGACCTTCGGCTCGCCGGGCTCGGGCTCGGCCCCGCACCTCACGGCCGAGCTGCTCATGCGCGCGGCCGGTGCGCCGGGCGTGGTGATCCAGTTCCGCGGCGACGCGCCCGCGTACACCGAACTGCTCGGCGGCCGCATCGACGCCACGCTCACCGCCATCTCCACCGCGCTGCCGCACATCCAGAGCGGCAAGCTGCGCGTGCTGGCCGTGGCCAACGAAGACCGCACGCCGCTGTACCCGCAGGCGCCCACCTTGCGCGAATCGGGCCTGCCCACGGTGGTGGGTTACGGCTGGTACGGCTTGATGGTGCCGGCCGGTACGCCCGCGGCCGTGGTGCAGCGCCTGAATGCCGAGACCAACGCGGTGCTGGGCGACGCGGAGGTGCGCAAGAAGGTGGAGGCCGCGGGCCTGCAGGTGCGCGGCGGCACCTCGGCCGAGTTCGCGGCCTTCATCACCAACGAAACGAAGAAGTGGTCGCAGGTGATCAAGGCGGCCAACATCACGCCGGAGTAGCGCAAACACCCGACACAGACCGACACATCCGAGCCGGAACCCCGGGTTGGCCGGGGGCTCGTATCGGAATGTCGCGTCTGTTTCATCGCCCACGCACAGGCCGTGCCCGACGGCCCGGAGAGCCGGCATGACCCGGCGGTGGCGCGGCCTCGCGTGGGTGGGCGCCGGGGTGGTGGCGGTGGTGGTCTGCGTCGTGGCCGCCGAGCTGAGTGGCTGGCCCTTCCTGCGTCAGCCCATTGAAAACGCGGCCTCGCGCAACGCCGCGGTGCCCGTGCAGTTGCAGGGCCGCTTTCGCGCGCACCTGCTGTGGCGCCCGCGCGTGGAAGTGGAGCACCTGAACATCGCCTCGGCCGAACGCTTCGGAGCCCCGCATCTGCTGGACGCGCGCGGCGTGTCGCTGGCCTGGCGGTGGGGCGACGTGTGGCGCTGGCAGCGCGGGGAGCGCCTGCGCCTGCAGGTGCTGCAAGCCGACGCGCTGGACGCGCGACTGGTCCGCGTCGACGACGGCAGCGCCAATTGGCAACTGGGCGCGCGCGCGCCCCGGCCCGAAGAGGCCGAGGCCGAGCCGCTGGGCGGCCTGCCGCGTTTCGGTTCACTCGTCATCGGCCAGGGGCGC
>VFQP010006125.1_pt1 | contig 10052 bp, 9 predicted proteins | sample 3512351 | NCBI WGS metagenome assembly VFQP01 (sample SAMN10412372, study PRJNA504923) | tailings metagenome | isolation source: Relicate 1 Philex TSF1 revegetated site | place: Philippines: Tuba, Benguet | collected 2017-08-29
CACACATTGCCCCACACCCCCCTCGCACCTCGTGCCACCAGATGAGCGCGCCGGCGATGGCCACGCCGATGCTCTGCAGCAGGTCCCCCAGCACGTGCAGCACCGCGCTGCGCATGTTGAGGTTGCCGCCGTGCCCGTGCCCGTGGTCATGGTCGTGGTCACGCCCGTCGTGGCCGTGGTCGTGCCCGTCGTGGCTCCCGTGCTCGTGGTGGTCGTGGTCGTGGCCCTCGTGGCTGCTGTGGCCGTCATGGCTGTCGTGGTCGTGGTCACCGTGCGAGTGCCCGTTGCCGTGGTCGTGCGCGTGCGCCGCCGCCGCGCCAGACACGCTCCCGCCGGCGCCGGCATTGGCCGACACCGGCAGCGCCGGCGCCGCCGCGGCGGCGGCGGCGGCCGCCGCCGCCGCCACGCTGCCGCCGCCGCTGCCCGCGCTGAGCCCGCTGGGGCCGTGCGCGCCGCCCGCCTTGCCGGCGCGGCGGGGCGCCTCCAGGCTGGCGTGCCTAGTGTTGGCCTCGCTGGCAAGGTGGCTGCCAATGTCCTGCGGGAGGAAGCTCTTGACGGCGGCGGCGCCGCCGCCGCCGCTGCCCGCCGCCACCGCCGGCCGCTTGCCGCCGCCCGCCTCCACATCGCCGTGCTTGTGCGCGTGGCCGTGCGAGTGGCCGTGCGAGTGCCCGTGGCCGTGGTCGTGCCCGTGGTCATGCCCATGGCATTCGCCCGACAGCCCGTGCACGTGGTTCTCCCCCAGCACGAGCGTGAGCACGATGTTGAAGGCGACGCCGGCCGTCGCCACGATGAACATGACTGCGAGGCGGGGCGGGGCGACGCAGGTGTCAGCAGGGCAGGGCTCCTGATCGGCACGCATTCCGTTCCCGGCGCTCGGTGCTTTCCTCCTGGGCCCCCGCACTGTGGGTTGGGTGCTGCGCCGTGCAGCAGACGGACGGGCCTGCCTGCCCTCGCGCTGCCCTACCACGCCGGCCACGCCGCTGCGCTCGCGCTCCCCTCCTCTGCTGCGCGCCTCAGCACTCACTCTTGCCGTCGACGGGCTGCGGGTTGATGACGCGCTCGACCGCCTCCCAGACCAGCGCGCCCGTGACGGCCCAGATCACCAGCGTGGAGAAGAGCGCGCCGATGATCTCGGCGCGGTGGTAGCCGAACGAGTAGGACGAGTGGCTGCGCCACGTCACGGCGTAGCTCGCCAGCAGCGACATGCCAAAGCCGGCCACGTCCGAGAGCATGTGCGCCGCGTCCGACATGATGGCCACGCTGCACGGCAGCGGTGGGCCATCGACGTACGGCTGCACTGAGTTGGGCGCTGCCTGGGACGGCCGGGGGGACGGCCCGGACCGCGCGGCGGCGGCGTCCCGGCCCCGCTGCGCACAGCAGGCTCCTCCTGCCAGTCGCTCACCTGCCAGCGAGGTAGCCTCCAATCACCTCCACGATGAGGAAGAGCGTGGCCAGCACCAGCGCGATGCGCAGCTTGGTCTGCACCTGCGGGACTCACGGCGGTGCGTGACCCAGTGGAGCACTAGTCACGCGCACTCACGCGCAGCGAGGGCGCCGTCGTGACCAGTCCTTTGTGCTGCTGCGCTGCACACGCTCGGCGGCGCACAGCTTCTCTCGTGCTGGGCAGCTCGCTGGGATGCGGCCTGCGCGGCGCTTCCTGCTCACCTTCTTCTGCGACGCCTCCTGCGCACGAATCCCGATGCCGTCGTTGAGGAAGCAAGACGGCTGCAGGTCGCATTCTGCGCGTGTCGTGTGGCCGACGCTTGACAACGACAATCGGCGTGTGAAACCAACCTCGCTCGCACACGCACCGCCTGCTGCGCACCTCCACGACGCCTGTGGCGCCTGCTCAATCAATTGCTGCGCAAGCGACGCTGGCGCACCTGAAGCTTTGGGCCTGGTGCCGGCAGCTGCGCTCGCCGCTCCTCCAGGCGCCGCAAGCAGAGGCGTCCGCGCGTCAGCGGCGTACCCGTCGTGGTGCGCGCCACCCATCCTGCGCTTCTGGCTGCTGCAACCAATTGGGCGGGTGTAGCGCGCACAGCGCATTACGCCGTGCTGCGCCACGACCAGGGTGCACGTGCACAGCCGTGGAGCTCATCCTGCCAGCACCTGCTGCACGCGCGCATGGCCACCTTCACAGCCTAAAGCTGACCGAGGCGGCCGCGGGGCCGACTCGGCCAGGCGTCGCGAGGGTTCCTCGCCCCGGGCGCGGCCCGCTGGGTCCCACGCCTCAGGCGACACACAGCACCTGGCCCTGGCCTCCGGCAGCAGAGAGGCCCGCATTGTGCGCCGGCAGCCCCCTGTGTCCGCCTGTGCTCGCTGCCTGTGCTCCTCGGGTCGTCGTCTTCTCTGATTCCTCTGCCGCCCTCCAAAAGGCTAAACGCCCGAAGTCGGGGGAATCCAGGACCCCCTGCAGGACGGTCAAAGGCCAGGCTCCGTTCATCGCAGGCCCTGGCAGACGCCAGCAGACGCAGCAAGCGCGGCCCACCACCCGTGCCCAGGCGCCCTGGCAGCCGGCGCCCCGGCGGGCACAAGGTCATCCCGTTGCTTCCTCTACCCTCTGGCGGCGGCGAGACAAGGCCAGCCAGCGCGTCAGGTGGCGGCCAGGGGGCCACATCACGCTGCGCTCAACACGCTTTTGCTCCACAGCGGAGGCATGCCGCGCGCCTGCGCTGGCCAGCGGTGGACTTGAAACTGACTGGCGACTCGGGAAACGTCTCCTCCTTGCGTACAGGTGAGCTGCCGGGACTGCCCGTGCTGACAGCGTCGGCTGGCGCATCTTGCTGCGCCTCTGGGCGATGCGTGCCAGCATGCGGGGACCCGTGGCAACGAGCAAGGGCCATGGTCGTCTGCCAGCGATGTACTGCCGTCTCGCCCACCTCTTGCCCCCTGCTTGATCCTGCGGCCGTCTCACGTGGATCGCCGGGGGCACCTATCCCGAGCGCTTGGCCCCCGACGTCCCTGGCGCCGCCACCCTCGGCGCAACGCCACAACGGCGACCAAATCGGCACCCGCCGTGAGGTCACAGCGGCCAAAAAGGGGCTCCAAAGTGTGGGGAGGGAAGGTGTGCGACAGGTATGAGGGGCAGATCTCCCGCCGTCGTCTTTCGGTTGCGGATAGTGATCGCCGCCACGGCACGCTCCGCAAGTCCTGTGCGTGGAGCACAAGTTGCGCAGCGTGATGTGGGCCCCTGGCGCCCTCCTGACGCGCTGGCTGGCCTTGTTTCGCCGCCGCCAGAGGGTAGAGGATTAGCAAAGCGGGATGACCTTGTGCCCGCCGGGGCGCCGGCTGCCAGGGCGCCTGGGCACGGGTGGTGGGCCGCGCTTGCTGCGTCTGCTGGCGTCTGCCAGGGCCTGCGATGAACGGAGCCTGGCCTTTGACCGTCCTGCAGGGGGTCCTGGATTCCCCCGACTTCGGGCGTTTAGCCTTTTGGAGGGCGGCAGAGGAATCAGAGAAGACGACGACCCGAGGAGCACAGGCAGCGAGCACAGGCGGACACAGGGGGCTGCCGGCGCACAATGCGGGCCTCTCTGCTGCCTCTGCTCTTGGTCGCGCTGAGGCTGTTGCCGGTGGACGCCGCCCCTGGTCTGCCGCGGCCAGCTTTCGGCGCTGCGCAGGGGCGAGGCGGCCAGCTCTACAAGCGCAGCGGCGACCTCGGGATCACCTACTGCGGCCTCGAGGTGCGCCCTGCACCTTGCCTTGGCGCGCGCCAAAGCGACTACCTCTCAGGTGCTCTCTTCTTGAGGAGTAGAGTCCGCCCCGCCCTGCGCGCGCAGATGCTGTGGAAGCACAAGGACCCTGTGCACCTGCACATCTGGCTACGCATGCTGCCCTCCCCGGACGACAGCTCCGTGATGCTGGTCCGGGGCTTCGCGCACCTGGAGAGCTTCCTCACCTCGGTGCCGCAGCCAAAGGTGGGCAAGCTGGCAGCAGCAGCCCTCCGCGCTGGCTGCCGCCTCTCACGAAGGCGGCGCCGCCACAACCAGAGCCAGCCGTGGTGGGCCTGAGGCTCGGTCCTGCCGTGCGCCCCCCCTCCCTCGCCGCAGTTCCGCGGGCAAGGCTGCCCGTCCATCAAGCAGGGAGAGATGCTGTGGGGCGGCTACAACGCGAGCATATACATCAGGTGCGCGGCTGAAGGATTACAGAATTGCTTTGCGCGCCGGGGCCAGGGTGCGGGGCGGGCGCGTCTTCCCTCCAGCACCGCACCCCAAGGGAAGCGCGCCGCCGCAGCCCAAGAGAGAAGCGCCGCACGATGCACGGCCCCGCACGCCGCGAACGCGGTGGAAGCGGCGCAGCAGGAGCCGCGTGTTGCGCGCTGCCAGGGCGAAGGTCGCCGGCGGGTGCGAGGGGGGCGGCAGCCGGCGCACGCCGCTCCGGCCCCAAATGCACAAGCTACAGGCAGCACGCAACGCGCACGCACTTCCCCAGTGGCAATGCTTTGCTCGAGCTTGAGGGGGGGCGGGCCGCGTGCGCAAGCGACCTCGGTGAAGCACCACAGGCGCCGCGCTGGGCGCCCTGCCGCGTTCGCTCGCTTAAGCTGGCGCACGGCCCGCCCCACGGCCCGCTCCTCACCGCCTTGATTGCGCCGAGCACCGCGGCAGCAACGTGGGACGGGTGCCGACCCAACTGCATGCCTCGCACCCGCGGCCGGGGGGAAAGGAGCCGACGACGTCTGGGTGTGCGCCCGGCAACCGCAACGGCACATACCGCAGGTGTCCGCACACGGGCGACACCTTCCCGCTGACCGTGACGATGCGCGGCACGTCGGTGAGCGAGGCGTACAAGGTGGTCAAGCACGAGTGCAACAACAACGTGATGGAGCTGCGGGCGGCCATCCGGCTGCGCTCGCGCTTCAAGCACCACGACCTCGAGGTGTGTGTGGAGGGGTTGAGGTGGGGTGGGGGTGGGGGGGGGCTCTTTGAGGCCACCCGGCTGTGCGCGCTTCGAGCACCACGACCTGGACATGTGTAGTCCGGGCTGGGAGGTCAGTGCGAGTCGAGGGAGGGGGGTGGGGGTGGGTCACACAGCTGGTTCGTGGGCAGGTCAGAGCAGGTGGACGCGGATGTGGCCGCTCCTCACCCGCCACGTGCGCCTAGCGCTCACGCTGCGCCGCCGCTGACGCCGCCGCAGGTGCGGGCCAACCACTTCCCCTGGTTCTGCACCTTCGTCACCGACTCCGAGGCGAGCGCGCCCACCGCCTCCGCCACGCCCACCACGGCCGAGCCCACCGTCACGACGCCCTCGGGCGTCGTCATCCCGGCGCGCCTCTCGCCAAAGGAGCAGGCGGCGGTCGAGTGGTGCAGCCGCAAGGACGCCGTGCGGCACCCTGCCGTGGTGACAGAGCCGGGCAAGCTGCTGCACGTGGCGTGGATGGGCACGGTGCCGCCGCCGCCGCCCAAGCGCGCGTTTGGACGCTGGGGCTGGGGGCGGCGGCGGCTGGCCGCCGCCGCCGCCGGCTCCTCCTCTTCCTCCTTTTCCTACATGGTCTCGGAGCGGGAGGAGGAGGGGGGCGAGGAGGAGGAGGGAGAGGGGGCGCCGGAGGGGTGGACACGGCGGCGTGGCGGGTGGCTGCCGTGGCTGCGGCCTGGAGGCGGCAGAGCGCGGCGACAGGAGCAGCGGCAGCGGGCGGCGGCAGGGCAGCAGCAGCAGCAGCGGCGGCGGCGGTTAGAGCCGTTGAGCCGGCAGCTGCGGCAGGGGTGGGCTGGGGTGGACGGGTCGTCGGCGGGAGCGGCGGAGGGAGAGGAGGAGGAGGTGCGGGCGGCGGGAGCGTGGGCGTGGGGCTGGGCACGGCAGCGGCGGCGGCGGCTGGCGTGGTGGTGGCCGCGGCCAAAGGTGGAGTCGGCGGGGCCACAGGCGGTGGACCTGTACGTTGAGACGGGCAACGAGACCATTGCGGGCGGTCTCATGTCGTCGGGGGAGCTGGCGGCGTGGATGAACATCAGGCGGCACACGCCCATCAGCAACAAGACCGACGTGAGTTTGGCTGGGGGAAGGTCGGCGGAGGGGCGCAGCAGCGGCGCCCTGGGCAGTTCCAGAGCGCCGCCTGGCCTGCTTGCCAGCGTCGCCGTTCCAGCAGCAAGCGCGCGCTAGGCCGCTCCCGCGCGCGCCTGCCCGCCGCTCCCGCCGCCCCGCAGGCGCTCGCCGCAGGCACAACGTCACCGCGCCAACTGAGACGTGCCCTGGCTTCATCCTTCTTGCGCAGGTGTTCGTGTGCATGACTTCGTTCCACGTGACGAACGAGCAGCAGCTCAACGTCTACGTGGCCATGCTGCAGCACCACATGCTCTGGCACCGGCCCATGGGCATCAAGCAGCACATCGTCTACGTGGAGGAGCGCCTAGCCTCCTTCCTCGAAAAGCCAATCGTGCAGGCGAGTCACTGGGCCCGGTGTGGGTGGCCGCCGTTGCGCGGGGCGGAGGCGGGCCGTGGGCGAGGCTCACGTGGGGCAGCGAGCAGTTGCTTGGGTGCCGCGGCCAGGCCAGCTGCTGGGCCGTTGACAGACGCCCCTTACCGTGTGTGTGTGTTTGTGCGGGGCGCAGGAGCTGGTGGCAGAGGGCTGGCTCCAGGTGGTGCTGTGGACGGACCTGAGCCACCACGAGGCGGACCCCTACAACAAGACGTGGGTGGACGCGTACCTCTGGCAGGTGCGCGCTGGCGGTGCGCTTGACCCTGAGCTCGTGCGCGCAGCTGGTCATAAGCGTTCGCGGTCATCAGTCTCGACGCGGGATTCGCGATGCGCTGTTCGTCCCTCCCCTGCCGCGAGCGGTGAATTCGCGACCTCGCGATACTGTCGCCGCGCGATTGCTGCAGACCATCATATACAACCACGCGCTGCTCACGCTGTGGGGCTCCGACTCGCTGGCCATGTTCGTCGACATTGACGAGTACCTGATGACGAGCCGGCCGGGCGTGAGCGCGGCCGAGGCGTACGTCAAGTGCGGGCAGGCGCTGCAGCCGTGCCAGCCCGTCGCCGGCCTGCAGGTGCGAGGGAGAGGCGGGGGTCGTGGGGGGTCCGGGGGCGCACGGTTCGGTGGGGCACCGGATCGCGCGAGTCGGCGCCAGTGACCCTGTCGTGCGTGCGGCCTGTTTACGTCTCGCTCGCAGCTCACGCGGCGCAACGCGTGGTGCCGGCCTGACGCGCTCAACCGCACGTGCCACCTTGGCACGCCGCTCTCGCACGACTGGCAGTACGTGCGGCCCGCCGACGTGCGCGAGGGCCGCGTCGCGCACCCGCTCGCGGGCATCGAGATCTCGTCCAACAGCTCGCGGAGATGGCACACGGACAGCAAGACGTTCGTGGTGAGTCGCTCTTCCCGAATCGCTCGTGGCAGACTTGCACGATGGCGCGACTCAACGACTCGCCGCCCGCGCCCGCGCGATCGATCGTCGATGCACGCAGGACCCCAACACGGCGCTGTCGATCGTCATCCACGTCTTCCACCACGCCTGGGGCGCCTCGCGCGTGTACCCCAACGAGCAGTGCGTGGGCCTCATCCACGTGATGGACCTCTTCCACTGGCGCACGGGCAACTGGACGCTGCCGGAGGCGGCCCGCCCGCTGCACCTGTGGTGGAGCCGAGACCGCTGGTGGCCGGCAGAGAGGCTCAAAGAGGGTCTGCTGGCGCGGGGCGGGGCGGGCGGCGAGGGTGAGGGCGGCGGCGCGGCGGGCACGCGGCGGCTCTCGACGCCCTGAGCGGCGTCCGCCTTCCAAGGGGCGCCGGAGTGAGGCGGCCGCCCCAGCGCCGGCGAGTGCAGCGCTTGGCCGCCGGCGAGGGAGAGAGGTAGCGGCGAGGTTCGGGCCGAGGGGGGAGCGAAGACGGGGCTGGGCCGGAAATGAGGGTACGCGCGCGGGGCACACGGGGCATGGCTTCCGCTCGGGCCGCCCCGCCCGCCGCCGCCATTCCGTCGTCGCGCGTGCTAGGCAGAGGCAGGGGACAAGAGGCGCGGACTGGAAGGGAAGTGGGCCCTGGGAGGCGATGATTCCTTGGCGGGTGGGAGGCGGGGGCTCTGGCCGTCCGCTGCGTTGGGAAGAGAGGGCGCGGCGCCACCCCCCAGCCCCCGTGCTGCTTGGACGTGATTGGTCCCCCATCACCAAAGAGGTGCATGGGGGAGTGTGTGCGCACGCTGCGCGTGTGCGTTCGTGACCCGGGGGCCCTCTGGACGCGACGCCCGGGCGCCGCAGCGGAAAGGGACCCAGCAGGCTGGCGCTGCGCGTGGCAGGAGGCAAAGGCGGCAGGGGTGCGCTGCGTCGATTGCGAGGGTGTGCGTCGGGCGTCACACAGGACCGTTCTAGGGGGGAGGTTTTCACAGGTTTTAGACGGCGCCGCGAGCACGCACTCGGTGCGTTTCCCCAGGACTGCTAGACCGCCTCTCCCTCCTCCTGCGCCCGCTGCTGTGCGGGATTCCCAGTGCGCAGGGCCGCCCGCACGCGTCGCTCTTTCGCTCGCTCTCGTCATCACGAGATGTCGGTCCCGGGCGCCCGGGGGGGAATGGGGTCTGGGCGGCTTTCCAGGGGCCCGCACCTGGGCGGCTTTCCAAGGGCCTGTGTTCCGGCGCGGCTGCAGGGCAGGGGAGCTTCCGGTGCTTGCGCGCGCGCTGCGCTGCAGGTGGCATTGCTCGCAGGAACCCGAGGGCCTTGCCGCACGCACGGGAGCATGCTTAGCGGCAAGAGGCGGGCAGGGGTGGAGTAGTGCTGGCGCTGTGCTGCTGCTCTTGCTCTTTGCAGCGGCGCCGGCTGGTTTGCCGCTCTCTGGCGCGACGCGACGCGCTTCCTCTCTGGCCCCCCAGCTGCCTGCACGCACGCACGCACCTCGCCCCGCCTCGCCGCACCGAACTCCCCTGCCGCAGCCCCTCCTAGCCTCTGACTGGCCGCCCACCACCTCACCCATCCTGCGGGTTGCAGCTGCCGCCTGTTCAAACCCCTCTGCTCGTTCGAGCAGAGGGGGTCCTGGGCCGCCCCTGCCGCCTCCGCGCCCCGGATCCTCTGCCCGTCCTCTTTCGCCTCTCCGTTTGGTGTTTGTATCCGTCCATCAGCCACCTGCCGATGGCGCTGACGATCCCAAGGACTGCCTACGCCACCTGTGGCGACTGGAGAGCGCGCTTTCGCTCTGGGCGGGGATGCCCGCCGTCGCACCCGCAGGGTGGCCCGCCCCCTGCCGAGGTGGGCGGCTCCTCCTGCCGCCCCGCCCGCACGCCCCTCCAACTCACGCTCCTCTGCACTCTGACTCTGCGCTGTGTTCGCCGCCGCCGTCTTCTTTGGTTGGGGAACCGGGCGACCGCCGTGCTCTGGCGCGCGATCGCAACGGTGCTACTGAAAGTGCCCAAAGGAGCCCAAAGGATGGTTTGGTATGGGTGGCGTCTGTAGACTCCTGCTCCTCCTGTCTTTGCTCTTTCTCGTCAGCGAGGCAGGCGGAGAAAGGCGCAGGGGTTTCGTGCCGTGGTTTTGCTATCCTGGCGGTTTGCCTGCGCGGGCCCGCCCTCCCACGCCTCTCTCAACAGAACTGCACCTCCGAGTCTGTTCGTGATTTCTCTCGCCCCCAGCCCCCCCTCCTCCCCGACCCTCTACCCAACGTGTGGAGTGGGACGCAGAGGGCGGGCAGGGGGTGGGCGTGGGACGGGAAAGGTCTGCGCTCGCCTCCGACTCGCCATTCTTTTCTCTCCCGTCCGCTGCCAAGTCGCCCCTTGTGCCCTTGTGCCCCTGCCGTGTGTGATACGCGGTGGGCGGCGCGGTGGGAGCGATCGGCGCGGCGCCGCGGCCGCGGCCGTTTCCGGGCCGCGCCGCAACGGCTGGAATGATGCGACATGACCGGCGCCCGCACGTCTCATGCGCCAAGAGACGGACAGAGAGGAGGGCGCGAGAGAGAGCGAACCCAACTCCCAACGCATGAGTTCAGCGAGCGAGCGAGTGCCGCGCTGCTCCTCTCCCACCGGTGCGGTTTTCGTGTGTGTTTGTTGATAATGCTGATGATGACGACGATGGATATGCGTGATGGCGCCGCGCTTGGTGGCGCACCCCTCTGTGTGTGAGGAGGGGGGGGGGGGGGGGGGCCCCC
>VFQP010006126.1_pt1 | contig 10051 bp, 6 predicted proteins | sample 3512351 | NCBI WGS metagenome assembly VFQP01 (sample SAMN10412372, study PRJNA504923) | tailings metagenome | isolation source: Relicate 1 Philex TSF1 revegetated site | place: Philippines: Tuba, Benguet | collected 2017-08-29
GTCCGAGCCCGATCCACGATCCGACATGCGGCGAGTAAATCGCGGACGTCACGTAGCCCTCGTCATTCGCGATCGTCGCCGGCGCCCCCAGCGCCAGGAAATGCGCGCCCGCACGCAGGCGTTGCGTCGCGTCGACCGGCTTCAATCCGACCAGCGTCGGCCGATCGGCGGCGATCAAGGCCGGACGCTTGGCCATCGTGCGGCCGATATAATCCTTCTTGGCCGACAGCATTTTGCCAAGGCCCAGATCGCCCGCCGTCGTTTGGCCGCTGATCTCGTTGCCTGCGACATGCCCCTTTTCGACCCGCAACACGCCCAGCGCTTCCGTGCCGTAGGGCGTTGCCCCCGACTTCATCAGCGCGTCGAGCAGGGCCGTGCCATATTGCGCCGGCGTGGCGATCTCGTAAGCCAGCTCGCCCGAGAACGAGACGCGGAACAACCGGATCGGCGCGTTGCCGAGCTTCGTTTCGGCGCAGGCGAGATACGGAAACGCCGTGTCCGACAAGTCGAACGCGTCGCCCAAGAGTTTTTGCAGTAGTGCACGCGACTTCGGCCCCGCGACGGCATATTGCGACCATGCTTCGGTCACCGACGCGAGCGTCACACGCAAATCAGGGCGCAGCACTTGATGGCAGAATTCGAGATGCTGCATCGCGCGCGCGGCGTTGGCGGTCGTCGTCGAGACGATGAAATGCTCGGGACCGAGGCGCGCGGCCGTGCCATCGTCGAACACGAACCCGTCTTCGCGCAGCATCAGGCCGTAGCGCGTGCGCCCGACCGGCAATGTCGAGAACGTGTTCGAATAGACGAAATCGAGAAACGCGCCGGCATCCGGGCCTTGCACGTCGATCTTGCCGAGCGTGGAGACGTCGCACACGCCGACGCTTGTGCGAACGGCGAGCGCTTCGCGCGTGACGGATTGGAGCCAATCCGTCTCGCCCGGCAGCGGAAAATATTGCGGGCGGAGCCATTGCCCCGCCTCGACCATCACGGCGTTATTGGCGACGGCCCAGCGATGCCCGGCAAGATGACGATAGGGCCGGAAATGCTTGCCGCGATGCGGGCCCGCCAGGGCGCCCAGCGCCACGGGCGAATTGGGCGAGCGCGCGGCGGGCGTGCCCATCGGGCCATCGGCTTGTCCCGACAACCGCGCCAGAATCGCATGGCCGATCACACCGGAGGTCTTGCCCTGATCGGTCGCCATGCCGAGCGTGGTGTAGCGCTTGGCGTGTTCGGGCGAACGATAGCCTTCGCGATGCGCGAGTTCGATATCCGCGACGGTCACGTCGTGTTGGAGATCGACGAAGGCTTTCGCCGACGCGCCGACATGCCAGAACGCGGTCAATTTCGCCGTTTCGTTATCGGCCGTAGGAATCTCGCCCGGCGCTTTGGCGAAGCCAAGATCGGCCGCCGCCGCAGCACCCGCCGCATGGCCGCCGCGCAATGCGTCGCCGAGACCGAACTTGCCCGATGCCGCGCCAACCGGCGTGGCGACGCGATTATTCTCGGCCGCGAGGAACGCCGCCTGCGCCGGCGACCAAACCGACTTATCGCCCAAATGCGTCGCGATGCCGATGGCGGGATTGAAACCGCCCGACACGGCGATCAGATCGGCCGCAAGCGTTTCGCGGCCATGCGCGGATTCGACGATCGCCGCGCGCACGCCGTGCCGCCCACCTTCGCTGCCGACGACACGGCCATCGATCGTGCGAATGCCGAGCTTGCCGGCCTTCGCCATTAATTCGGGTGCCACATCGTCGCGCGGATCGACGATCGTGGTCGCGGCACCACTCGCCGCGAGATCGAAAGCCGATGCCCAGCCGTCGTCGCTGCTCGCGAACACGACAGCCTTGTCGGCGAGGCGCACAGCGAATCGCTTGACGTAGCTGCGCGCGGCGGAGGCCAGCATGATCCCCGGCCGGTCGTTGTCGGCGAAGGCGATGGGGCGCTCGACGGCACCGGTCGCCAGGATCGCGCGTTTGACGACAAACCGCCAATAACGCTGGCGCGGCGTATGCGCGGGCGGCACGGGCATGTGATCGGCGACGCGCTCCAACGCGCCGAATTCGCCGCCATCATAGGCGCCGAAGATCTGCGTGCGGCGGAAGAGCCGCACATCCGGCATCGCTTGAAGCTCGCGAACCGCATCCTTCGCCCAATCGCGCGCATCCCGGCCGTCGATCGAATGGGTTTCGGACAGCAATCGTCCGCCGAGGCGGAAATCATCTTCGCAGATTATGACGCGGGCACCGGCGCGTGCGGCGGCAAGGGTGGCCGCAAGACCGGCGGGCCCCGCCCCGATCACCAACACATCGGCAAAGGCGATCGCGGTTTCATATGCGTCGGGATCGGGTTCGCCGCTCGCCCGGCCCAAACCGGCGGCACGACGGATCAAAGGCTCGTAGAGCTTCTCCCAAAACGCCGCCGGCCACATGAAGGTCTTGTAGTAGAACCCGGCCGACAGCAGCGGCGACAGATAGCGATGCGCCGCGCGAATGTCCCATTCGAGGCTCGGCCAGCGGTTCTGGCTTGCGGCGTCCAGCCCGTCGTAAAGCTCGATCGTCGTCGCTTTGGTGTTGGGCTCGCGCCGCGCACCGCTGCGCAACTCGACCAACGCGTTGGGCTCTTCCGGCCCGGCAGTGAACACGCCGCGCGGCCGGTGATATTTGAACGAGCGCCCAACCAGCTTGACGCCATTGGCAAGCAGCGCCGAGGCGAGCGTATCACCCGCCACACCTTCGTAGCTGCGGCCGTCGAACGTGAAACGCCGCGTGTCGGCGCGGTCGATCGCCCCGCCGTGATCGAGGCGGCGCATCATCGCGCCAACTCCGCGCCGTCGACGCGATGCGTGCGCGTATCGCGCGTCACGACCAGCCAGGTCCGGCACCCGGAGGCGTGATACCAAAACTCGCGATGCGTGCCCGCCGGATTGGCGCGCAGATTGACGTAATCGTGGAACGCGGCCGTGTCATCCGCCGCCGGGCGCACGACATTCGCGTCGCCGAGATAGGAAAACTCCCGCGCGTCGCGTTCGCCGCAATAGGGGCAAGGAATACGCATATCGCCTCAATGCAGATTGGGCTGGGCGCCTTGGCCCTTTTCATCGATCACCGCCCCGGTCGCGAAACGATCGAGGCGATAGGCCGTCGCGGCCGGATGGGGTGCCTCGCGCGCGATCAGATGCGCGAAGCACAGCCCCGAAGCGGGCGTCGCCTTGAACCCGCCATAGCACCAGCCCGTGTTGAGATAGAGCCCGTCGACCGGCGTGCGGTCGATGATCGGCGAGCCATCCATCGACATATCCATGATGCCGCCCCAGCTGCGCAGCAAGCGCAGACGGCCGATCATCGGCAGGATCGCCATGCCGCCTTCGCACACATCCTCGACCACCGGCAGATTGCCGCGCTGGGCGTAGGAATTATAACCGTCGATATCGCCGCCGAAGACCAGCCCGCCCTTGTCGGATTGGCTGACATAGAAATGCCCCGCGCCGAAGGTGATAACGCCGTCGATCAACGGTTTCACGCCTTCGGACACGAAAGCCTGCAACACATGGCTTTCGATCGGCAGGCGCAACCCCGCCATCATCGCGACGCGCGAGGAATTGCCGGCGACCGCGAGACCGATCTTGCCCGCACCGATACGTCCGCGCGACGTTTGCACGGCGATGGCGCGGCCGGCCGCGTCGCGCTCGATCCCCGTCACTTCGCAATTCTGGATGATGTCCACACCAAGATCACTCGCCGCGCGCGCGAAGCCCCACGCGACCGCATCGTGGCGCACCGTACCGCCGCGCCGCTGCAACAAGCCGCCTTTGATCGGAAAGCGCGCATTCTCGAAATCGAGCTGCGGCACCAGCTTCGCCACGCCGTCGGCGTCGAGCAACTCGGCATCGACGCCTTCCAGGCGCATCGCGTTGCCGCGTCGCGCATAAGCGTCGCGCTGCGCGTCGGAATGATAGAGATTGAGCACGCCGCGCTGGCTGACCATCGCGTTGAAGTTCAACGCTTGCTCCAAGCCTTCCCACAGCTTCAGCGATGTCTCGTAGAACGGGATGTTGCCGGGCAGCAGATAGTTGGAGCGCACGATCGTCGTATTGCGCCCGACATTGCCGCCGCCGATCCAGCCCTTCTCCACCAGCGCCACGTTGCGGATGCCGAATTCGCGCGCGAGGTAATAGGCCGTCGCCAAGCCATGCCCGCCGCCGCCGACGATCACGACGTCGTAGGCGGGCTTCGGGCTTGCGTCGCGCCAATGCGGCTTCCATTCGCGATTGCCGGTCAGCGCATGGCGCAGCAGGGATAAAGCGGAGAATTTCATCCCCGCCATCAAAGCACGGATTCCGGCTTTTGCTTTCCTGAAAGCGACGGTTTATTGTCGAATAACGACATGACCGCACCGCCCCGCCCCCAGACCGCCGGCTTTTTGCTTCTGCCCGGCTTCTCGCTGCTGTCCTACGCCGCGGCGGTCGAGCCGCTGCGCGCGGCGAATCTATTGGCGGGCAAAACGCTCTATCGCTGGCTCAACGTCGCCCTCGACGGGCCGGACGCGACCGCGTCCAACGGCGTCGCTTTCCGGGCCGATGCCAAAGCGGGCGACAAGCTCGATCTCGATTGGCTGCTCGTGTGTGCAGGCGGCAATCCCGCCGCTTTCGTCCACGCCAAGACCTTCGCCTGGCTGCGCGGTCTCGCCCGGCGCGGCGCGATACTTGGCGGTATTTCGGGCGGCGCCTATGCGCTGGCGCGCGCCGGTTTGCTCGACGGGTTTCGTGCAACGATCCATTGGGATCACCTGCCCGCCTTCACCGAGGAATTCCCGCGCGTCGCGGTCGAGCGCGGGCTTTACGTGATCGACGGCAAGCGCGTCACTTGTGCGGGCGGTGTGGCCGCTTTCGATCTGATGCATGCGTTGATCGAGCGCGCGCATGGCCCCGCTTTGGCCGCCGCGATCGACGATTGGTATTTGCACGGCCGCGCGCGCCTCGGCAGCCGGCCGCAACGTTTGAGTGCGGGCGAGCGCTACGGCGTGGGCAACGCCAAGCTTGCTGAGATTCTTGCGCGGATCGAAAAACGCATCGACGACCCGCCGTCGCGCGCCGAACTTGCGCGTGGTGCGGGCGTATCGGTGCGCCAACTCGAACGGCTTTTCGCGACGCATCTGCGCACGACCGCCGCGAAACACATTCTCAAACTGCGTCTGGAACGCGCGCGGCGCTTGCTGCGCCAATCGCAGCGCCCGGTGGTCGAGATCGCGACGATCTGCGGCTTCGCCAGCGCCGCGCATTTCGCGACCGTCTATCGACGGCAATTCGGCGTGCCGCCGCGCGCCGACCGCAAAGCGGCTCAGGCCTTGTAGATATCCTTATAGGTGTCGCGCAGGACGTTCTTCTGGACCTTGCCCATCGCGTTGCGCGGCAGATCGTCGACGAAGATCACGCGCTTGGGCTGCTTGAACTTGGCGAGGCGATCCGCGAGGGCAGCGACGATCTCGCCTTCGGTCACCTTGGCGCCCGGATTGCGCACGACCGCCGCCGTGACGCCTTCCCCGAAATCCGCGTGCGGCACGCCGATCACCGCACTTTCGAACACGCCCGCGATCGCGTCGATCTCCGCCTCGATCTCCTTCGGATAGACATTGAACCCGCCGGTGATGATCAAATCCTTGCCGCGCCCGACGATATGCACATAGCCCTTGGCGTCGATCTTGCCGAGATCGCCGGTGATGAAGAAACCGTCAGGGCGGAACTCCGCCGCCGTCTTCTCCGGCATGTTCCAATAGCCCTTGAACACGTTCGGGCCCTTCACCTCGATCATGCCGATCTCGTCGGGCCCGAGGATCTTGCCCGTCTCCGGATCGGCAACGCGGACCTCGACGCCCGGCAGCGGGAAACCGACGGCGCCGGGCACGCGATCCCCGTCATAGGGGTTCGAGGTGTTCATATTCGTCTCGGTCATGCCGTAGCGTTCGAGGATCGCGTGACCGGTACGCGCACTCCACTCACGATGCGTATCGGCCAGCAGCGGCGCAGAACCCGACACGAACAATCGCATGCCGGCGGTTGCTTCCTTGGTGAGACCGGGCGCTTGTAGCAAGCGCACATAGAAGGTCGGCACGCCCATCAATGTGGTCGCCTTCGCCATGCGTTTCAGCACATCGTTGGCGTCGAATTTCGGCAGGAAAATCATTTTGGCGCCGGAGAACAGAATCACGTTCGACGCCACGAACAGCCCGTGCGTGTGATAGATCGGCAGCGCGTGGATCAGCGTGTCCTTATCCGTGAAGCGCCAATAGCCGATCAACGTCTCGGCGTTCGAGACCAGATTGTCGTGGGTCAGCATGGCGCCTTTGGAGCGCCCGGTGGTGCCCGAGGTGTAGAGGATCGCGGCGAGATCGTCGCCGTTGCGCGCCACCGTCGCGAATTCGCCTGGCAACGCGTCGATGCCTGCGAGCAGCGAGCCCGAACCGTCGGCGCCCAACGTGGCGACAACGCCGCCGAGCTTGGCGGCGATAGTTTTGAGCCCCGCTTCGCGCGTGGGATCGCACACGACGATGCGCGGGCCCGCATCGCCGATGAAATATTCGAGCTCGGCGAGCGTATAGGCAGTGTTCAGCGGCAGGAACACGCCGCCCGCGCGCACCGTCGCCAAATACAGTGCCAGCGCATCGACCGACTTCTCCACCTGTACCGCAACGCGGTCGCCGGTTTGCAGGCCCAGCGCCTTCAGACGATTGGCGATCCGCCCCGTGCGTTCGCGCAACGCGCCATACGAAATCGGCGTGCCATCGGGCAATTCGATCGCGATGCGGGCAGGATCGGCGATGCGGGATTCGAGACGAGCGAAGAGATTGGCGTTCATGTTTCCACCGTTTTGCGGACGGCGATTGAACACCGAACGTCGGCCGAGTTGAAGCGTTTTCAGCGCACGAAAAGCGCGATCACGCCGGCATTGACCAGATCGATGAAAAAGCCGCAAACCAGCGGCACGACGATAAAGGCGCGGTGCGCGGCGCCGTATTGCTGGGTCACCGCCGTCATGTTGGCGATGGCCGTGGCGGTCGAACCCAGCGCAATGCCGCCGAAGCCCGACGCCATCACCACCGCTTCGTAGTCGCGGCCCATCGCCGGGAACACGATCCACACGATATAGGCCACGGCCAAAACGATCTGTATCGCGATCGCCGACAGAACGAACAGCATCGCGCCGTGCAGTTCCCAGAACTGCAATCCCATCAGTGCCATGATCAGGAACAGGCCCAGCGCGATGTCCGATATCAGCGCCAGCCCCTCGCCCACGCCCGGCCACATGCGCAGCAACGCGCGGCCGATCGCCAGCGGCATCAGATTGCGGATCAGAATTCCGCCGATCAAACAGCCGACGAATTGCGGCAGTACGATCCCGGTCGCGACGATCAGCGAATGGATACCCGTTCCCAGCAGCACCGCGATATTCGAGAGCAGCACCGCCCACAACACGCAAAAATAATCCATCTTGGCGGGCGGGCCTTCGAATGTCGTGCCGACATCGAGCCGCGTGTCGTTGGATTGCGTCACATCGCGCTTGTCGATCAGATGCGCGGCGATAGGCCCGCCGATCACGCACGCCGCGATCAGGCCCAGCGTATTGCCGGCAATCCCCAGCTCCAGCGCGTTGTCGATCCCGAGCCGTTCTTCAAAGATTGGCGCCCAGGCAAGCGTGGTGCCCACGCCGCCGGTCAGCGAGATCGAGCCGAGCATCAACCCCGCCTTGGGATCGAAGCCGAACAGCGACGCGATCCCCATGCCGGCGGAATTCTGCAGCACGATGAACGCCGCCGCGAGACCGGTCAGCACGGCCAGCGGTTTGCCGCCACGCAGCAGCGTGCGGATATCGGATTTGAGGCCGATCCCGGCGAAGAACAGCAGCAGCAGATAATCGCGGATCGCCAGATCGAAAACGATCTTCCGGCCCGCGAACAGGTAGACGCAAGCGACGAACGCCGCGCACAAAAATCCGCCGACCACCGGCTCGGGGATCGAATAGCGGCGCAAGGGCTCGATCTTCATCGTCAGGATTTTGCCCGAGATGAGCAGCACCACCGCCAGATTGAAAGAATGGAACGCGTCGACGATCATCGATCGTGAGGTTACACGAACGGATCGGCGATCGTCACCGACTGTCCCGTGCGCGCGGATTCCTGCGCCGCCATGCCCATCGCCGCGGCCCACCAGCCATCGGCGAGACTCACTTCCACCTTGCCCTTGCCGCGCACGACATCCGCGAAGCGCTGATGCTGGTAGAAGGTCGAGCCGTTATGGTCGCCCGCCGCGAGCAATTCGGGATCGACCGGCACTTCCAGCGTGCGCGGCCCCGCCGGATCGCGCGGACTGACGATCACTTGCGCCACCGGTGCCGGCCCCAAATGCGCGGGCCAGAACCGCCCCGGCCCCGGCACATGGCATTCGATCTTGCCGACGGGCCCGACGGCGGAAATCTCCTCCTGATATTTCGAGCCTTCGGCGAACATGCACAATTCCAGCATCGCGCGCAGGCCGGATTTGAAATCGACGATCGCGTAGGCGTGGTCCCAAATATCGGGCGTGCGGTTGCCGATGCGCTCGTCCAAATGATTGACCGCCTGCCCGCCCGACGCCATCACGCGGATCGGATCGGATTGGGCAATGTGGCGCATCAGATCGAAGAAATGACAGCATTTCTCGACCAGCGTGCCGCCGGTGCGCTCGTTGAAGCGGTTCCAGTCGCCGACTTTCTCCAGGAACGGATAGCGATGCTCGCGGATCGTCAGCATCTTCACCCCGCCTGTTGCGGCGGCGACACTCTCGATCAGCCGCGTGACGGGCGGCATGTAGCGATATTCCATCGCGACCCAAATCGGCGCCGTGTAGCGCTTGCGCAATGCCGCCACGCGCGCGGTGTCGGCCGTGTTGGTGAACAAGGGCTTCTCGACCAACACCGGCAGCGGGCGAATCGCCGCGATCTCCTCCAACTGGCCGAGATGCTTGTCGTTGGGGCTGGCGATCAGCAGGCAATCGACATCTTGGCGCTTCACCAACTCGGCAAGCGATCCGACGAATTCGGCCTTCGGCGCCAGCGCTTTCGACCGCGCGCGCATGGCTTCGTCCGGCTCGAAAATCGCCGCGATTTCCACGTCTTTCAGCAGGGCGATGTTGCGCAAATGCTCCTGCCCCATCATCCCGCAGCCGATGATTCCGTAGCGCAGCGTAACCATGCGTTTCCCCGAAGCTCTCGTTCTGACCGTTGACGGAACATGCGCCGTCGGCGCAAAGAATGCGACAGCGAGAACAAAACTTCCATCAGGGAAACGCGCATGACGATCGTTCCGATCACGTCGCCCGATCTCGACGCCAGCGAGATCAGCTGGTTCGCCGCCCTTTGTTCGGACGATTACGCCCAGCTTGGCGTGCCGGACGGCGATCTGCGCTCGTCCTGGGAGCATTGTTCGTCGATCGTGAAGGCGGCGGAAAGCTATGGCTTCCGCAACATCCTGTGCCCGTCCTCCTATCAGGTCGGGCAGGACACGCTGAGCTTCGTCGCGGCCTGCGCGCCGATCACCAGCAAAATCAATCTGCTCGCCGCCATACGCTGCGGTGAAATGCAGCCGATCATGCTGGCACGCACGGTCGCGACGCTCGACCACATGCTGAAGGGCCGGCTGACGCTGAACGTCATCTCGTCCGATTTTCCGGGTGAAGTGGCCGACAGCGCGCTGCGCTATCGCCGCAGCCACGAGGTCGTCCAGATTCTACGCCAGGCCTGGACGCGCGACACGATCGATCACGACGGCGAGACCTATAAATTCAAGGGCGTCACCACCGTTCCGGCGCGACCCTATCAGCAGAATGGCGGGCCGCTGCTCTATTTCGGCGGCTATTCGCCCGATGCGCTGGAGCTGTGCGGCGCGCAATGCGACGTCTATCTGATGTGGCCGGAGACCAAGGATCTGCTCGCCAAGCGCATGGAGGACGTGCACGCGCGTGCCGCCGCACACGGCCGCACGCTCGATTACGGTCTGCGCGTCCATATGATCGTGC
>VFQP010006127.1_pt1 | contig 10051 bp, 8 predicted proteins | sample 3512351 | NCBI WGS metagenome assembly VFQP01 (sample SAMN10412372, study PRJNA504923) | tailings metagenome | isolation source: Relicate 1 Philex TSF1 revegetated site | place: Philippines: Tuba, Benguet | collected 2017-08-29
GAGGCGCAGCAGCAGCAGCTGCAGGGCGGCGGCAGCGGCGGCAGCGGCGTGGTGGGCGGCATGGGCAGCTCTCTGGCAGTGCCAGAACCAGTGCCGGAGGACCCCGTGCAGGAGGACCTGGCGCGGACGGCGGACGATCTGGCGGCGGCTGCACAGAAGCTGCTGCGGACAGCGCGTGGCGCCGCGTCGTCGGCTGCGGCTGCGGCGTCGTCGGGAGGGCTGGCGCGGAGCCCGGGCACGCCGTCGTCTCCGTTCAGTCTGGTGTCGGGCGGCGCGCCGGCGGCGGCGGGCGGCGCGCCGGCGAGGGCGGCGGCGGGGGACGCGCCGCAGCCGGCGCCGGGTGCGCCGGCGGGCGGCAAGGCGGCGGCGGCGGCGGCGCGGCCGTCGTCGTCTTCGCAGCACCAGGTGCCGCTCACGCTCTTCCCGCCGCAGCTGCTGCAGCACATGCAGCAGGTGCAGCAGCAGCGGCAGCAGGGCGGCGCCGCCGCCGCGCAGTTTGCCGCCGTCAGCGTCGGCAGCGTTAGCAGCGGCGGCGCCGGCGCCGGCGGCGGCGGCGGCAACGACGGGAGCCTGCGCGGCGGCAACGCGCTTTCGCAGGAGAGCATGTCGCAGCTGCGGGCGCTGGGTGGTGTGTCGCCGGGGCTGCCGAGCATGGGCAGCATCGCGGGCATCATGGCGGGTGCCGTGATGGACCTGGGGCCGTCGGTGAGCGAGCGGGGTTCGCCGTCGCCGCCGGGCGGCGGCAGCGCCGAGCACAACGCCGTTGTGGCGCCGGGCGGGCAGGCGGCGGGGGCGGCGGCGGCTCGGCCGGCGGCGTGAGCGGCACGCGCGGTGCTGCGTTGGAGTGCTGGGCGGCTGAGCGCGACACACGCGCTCGCGCACCCCTCTCCTTTTTGCGGGAGAGGGAGAGAGGGCGGGTTGTCAGATGTTGTTGTCTTTGGTGGGGGTGGACGCCCCGGGTGAGCGCGGCGGCAGTTGTTTGTCAGTTTGCTGCTGGTGGGGTGGTGAGTGATGGTGGTGGGTGGTGGGACAGGCCCAGCCTGTGGACCGTGAGGGCACCGACTGGGGGCTGCGATGCGCTTGGGGTCTTGCGGTTTTGGCGCCGTCAGCACGACCCTCGCCACCGTGCCTCGAGGCGGCTTTTTGCGTTGTCGCGGGACCGGGCTGCCCCTGGAGGTCACAGGCAGGTCGCTGGGGGTTTGCCGTTGCCTTCTGCAGTTGGGAGTGAACCTTTTCAGGTGGCTTGAAAAGGTTCACGCACGCGGGCCGCGCCACGCGCTAGAGGAGCGTGACTGAACTGAGCGGACCGAGCGGCGCCTGTGGTTGGGGAGCTTTGATGGGCACGAGGCTGCTGCTGCCAGGCCCTGGTGGTTGGCGCGCCTCACAGTGCAACAGGACTGGGCTGGGCGCACACGTCACGCACGGTTGCAGGGAGCAAGTCGGGTTTGAAACGTCGCGGTTCCATTGGAGTTGAGTTGAGGGCGTGCATGCAGGTGCACGTATTCAGGGCGCGCACGGCAGAGCGGCCACGGAAGCTGTTCACTGTTGGTAGTGTCAGAGTCGGGTTCACCGTTTGATCTCCAAACCTTCACGACGGCAGGAGGAGAAGGAGGAGACGCGTCAGTGTCCAGGCACGTGCGCACACCCCCGAGAAGAGCACGCTTCCCGGGACGGCGGGCATATTGGACATCAAGGCCGCAGCAGGGCAGCTGCCACAGGCATGGGAAAAAGAGGGCGCGAGCACGTCGCTGCGCCCTGGACGTGGTTGGTTCCACCGCCACCCAGAGAGCTCCACCATGGCCTTTGAAGCTGTCAAAGCGCACGCCCATGGTGCTCAAGGCAGCCGAGCTCTCCAGCCAGTTACGCAACGTGGCGGTGCGCAGATGCAGCAGCCCCAAAAGAAGACAGATTTCAGGGGTCCGGAGCGTGTGCTCTGCTCGCCGGCTACTGTGCAGCGTGGACGCGGGAAGGCTCGGACGGGAGGCCTTATCGCTATGTACCTTTCTGTACGGGGTGAGGAAGGGTGAAGTGAGTGGAGGACGCTGACGTGCCGCGCATGCCGCCCGCGCGGCGTGCATCGCACCGGCAGCAAAAAGGCGGAGGGGAGGGCGCTGCGCCTGCCACCCAAATGACAAGAGCGTCACGCTGACGGCAGAAGAGAGGAATGGAGAACGCCCGCAGTGCCGCTCCATCACACGGGCAGCGAGAAGGTCTGCATGACGCCCTTGCCCTTGACCTGCACGCCGCCCGTGGGCTGCCAGGGCGCGTCGGGCACCAGGTCCCGGAAGGCACCGCTGGCGTGCACCACGCCCGGCTGCCCAGTCGTCATCATGCGTGATGTGGTGTTGACCGTGTCCTGCGACGAACGCGTGCAGGGCAAACATCGGTCAGCGCATTCCATATGGGACACTATTGTGTCGACCGTGGCCTGCGGCCGCCGCGCGCCCGCCAGACAGAGGGGCAACAGCGCGCGAGCGCAAACACAGCCACAAACACCAGGAGTCCCCAGCACGCATGAAGGCCCTCGACAGGTGGCGGCGCGTTGCGCACGGGCAGCGGAACGCCCTCCGCCACCCCCCACTCACCCCAAAGCAGCAGAAGCGCGGCGCCGCCGTGCCCACCACGCCCGTCATGAGCGGGCCGCAGTGCAGCCCCACGCGCAGCTCCAGCGGCCGCCCCAGCGGCGTGCGCAGCCGCCGCACCGCCGCCGCCAGCTCTCTCGCCGCCGCCAGCGCCTTTGCGGCGTGCCAGGGGTCGTGCCCGCCCAGCCGGTCCGCGCCGGTGCGCGCGCCGTGCAGCGTCGAGCCCGAGGACGTCGTGGTGGTGGGCGGCGCGCCACCTGCCCCTTGGTAAGGCGCCGGCACGGCACCCGAAGGGGAGAGCCGCGCGTCTGACCCGCCTGACGCGGGGCCGGGTGGGGCGGCAGGGGTGGCGAGGTAGTCTGGCGGCGCCGAGCGGCCGAAGAGGCCCGAGGCGATGACGCACGAGCAGCCCACCGTCTCCACCTGCGCGGCACGCGGCGGCGCCGCCGCGACGGAGCTTTCTTTCCGCGCTGGAGCGCACGCGGTGGCCAGGTACGGCACTGCATCTGGTGCGCCCGGGGGCCCCCGAGGTGGACGTTCCCGCGTCCAAGGCGACCAATTGAGTCCCGGCTCACTTTGTAGACGTCGTGCCTCTCGAGGACGTCGTCCATCACGCTGAAGACGTGGTTGAGGAAGAGCATGACGGCCTGCACCGGCACGCTGTGCACCATCTCGTCAAAGTCGGGCACGTCGGTGAAGACCATGGAGGCCGAGCGGTGGAAGTGCGACAGGCGCGAGACGTCCTCGTCCGTCAGGTGGAGAGCCACGCTCGTCGCCATGCGCGCCGCCCGGCTCAGCGCCCTGCGGCGCGGCGACAGCGACGGCGACGACGCGCGATTCGCAATGCCTTTCACAGTGCCGCGATGCTTTTCCTCAGTCGCAGTCGAGCTCGCCCCTGCCCTCGAAGCTCACCTGCTCATGCGGCTCCGCGCCGGCGACGGCAGCTCGCTGCCCATCGCCGCCGCGTACACGCGCATTGAGCGCAGCGGCGCGAGCCGCGGGATCATGGCGGGCACCACCGTCGCCGCCGCCGCCGCCGTCATCTCGCCGGTGGCTAGCAGCGCCGCGGACAGGCCGCCCGAGCTGAGCAGCCCGTGGCCGGCGCCGCTGCTCTCGCGGCGGCGCGCCGGCCTCGCCTGCGGGTCGTGGGCGCCGCCGCCCGAGGGCGACGCACGCAGGCCGGCCTCGGGATAGAGGTGCGCACCCGCGCTGCCGATGGACGACGTCTGCCCTAGCAGCGAGACGGATTGGCTGTGGCGCAGCACGCGCCCAGGCGGCATGGGCGGGCGTGCGGCGGGCGCCGCCGCCGCCGCCGCCGCCGCTTGCTGCCGCTGCCGCTCCGGGGAACGTGCGGGCGAGGAGGACCTGGAGGAGGAAGAGGAGGAGGGCGTGCCCTCCACCCACTTGATGGGCACCTCGGCCCACTGGATGTTGCGCTGGGCGCGCGCGCCCGGCGACGACGGCGCCCGCGGCGGCGCCGCAGCAGGCGGCCGGCCGAAGCGGGGCGACGCCGGCGCCGGCGACGCCCTGCCGCCGCTGCCGCTGCCGGCCGCTCCGCCGGCCTGCGGCTTGGGCCACGCCAGCGGCGTCGGCAGCGGCGCCGACGCCGGTGGCGCCGCCGCCGCCGCCGCCGCCGGCGCCCCGCCGCCCTGCCAGGCGGCGGCGTCCTGTGTCCGCGTGGACCACGAGAGCAGCGAGGGCGCGGCTAGGGGCAGGGCGCTGTCGCCCTCCTCCGCCTTGAGCTCACTGAGCAGGTCGGCAAAGGCGGCGGTGGCGGGGCCCTCGTCCAGCGAGGCGCGCACGACGGCGGAGGAGCTGGCGCCGCCGCCGGGCGGCTGCGCGTGCGAGGCGTTGGAGCGGCTGGCCGTGGCCAGCGCCGCCAGCAGCGCCTCCTCGTCCTCCTCACCTGCTCCACGCCAGCGGCACAGGCGGCGGGAGCCATACGCTAAACGCGCATGTGCTTGCTCCGTCAGCACACGAGGAGGACCACCCGATAAATGGCAAATGCAAAGCACCCTAGGAAGGAAGGAAGAGGAACGCACCGACGGGTGGCGGCATGAAGCCGAGGCCGTAGGCGCCGGTGGAGCGACGCCGCATGCGGGAGCTGCCCCTGGGCTGACCCGGAAACAGCGACCCGCTCACGTGCACGCCGACGCTGCCGAGGGCCCCAACGCCTGCCTGCCACCCGCCCGGCCCCGCCACGCCCTGGAGCACCGCGTAGGCGCCAGAGGAGGAGAAGCCTCCTCGCTCGCCACGCGGGGCGAACGGAGCCGGCGGCTGCGAGGCGACGCCCAGGCCGTCGGCCTCCAGGCTGCTAGCGCGGGCCGGGCTGCCACGTCGGTCAACTGCTGCTGCGGCGGCGGCGGTGGCGGAAGGCGCGTGGTGCTGGCTGTGTGGCGAGAGGTGCCCGGGGAGGGAGGCGTAGGCGGCACGGATCGTTTGCAGGCCTGGAAGCTGCGCGGCGGCGGCGTGGCGCTGCTGCGGCGGCAGCAGCAGCGCGCGCGGCGAGGCGGGCGCGCCCTGCTTCGCGGCGTGGCTGGCGCGGGGCGAGTGCGGGGATGAGCTCAGGGAGCCGCGGCGCTGGTGCCGGGGCGACGCGCCGGCACTGCCGCCCGCCTCCTGCCGCTGGTGGTGGTGGTGCAGCTGGTGTTGCGGCGGTGACACGCCGGCGGCGCCTACCTCCTGCCTGTGCTGATGGTGGTGGTGGTGGTGGTGGTGGTGTAGCTGGTGGTGCAGCGGCGACAGCGACGGAGAGCGCGGCATGTCGGTGGCGCCGAGGGCTCCGCTCTGCCTCCGCTGCTGCTGCTGCTGCTGCTGCTGCTGCTGCTGCTGCTGCTGCTGCTGCTGCTGCGGTGACACGCCAGGGGACCAAGGCACGCTGGCCAGCAACGCTTGCTGCTGCTCCTGGTGGTCGTGCTGCTGCGGCTGCGGTTGCGCTGCAGGCCCATCGGCGGCCGTGGCGGCCGCACCCGCGCCGGCGCCGCTAGTAGAGAGCGTCCCCGAGGGCCGGAGCCGCAGCTCCGAGGAGCTGGCCCGCTTGCCCATGAGGGCGTTCTGCGCCTCGCTGCGCGGCAGGCTGGGCCGCCGCGGCAGGGCGTAGCCCCCGCCCGAGTGCTGCTGCTGCTGCGGCGGCGGGTGGTGGTGGCTTGGCGGCGGGGGCGGCGCGGCGGCGCCCACGGCGTGCGACGCGCTGCCGGGGTCCAGGAAGGGCGAGGAGGTGAGCAGGTGCGCGGCCGAGGTGGGCGGCGCGTGCGAGCCAAAGGCGTGGTGGTGGTGTTGCGGGTGCTGCGAGGAGCTGAGCAGGTGCGCGGCGGGCATGCGCCAGGAGGGGCGCGCTTGCAGCACGGGCACTAGGTGGAGGTGCTTGGAGATGCCGTCGAGCTCGCCGTCCTCCAGGTCGTCGTCCTCGTCGTCCGCTGCGGCACACCGGATGTTGCGCGCAGGCAGGTAAAGCATATAGGTTGGAGGCTGTGGGCAACGTGCGCCTGCCTCCAACAACACCTAGTTTTTGGCGTGGCAAGCAGTTCTGTGCGCCACGCGACGGGTGGCCGCGGTGGGCAGCGCGCTCGCGCGCCCGCCTGCCTGCCCCGGTGGGCGGCGCTGGGCACTGACATGTGACCCAGAGATCCGAGTCAAGCCCTTGCCCAGGGTTGAGCGGGTTGCGCGCCAGCAGCGCCTCCATCACCTGCCGGGGGGCACCAAATGGCAGGGCGGGGCGGGGTGAGGCAGCTGGGGGCGCGACCGTTCATGACGCCGCGCACCTCTGCGTCGTGCCATCCACAGCAGGATCCTGCCCCTCCAAACGTGATCGATCAACAGGTGCGGGCAGAGTCGGGCGTCAGCTTGAGGGGGGTCGCGTGCGGCCTCCGGGCCTGTGGTGTCCCGGTGGGGCGGTGAGGGAAAGCGCCTGGGCGTGCGCCTGCGCACCTGGGCCGGGAGCATGTTCCGGAGCAGAGCTGCTTGTGCCGCCTCTAGCCGGCGCCCCGCCTGCTCGGCCCGCACCACGCTCGTCACGTCCACCTGCGACAGCACCACGAGCGCGCGTGCGCCGCACCGCACCACACGGCACTGGCGCCGCTTGCACGCCACTCGCCGCGGGCACCGCGGATGCGCTGCAGAAGCGCCGTGAGGCGCGAGCGAAGGTCGCCGGCTCTCGCCGCACCTTCCTCCCGGGCACGCACCTGCCCCACCACGACCAGCCGCTCCTTGCTGATGCCGTCGTCCAGGCTGCTGATGCGCACCTTGTGCCACGCCTGGGGGAGCAGGCAGCGCAGCGCCGCAGTGCAGGCAGCGGCTTGCAAAGAGCCGCACCACTTGGTGTCCGGAAGCACGCACAGCTTGGTGGCACAAGCCCCGCTTCGTGACGCTGCGCCCAACGCGCACACGACATACTGACCGGCTGGATGCAGGCCCTGCGCTGTCCTGCGCTCCCCAGGAGGATCATCGGAAAACCCAAAGCCCTGTCCAGGTTCGCGGGCCGTGGCGGCTCGCGAGCGGCGCACGCACCACCTCAGGCGGCCTCCTCACCTGCGCGTTGGGCGGCAGGCCCATGAGCTGCAGCAGCCGCCCAGTCAGCTGCACCGTGCCGGTCCAGTGCCCTGACGTCTCCACCGCCTCCAGCGCCGCCGCCAGGGCCGCCTGCACACGTTTCGGGGGCGCATGCACATGCGCCCCTTGCGAGGACAAGCGGGAGTGGCCTGCGCCGCTGCCTGCCCGGACCGCGACGCGGCGACACAACCACGCCCGCAGCCGCTGTGGCAAGCGGTAGCCATACTCCAGGAGGGAAGGCTGGATGCGCCGCAGGGCGCACACGTCGTATGCGCCCAGCGGCTAGCCGCTGCGCCGCCGAGGTGTCCAAACAGACGCAAATCCCCAACGCGCACGCGCACGGACCTGGCTGCCCAGCAGCGCCAGCAGGTAGTTGAACGGGTCCAGGCCCTCGGGGGCTTGCGTGACGCATGCGGGCGCGCTGCGCATGGCGGCGGCGGCCTGCCCCGCGTCGCCCTCGTGCTCCATGCAGTTGGCCACGTGGCGGTGGAACGCGCCACGGCACCCCAGCGTGGCGAGGGACTCGGGGTTCTGCGGCGACACCACGGCGGGGACGGCGCATGGTGCGCGTGGGTGGGCGTGCCTGGTCAGCACTTGATGCCTGAGGTGCACGAGCACAGCAACCTGGCTAGACCGCTTCTGCGCGCTGGCCGTGACCACGGACCGCGGCGGCCTGAGCCGAGGAAACGCGTGTGCAACCCTTCCCTCCCGCTCGCCGTGCTCATCCAGGGCTGTGCGCTGAGCACCCAGAGAACGCGGTTGCGGCTCAGTTTCGGCGGCCAGGCCCCTCTCCCCCAGCGCCGACGCACCTGCGCCAGGAGGTTGCCGCTCTTGTCGCACGTGCACACCATGACGGGCGTGTGCTGCAGCGCCGTCGTGTCGCGCGCGCTGTGGCTGGCCAGCATGCGCCGGTGCCCCGCCACCGCCACGTCGTGCCCGGGGCACAGCTGCAGGAAGCCCCTGCGCAGCCCAGGTGCACGCCGCCGCCGCCACACTTCTCAGGGAACGCAACGGAGCGCCACGTGGACGCCAGGGGCTCCTCCTTGCAGGCGCTTCCCACGCCGTCAACAATCGGCACGAAACAACGCCACCCTGAAGCCCCTGGACACCCTTCGGCGTGCGCTTGAGCCATCGGTGCATGCACCGCCCCACTCTCTCTCTGGCCCGCCCCATGTGCTGCAGCGCAGGCCCGCGCGCCGCCGCTGGAGCGCCACAAGCAAGCCACTCACAGGTGCAGCGCGTCGCCCGGGCCAATCTGCCGCACGGCGGGGTCGCGCGCGCCGGGCAGCGGCTGCGGCGCGCCGCGCACCACCACGGGCACCATGACGTCCACGCGGAACTGGGTCGCGGCGTCGCGGTAGTAATAGATGCTTCGGAAGCCCAAGGGCACCAGCCGCTGCTGCGACCACGTGCGCAGCGCGCCTGCGGGTAGGGCCAGGGCATGAGCAGCACGGGACACGCGGCGTGGCGCACTGCACTGAGCAGCAGCGGTGCTTGCAGGCTGCTGCTGGCCGCACCGCCGCGGCTGGCCTCTCATACGTCACGCCACGCCACGCCGCGCCCGCTGGCCCCCGCACCTGAGAACATGTTGTGTACGGCCAGTCGCGCGCGCAGCACCAGGCGCTTGACGTCCACCTTGGGCGGCTCGGCGGTGCTGGGCAGGTCCATGGTGGCTCGCATGGGCACAGACCACACGTGCACCGACTGCGCGGCAAGGCAGCGAGCGCAGCAGAGGGGCGCGCGCGTCAGCCAGACGCTGCTGGGCCATGCTGCGGTGGCCGCGCGGCCGGACGAGTCCCGGCGAAGCCAAGAGCGCACCTTCCAGGGGCCGTCTGGCTCGGCAGGGTCCTGCGGCGCACGCGCACCAGCAGTGCGCACGCAGGCGGGGTGTGTGTGGGCAAAGCGAGGCGCACAGGGCTGCTGGCCCAACAAGGCCGTTGGGAGCGGCGCCATTGCATTGTGACAGCACGCACCCCGTGTAGGAGGTGCGCGAGGTCGTCCACGGTGCACCTGGCCGGCAGCTCCCTGCCCAGCGACATGCACAGCGGGACGTGTTGGTCATTGGCGCGCTGCAGGATGGCGAGCGGGTCCACAAGGGGCAGCCCGAGGCCGGCGTGCACCGGCAGCTGCGCCAGGTGCTGCATCGTGTCGAGGAAGTGCTCCAGCGACGGCGCCAGCTCCTGGTCTGCCTCCTGGTCCTCCTCCTGCTCATGGCGCTTGGCGCTGCGGCGCACGCCGCGGAGGACGCAGCAAGGCAGCGCTCGCTAGCAAGCAGGTGAGGCAAGGCAGATGCCAGCATCGCAGTGCGTGCTGTCATGCTGCTCCCTTGCTGCTGGAAGCTTGCTTTTACCGTGTTCCAGTACCGCACGATTCCTGCGCGACGGCCGCCACGTCCAGCCGCGCTGCGAGCTGCTGCACGCGTGCTTCGAGGAGGTGGTTCGTTGCACGCATGACCGCGAGCCGCTTGCGCAGCGCCGGGGCATCCTCCTCCTCGGGCTCGGGTGCCATCCCCGTGCGGCCTCCTGCGATGGCCGCCTTTGTGATGGGCTGGCTTCACCACCACATCGTTGGCCAGCGCATCGCTGGTGTCGCTGCGGCGCCTCGCGTGTTCCCGAGGGTGCTGCTCACTGGCGTGCAGAACGGTCGCGAGTAGAGCCCGCCCACCGTGCACAGTGGGCAACACAGCAGCAGCAGCGCGCCCAGGCGGCCGAGGCGCAGGTGGCGGTGCTGCAGGAGCGACGGGCGGGCGCTGTACCCTAGGTGGGTGCGGGAGAGGAGAGGGGAGAGAACAGGCCCACAGCACCATCCTGCGCCATCGGCATCGTGTGGCTGCCATCATGCGGCCGTCAGCGCCACGCGGTGTGGGGTGCTTCCACGATGGCACGATCAGGCAGCCTGCGGACGTCGGCCAAAGCTTCCCA
>VFQP010006128.1_pt1 | contig 10051 bp, 7 predicted proteins | sample 3512351 | NCBI WGS metagenome assembly VFQP01 (sample SAMN10412372, study PRJNA504923) | tailings metagenome | isolation source: Relicate 1 Philex TSF1 revegetated site | place: Philippines: Tuba, Benguet | collected 2017-08-29
ATAAACGCAAAGCTCATGCTATTGGGGGGATGTCTGCGTTTATACCTAACCGTAAGGATGAAGCCGTGAACAAAATGGCTTTTGAGCGTGTAAATGCCGACAAAGAGCTAGAAGCTACAACGGGTTTTGATGGAACATGGGTAGCACACCCCGACTTGGTAGCTGTAGCATTAGTACCTTTTAATAAAGCTTTGGGAGATGCCCCGCACCAAAAAAACCAATTGCTTGAAAATGAGCATATTGATGCAAAAAATCTGATAGATTTTAGGATACCCAATTCGTCAATAACCGAAGCGGGTATCAGAATGAATATACAAGTAGGTATTTTGTATATCGAATCGTGGTTGCGTGGTATTGGAGCGGCTGCTATTCATAACTTAATGGAAGATGCCGCAACAGCCGAAATATCAAGGGCTCAGGTATGGCAGTGGCTTCGTCATGGTGCTAGTACCAATACTGGCCAACTAATAGATTTGGCGTATTATAAATTCCTTTTGGCCGATGAAATCCAGAAAATCAAGCAGTTAGTAGGAGAAGAACGTTATGGAAAAGGTAAGTTTTTCGATGCTATTGAGCTATTTGATCAACTTGTTACACAAGAAAACTTTGATTATTTCTTAACCACCGATGCCTACGATATTTTGCTTGAACAAGAGCAAGTAGAGCAGGAAAACCAATAAAGTAGATTACCCCAAGCGTATCTTATAACAAAACAAAACTTTTAAAACCATGAAAATTTCACAAGAAGAAAGAATCCAACAGTTGGTAACTGATTGGAGTACAAACCCTCGTTGGGAAGGAATTGAACGCCCTTATAGTGCCGAAGAAGTAGCCCGTTTGGCTGGTTCATACAAATTGGATTATAGTATTGCCCGTATGGGAGCCGAACGCTTGTGGGACTTGTTGAAAAAAGATAAATGGGTAGCTGGATTGGGTGCATTGACAGGCAACCAAGCAGTACAAGAGGTACAGGCTGGAATGAAAGCCATTTATTTGTCGGGATGGCAAGTAGCAGCCGATGCCAACCTTTCGGGCAATATGTACCCCGACCAAAGTTTGTACCCTGCCGATAGCGTTCCTGCTGTAGTAAAACGTATTAATAATGCTTTGCTTCGTGCCGACCAAATTCAAAATGTAAATGGCGATGGCGATACCCACTGGATGGTGCCTATCGTAGCCGATGCTGAGGCTGGTTTTGGAGGTAATTTGAATGCCTTTGAATTGATGAAATGGATGATTGAGGCAGGTGCTTCGGGTGTACACTTTGAAGACCAATTGTCGTCTGCCAAAAAATGTGGCCACTTAGGCGGAAAAGTATTAGTACCAACCCAAGAAGCTATCAATAAATTAGTAGCAGCACGTTTGGCTGCCGATGTACTAGGTGTACCAACCTTGGTAATTGCTCGTACCGATGCCGAAGCAGCTAATTTGATTACATCGGATATAGATGAAAGAGATTTGAAATTTATCCAAGCCGACAAAGGAAGGACTTCTGAAGGATTTTTTCATGTGAAAAATGGTTTAGAGCAAGGTATCGACCGAGGTATTAGTTATGCTCCTTACTCAGATTTGATTTGGATGGAAACGGGTAATCCTGATATAGGTATGGCACGTGAGTTTGCTCAGGGAATTCATGCCAAATACCCAGGCAAAATGTTGGCTTACAACTGTTCGCCTTCGTTCAACTGGGCTAAGTTTATGGATGTCAACAAAATGGAAACATTCCGTGAGGAGTTAGCAGATTTGGGTTACAAATTCCAGTTTATTACTTTGGCTGGTTTCCACGCATTAAATACTGCAATGTTCGAGTTGTCGAGTGCTTACGTAAAACGTGGTATGGCTGGTTTCTCTGAATTACAACAACGTGAGTTTGCATTACAAGCAGAAGGGTTCAAAGCCGTAAAACACCAAGCTTTTGTAGGAACGGGTTATTTTGATGCTATTCAAAATACAGTAACTGGTGGTTTGGCTTCGACGGGTGCTTTGAAAGGCTCGACAGAAGAAGAGCAATTTCATTAGAAATATTGGGTAAATGAATAATTGTGAGTTTTGGCAAAGTAGCAATAGCAACATTCACAATTCATTTATTACAATTTAATTACTAAATATTTAGGTGAATAGTTTGGTTTGGAAAAAGCCTGTTTATGCTTTTCAAGCAGGCTTTTCTTTTAGCAATAGTCATGTGTTATACCAATATTCATCAGTGTTTAAGCTTTTGTTTAGTAGTACTTTAGGGTAACTTTTCGGATAGCTTATGTATTCTAATGTAGGAGAGTGGTTTTACTTATTCACCAAAATTAATCAAGGGCAAAGTAGTGCTTTTGCCCTTATAAGATAACTATAAAAAAAAATGTTATGAAACATGATATGCTTGCAGTTGACCTCAGTAAAACTGCCAAACCAACCGTAAATCATCCAGTGTTCAAACAGCATGGCAACACCCTTCTAAACCTTCGTGTGCCAGCGTTGATTGAAGAGGCATTAAATAACAAAGAAGGGGTTTTGACCGATTCGGGGGCTTTTATGTGCGACACAGGGAAATTTACAGGGCGTTCGCCAAAAGACAAGTTTTGTGTGTATGACGACAAAACAGCCGAAACAGTTTGGTGGGGCGATATCAATCACTCGTTTGATGCCGATAAATTTGAAGCATTATACCAAAAAATGATTGCTTTTGTAGCTGACAAAAAATTGTATGCTCGTTATTCGTATGCTTGTGCTTCGCCAAAACATCGTTTGAATGTATTAGTAATCAATACTTTGGCTTGGCATAACTTGTTTTGTAATCATTTGTTTTTGCGTCCAGAGGAAGACGAATTGGATACCTTCGAGCCAGAATGGGTAATCTTGAATGTACCCGAGTTTGAGGCTATTCCAGAGGTAGATGGAACACGCCAAGGCAATTTTACCATCATTGATTTTACCCGAAAAATTATATTGATTGGTGGTACAGGCTATGCTGGCGAAATGAAAAAGGGAATTTTTACAGTTCTGAATTATATTTTACCACAAGAAAAACAAGTATTGTCTATGCACTGCTCGGCCAATATTGGCCAAAAAGGAGATACCGCATTATTCTTCGGGCTGTCGGGTACAGGAAAAACGACTCTATCGGCCGACCCTGAGCGTAAGCTCATCGGCGATGACGAACACGGCTGGTCGGACGATGAAGTATTCAATTTTGAAGGAGGGTGCTATGCCAAAGTAATTAACTTGAGTGCCGAACAAGAACCCGAAATCTTTGGAGCAATTCGCTATGGCTCTATTCTAGAAAATACACGATTTATAGAGGGAACATCTACCGTTGACTATACCAATCAGTCGGTTACCGAAAATACCCGCACAGCTTATCCCATTAGCTATATTCCGAATGTAGCCAAGCCGTCGATAGGAAGTGCCCCTAAAAATATCTTCTTCTTAACAGCCGATGCCTTTGGGGTTTTGCCTCCGATTGCTCGTTTGAATAAAGAACAGGCTATGTTTTATTTTGTGTCGGGTTATACCTCAAAACTGGCAGGTACCGAAATGGGTATCAAAGAACCACAAGCTACTTTTTCGGCTTGTTTTGGGGCAGCTTTTTTGCCTTTACACCCTCTAAAATATGCCGATTTGTTGGGCAAAAAAATCAACGATGGCGAAGTGAATGTATGGCTTATTAATACTGGCTGGACAGGTGGCCCGTATGGTGTTGGTTCTCGAATGAAGCTGAAATATACCCGTGCTATGATTCATGCGGCACTAGATGGCAAGTTTGGCAATATTGCTTTTGAAAACCATGCCGTATTTGGTATCGAAATACCCACTGAATGCCCTAATGTTCCTACCGAGATTTTGAACCCTATCAATACTTGGGAAAGCCCCGAAGCATATACCGATAAAGCAAAATATCTTGAAGGTTTATTTGAAGAGAATTATCATAAATACATGAAGTAATTGAGCAAAATAAAAGGTAATGGCCTGATGAAATAAAGTTTGCCTTAACCTCCGCAAAGGTTTTCCATTGCGGAGGTTTGCAAGGGTATTGGGCTTGGCAAAACAATACAAATATTGGAGTTTAATCAACTTATCTATTTTACGCTGGGTACATCTTTAACTAATATTTATGCTTCATCAAGCTATTGCTATCCGTAACCTATGAAATAAAAGAAGTTTTTTGGGTAAATCGGCCTTTGGTCGGATTACCCAATAGCTTTTTGGTAGATTATGAACCGACTGTCTAGGTATAAATGGTTGAGAAATATTGGATAGCGATTTTATTTCGGAATGATTGGGTTTGTAACTCGTTTTGAAAATAAAGAATGAAGTCATTTCCGAATTCAGTGCCTCTACATCTGGTATAACATCTAAACTTTTGTATACCGCTAACCTACCATCACAGGATGGACTAGGAGAGTTGGTTGAATTATTTGTTATAGGTTTGCAACAAGAAGTAAGCATGTAAGTGTAGTTAAAGACTTGTGTTTTGGTAATTAACTTATAATCAATTGTTTAATAATAGAGTATAATACTATGGTTGATTGTCTTTCCTGCTTATCTAAGTAAGTAAAATAAAAATTCAGCCATAGAATTATATCTTTTTATAACACATCAATTTGCTCAATTACTCAACTAATGTACCAATTATAAATCACCGATAAAGAAGTTTTAAACCAAGAAAGACTATGACTACAGAATCGACTCTTGCTCTCCCAGTTGGCACAACGCTCGACCGTTTCATTATGCGTCAGCAAGAATCATTTGCCTATGCAAAAGGCGAATTGTCGCAATTATTACGAGATATTGCTTTGGCTTCCAAGATTGTTGGACGAGAAATCAATCGGGCTGGGCTTACTGATATTACAGGAGCGTTTGGGCGTGATAATATTCAAGGTGAAAGCCAACAAAAATTAGACGTAATTGCTAATATTCGTTTTAAAAGAGCTTTGATTAATGGAGGAGAAGTATGTGGGATTCTTTCGGAAGAAGAGGACGATATTATTCAAACCAACAATTATAATGGCAAATACGTAGTGGCAATCGACCCACTCGATGGTTCATCGAATATCGACGTGAATGTTTCTATTGGTACAATTTTCTCGATTTATCGTCGTGTAAGCCCCATAGGCACACCTGCTACTTTCGAGGATTTTATGCAAGGAGGACGTAGGCAGGCAGCCGCAGGCTATATTTTGTATGGTTCTTCTACCGTAATGGTATACACAACAGGCAAAGGGGTCAATTGTTTTACTTACGAAAACTCGTTGGGAGAATTCTTTTTTTCTAATGCCAATATTCAGATGCCCGTTACGGGTAAAATATATTCTATTAACGATGCCTATTACGATGAATTTGCCCCTTCAATCAAATCGTTCATTGCCGATATGCGTGTGTCGTCGGGTGCAATGGCTCGTTATATAGGCTCGTTGGTAGGAGATTTTCATAGAAATTTGTTGAAAGGGGGGATTTATCTATATCCACCTACTCAGAAGGCAAAAGAAGGCAAACTACGTTTATTGTATGAATGTTATCCTTTGGCCTTGATACTTGAGCAAGCTGGAGGGCGTGCAATCGATGGCACTCAAAATATCTTAGATATTGTACCTACCAAAGTACATCAGCGTTGTGTGGCGTATTTAGGTTCAAAAAACTTGATTGACGATTTGGAACAACGGGTATTGAATGTATGAGTAGGAGTGTTGGCCTACAAGCGTAGGAGTTGCTACCAAGTAATTATTGTCATAAAAAGCTGGGAGTTATTTTACATTCATTAAAGTTTGGATAAACATGAGTTATCCCGAATTTTGGGAAAATTTACAAGAAAGACCTTATTGACTATTAATCAAAAAAGGTGGTTGAAAAACTAATTTCGACCACCTTTTTTGATTAAAAAAATCGGTATGACTTATGTTTTATTTATAATACCCATGAAAATTTATATTCACAGGTTGGTATTTTAGTTCTTTCTGCAATTTTCAAGAATCGACTTGGCAAGCCCATCACATAATCTTGTGCTTTACAAGCTTCGTCATTGAGCCCTGTCATGGTTGAAATATTCCAGTCTTTCAATAGCGATTCCATAATTGAAATATAATCCTTGGTTGTGTATACCCCAATCCGTTGAGCAGCATCTGAAAAGTGACCAAACACACTCGACTGCTCGCCGTTCATTTCACGCAAAAAGTGGGCAGGCATAACAATTTTTTGTTTCATCATCTGAGCAAAAGCAATCATCATTTCAGAAGGGTCTATTTCAAAAATAGCCGAAATAAAAGCACGGTATGCCTTGGCGTGTCGTAGTTCATCGGCAGCAATTTGTCCACAAATTCTAGAAAGCAATGAACTCCCATAATTTTTGGCCAACGAGGCAGTTCGACGGTGAGAAATATTGGTAGCTAATTCTTGAAAAGAAGTATAAACAAAGCTTTTGTAAGGGTCTTGAGCAGTACCAATATCAAAGCCATCTGCAATTAGGTACTGCGTTGATGTTTCAACGGCACGCATATTTACTTTTCCTGAAAGATAAAGAAAGCGGTTGAGTAAGTCGCCATGTCGGTTTTCTTCGGCTGTCCAAGCCTTTACCCATCTTGCCCAGCCATTATTATCTAAGGGGTTTACACCTTCTACACACATCAACCAAGATTCGTAAGTGGGTAAAGCTTCTTCGGTAATGGTATCGCCAATCAAAACAGCCCAATAGTCGTAAGGAAGTTCTTTACAGGCTTTTTGTAGCTCTTTTATTTCATCAAAGAAATTATCGTTACTTGCATCGGGTAAGAAATCGGTAGGTTGCCAGTTGGTATCAATCGGAATAATATAGTCTTCCAAAAATGAGGGCATCCTAGTGGCAAGATGATTCATTACTTCGATACGGGTATGTAGTTTTTGCATTAGAAAAAGATGGTATAATTCATGAGGTAGTTAGGTAATTTAATTTGGAGTTAAGGTTATTTTGACCCAAAAAAAATAAAAAAACGATACCCCTATTGTAACAAAGATAACGAAATAAAACCAATAGCTAAGGATATTCTAATTATTATTAGATTAAAAAAAAATCTCTAAAAAATATCATATTTCTTAGAGATTTATATCGTTTTCTGTATAAAAAGCTATTGCTCTAGTTCAATCTTTCTGTAATACAAACGAACTACAACTGTTTTTATTCTTTGAAGCTGTTGAAACTTCTGGAAGGTTAATTCAAAAATTTGTTAGTAGTACACAATGCCCTATGATTGTATGTAAAAACAGGTTTTTCTGTGGTATAAAAGCTTGAACAGTTGCGTTACTAAATACTGTAAGTCACAGAGTTGCCTCCTATGTGTATGATATAACCCTGTGACCTTTCAAGAACTTATCTTAATCTATATATCGCTTGGTAATAGGAGCGTAGCTATCGACACGGCGGTCACGCAAATAAGGCCAAGTGCTGCGATAATATTCGGTTTTGTCCAAATCTATTTCCTGAACATGTACTTCTTCTTGGTCGTGCGAACCTAAATACAGCAATGTACCAAATGGATTACTCACAAAACTACCTCCCCAAAACTGCTGGTCGGCTTCGCGGCCTACCCGATTAACCGACACCACATGAACGCCATTGGCTACTGCATGCGAACGCTGTATAGTTTGCCAAGCATTGTATTGTTCACGGTTGATAGATGCCTCTGTTTCGTTGGTATCCCAGCCTATAGCTGTTGGGTAAAACAAAATCTCTGCACCTTTCAAGGCCGTAATCCTCGAAGCTTCTGGATACCACTGATCCCAGCAAATCAAAACGCCAATTTTGGCAAATTTGGTTTCAAAAACCTTGTATCCCGAATCCTCAGGCGAAGCATCGCCAGGAGTAAAATAAAATTTCTCATAATACCCTGGGTCGTCGGGAATGTGCATTTTACGATATTTGCCCAAATACGAGCCATCGGCATCCAACACAGCCGTTGTATTATGATAAAGCCCTGCTGCTCTTTTTTCAAAAAGGGATGCTATAATTACTACGCCCAATTCTTGGGCAATAGCTGAAAGGGTATCGGTAGAGGGCCCAGGAATAGGCTCGGCTAATTTAAAATTTTCGTGGTCTTCTACATCGCAGAAATATAGAGAAGTAAATAATTCTTGCAAACAAACGATGTTTGCACCTTTTGCAGCGGCTTCACGAATACCAGCTATTGCTTTCTGCATATTAGCCGATACATCGGCCGAACAAGACATTTGAACAAGTCCTATGTTTACTTTTTTCATTTTGAAGATGAGTTGGGGATTATACCACAACTTTTATACGGATTTATTTTAAATTCTGATTCAAGTTGGGGGCGAAATTTTCTGAGCTTTTGTCTTGATAATTACCTGATAATCAATGCTTAAATCTAGGCATCAGTGCTTTTGTTTAGCCTATTTACCAAGCTTGGGAGTTGCTCAAAGCTCAGGTCGTTGGTACATTTAAAATGCCCTAAAGGACATTTGTCGTAACCTATTTTAGAACATGGCCGACAATTAAGTGATGTATTTTCAATATTGACAAAGGGTGTTTGGTACGGATACATCCCAAATTCGGGAACAGTATTGCCCCAAATGGCTACGACTTTCTTTTTCAGTGCCGCAGCTACGTGCATCATTCCTGTATCGTGACTAATGACCCATTGGGCTTGTTTGAGTAATGATGCCGACTGGTTCAAGTTACAATTACCACAGGTATTCAAAATACTACGCCCTTCTTTTTCTAGTGCTTCTACGATAGCATTTGCGGCTAAAATATCCTCTTTGCCTCCAATCAATACCAATGGCTCATGTACCTGTCGGCACAAGGCTAACATTTGTGAATGAGGCAATTTCTTGGTTGTATGCTGGCCCCCAATGGCGTATACCACAAAGCCTTGTTGGAATGCTTGGGGTAGCCAATGGCGAGGTAGTTCGTCTTTTTCAGGAATAAAATAATCCAAACCCCGATTATCATTTTGAATTCCCAACGATGCCACAGTGTCCATATAGCGGTTTACGATATGTACATTGGGCATAAGATTTTTCTTTAGTTTAACATAAATCCACTTTCTAAGATTCAATTTATCAAAACTAAAAGCTTTTACCTGAAGCCGAAATTTGATGATTTGGGTACGAAGATTGTTGTGTAAATCAATGACGTAATCAAATTTCTCTGCTTTCAATTGGGCAATTAAGGTAGATAACGAACCGTCCAATACATGGGTTTTGTCAACGTATGGATTGTTCTGTAAAAGTGATTGAAAGTTTTTTTTCGTAGCAAAATGTACTTCTGCGTTAGGAAACTGCAATTTGACACAACGAATAACTGGAGTGGTTAATACGATGTCACCAATCGACGAAAAGCGAAGGATTAAGAATTTGGTCTTGGGCATTTTTGCCATTTTAATTTTTTGGCAAAGATAAAAAAATAATAGGCATCCCTCAACAAAGGGGATGCCTATTAATAAGATTACCTAACCACTAATTGTTATTTGAATGTAATTTTCTCATATCTAAATGAGAACTTCTTGCCTTTGAATATAAAAAGAATATTGTACCGACAAGGGCGTTGTTTTGTCAATCGCTGATATGAGTTTACCAATATGCCGTATCAATTGGACTAAAGCCATGCTTATTTTACTAACGTATATCTAAGCTTACCTCGTTTGGCTTCAAGGCAGTCATTCGAGTTTTTGTCTTTGAGTGTACACGTTATATCGTAGATTTTGAGGGTGTTACCCATAAACTGAAAGGCGAAGTCTTGTCCCTTTTGTAAATCTTTGGTTTTGCCAAGTATAATTTGGTCAAAGCCGTAGCTTCCGCCAAAATAATCATATTGAGGAAAGTAGTAACTATAGCCTGCCAAGCCCGAAACCTTGCCATCGGCCGAAAAGGTAACTTTTTGACCATTGAGTAAGTATGTTCCTTGAAACAAAAGTTCTTCTACAAAACGAGTATTATCACGAGTTTTGAGTTTTAGGAAGGTATCTTTCCCAACTTTGATTTTTTGGTTTGTGCTCAATATGCTCAAATTACCAAGTTTATGTACTGGTTCGGTATGCCAAACTTCGTATTGAGTACCCTTTTTTTTGAGGATAAT
>VFQP010006129.1_pt1 | contig 10050 bp, 9 predicted proteins | sample 3512351 | NCBI WGS metagenome assembly VFQP01 (sample SAMN10412372, study PRJNA504923) | tailings metagenome | isolation source: Relicate 1 Philex TSF1 revegetated site | place: Philippines: Tuba, Benguet | collected 2017-08-29
GTACCGTACAGCGCACCCCAGGAGGCAGGTCGCGCTCGAAGTCGTACACCCAGTTCGTGGCATTGACCCATCGACCGCTGCCGCCAACGTTGCCACTGGCGCACGAGACCGCAGCCGGTGCGGCAGCCTTGAGGTCGCCCATCGGCGCCATCGGTTCATCGAAGCGGATCGCCACCTGGCGCACCTGCGGGTTCACCCCTTCAGGCGAGAAGCGCGTGATCTGCGCGGCCGTTGCAGCCGGCGCCCACGTCAATGCGCTCAATACAAGACCTGCGGCGACGGCCCCAGCCGCCGTGGCGATCTTCCCGATCATGCTGCCCTCTCCGGAATTGGCTCCGCGCGAGCGTGACATGCGCCGATGCCAAGCGCAAGCCTCAGCACATTTGGGAAGAACTGCGTTTTGGTTCAGCGCAAATGAGACAGCGGCAGCGGCCCTTCGCGCTTCAGCGCCGTCAATACGATATTCGAACGCACGCTTTCCACGCCCGGCACGCGCATCAGGCGTTTCATCGTGAAGTCGGCCAGCGTGGGCAGGTCAGGTACCACCACGCGTATCAGATAGTCAGCCTCGCCGGCCACCGAATAGCACTCCTGCACTTCTTCGAGCAGCAGGATTTCCTCATGGAAGCGCTCGATGATGGTGTCGCCATGGTGCGCCAGCTTCACGCTGATAAAGACCATCACGCCCAGCCCCAGCGCCTGCGGCGACAGGTTCACTCGGTAGCCCGTGATCACGCCGTCAGCTTCCAGCTTCGCCAGCCGGCGCCCGACCTGGCTCGGTGACAGATGCACACGGTCAGCCAGTTGCTGGTGGGTGGAACGGCCATCTGCCTGCAGTGCTGCAAGCAGGGCCAGGTCAAAGGCATCGAGGCTGGTTTGGTTCATTTGCGCAAGTATTCCGCAATTCTGGTTCATGACATGCGGATTATATGCACCAGAGACCGGATATATGTCGATTTTGCGGCCTGTTCGCGTCATCTGCTGGCTAGACTATGCATAAATTCCGCATCACAAGTTGCACAATATTCAGTGGAGACATTTCGCATGACGCCCTCGGCCGCTACGCAGGAAACCGGCAACTTTGCCGGCACGATGACCGCCAAGCTCCAGGAACAGTTCGACGCCGGCCTGCTGTCCGGACAGGAACTGCGCCCGGACTTCACCATCGCCCAGCCGGTACACCGCTATACGGAAACCGATCATGCGATCTGGCGCCGCCTGTACGACCGCCAGGCCTCGATGCTGCAAGGCCGCGTCTGCGACGAATTCCTGCAGGGCCTGGTCACGCTGGGTATGGAGCGCGACCGCGTGCCTGAATTCGACCAGCTCAACGAAATGCTGATGCGGGCTACGGGCTGGCAGGTAGTGGCCGTGCCGGGCCTGGTACCGGACGAGGTGTTTTTCGAACACCTGGCCAACCGTCGCTTTCCGGCCAGCTGGTGGATGCGCAAGCCCGAACAGCTCGACTACCTGCAGGAGCCGGACTGCTTCCATGACGTGTTCGGCCATGTGCCGCTGCTGTTCAATCCGATCTTTGCCGACTACATGGAGGCGTACGGCAAGGGTGGCCTGAAGGCCGCCAAACTTGGTGCTCTGGATATGCTCGCGCGGCTGTACTGGTACACGGTGGAATTTGGCCTGATCCGTACCCCGCAGGGCCTGCGCATCTTCGGCGCCGGCATCTTGTCCAGCCAGGGGGAATCGATCTACAGCCTCGATTCGGCCAGCCCGAACCGCATCGGCTTCGACCTGCACCGGATCATGCGAACGCGTTACCGCATCGACACGTTCCAGAAGACGTATTTCGTGATCGACAGCTTCGAACAGCTGTTTGATGCCACGCGTCCCGACTTCACGGCGCTGTACCCGGAACTGCGCGCGCTGCCCACGCTGGGCGCCGGCGATATCGTGGCAGGTGACCAGGTGATCAACGTCGGCACGCGTGATGGCTGGGCCGCGAGCGACGACATCTGACCCGAACGACACGATAGGCGGCGACCGCAGGGTGCGCCGCTTTGTGGAACAATGCCGGCATGCCCGGTCGGCCGCTGCCCCGGGCGGGCCGGCCCTTGTCGTGCGCCAAGAGACAAATCCTTCAGATCGAGCCCATCATGACCCCACTTTCGCAAGAAGCCCGCGCCAGCCTGCTCGCTGCGCTGCCCGGCTGGACGCCCGTCCAGGACCGTGACGCCATCCAGAAATCGTTCCGGTTCGCCGATTTCAATGCCGCATTCGGCTTCATGACCCGTGTGGCGCTGCAGGCCGACAAGGTCGACCATCACCCCGAGTGGTTCAATGTCTACAACCGCGTGGATATCACGCTGTCCACGCACGACGCCAACGGCCTCACGCAGCGCGATATCGACCTGGCGCAGTTCATTGAGAAAGCTGCCGCCGGACTGGCCCGCTGAAGGGCAACTGAAAGGCAGGCAGCTGGACTGCCCTGTACAATCGGCGGCATTGTTCCAACGCTTCAATGCCCCTGAATCGCCATGCGTATCCTGCTGATCGAGGACGACCGTCAAATCGCCAGCGGCGTGGAGGCCGGCTTGTCCCGCGCCGGCCACCAGGTACGCGTGGTCCATGACGGTGTCTATGCCACCGACCACCTGCTCAAGGAGCAGCACGACCTGGTCATCCTGGACCTGGGCCTGCCCGGTATCGATGGCATGACCCTGCTGGCGCGCTACCGCGCCCGCAATCGCACCACCCCGGTCCTGATCCTGACCGCGCGCGACGAGCTCGAGGACAAGCTGTCGGGCCTGAATGCCGGTGCCGACGACTACCTGGTCAAGCCCTTTGCGCTGCCCGAGCTTGAAGCCCGCGTGCGCGTACTGCTGCGCCGCAGCCAACATGGCGAGGCCGCGCCCGAGCGCGATGTGCGCCTGGGCCGCTTGCGGCTGTCGGGCAACGATCGCCGCATGTTTGTCGATGGCCGGCCGCTGGAACTGTCGCCACGCGAGTTCGCGGTGCTCGAACTGCTGCTGCAGCGCCAGGGCCGCGTGGTCAGCAAGGCGCAGTTGCAGGATCACCTGGCCACCTTTGCCCATCCGGCTGGCGAGGGCGGCGACACCGTGGGCGACACGGCCATCGAGGTCTACGTGCACCGCGTGCGCAAGAAGCTTGAAGACGCCGACGTGGAAATCGTCACCGTGCGTGGTTTCGGCTATCTGCTGCAAATCCGGGCCGGGCACTGATCGGCACCCGCTGATTCGTTGCCATCAACGGCTAGCGCTGCCGACGCCCCCCAACTGAAGCCCCGCATCGAAGCCCCGACTCGCCATGTGGCCGCGTTCGCAATCCTCATCCGCACAGCCTGGCGACACCGCCGGCAAGCGGCCGCGCGGCGGTCGTGGACGGAGTGGCGCCACGCCTCGCGCCACGTCGAACCCAAGCCTGCGCATCCATCTGCTGCGAGCGCTGGCCACGCCGCTGTTCGCACTGGTGCTGACCAGCGGATCGCTGTCGTACTGGCTGGCCGCGCACTACACCACGCAAGTGTTCGACCGGGCGCTCTATGGCGTGGCCAACAATATCGCGCAGCAGATCCGCATTGCGGGGCCACGGCTTGAGCAGGACATCCCGACCATTGCCCAGACCCTGGTGGAAGCCGAAGGATCGGACCGCATCTACTGGCGCATCCATGGTCCCGACGGCCTGATCGGCGGCATGGACACCTGGCTTGGCTATGGCACGGGCCAGACCACGCTACATGACGCGCGGCTGTTCTATGCATGGTTCAGCGGCCGACAGGTGCGCGCGGTACGGCTGCCGGTAAGCCTGCCGAGCCCGGCCGCCGATGAACTGGGTACGACTCCGACCGAAGCGCAGATTCCACGTGGCCCGATCGTCGTCGAGGTAGCCGAACTGCTCGATCGCCGCGAAACGGCCGCCAACGAAATCCTGCTGTCGGTATCTGTGCCGCTGATCCTGCTGTTGCTGGTGGGGAGCCTAATTCTTTCGCACGTGCTCAAGGAGGAACTGGTCCCGCTGCAGATCCTGACCGACAAGCTGAACCGCCAGACCGCACGCTCGCTGGCGGCGCTCGACGAAACGCAGGTGCCTGCGGAAGTGGAACCGCTGATTCGCGCCCAGAACGCGCTGCTGTCGCGCTTGCGCGATGCCATCGACGCGCAGCGCAAGTTCATCGCCGATGCCGCGCACCAGCTGCGCACGCCGCTGACCGCCGTGAAGCTTCACGCGGACCGTGCCGTGGAAGCCGATTCGCTCGATGTGGCGCGCCATGCGCTGCGCGAGGTGCAGACCGCAGCCGATCGCGCGGTAAGGTTGTCGAACCAGCTACTCTCGCTGGCGCGTGCCGAGCCTGGTCTGTCGCTGGAGCGGCTGGGTCCGGTCGAGCATTTCGACCTCGCGGAACTGGCGTTCGAGATTGGCGCGGAATGGGTGCCGCAGGCCCTGGCGCGCCGTGTCGACCTTGGCTTTGAGATCCTGCCCGGCCCTACATTCACAGGCAGCGCGCCGGCCGTGGTACGCGGCAACCGCCTGCTGATGCGCGAGGCGCTATCCAACCTGATCGACAATGCGGTGAAGTATGTGCCGGCTGGCGGACGCATTACCGTGCGTGCCGGTGGCGAGGCCATGGGTCATCGCGGCATGGCGGTAGTCATGGTGGAAGACAACGGCCCCGGTATTCCGGCAGCGCGCCGCGAGGAAGTCTTCAAGCGGTTTTTCCGCGGCGACCATACGCCGGGCACCCAGGCCGTACAGGCGGCGCCCAGTGGCGCCGGACTCGGACTAGCCATCGTGCATGAGATCGTAACCCTGCATCAGGGCACGATCCGGATCGAGGATGTGCCGGCTGCCGCGGCGGCACCTGCATCGGCACCGACCGTGGCACCGGTCACCGTGGCGGGTGGCCAGGACGACGGCGTGACGCAGGAACCGCAGGCCAGGCGTGCCACGATGCGCTTCGTGATCCGGATCCCATGTGAGGCGCCCGGATCGCGGCACGCCTAGCGAGCCTTCTTTTCCTTCGGCGCCAGCATTGTGCCCCGGCACTTCGGGCTGCCGCAGCGGCATTCGTATTCTTGCTTCAGTTTCTTCGTATAGCGGGCATCGATGACGAGACCGTAGTCATAGAACAATTCCTCGCCCTCGCCGATGTCGCGCAGCGCGTGGATGAAGACCCGCCCCTTCTTCTCGCGCGCTTCACAGTTCGGCTCGCATGCGTGGTTGATCCAGCGCGCGCGGTTGCCGCCGAACTTGGCATCGATCACGTCGCCGTCGTCCAGGCTGAAATAGAACGTATGGTTCGGGTCCGTCGGATCATGCGGATGCCGCTTGAGCGCTTCCTTCCAGGAAATATGCTCGCCCTTGTACTCGATCACGCGCTCGCCCTCGGCAATCGCGCCAATCGCGTAAACACCCTTGCCATGCACGCCAGACTGGCGCACCTCGATGCGGTCGCTGGCGGTCTTCTTCTTGCCTGGCTTCTTTTCCCCGGCGTCCTTGGCCTTGTCCGACATGTGCTGATATTCCCGTGTGCGGTGGTTGGGCCGGTCCAGTCCGGCGCGCTCGCGATGATACCTGCACGCCCATGACAGGTATACGTGCCGATCACGTATACCAATGTGGATAACCGGGCCGGTTTCTGTGGATAAGCGCGCGTGTTTGGTGTGGGCTGCCTGGGGTTGGCCTGGGGACGGCGCGGGAACAACCTGACAGGTATACCTGCCTCAACCCATCCGCAAGGATGAGTCATCCACGCGCTCCAGCAATTCGTCCCGATGTTTCAGGTATACGTAAACGTTTGATCCGATTGACGTATACGTGGTTATCCACAGTAAACGGCCCTGTTTACCTACCACTACTATTTGTATACATGAAAAGAAGATGTAAACCGTACGCATGAGGCCCGCGGGAAGGCAGGTATACGCATCCTGACCGCGACATCCGGCTTTGCAGGGCCAGATGAAAAAATGTGCAACAGCTCGCAGCTGAAAGCGCCACGCGCGGCGCTGCAAGTCACCTGACGGTCACGTATACCGCCCGGCAGGTCCGGGACGAGGCTCAGCCGCGCGCAAACCCGCGTATACGGCCTCAGAGCGATTTTGAGCGCGTATACCGGTTCAGGCGTCCTGCGGGGCACAGATCGCGTCCAGACGCGTATACGGCCCTCCAGGACCCTTCAGGACGCTATATGCCGTTGCAGCTAGCTTCGCGTCGGGGTTCGCTGCTGCGCGTATACCGCGCCGCGGGGCTTGCCCAAATCCCCACAAACCGCGTGCTGACGCGGGCTGGCGGGAGGTTGCCGTAACAAACTGTTCCCGGTGCGGCTTGTCCGACACGGTATGATGTGGCCCGCGGCGTCTTTGCCAGGGCGGCTTCCTGCCGGAGCCCCCTGGTCTGGACGTCAGTGTTTTTTCAACTCGATACGGAGTGAAGCATGACGAAAACTGAACTGATCGACGCGATTGCAGCAGGCGTGGACGGTCTGACCAAGGCCAAGGCCGAGCAAGCCCTGAACGTGACCCTCGGCGCCATCATGGATGCCGTGGCCAAGGGCGATACCCTGAGCCTGATCGGCTTCGGTACCTTCAGCAAGGGCGAGCGTGGCGAGCGCATGGCCCGCAACCCGCGCACCGGCGAAGAAATCAAGGTCGAGGCTGCGAAGACCGTGAAGTTCAAGGCTGGCCAGAAGTTCAAGGACGCTGTCAACCAGTAATGACGACGGGCATGCTGTTCGCCCGGTCTGCATTGACCCCGCCGTGCCGCCGCCGGAGCCCCCAAGCGGCACAGGTGCGCAGCGCGCGGGGACGTTATCCACATCGATTTTCCGGCAGCGTCAAGTGGAGAATCGCACAGCCGCCAGCGCCACATGAATGGCCGTCGGCATGCCTTCGAAATTGCCATTCGTGCTTGGCGGATCAAGGCTTTGCGTAATACCAGCACGTACAGGGCTGATATGCCGTACAGCTTGCCGCCGCGCAGATTTCCACAGCTTTATTCACAGCGCTTTCCACACAAGGCTCCACAACCTTCTCCACAGGCGCGACACCGTGCGTGGCAGGTCGTAGCCAGTGCGGTAGCACTTGCCGCGCTGTGCGGTTGCACCACCACCCCACCGCGCACCGCGCGTCCGCAAGCGGTGCCGTTGCCCGACTACGAACGCGTGGCCACGCCGCCTGGCGCTACCCAGCGCGAGCGCATTGCCTTCATTGCCCTGCAGGAATGGCGCAAGTGGGGCAGCCAGGAAGTCCATATCGCGCGCGATGATTCAGCCTGCGTGACGCACAGTCCGCTGCCTGCGCCGTCCATGGCCACGCCAGCCGCGGCAACTGCCAACGGCACGGCCGGAACACCATCCGCGGACCTCGAGGACGACGATGGCCAGGACGGCAATTGCCTGCGATTTCCAGATGGCGCCGGCATGGAGGCCACGCCGCAGGGCTGCCGGATGGCGCAGCGCTACTGGGGCATTGTCGGCGAGACGCCAGACTGCCGGCAGGTCACGCAGGGAGCATGGGCCTGGTCCGCGGTGTTCATTTCGTGGGTCATGCGCAAGGCCGGGCTCGATGCCAACCAGTTCCTGACGGGCCAGTCGCATTCGATGTACGTGGTCGACGCGCGCGACGGCATACTGCCCCGCCCCGCGTTTCATATCGAACCGGTGCCGGGCCTGCCGCGCGTGGGCGACATGATCTGCGCCGGCCGTGGCCGCGACAAATATATCGAGGATCCGTCGGAGATCGGGTTTGGCACGACGCCGATGCACTGCGACATCGTGGTCGAGGTGGATCGCGCCGCAGGCGTGGTCAAGGCCATCGGCGGCAACGTCCAGCAATCGGTCTCGATGGATGTGATCGACCTCGACGCTGCGGGCCAGCTCGATGGCTATACGAACTCGCATATGCCGTGGCTGCTGATCATGCGCAACGACCTGCAGTAGCGGGTAGCGGGCGGCCTGCCGACGATTCGATACCGCCGGTCGCTTCTCAACATCGCCACGCTGCATTGACGGGGCCTGGCACGGCACGGAACACTGCGCGATCGGTTTTTCGACGATCCTGCGCATGTCCACCTCTGTTTTCTCTCCCTCACCTGACACGCCTGACTCACCCGATGCGCGGTCCGCGCCAACCGTGGCCCGCCGGCTGGTGGCCGAAGGCCTGGGCACGGCCCTGCTGATTGCCATCGTGGTGGGGTCTGGAATTCGCGCCGAGCGCCTGGCAGCAGGAGACACCGCGTTGGCATTGCTCTGCAATGCGCTGTCCACCGGTGCTGGCCTGGTGGCGCTGCTGGTGTCACTGGGCCCGATTTCCGGTGGACACTTCAATCCGGTGGTCAGCCTGTCGAATCTGGTGCAGGGCAAGCTGCCGCCGCGCGAGGCACTGGGCTACGTGCTGGCGCAACTGACGGGCGCGCTGGTGGGCGTGATGGCCGCGCACGCCATGTTTGGCCTGCCGCTGATGTCGATGTCGACACAGGCGCGTACCGGTTTGCCAATGTGGTGGAGCGAATATCTGGCCTCGTTCGGCCTGGTCGGGCTGGCCATGGCCACGGGACGCAGCCGCCCTGCCCTGGTGCCGTTTGTGGTCGCGGCCTATATCACCGCCGGCTACTGGTTCACCGCGTCAACTTCGTTTGCGAATCCCGCGCTAACGATCGCGTGCGCGCTGACCAATACCTTCACGGGTATTCGTATGACGGATGTTCCAGCATTCATTCTTGCGCAGGTAATTGGTGCCATGAATGCAACGCTGGTTTTTCACTGGTTGTGTCCGGTTCCGACACGACGCGCCGTGGTAACTCCCGGCTGGAAAAACCGCGCCCCGAAACTTACCAGCGCCGATTGAGCTGGACGCCGAAGATCGAGCCGCTGGCCTGCGTGGCCCAGGCATCGGCCGGCGCGGCAAACGTGACGCCGTCGACATCATTGGCGCGGCTGTAGGTGTAGAACGCACGCAGGTTGGAGTTACCGGTAGCCTTGCCAAGCGTCAGGGTTGGCGCCACGGTGAATGCCGTGCGTTGTCCGCCTGCGCCAAACCCCGATGAAATCTGGTCGTGCGCGACTTCAAACGTGAGTCGGAACTGGTCGCTGGCCACATACGCGGGCCGTACCCGCGTAGCCGCCCATTGCAGCGTCCCCACGCTGGATCGGTCCAGTTGCAGGCTCGATTCCACCGAACCCCCAAAGCCCGAGCGGCCCTTCCACTCCATCGATTCCGCCACGCGTACCCGTGACAGCTCGTTGCCCATGCCGGTGTATCCGGTCATGGCTACGCGCGAGCCCTGCCCGTACTGCACGCCAAAGCGGTTGGTGCCGTAGAGCACGTTTTTTTGCTCATGCATGGCCGACGCCCACCATGCGCTGCCGGTGTCCTCGATTTGCGACATCGGCTCCACGCGTGTGAAGCCAAGCTGTACCGAACCCTGGTCATTGGTGCCGATCGGCGCCGTACGCAGCGAGTGATAGCTGGGAAGCTTGGCGCCATTTAGATCGTTACGCGCGGTGTATTGATAACTCAATCCAAATTCGCCAATCTTGGCGTTGTCGACACCAAAGCGCATCGACGACGAGTTCGGCGGCAGCAGTCCCGACGACATCAGGAACGGATTGCTGTCGCGGCGTCCCGCCCAGACGCTGGCGCCGTCAAGTACCGACAGCCCCGACAGGCCACTGACCGAGGTATAGAAATTGGGGACCAGCGCGTACGGATCCACGGCGGCCGCATTGCCGTTGACCGAAGTGGCTTCGGTGCCCTTGGCCTGCGCCACCAGCTGCACCTGGGTGCCACCGCCCATGTCGACCAGCGACTCGCGGATCTTGACCTCCCCGGAACTGGTACAGGCCAGGCCCTTGCCAAACCCGGCCGATGGCGTGCCGCCACCGGCGCAGGCACGCTGTGCGCCCGAGCGGTCTTCCACGGCAGCGCGGCCGCTGTAGCCAAGCCGCCAGACCGAATCGCCGGCCAGGTCGTCCGCGGGCAATTGGGAACGCAACACTGGCGGCGCGTCGGATGGGGTTTCCTGGGCACTTGCGCTGCTGTCGGCGCCGCGTACCGGCTGCGCTTCGGGCTGGGCCGGAAA
>VFQP010006130.1_pt1 | contig 10049 bp, 19 predicted proteins | sample 3512351 | NCBI WGS metagenome assembly VFQP01 (sample SAMN10412372, study PRJNA504923) | tailings metagenome | isolation source: Relicate 1 Philex TSF1 revegetated site | place: Philippines: Tuba, Benguet | collected 2017-08-29
CCGCCCCCGCCGTCCCCGCCGTCCCCGCCGCCTCCCAGCCCACCGCCACCCTCCCCTCCGCCACCGTCGCCGCCGCCACCCTCCCCACCCCCACCCGTTGCGGCGCTGCGCGTCCCGCCGCCCTCGCCTCCCTCCCCGCCGCCAGTGGTCCGCGTCGCGGCGCTTGACTACGCCTCACCGCCGCCACCATTCGTCCTGCCTGGCCTGGCCAGAGACGTCAGCCCTCCCGTCATCACCCTGCGCGGCGCCGCCACCGTCACGCTCACCGTCTACTCCAACTACTCAGGTGACTGCCAACCACGCTCTGATCGAGCCACTTCAACAAAAACATGACCACCACGCTTGCTGCCTGCACGTGTCACGCCATCCTCACCGCCGCTTGCACCTGAATGCGCGCATGGTGCTTGCGCTGCCTTTGCAGACGCGGGCGCCTTTGCCATCGACGACCGCGACGGCGCCGTGGCGGTCAACGTCACCGGCGTCCCCGCCATTGCCAACTGGACGGCCGCCGTCACCCGGTCGCCGGTGGTCATCACTTACACGGCCAGGGACGCGGCGGGCAACAACGCCACGGCCACGCGCCGCGTCAGCGTCGTCGACCCCTGCACACAGGTCAGGCACGCTGAGCAATGAGCCCAGCGCCGGAGGCGCAAGCTGAGCCTCACACTCCTTTCCTGCGCTGCTCTGCGAGCCAATTCCTCCCTTCCACACAAGTGCATTGGGCTGTGCATCTTGCTGCGCAGGCGTCTGCCACGGAGCGCACGTGCCCCCAGACGCTCAAGTGCTCAGTCAATGGCCAGTGCAGCGAGGCGGCCGCCGCCCTTGCCTCGCTCTTCGGCTCCAGCAACTCCTCCTCCTCATCATCTGGCGGGGCGGCACCCGCCTCGGCGGCCGCCGCAGCCGCCGCAGCCGCCGCGCTCATCCCCGACACCACGCCGCCGACCATTGTGATCCTTGGCACGGGGCAGCTCTTCACCACGGGCGGCAGCTCCGGCACGGGCATGATCACGAGCGTCTACGTGGGCACGGCGTACGTGGACGCCGGCGCGACGGCGTACGACGTGCGCACGTCCACGCCCGGCGTGCAGATCGACATCACCCGGAACATCCGCACCAGGGTGAGCTCCACACCAGGCTGGCGGCTTTGCAACTCAATCCATGCCCCGCACCGGCCTGAGAGCTGTGAAGCCGTTGAGCGGGCGTGGTGTGGGAGCGTGGTGCCTTGTGCGCAGGTGCAGACGCCAAATGGCAGGGTGGACACGTCGCGCCCGACGCCGCCTGGCCAGCCAATCATCATCACGTACGACGCGCAGGACGACGCCGTGCCGCCCAACCAGGCGCCCCAAGTGCGCCGGCGCGTCCAGGTGAGCGCGGTTCGCTCCGCGCTGACCCACGTCCCCAGCTTGCCCTGGGCAGCGCTCTGAGGCACTGTTGCGCTCCTCCATCCGGCGCAGGTGCTGTGCAAGGAGGGCGAGAGCATCTGCTACGACCCCGACGACAGCACGCTCCTCTCGTGCTCCACCAACAAGATCTGCGGCCTGCCTCCCGCCGCGCCCGCCAGCGCGACCTCGTCGGCCGCCGCCAGCACCTCGTCCTCCGGCGCGTCTGTGCCCAGCACGGTGCCGCCGACCATCCAGCTCTTCGGCGACGCGCTGGTGAAGCTGGCGCCGGGAGCGACGTGGGCGGCGTGCGTCGGCGCGGCCCGGCTCAACTGCGACCTGGGCGCCAGGGCCTCGGCCGTGTCGGACGGGGACTCCACCTCGCTGATCAAGTGCGCCAGTGCCTGCAGTCGGCCCCCCAGGGCACGTCACCTCGCAGTGCTGTGTGCTCAGCGGCGCATATGCTCTGTTGCTTCTCAGGGCGTGCGAGGACAAGGCGCTGGCCGCTGGCGTCAAATCGCCTGACACGTTTGCGAGCGTGGGCCTCGCGTACTGCGGGATCGACGTGAGCAAGCCGGGCGACTACGACATCGTGTTCAGTGTTCAGGTGAGGGTTCAGTGTTCAGGTGAGGGAGCAGTCGGCGGACACGGCGTGCTGGTCAGGCGACACTCGACGACTCAGGCTGAACCATCATGTCGCGTCGAGCGGCGCACGCGCAGGTCGGCTCCTTCCCGCGCGTGTCGGTGACACGCGTGGTGCGCGTGCCCGAGGTGTGCGCGTCCGGCGAGCGGTCCTGCTCCGACGGCGCCTGCAGCGAGAGCGGCGTGTGCAAGGGCGACACCTCCTCGAGCTCGGGCGCCGCGGCGGCCGCCGTCAACTCGCCGCCGACCCTGGCGTTCGACACGGAGCTGTGGCCCAGCCGCGTCAGCGTCAAGCGCGGCTGGGGCTACGTCAAGTGCGCGACGGGCACGGACCCCACCACGAGCTCGCCGTGCGAGCCGGGCGCGTACGCGGCCGACTCGGAGGACGGGTCGAGCATCGCGAGCCAGGTCCTGATCTGCCCCCCTGCTGGCTGCCTCGACACGGGCTGCGCTGGCCACCGCTTCTTCGAGAAGGACCTGCTGGCGTGCGGCATCGACACCAGCACGGCGGACATCGGCACGCTGTTCCAGCTCGACTATGTGGTCTACGACTCGAACGGCGCCAACGCCACCCTCACGCGCCTCATCACGGTCGTGACGCCGTGCGAGCCGGGCGAGTTCTACTGCGACGGCGCGTGCTCGCAAGCCGACTGCGACGCGCTCAACGCGCTGCCGCAGCAGGGGCCGCAGGCGCCGGTGCTGACGCTGCTGCCCACGCGGCTGCTGACGGGCAACAACGTGACGACCAGCAACGTCACGACGTACACGCCCTACGGCCAGTGAGTGTCCTTCCCGCAGCCTGTCGGTGCGCGGTCCGAACGCGAGGCACGCTGGGCGGAATGCTGAGCGGTGTGCTCGGGCGTGCATTGCATGACCACCACTTGCCGCAGGCCCGCTACTCTCTCCTTTGTACCCTGCCCCAACAACAACACCATCAAGGCCACGGGGCCACTCACGCCCTCGTGCGCCGCCACGGCGGTGGACCCCCAGGACGGCGACCTCAGCGCGCGCGTCCCGGACCCCACCGACGTGACGCCCCTGAACCAGACCAAGTGCGTGCAGGGGGCTTTGCCACCGCCCCACACGCTGGCCCCCCATCCCATGGGAGCAACGCTGACGCAACTTGTTTGGCATGCACGCTGCAGGTGCTCTTCCGCGTCCATCACCACCGGCACGTGCCTGCCCGGGTACTACGTGCTTCGGTACACCGTCCAGGTCCGTGGCAGGAGCGCTGTGCGGCTCATCGTAGAAATTGCCAAGGGAGCCCACCGACGTCCCTGTCTTCCCTACCTTGATGCGCTCCTGTCACCTGCAGGATGCCCAGGGCAACAGTGCCAGCGCCAACCTGACTGTCTACGTGGAGCAGCGCAGCGTCAGCGCCGTCGCGTACGCCTTCATCAGCCCCAACGTCACCAACGGCACGGCGGCGCAGGAGTACGCGGCGAGGCTGCGCGCCAACGCCACAGTCTTTGAGGCGCTCGTCGTGCAGCGCCACCTGCCGCAGTTTGACATTTGGCCCGCGTACCAGCCGCTGCCGTCGGCCACGCAGCGCTTCACCCGCCTCGTCGGGTACAACATCCTGAACCTTACCGCCGCGCCGTCGCCCACCAACGCCTCCATCTGGGAGATCCAAGTCAGCCTGAACGTCACGCTGGTGAGCACACCACCGCGACTGCCATGACCAGCGTACCATGGGACACTGCGTGGGGCAGCGCTCTCCGACTCCTCGCGGCATTGTTGCGCATGCAGGGTTCCATCGCCCCCGTCGCTCTCCCGCCAAACCTCCAAATCTTTGTCACGCCCGGGGCGAACAACCGGCGGCGCCGCCTGCTGGCGGCCGACGGCAGCCCAGGTGGTGCGGACCCGGCGCACGGCCAGCAGTGCCCGGCCACCGCGTGTCCAAGCGACGGCTTCATCGGAGATGGGGGTGACGGCGCGGACAGCAGCGGGCTTGGCCTGGACCTGGACGAGGAGGTGACGCTCCGCCGTTTGCTTCAAGTGCAGCTGGAGCCCGAGGTGGTGCCGCACCGCGGCGGCAACCTGACGTTCCCCAAGCGCAGCGCGAGGCGGCGGCATTTGCTGGCGCAGATGCAGGTGAGCATGCACGTGTTGGCGTGCACTGCGCAAGTGCAGCTTCCGTCGCGTCAAGGGCGCGTATGCTGGTGAACGCTGCGCAGGGCACGGCTGACGCTTTCCGCACGGTGCGGGACGTGCTCGCGCACCTGCATGAGGACCTGCTGCCGCTGCTTTCGACGCGCCTTCCGGCCGACCTCAGCGGCGACAGAGGAGACGGTGAGGCCGCTTCGGCGAATGAGCGCGACGCTTTTGCCTGGTTGCTCAGTGCCGAGGCGGCCTGTCGATCGACGGCCATCTCGCGAGCGCTGGCCGGTGCGCAGGTGTGTCCGAGCACTGGTGGGCAGATCGGCGAAGCCTCGCCAGCCAGGCTGTGCCAGGCGGCCTGTCGGACGTGGACGTGGTGCTGCGTGGCGTGCCGGGCGCCGCGGCCGCGCACGTGCGGCGGGTGCTGCAGCAGTCGGCCGGGAGCAACTGCGGCAACAACCTGACGGCGCCGGCGGCCAGCAACAGCACCAGCGCGGGCTCCCTGACGAGCGCGTCCACGCCGTCAGTCGCGTGCACGACAGGCACCATCACCTCCGAGGTGAGCGAGCCGCTGCTGGGCGCTCTCCGTCCTTAGCGGCTGGAAGCGGCGCGTCTCGCCAGTGACTCCGCCCCGCGCCTGCCTTGTCACTCGCAGACGGTGCTGCTGGGCGTGCTGACGAGCCTGACCAGCAGCCTGGTGGGCGCCACCAGCGTCATCGCCTCGGCCACCAGCTCCATGGGTCCAACGGTTGACAGCACGTACACCAAGCTCAACAGGCGGGATGACCAGGTGCGGTGCGCTGCCATGTGTGGCGCACACGGCCCTGTCTAATGAGCCGGCCAGTGCTTCTGACGCCCTCTGCGACGTGGGTGGCACCATCCCGTGCCGTGCGCAGTACATGGCCGCCCTGGAGGACTTGCGGCAGGCGGCCAGCTGGGCGGCGGGCAACGCGACGGCCAAGGCGCAGGTGGCCGCCAACCTGTTCGACCTCACCATCGCCGCGCAGAAGCAGCAGCAGCAGGCGCTCGCCACGGCGGCAGAGCTGCTGGCGCAGAGCCTGGCGGCCACAGAGGTCAGTCAGCGCTCACCGCATCCGCTCCCTCCTCAACCTCTCCCAGCAACAAACCAGGAGGCTCTGACGAAAGGTGGTGACGAAAGGTGGTCAAGGTAGAGACCTTGACGTGTGCCTTACCTCCTTTCCCCATGTGACTTTCCCTGGACCCGCAGGCCACGCTCGACTACGTGCAGCTCACCACCTCGCTCATCATCTCAGGCCTGGGGCTCGTGCAGGACGTGTGAGTCATGCGTGGGCTGCCTGAGATATCCAGCGCACCAAGGACAATAGAAGAAGGTCTTGACGTGCGAGGCGCTCGATTTGCCGTTGCGGCGCATGCTGCGCAGGGTGACTCAGGAGGCTCTGGACGCGTACGAGGGCTGCCTGGAGGACCGGGGGCGGAACGAGGGCATGAGCTTCACCTTCGGCCTGGCCTCGTTCGCCGCGGACGCCGGCGTCGGCGCCAACTCGACCGGCAACAGCACAGATGCTGGCAGGTGAGCGGGGCACCTCAGGCTGCACGTGAGCGGGAGCGCAGGGCTGTGGATGCGAGAAGGCGCGTGCGTGGCCTGCGGCACAACATGGTGTGTGCAGGCGGCGCCGTTTGCTGCAAGCAAACGCCCTGAGCTCGCTGGACTTCATGGGCTGGGGCGGGTACCAGGTCATTGAGCAGACCATGGACGGGGAGGTGCTCGACGACCTGTCCGCCCTCCCGGTGAGTCAAGAAAAGTTGGATTCGCCGCTCTTCCTGCGCAGGCCTTTGCTGCATGAGCAGGCGTGAGGCAGCGGCGCACGTTTGTCCTTGTGCGGGAAGCGCAGCGGTACGTGGGCCACGACGGCGGCAACAAGGTGCTGGGCGGCCTTTTCCTCCACGGGACGCGCAAGTCCATCATGCAAGTGACGGGCGGAGGCGCCGAGCTCCGCAACAGCCCGGTGAGTGGCCCCTCTTGGGCTGGCCATCATTGGCACGCTGCTCAACCTGCACGATACTGGCCCTAACGCTGGTGCTGTGTTGGCGCCGTGCTGCGCGGCAGGAGTGCGACCAGCGCTTCCGCGGCCTGGTGGCCATCTGCAGCGGCAACGTCAAGACGAGCATGCTGACTGACCTGGGCGGCATTGGCTCCGACCCCGTGTTCAACAAGCTGTCCAAGATCTACAACAGCGGCCAAAACGCCTCGGACTGGTGAGGAGGCGCAGCAGCTCTTTCAGCGGCACGCCTGCACGGTTGCAGTCGGCTTACACATTCCACGCCTGTGAGCAGCTGGCCAGGCATGACCAGGCATGACCTCAAATGCTAAACACGTCGCACTTTCCACGTCATCGCTCGCAAAGGTACAACCCGGACCCGGCAGCCGGCGAGGTGTCGGTCGGCGGCACGCCGTACGGCTTCTTCCACTACCCCCTGGACGGGTTTGCGCCGGGCTACCCCGTGCTGCTGGACAACGTCATGTCGCAGGGCCGGGCGGCGCAGGTGTGGCCCTGGCGTCACAAAGCAGGACCACGTTAAAGCTTCAGCTACAGAAACGGCGTCACGCATCACGGACGGTGGTGAAAGCTCCAACGCTGAGCGGTGCGCTCGTGTGTGTTCCAGGTGCTGCAATACATGGCGGACGGTGCGTACCTCGACAAGCTCTTCTCCCTGGGGCTGGACGCCAAGGTGGTCACGTTCAACGCCGAGGCGGGCGTCTTTGGCTTTTGGGAGATGAAGACGGACTGGACCGGCGCCGGGCACATCCCCGCCAAGTTCCAAGTCAAGGTGAGCCTTGTAGACCTTTGCCTGATCCTTGCGGTGCCCCTGGATCCCTGCACTCAGAGGCTGTAGAGCTCGTCTGGCGTGCGCGAAGTGCCTGCGGCTACACGTGCGTGCGGGTGCGCAGGCCCTGCCAGCGGTTGAGTACAACAAGGACCCGGCGGACTGGGACTGGCGGCGCGTGGCGCCCGACCTGGCGCTGCTGGTGCTGGTGCTCATGTACACCATCATGACGGTGCTGGACTTCCGCTCGGGCTTCCGCATGTGCGTTCCTGCGCCGTCCTGCCTGCGCTCCAACACACACTGACGCGCGCCTCTTCCACCTCTGTCCTGTGCGGTGCCAGTGTAAAGCTTGGCGCTGACGTATGTGTGCGGTGTGTGCTGCTGTTGCTGCCTTTGGGAGCGCAGGTACCGCAAGTTCAAGGACGTGGTTCCTGACGCGCTCGAGGAGGGCAACGACGTGGTGATCCAGTACAAGGCGCGCTACAAGAGCAAGGAGGAGGATGAGGCGGCGCTCAAGCCGCAGCTGTCCAAGCGCAGCTCGCACGGCTCCGTGGTGCCAGGTGCGCCCTTGCTGGAGCCTCGCCCCACCCTACCGGCCGTGCCATCGCGGGGTGCTCAGCATCCCGCTGTGTTTTGCTGCCGCCACACTGCACCGCCACGCAGAGGAGAAGAAGCCAACGGCCATGGTCACGCGCCACTGGCACTTCTCCTCGCGGCTGACGCACTTTTGGATGGTGTACGAGGGCGTGCTGTGCCTCACCATGATTGCGGCCGTGGCGGTGTTCTTCGGCTACACCACCAGCCTCGCCGTCACCACCAAGCTCTCCGTCGGGTGCGGTGCCGCTAGGGCTCGCCTAGGGTTAGGCGCCGTGCGCGGTGCAGCGGCACAGTCACTGGGGCAAACGAATGGCCCACGCTGCGCCGGCGTGCTGTGCCCGGGGGCGCAGGTTCCCTGTCTATGACGCGCTCAACTTTGCGCCGGCGCGCTTCTTCCTGCCGGCGCGCACGCCCGAGTCGGTCGAGGCGGCCAACGCCACGGGGCTGCTCATGCCGGCGGGCACGCCGGGCCGGCAGAACCTGGCCGAGGACCTGCGCGCCATGAGCGCGCTGGGGGAGATGTACGTGACGGTCGGGCAGATGGGCACGCTCATCACCGTCTACACCTTCCTCCAGGTCAGTCACCTCGCCTTGTCCCTAGCGCTATGCATGGGCATGTGGAGGGTGCACGTTAGCGGACTCCAGAGAGTCGTGGTGTGGCTTAGGGTGCGGCATGCTCGCGTGGGCGTCGCCTGAGCTGCAGGGCGTGGTGCTCATCATGCTCTTCATCCACGGGCTCAACTACGTCCAGTTCCAGGCGCGCATGGCGCTCATCACCAAGGTCCTGGTGAGTGAGGCGCCCTCCTCTGGCGCAAGTCCCATTCCAACGCCTGACCTTGCTCGCGGAACGCGCGGCGCATCTGCAGCCAGTGGGAGGCTTAACCTGCCGAGCGAGGCCTGCACCCCACCCGCAGGCGGCCGCCATGCCCGACATCCTCCACTTCCTGCTGGTGTTCGTCACCATCGTGGCCATGACCGCGTCCATCTACAACATCACGTTCGGGCACCGCGTGGCGGCCGTGGCCGAGCCCGGCGACGCCGTGCTCAACATCCTGCAGTACACGCTGGTGGGCGATGCAATCGGCAACCAAATCATGGAGGTGCGCAGGGCTTTCTGTCGTCCTTCGCGGCAAGGCGAGCTTTGTGGCTGGCGCTGCCCGTGTCACGCCGTCCTGCACCCTCTGCTTGGTGGCCCTGGGGGCCGTTGGAGCGTTGGATGGGCTGCGGCGTGGGCTGCTGCCTTGCTGCTGATCCTTCCTGCGTGGTGCGGGTGGCGGCCTGTTCCGTTGCTGAAAGCTGCACGCACAAACACGTGAATGCCGCCGCTCTGTGGCTTGCGCTGTGCTCACTCAGGAGGCGCTGGACCCGACCTTGGCGGGCATCACGCCCGTCGAGGTGTTCCTGGCGCAGCTCCTCAAGTTCCTGGTGCCGCTCTTCATGTTCTTTGTCATGTTCTCCTTCCTGCTGGCCATCCTGCTCGAGCCCTACATCCTCATGCGCTCCAAGCTGGGCAACGCGCCCACCATCTGGCAGGTGCGCGCTGCGGGGGCGCGTGCCCTGCGCCGTGCGCCGCCCTGCGGCACAGGGCCTCATTAACTCGTACATGCGCACGCACGTCAGCAGCGCGGCGTCCGTGCTGTGGCACCGGCGCCAGAGCAGCACGCGCTGACGTGTATGCGGGGCTCGTGCGGCGCGGCCTGCGCTCACCGCAGGAGGTGGGCGAGCGCTGGGTGTGGCTGATGCAGAGGCACGGCCCCAGCCGCGCGCCGGGCAACAAGGACATGGACATGCTCATCGACGAGCTCACCAAGCACCCCATCCCGGTGCGCTGCTTCCCTCCCTGCCTGCTCTGTGGCAGCCTGCGCGCGCCCTCTGCAGCCTGCCACTTTCCGCTGGCTTGCAGCCGCACGCACACTCAGTGCTGTGGTGCCGGCGTCGGTGTGTGGTGCCCTCAGGAGCGCAACCTGGCGGACCTGGTCAAGGCGGCGGCGCACACGCTCGCCAGCATGCCGCTCAAGATCAAGGAGATGCCGTCCTCGCTCAGGCGCCACCTGTCGGGCGCCATCAACACGCGCGCCTCGGTCGCCGCTGGCGATGGTGAGGCCCAGCCCCAATCGGGAGTCACCGCAGCGCCGCACCGAGAGTGCCTTTGCTTACGAGCAGCGTGCCGTTGCTTCGTCCCCACTTGTCCAGCCGCAGGCGGCGGCGCCGAGGACGGCAGCGTGCACTCTGCCCAGGCCCCCACCGTCGGCGGCACGTCGCTGCTCAGGCGGCTGTCCATGGCGCTCACCAGCACGCGCAGCCACGTGCCACCGGCCCACCCCGTCGCCGGCGCGCCCCACCTCAGCGCATCCAACGCCCAGGAGATCACGCCTTCGGACGCAGGCAGCGCTCCTCAGGGCTCTGAAGACGGAGCTGCTGCCACCGTCACCGTGGAGCAGCCGCTAGACAGCAACAAGCCCAAGCCCGTCGTCACGGTGGACGGCGGCGACGGCACGGCCGTGCCGCTGGACCTGCACGCAC